>Ga0209491_10008642_pt1 | contig 12821 bp, 8 predicted proteins | sample BON02_FD_187213 | JGI IMG/M metagenome (GOLD analysis project Ga0209491, IMG submission 187213) | Freshwater microbial communities from Lake Bonney liftoff mats and glacier meltwater in Antarctica - BON-02 (SPAdes) (version 2) | ecosystem: Environmental > Aquatic > Freshwater > Ice > Glacier... | reverse complement strand
GAGCTGGTTGAGGTTCGGCGGCTAGCGAAAGAGCGGCGGCACGCGATAGATACCGCGAGGGGGGGGAAGAGCTCTTCACACTAGCCTATCGCACAGTTCACTGGCGCAAACTAAAGCCCGCTGATCACCTGTTGATTGTGTTCCACTGAATCATATCAGTAAGGATCAGGTGTGTAAACAGACAATTCCTTGTACCGTACGGACGAAGACAAATATGCTAAAGATGAGGTTTGGCAGGGAGCGAGGGGCCGGGAGATAGTGTCCGTGTTTGCGTCTCATGTCTCATGCATGTGCCGTGGATGATGCACAGTGATGCAGTCTTCACCACTGACTGACTGACCTTGCTTGGATGTTCTGTATATATACCCTATCTATATATCTACTATACTCTTATACTTATACAGTTCCCAGTTCGGGTTAACCCCCGTATACAGTACCACCCTCCTGGGTGGGGTATAGGGTAAAGCTCTATACCTATTGGCCTTTACAAGATATTGTTTCACTTCGAGGCTTTATTGCACAATAATATTTTTTGCAAACGACCCCTTTATTGTGCAATATATTGCACAATATTACCAGTTATTGCACCCTCCCGCCAAAATTTGAGGTGTTTTTGAGGTGTTTGGAGTTTTTTTTTTTTTTTTTTTTTTTTTTTTTTTTTTTTTTTTTTGTTTGTTTGTTTGTTTTTAGGGATTATCGGATTTTGGATGGGTCGAGGTGTCGAGGTGTCTGAAAAAAAAATCGTGCCAGACACGGAAAAGGGGGAATTATTGCACATTATTGTGCGATATCCCCCTCCCAGCCCCCCTTTATTGCCTACAATATTGCGCAATATATTTTCCCCACGACCCCCTTTATTGCAATAAAAAATATTGGCAATATTATCTTGTAAGGGCCAATATACCTATATAGTAGGTACATACATATACCTAGGTATAGAGGTACGTACGCTGTAAAATATTATACCCTCCCCTGCCCCCTGCCCCTGCCCCTGAGTTTTGTTTTAGCATATTAGCACAGCACAGTCAGTCAGCAGTCACAGTCAGCAGTCAGCACATCATACATCATACATCATGGCTATGACTGCTCAATAAATGCGTATCTATATATAGCTAAAACCTAAAACCGCCTAGGGTATAAACATAAACGTCGTATATAAATCGTCGCTCGATCTAGCTCGGATCTAACTAAAATATATATATATACATATACATATACATATTCATATTACTAATAAAATAATATATTACATATTAATATTATCTCTATCTCATATTATCTCATATTAATTCACATGTTCACAGGTTAACCGTATTAAACGTAAGAAACGCGGAGCGCGTAGCATGTAGCATATAAATTATAGCATATGCATATAAAAAAGATAAAAACCGACGTAGACGTAGATACGACGTACGTACCGACGTACCGCAATGTACCGCACATTACACATTATACACGTACACGACGTTCACGAATAATACTCTGCTTGCGACGTGCGACATGCATCAAACATACGTACGCAACGTTTCCTAGGCAACAAGATAGACATCTCACGTCATGACTCACGGCCCTATATCTACATATATATACGCCCTGTGCTGTGCACGCCCCTGCCCCTGCCCCGCCTCATACACATAGAGCACATGTCCTAGCGACATACTGTACACACCTCGGGGTCTCGACAAGCCTAGCAGAAACAGCCCCGGCAGCGGCGCTACCCGTCGGCATGCGCACCAAAGAGGCCCCAGTCGTGCACGGCTAGCGTCTCGCGCACGTGCGCGGCGAGCGCGGCATCGTCACCCGCACCGTCTGGGCTGGCCGCCACTGGCGTCGTCTGCTGAGCCGGCAGAGCGCGGTAGACGACGATGAGCAGATCGGTCGATTGCTTGCTCAGCCGGAGCAGCACGAGCGACACGAGCACGCGCGAGCCGTCGGCGAGGAGCTGTAGGCCAGTGAGCGCGGCTGCCGGGGCCGGCACGACCGAGTCCCCCAATCCGGCGGCAACGGCAGCCGTCGGCGAAAGCGGCGTGACGCTGACCACCTGCCCGCCCGTGCACGCGTCGACGCTGCAGAGCTCCTCAAAGTGCTCGCGCACCGCGTCGACGACGGCGCCCTCCAGCGCCTCGTTCAGCTCTAGGACCAGTGAGCGGTTCGCACCGCCGGCACGCTCGGTCCACACCTCCTGGTGGTCGGGCACGGGACGCACGTCGCTTCCGTCGAGCCAGGTGGCCGTGCACTCCAGGGACATGGACATCGCCCCGCCGAAGAGCGGCCGCCGCGCCATGACTGTTGAGTTGGTTGGCCGGCGGCGAGCATTTGACGAACCTCGAGGCTTTTGTTTTTGGCCTCGCGATCTCCGTGGCGCCTTCGTTATTCGCTGGAACCACTAGCAGCGTGGCGGCGAGGGTGATGGGACCGACCAGACTGACGCACCTATTGTCGCTGCTGGTGCTTCCAGCCGTCACCCTGCAGTACAGCCTGCCGCTGGCCTCTCCTGTGCTCGGCGGCCACGTTGCTCGGCCGCTCGCCCCCAGCTGCTGTGCCGCTGCTGCGCAATTCTCGGCCGCCCCGACGCGGCTGCGCCCGTCGGCCGCGCGACGACACGCGCCGCTTACGGCGTCGCTCGCGTCGCTCGCGCTCGCCAACGGCCCGCTGGTCGCCGCCGGCATCGGCGGCACTTTTGCGGGCTCGTTGCACGCGGTGACTGGGCCGGACCACCTCGCCGCGCTGCTCCCACTCGCCATCGGCCGCCGCTGGTGGCAGGCGTGCTACACGGGCTTGTACTGGGGCATGGGCCACGGTATCGGCGCGGCACTTGTCGGGTTTCTCGCCTTCATGGTGCGTGGCGCGCTCAACCTCGACGCGCTCTGCGGCTACATGGAGGCGGCCGTCGGGCTCTCGATTATGATCATCGGCGTTAACGGCGTGCGCGAGGCGCGCGAGTGGCAGGAGGAGGCGGACGCGGCGGCGGCACTCGCCGAGGTGGAGGCGGCCGTGGCCGCGGGCGCCGGCAGCGCCATCGACGGCACGGCGTCGGGCGCGCTGATGCCCAAAGGCTCCGACGTCGAGATGGACGCCGTCCCGGCGTACGGGCTCGTCTCGGCGCTCTCGCAGGCGCCCAAGAAGCAGTCGGTTTCCTCCACCCTGATCACCGGCATCTTGCACGGCTGCTCCGGCTCGGGCCACCTGCTCGGCGTGCTGCCCGCGCTCGCGATGCCAAGCATGACCTGCGCGCTCACCTACCTCTCCGCCTTCGGTCTCGGCACCATGATCGCCATGTCCTCCTTCACCGCAATCGTGGGTGAGCTCTCCGTCCAGATGGGCGAGCGGTTGCAGTCGCCCGACGTGCCCGCCAAGCTTGCGTTCGGCACCAGCCTCTTCGCCTGCGTCATGGGATTCGGCTGGACCTTCAAGGCGCTGCTCGAGCTGGGGGCCTTCAAATACCTCTTTGGGATCGGACGGAGGCTCCTCGCCGTCTGAGCCAGCGGGGGAAGGCGCCGGCGTGGTTGTGCTGTGGGCAGGGGCGTCTAGAGGCGCCCGGCACCACCGCCCGATGTGGGATAACTATCTTGAAGAAGTGTGCCGGAGGGGCCGCTGTGTGCTTGACGAGCCGCCCAGAAGTGGAGAAGCAAATGCAAATGGAAAACGAGAACCTGCCATGGCGAGTGGGAGCCAGCGCGGGACGTGCTCACGAGGGTTAAGCTCTTGTCTCTGTGTTGTCGGTGTGCTGCGCGGGAAGGGCCTGGCAGGGGCGGCGGGGGAGGAGAAAGTGTGTTGGTGTTGAAACAAAAAATAATTACGGCATTAAGGCTAAGGCTTATTAAGGGGAGACAGTCTCAGGCTCAGGAGCAGGAGCAGGAGTCTCGTACTCGCGTTCTCGCCCTCCAACTCGTTCTCGGTCTCTCCTTTTTGAACAACGTCTCCCAACATCATCAATCATCCCCCAAACCACACCAATACCAATACCAATACCAATATCAATATATATAATAATAGCAGCAGTGCAGTGTGCAGTATGTAACTAGTAAGAGTAAGAACCCGCCCCCCTCCCCCCCCCCCGCACAGCCACTACAGTGCACAGTGTGACTTATTATGACACTTATACTTATATGATTGTTGGTGTATAGCACACAGTACAGCGTGCAGCTTGAGCTTCTCTCGTAGGTGAGGCGGCGCGGCGGGTTAATGTGAATATGAACATGAATAACATACAGTACAAGATACATCATAATCATACATCATAGAATCATAGTGCATAGTCATACATAGTTTCTACATATAGAGTAGTATAGATCTTGGTCTGGGTTGTTGTTGTTCTTGTTGGAAGAAGAGGAAGAGGCTGTTAACTAAGGGCTCGGGTTCACCCGACGGGCTGCGGATCTGGAACACAGTCGGCAGTCGGAAACAGCCTCTCTCCAGAGTCGCCAGAATATGCATGCGCAGATGGGAAGCGGCGCAGAGCATGGGTACGACGCAGAGAGCAGGTGCCTTGTATCTCTCCACTGTCACTGGCAGAGGAGTGTGGTTCATCTAGCATCTAGCGCTAGCGCCGTTGCTGGCCCGCGGCAAGGACGAGTGCGGCGACGCTGGGGAAGGCGCGAGCCGCAGCCACAATCCCACCACGACCGCCTCGCCAGCCGCTGCGGCCAGCGAGCCAGCCACGCTCTCCACGGCGACGCCGCCTCCGCCTCCGCCTCCGCCGCCGACGCTCGGGGCGTCGCCAAAAGTCCCGGCGCGCGGAGCACACCACTGATCCTCGGCCTGCCCGCGCATCGCCACGATCCAGTGGCACTTGCGATGGCGGTTCCAGTTCTTGTCTTCGTCCTCGTCCTCCTCGCCCTCGCCCTCCGGCGCCTCGCCCTCCACCGGCAAGTCGGCGGGTCCCCCCTTGGTGTGTTGTGTCGCCAGAGCGGGTGGAGGCACCGCAGGGGGCAAGTCGACGGGCAGGTGGCGCGCCTCCTTCTCGGCGTCGGCCGCCTCGACCGAGAGCAGCAGCGCCGAGACCCACGCGCCAAACTTGTCCTTGGCCGCCGCCACCGCGCCGAAGTCGAGCATGGTCGCGGGCCCCATCGTCAGCTCACGCGCCGGACGCGCGTCGCCAGCGGGCGCGGGGCAGTCCGCCTTGTGGTGGCCCGGCTTGCCGCAGCGCCAGCACGGCGCGCGGATTGCCGTGACGGGCGGGTCCGCTACCGCGGTGCCGGCGCCGCCGGGACGCGTTGTCCGAACAATGCCGCTCGCCGCGTCGGCCGCTACCCCGGCCGCCGCCGCCACGGGGCACTCTGCGGCCGTGTGACCCTCCCCTAAGCAGGCCCAGCACATGCGCCGCCCCCGCTTGACGTAGGCCCTCCTTTTGGTAGCCTCGAGCCGCGCGTCCCTCGCCTCGGACGTCTCGTAGCAGCTCACCGCGATCGGCCCGCCACTGAGCCGCGGCAGGCAGCAGGGCGCAAGGAGCAGCAGCGGCGCCTTGACGCGGCCCAGCCGGTTATAGATGGAGACGGCGCGCGGCGAGAGGCGGCGGCAGAGATGGATGCCCAGCACGAGCACCTGACCGGGCGACGAACGCAGCCGCTCCTCCACCGTCTCCACCTCCTCGTGCAGATTACACCCGGGCCAGAGCTCCAGCGGCACCACCGCGCGGCCAGCGCCAGCAGCGTCGCCTGGGACGGCGTCCCCGGAGACGTCCGCGTTGGCGTCGTCCACCATCGTCCAATCCACCATTGAGCGCGTCGCACGGTCGATGAGAACGATGCGGCGGATTGCGCGGAGGCGCGGCTGGAGCGCGGCGGCGTGCGAGACAATGAGCGAAAAGACACCCTTGCCGCAACATAAATCGGCGAGCGTGTAGTCCCCGGGCTGATCGGCGGAGGCGAGCCAGCGCAGGAGCGTCGCGAGCGGAACGATCGCTTCTTCTGCTTCGTGCAGAAGGCTGTTCATATCGAGCAGGGAACGCCAGCGCGGGTCGCCGCGCCGGCGTGCCGACCACCCGCGCAGGACAGCCGCGATCAAGGAGACGGCTTCGCCGTACGTGGCGCGGCCCTCGGCGGTGGTGAGCAGCGCGCAGGACGACTCGATCGCGTCGGCCGCCTGGAGCGTGTCGCACATGCGGCGTGCGCCCGCGAAAGCTGTGGGCGGTGGGGTACGGTTCTCCACCGTGCGTGTGTCGCACATGTGGCACGCGAAAATGGATGGCTGTGGTGCCCGCAAGGCGATACGGAGCTCAACACGCGTGCTCGACGTGCAGTTGATGCTGACCTCGAGTAGTACATCCTGGGCAGCGCCGTGACCCATGACAACTCGCGTTTAGGCTGCAACGAGCGGCTTTGTGCGGCGGTTGGCGAAGTTGGCGACGAGGTGAGCAAATGCATTCACAGACGTTGACGTTGGGCGCGCTCTAGCGCTGTGAACGCAGTTGCCGAAGCAACTTGTCGCGCGACCAGAGCGCCAAACTCAGAACATGCTCTCTCATGCTCCCTCACTCCTCCTTTTGCGACGAGACAGCACCACGCGACACGCTCGTCGTGCTGCTGCATGGTACGTTCGGCTCGCGGCTCGATATGCTCCCGCTCGCAGCCGCGCTCGCTTCTGACCACGACACCGTCGCATTTGACATCCCTGGACACGGCGACGCCGCCGCCATGGCAGCGGGAACCACGGTGCTCGGTGCGCTGATCGCCGAGCTCGAGGGCTGGTCGCACCCGGGACGCCAGGTGTGCATCGTCGGCTACTCGTTGGGCGCGCGCCTGGCGCTCCTGGCTGCGAGGCAGCGGCCGGACCTCGTCTCCGCCGTCGTGGCCATCAGCGGCAACCCGGGGCTGGAGGACGCGGCCGAGGCGGGGGCGCGCGCCGCGCAGGACCGCGCGACGGCCGACCTCCTGCGGTCGTTTGGGCGTCAGGCCGGGGGCGCCGGCCGCTTCGGCTCGTGGCTTAGAGACACTTGGTACGCCGCTCCGCTCTGGGGCGTCGCGCACCCGCTCCGTGCTGACCCGGGCTTCGAGACTCTGCTGCAGCGACGCGTGCACGGTGCGCGGCTCGCCGCCCTTGCTGAGGTGCTGGAGGACACTAGCGTGGCGTCGCAGGCTCACCTGTGGAGGTGGCTGGGCGACGCGCCGATGCGCGTGCTCTACCTGGCGGGCGACGACGACGCCAAATACACCGCCATTGCGCAGCGGCTGTCCGCGCTGCCTGCCGCGCGCGGGGAGGGGGAGCCGATGCTCAGCGTGGTGGTCCTGCCCGGCTCGTCGCACAATGTCGTCGCGCAGGCGCCAGGTGCGACGGCAGCCGTGGTGGCGCGCTTCTTGGCTGGGCTTCCTCCATCCACGGTACAACCGGAGCGGCAGCTGCAGGGCACGGGCTCGGTCATGCTGGCGAGCCACGCGATGCGGCGCTACTCGCTTCCGCTGCGCTCGCCACTGCCAACGTCCAAGCTGTGCGGGATCACCGAGCGCGACGGCGCGCTTCTGCTCCTGAGTGGCACCACCACCACCGAGGGGGGCACTGGGGAAAGGTTGCTAGTGGGGGTGGGCGACTTGTGCCCGCTGCCCAACCGGCACACCGAGTCGCTGCCGGATGCGTTGGGTCAGCTCGAGGCGGCCGCGGCGCGTCTCTCTGGCCGCAGGTTGCCGCTTGGGCTTGCTCGGCTCGACGGCGGGCTCTCTGCATGGCTGGCGATGCCCGAGCTGCACACGAGCACGCGCTGCGCCCTCGAGATGGCGCTGCTACACATACTCGCCAGGGCGCAAAACGTGGGGGTGGGGCCCATGCTGGCGCGCGCGAGCGCGGGCGCGCGGGTGGGCGAGCACTCGCACCTACGTATCAACGGGCTGGCCTCGCTCGCCGGCGCCGCCGCTGACGCAGCGGGGGGCGGCGCGACGTCCGCCGCGGCGGCGCCGCACCGCGTCTTAAAGCTCAAGGTCGGCTCGCCGGGCGCCTCGGTGTCCGACGCCGCGGCCGAGGGCGAGGCGGCGGGCCGGCTGCTGGCGCGGCTGGCGTCTTGCGGGTTGCGCCTGCGCCTCGACGCCAACCGCTCGTGGGGGTGGGACGCAGCGCTCGCCTTTGGAAGGGCCTTTTGTTCCGGAGCGCGCGACGAGGAGGGCGGCGCTCCTCTGGGCGGTGGCGAGCAGGCCGCCGGGGCCGCTGCGCCGTGCCTGCGTTGGCTCGAGTACGTCGAGGAGCCGCTGCGCGCCGAGCTCGCGTGGCGCCTGCCCGAGTGGTCGGCCGCGACGGGGCTGCCCTTCGCGCTGGACGAGACGGCGGAGGAGGCGGCGGAGAGCGCGATCGAGGCGCTGCTCCGCTCGGACGGCTGCGCGGCGCTCGTGCTCAAGCCGACGCTGGTGGGCGGCGTCGAGGCGACGGCACGGCTGGCGCGGCTCGCGGCGCGGCTCGGCAAGGCGGCGACGCTCACGGCCGCGTTCGAGTCGGGCGTCGCGCACGCCCACCTCGCGCATTACTGCCACGTGATGGGCTGCACCGGTGGCGGGGGCAGTGGGGAGGCGGGAGCGGTGGCGGACGGCGGCGCGGCGGTGGGCGGCGCGGCGCATGGCCTGGCGACGTACGAGCGCCTGGCGGCGGACGTGCTCGCGCCGCCCTTTTGCTCGCTTGTGGCTGGCGACCTGGTTGACCTCAAGGGCGCCACGCGCGCGCTCGACCAGACGGCCGACCAGGAGTGGGCGGATGCGCTAGCCAGGCGTGCTGTAGTGGTTGGGTAGTGCAACTTTGACTTTGGACGAGCGGTGCATCACGCTAGGAGGGTGGCGCGTCGTAGTCATGGCTTCTGGTCGTTTCGTTCGTTTGCGTTCGTGGGCCGCCCGTGCCCGTGTCCCCCCAGCCGCATCTCCCCATTAGCTTGTGTGCTTGTACGTGCTGGCTTGTGAACCCGCCGGACAGTGTGATGAAGATGATGAAGAAGCTCCAGTTGTTTGGTGTGACCTGTGGTGAACTCTAATGTAGTATAGGTATAGCAGGGGGCGACGCGCGACGCGTCTGGCGGGCCGAGGTCTACGAGGGATTTTACCGCCGTATACGCGTAGGAATTATTTAAATAGCTTTTTTTCCGAAACACTCAGGCCGACACAGCGGTTTGTGTAACCGCCATCCGCCGCCTGCCGCCAGGCCTGGCAACGGGCATGCCCCCGAAAGAGGCAGCCGAGGAGAGCGAGTCAGAGTCAGAGGAGTCAGAGTCGGAGGAGGAGTCAGAGGAGTCGGAGGAGGAGTCGGACGAAGAGGAGGAGTCCGAAGAAGAGAGCCAGGATGAGACGGCTCCTGCACCCTCCGCCGCAGCGACTCTTCAAAGCAGTGCATCAGCTGAAATACCCAGCGGCGACGTGCAGGCGCAATTTGCGGCCAAGGCGGCAGCGGCCAAGGCAGTGGACGCGGCCGCCGAGGCCGAGCGTCGTGCGCTGCTGACTGTGGACGAGGCCGCAGCCGAGGCGGACGCTGCGCTGCAGGCCGAGGAGGCGGCGACGCTGCCGCCCGAGATTGCGGCTGCGAAAGTGGCATACCGCGAGGCGCAGCGGCGCGAGGAGTCCGAGGCGCGCCGCGCCACCGCGCTGGCCAAGGAGGTGGTGGCCCTCGATGACCGCGTCAGCCGGCTCTCGACGCGCCAGCACGCGCTCGCCGGCAGCCTTGCCGATGGCGCGAGCTCGTCCGAGCTCTCCGGCGCGGCGGGCGCGGCGTACCGCGAGGCGATGGACGCGCAGGCGGGCGCGATGCAGGCACAGGTGGTGCTGGCCGACGTGGCGCGCGCGCGTCGGCGCGTCGGCGGAGCGTCTGCTGAGGGCGGCGTGGCCGGAGCTTCCGCCGAGCCTGCACTGGACGACGGGACGGACGCGGAGGAGGTGGCCTTCCGCGCGGCGCGCGCGGCGGCGGAGCGGGAGCGTGCGTCGCGCGCTGCGGAGCGCGACCGGCAGGCTGCGGCGCGCGCGTCTCGGCGGGCTGCGACGGAGGGGGCGCGGCGGGCTGCGACGGCGCGCTTCGAGCTGCAGCGGGTGGACGTGAGCCGCCGTCTGGAGGAGCTCGAGCGCGCGCCGCCGACCGACACGCTGCTTCAGGTCATCTTCGACACGGTGGTCCAGCGGGGCGGCCGCATCGGCGCCAAGGGACTCAAGGAAGCTCTGGGCAAGCTGGGCTACGAGGAGGAGAGCAACGCCAGGTACCAGGACCCACGCCCGAAATCCGCGTCTCCACATTCCAAAGGCCCCGCCCAAGTCCATAGCACAACTATTCCCCGTCGCCACTCAAACCGGACGGGACTGTCGATGCGATACCCTCCGAAATCAAGCGGAGACGGAATGCGATTCTTCTATCCTTCCCTTGACCTCGCGACCATAGGTACAAGGAGCTTGCCGCGCAGTACGCGCCAACCACAAAGGGCGCGCTCAGCTTCCGAGAATTCCGCGCACTGGCGAGGGACACGGCCAAGAGCGCAGGGGCAGCGAACGCGGCGGCGGCGGCGACCAGCGCCGCACCACCACCACCACCACCACCACCACCAGTGGGGGCGGGCGAGGTGGAGGGTGCGGATGAGGCCACGGCGGTGGCGGCGGCGACGGCTGCGACGCAGAAAGCCGCGGCTGAGAAGGCTGCGGCGGAGAGAGCGAAGGAGGCCAAGGCGGCTGCGGAGGCGGGCGCGGAGGACGCGGAGGAGAGCGAGGCGGAGAGCAGTGGGGAGGACGAGAGTAGCGAGGAGACGGACGAGGACGAGAGCCCACCGCCGAAGCCACTCGCTGCCGCTATGAGCTTCAGGGCCGCCCGGCCCGGCTCCCGGCCCGGCTCGGCCAAGCCGTCGCTCGGCGCTGCGGCGTGGGGCAAGTCGGCGCCGGAGCTGCGCGCGCTCTACCGTGCGGAGCTGGCGTCGCTGGAGCTGGACCTCGAGGAGGCGCGCAAGGACTCGACCGTCTCGCGCTTCAGGCAGGCGAGCAGCCTGGATCTTCGATACCGGGGGGAGCTGGGCCACACGAGCTACCGCGACGAGCAGCTGAGCGCCTACAAGGTGTGCCGCCAGCTTGTGGTGGAGCTGGTGAGCGAGATCATCGAGTCGGAGATCCTGAGCAAGGAGCAGCGCTCCGAGCAGGAGCTCCAGCTGGAGCTGCGCCAGTGGAAGAAGAAGCACGCACGGCTGCGCAAGAAGCTGGGGCGGAGCCGCAAGAAGGGCGACAAGGGAGAGAAGGAGGATCCCGAGGCCAAGCAGGCGACGGAGATGGCGCTCGAGATGGCCAGCGAGGCGAGGCGCGCGGTCAAGAAGCGAGAGAGTATCGCGAGGGGCGAGGCGGAGGGTGGCGAGGAGGGCGCCGAGTCTGACAGCGAGACGTCGGACGAGTCGGACGATTCGGAGTCTGCCAAGAAGAAGGAGGGCGAGGAGGGCGAGGAGGGCGGCGAGGCGGAGGGAGACACGGGGGGGGGCGACAAGGGGGAGGGCGACAAGGAGGCGGAGGAGGGTGAGAAGGGGGAAGAGGAGGAGGGCAAGGGGGAAGTGGAGGAGGGCGAGGAGTCGGTTCTCCTGTCGGGCAGTGGCTCGGACGAGTCGGAGTCGGAGTCGGACGACGACTACTCGGACTCGGACGACGAGAGCGGCTCCGAGGCGAGCGACACGCGACGCAGGCGGCTCAAGCTCTCAGCCGGCGGAGTCTACTCGCTCGCGTCCGACCTGGCCGGCGAACTAGTCGCGGAGCAGGTAGGCCTTCTGGTTCTTAGCCTTCACACAATATTGCCATTACCAATATGGTATGGTGTATAACGTACACCAGGAGAGTCGGGAGAGGGGAGTACCTTGCGCAGTAGTCGTGCAATACTATTGCAACAGTATGGGCCTTACAGATGGGAGGGGCCATAATACAATTATGATTGGTTCGTCTACAAAAGCCTTGAAATGAACGAATATCTTGTAAAGGCCAATCTGGTTCGGACTGTATTCACCCACTTTCGAGGTTGTGCGGACTTAGAATGTTGTTTTCTTGCATCGGACCTGGCCGCGAATTCCTTCTGTATATATATATATATATATATATATATATATATATATATATATATATATATATATATATATATATATATATACTATATTGGCTATATGTATATGTATATATGTATACAGGTATATATACCGCCTCCGGACAGCCGTGCTTCGAGACGGTACACCTATGTATGTATATGTATATATGTGTGTGTGTGTGTGTGTGTGTATCTGTAATATATAACAATGTGTCTATCTATCCATCCATCCATCCATCTACAGTCTCCACCCGTCCTTGCGTCAAAACAAGGCGTCTTACCTCGTCGCGGAGTAAGCGAGTGTTGGTGCTCCACCCCCACGTGCACCAAACCCAGGATACTCACCACGCACCGTCGAGGGCTCTCTCTCTCCGGCGTGCCATTCTTGTGTCTGCCTCTCGCCCTCGTTGCACCACCAACGAGACTGCTCAGCCCTGCCCTACGCTTCTTGTAAACAGGTACTTGCGCACTACCCAGGAGACAACTCCACCGTCTCCACACTCCAACTAGACCCCTCCTCTCTCTTTCTTGGTTTCTTTTCTGCTGAACAGGTGCTTGCGCCCAGAAACGACCACGCCATATCCACGCTCCAACCAGACGCTTTCCCTCTGTCTTTCTTCTTCTCCGCCGGATCCGCGAGGCGACGGCCTCGGCTCCCGCGTCGCCCTCACCCACCGGGTTCACCCGAGATATCTATCTATGTATCTATCTCTATCGATCGATCGCCATCTTTATCTCTATCTATCTATCTATCTATATCTATCTATCTATCTATCTATCTATCTATCTATATGTATGTATATATATATATATGTATATATATATATATATATATA
>Ga0209491_10008639_pt1 | contig 12828 bp, 2 predicted proteins | sample BON02_FD_187213 | JGI IMG/M metagenome (GOLD analysis project Ga0209491, IMG submission 187213) | Freshwater microbial communities from Lake Bonney liftoff mats and glacier meltwater in Antarctica - BON-02 (SPAdes) (version 2) | ecosystem: Environmental > Aquatic > Freshwater > Ice > Glacier... | reverse complement strand
TTTTCCCTGAACTTTAGTTTACAAACAAGTACGTACTATTACAGACAAATCGTGTCATCCGAACACTCGCAGTTGTGCCTGGCACACACAACTTCGAGAGGATCGGATACAGCGACGGACGATAATCCTGCCGTATTTGTGGCCTTGACAGATACATAAATTGTGTCGCCTGGCCGCAGCAAGTTCTGTCCATCGAGCTCTATCATCGCTTGCAGAGGCTCCAACGGTAATCCAACATGCAACAGATCTTTTGCAGGAGCGTCATGGGGTGTTCTTGCAACTGCTACTTGATGGAAGAGAATGCTTGTTTCAGAGTCGATGAAAGATGTCCAATTGACCGCAATCATCTGGTGTGAACCGCGACAACGGACATGAAGCTCTGTGATGCCGTCAAGTACGATTCCGAGCATGGGGGGAGACTCATCGAGCAGCACAAAGGCCTGAACGCGCGTGGAGATTCCAGCCCTGTTACTTGCTTCAAATATGACAGCATAGCTCAAATTGTGATAGAGCTCATATTTGCTGAGGTTCACCTCTATATCTGCATCCGCACGCCCATCGTATAGTAACTGCTCCATGAGGGCAGACTTTGTGCCTTGAATCAACGTTGATTCAAGAAAGACCTTGCAGGTTGCTATGCCACTTTCGACATCATAGGCATTGCTGCCGATAGAGATGACTGATCCAGAGCTTACATAAAGCGTCATATTTTCAGAAGCTGTGCGCACCAGTATTGTGTCAGTGTAACTGAGCTTGAAATCCTCAATGACTGGAGGGCGCAAGTCAGCCAGAACTGCATCTGAGAGTTTGGATGCGTATATGCCCGAACACGAAAACACCTGCACACACATTAATATATGGGGGTTAGAATCATTTTGATAACTGAAGTATTGACAGGAAATAAGTAAATCTGTGCGTTCCAGCGTTTGTATTTCTGCGCGTGCGTATATGTGCGTGCGTCACGGTCTGGGATTGTGTGTTTCAAGTCTGACCGCACATAATCAAGTACGACTCACCTTCAGAAGGACAAAGTATTTTCTCCTGTGAAGCAGCTGGATCCCGTCGATCTCACAGGTAATGTTGTAATGGGTCGGAGAGACTTTTGTGACACGGGCCTTCCATCTGGAGATCTCGGCATCCACTTGAGCAAGTACTGGCGAAGTTCCAACCCCACATTCTGCGCCCGCTATGTAGCCATGGTCAAGGCTTGCTGAGCTGTAGGCAGTCAGGTGGGTTGAAGATGAGAGATATGCAGAGGCGTGCTCAAGAAATAGAATACGAGGAGCAGTAGTCGTGAGCACAATCCGTTGGCTCTGCATCTCAGTGAAAAGCTTGGCGGCATTTTCGCAGCGAACTAAGATACGGAATGTTGAGTTGTGTTTGAGCGTCAGCCCGGAGGCAACAGCAGACGTGGCGAGTCGCAAAGATGACCAGGCATGAGAGACGGATGAAACATCTTGAGATTCTTCCACCACAGCATATGAATATCCCGAAACTGGAGACTCTTGGTCAGAGCAGAGCTGCCATGAGAAGCGGATCGTCGAAGTCGAGGCTTGACAACCCTGTTCCCACGCTTCAGAATCTGACGGGCCGGGCTTATGCGTGACAATACTTGACCCAGCAACAGGAGGTGAAGAGTCGATAGTAAAGTGTGCAATAACTCCCTCGGAGACCAATCCTGCTCCGTTTGTAGCCCGCAACCAAACGTCGTGGGTTCCAGCACACAGGAGATTCGCATTCAAGTGAACCGGTTGCGTCGTTTGAGTAGTGGCAACAGAAACATTGCTTGCTGGCGACACGATGTGGATCTCATATTTCAGAATTCCGCTATCATCATCGAAAATTCCGTCGTGTTGCACGGAGAATCTCTGCGTATCGTTGAAGTAGCTAGACTGCCTTCCCGTGGAATCAACGGTTCGAGCGCTTGAAGAATGGAAAGACGGTGGGGTGGTGTCAACGAGTGCTCCATTCGACACCAGTATCTTTTGACCCCCCCAGCAGGTCGTGACCTTTACTGCCACGAATGCCACTAGACCCTGTAATTGTTGGGCGTGATCCTTCAGAGGGTAGGACTGGCAGATAATTGTTTCGATAGCGCTGCTCTCATCTGTCGATGACGTACTGATTTCTGTAGCCGTGAACTGCTGTAACTGCATCCCCATTGCTGTGGTGCCGAAGCCGCATTCGACAGATCGTATAAACCCACGCAATCGTTGATGATTGCTGATCGTTACTCTTCCAATGAGCATTCCAGTGTCTGTGATAAAGTTCGAATCCTGAGCACCATCACCATCAAACACGTTTGCCTCAAAGCTTTCCTCTACCATCGTGAACTCTGTTGAGAATGACTCACTGTGCAATTGTGCCCTGTTGTACGCTCTTACGACAAATTTGTAAAACACGCCCGGCACCAAGACCGATGTTGACAGCATCATTGATGTATGCAGACGGGCTTGAATCCACGTGATGGATGTATTCGTGCTCAACGAAAATGCAAATATCAACGCCACCTCATATCTGTCAATACCACTCTCGTTATCGACAAACTCCCATCCCACTTGAAGATCACGGTGGGAGTTCAAGACGCAATCAACATCTGCTTCAGAGAGCGGCAATTTGTCAGAGGTGATTCTGAATACCTTGTTTGCACGAGGAGGCGAACTGTCAATCCGAACGAGTGATTGTACGGTGACTGACCCGTCTAATGCATTCCACGCTCTCAGGGTTACGTGCAGTGTGCCATCAGGGAATGGTCCTTGCAGGGAGACATTTGTAGCTTCTGCCGGGAAGGATTGAAATGGCACCACATTATCGTCACCGACTGACCCTCCAAGCCCCAACTCAAATCGGCTCACAGCACCTCGAAATCCGAACCAGCTGACAACGATCACTCCTTCGTTGCCCAGCCACCCATTGAAATCGTGCGCTTGCTCTTTGACTCTGATTGAAAGATTGCCGGCTGAGAACGGGGGCTGTAGCTCTGCAGATTGAGAGTCAATGCCATCTGCTACATATGTAACACCATCTGATTCAGCAATTGCGCTCAGGCCAGCAGAATTGTAACCTCGGACGAGTATTTTGTACTGCACACCCGGCAACATAGCTGTTGGCAGCATCATTGACGTGTGTAGATGGGCTTCCGTCCATGAGATTGCATCCATGGACGCACTCATCCCATCAACCATCGACTCGACAAGGGCAACTTCATAGAAAACGATAGGACATTCCGGGTCAGTGAAGGGGTCAAAGAAAGCTTTTAGCATTTCATGATCTTGTTTGTCGATATCGAAAGCTAATGCTCCCGCTCGAGGGTTTATATCCAGCACCTCCCCCGGAATAGGAGGAGTGCTGTCAATTTTTACCTGCGTGGCTATGCTTGTCCTCAAACCTGCATGATTTACGCAAGTAATCGTGATAAAGACTGAAGTGAGAGAAGTGTCTGCAGGAAGGGCCAGAAGTATGGCATCATCAGTCGAACTTTCGTGCTGTTCGAACAAAACACTGGAATCTCCAGGAGCGATGCCCACAGCAAGCAAAAAAAAATGAATTCCACTCTCCCCATCGAAGAATCCTCCATATCGGACTTGGATTCTGCTCTGAATGGAAACGCATGATCCTGTCTTAGGAGCGATCGCTACGAGACGATCATCAGGTGGGCTCTGGTCTATTGTAAGAGGGGGACATTCTGAAAAGGATGTGCGTCGTAGTTCGTCTTCGACTAGTACTGAAATGAAATACGTTCCTTCATTTAAGTGGGGCAATCGAACGATATTTGTATCAATTCTTGAGAAATTTTGGATTTCCTGACCCCCTTTTGTCGTCCCTATTGCCCAGAATTGCTCCATCTTGATGCTGCTATCGGCAACTCCCCAGCTTAGCTCATAGCGATGCGACTCATTAGTGAAGATGTGGCGCAAGTCACTGTCGCACGGCGATCCCACGGGGCTAATGCAGGCTGGCACAGAAATTTGTGGAGAACGTGTGTGTATAAGGATCGCTGATGAAGTCGCTGAAGAAGAGCGCCCCGCCCCATTAGCACACTCGACTGTGATATACAGCACCTGTTGATGGTGCAACGCAAGATCCGATCGGTGCGCCCATGTTGCATGCCCTATACCCTGATGTGACAAAACGTCGCACAATCCACCAGATGCACTCCCGACACACCATCGGCACCCTTGAATTCCAGATTCATCGTCTCGAAAGGCTGTCCAAATTGTTCGGATCTCATTTGTTGATGACTGTACCAAAACATGTTCGTTCAATAAAGGACCGTTCACAATCCTGCCAACGATTGGCGCAGTGTGGTCCACTGCAAAGCCGTGTGAGAGAGTGCAAGCGGCCTGCTGGAGTAAATCGATTGCACAAACTTCTACGCGGTAGATTCCAGCACAAGAAATATTCAGACTATGAAAGGTAAAGTTCCAGTGCGTCGACGCACTTATAGGATCTGCCAGCTTTTCTCCGTTTGGTGCGAGAATTGAGATTGTAAATGACACAATCGGAGCCCCGTTATTGCCGAACCCTCGCCACAAAACATGAAGACTTCCGACTCCACTGAATGACCTAGCATGAATAACAGAAGCATCATGGGTCAAAGGCGGGCCACTTATTGTCACACCATCCGAAAACGTTTCCTGCTTCATCCCTACACCATTAGTGGTTCGAAGAGTAATACAGTATGCATGCCGCAATTTCAACGCCAATTCTTGAAAGCAGAATTTCTGGTCGAGTCCTACATTCACAAACTGGAGAATTTCAGCAGAATCGCATATACCAAAAGCCACTTCGTGGTACAGAATGCTCGATTCGGCATCGCTAATGTTCTGCCACAAGCCGCACAGGGTGGTCGTGTTGCTCTGATAATCGATATCCAACGCACTGGAGCCATCGAGGATTGCACCAATTTCAGAGGAAGAATTGTCGAATGTTATCCCATCTGACATGACCAAACTGCAGCGACCTACCCTGTTGCATGCACTCACAGTTGCCACGTACAAGATGCCTGGCTCAAAAGTAGTATTCACGCCAACGTTGTATATTTTCGTCGAGTCTTGAGGGGGGGAGAAAGGAAGAATTTTTTCCGGATCTTTTGCTGTGCCAAAGGCAAACGCGTATGTGAAAGTGTCTCCTGATTCGGGGTCGGAGAGCCCCCCAACAACAATGACAAGTGAAGTAATACTACCCAAACGTGCATAGTCTGTATCGCTTGCCAAGTTTCCACACGTGACATCTTTCACGAAGGCCCAGGAGGTGTCAGGACCCGTCGTGTCCACGCGAACACCTTGTGACGTAGATACGACCTCCAATCCAGCATCATTGGCAACATAAAACGTCACATAGTACACATGATTATGTTTCAGATCAAGCCCAGAAGTGTAGGCTTGCCAGGAGTCGAGTAAGTGTAGGCTTGCCAGGAGTCGAGTACCTGTTCTTAGTGGCTCACCTGTGGCATTCATCACCCCAAGTGCACGACGAGTGAAGATGAGATTTCTTGTACTTGTAGCGCTGGATGATTCCTCGATAGACCAAAAAAAATAGAGGAGGTCAGACTCGGCATCTGCGAAGTTAACGGTGAACCCAAGGGGATCCAGACATGGCGCCCATGTTACCTGTATTGCAATGGAAGATGCCTGTACGGTGATGCCTGATTCATAATTTGAATCGTGGAGATCTGGATCATGCGTCATGTGCCGCAGCCTGCCTTGTTCCGGTTTTGTTGTGTCAATCTTGATGCCATCAGTGTGGACCCAGCCCATGTCGCCACGGGGCAGCCCGGATCTGCTGATAGCTCGGACAGAAATTCGGTACACGCGCCCAGACTGTAATATGCCAACAGTGATGCCGCAGGAGTTTAACTCGTGCAAACCAACCCCAAACTCTACAGAGGTCATGTTTGATGCAACCAAGCAAGCATGCACAATGTCAAATCTCTGGGAGCTGGGATATGATATTTGGAGCCGAGTCTCAATGTGAGAAATGCCTGAAATATTCTGTGAAAAATCTGAGTGCAACCAGCACGCTTTCAAAAGGCCAACGTTTGAGGTAAAGTCAATGTCCTCTTGACTAGTACAGGAAATCTTAGTGCAACAGTCTGCGATTGCAGTGCCCGTGAATACAGGTAGTGACGTGTCCATCGTGACAGAGACCGAGTGCGAAGAACTCAGGCCAGCACCGTTAAAGACTGTTGCTGACACACTGATGAAAGACCCATCTTCCACGTGCTGCTCCAAAAAGAGGTCAATCGAACCCGAATCTGTAGAAAAAGAGGAGTGATTGTTCAAGCTTGCTCTTCCGCAAATCACCCCATCAGTGGATCGCATGACAAGAACCTGTAGTGCAGAGATATCAGAATGCAGATCATAAAAGTCACTCCACCTTATCCTCATGGTGCCTGGAGATGTCATCGCCAAGTACGTGACTTCCGTTGACGTCACGGCCCCATCTATGGATAATTCTCCCACGTGAGGAGGTGAGCTGTCAACCTTGACGGGCCTTGAGCAGATAATCTTTGAAATATCAGCTGTGGGATGCCCTGCTGCATGCGCCAGTGTCACCAGCACCAGACCCTGGATCTGGGCTCCGTCTTCGATTCCAAGGGCCTGCAAAAGACCCATCGATTCTATGGATGCCATCTGGATTGAGCCCGTACCAATCTCTGTACTGAAAAGGTCTTGCTTTCGTTGAGGACACACTGGATATTCTTCATCTGCTCTTCGTATGAAGAATGTGAAGTTGGGAGCCCCACAGTTACATCTACATCCAGCATTTGCCGTCGCCCCCTGCACGCACCGTTCACGGTACTGGCCCTCAGGGCATGCCTCTTTCGTGCAAGGGACGCAGGTGGAATCTGCTGTTGCCCCCTCTTGGCACAATTCACGATACTGGCCTAAAGGACATGCCCACGTTGTGCATAAGATGCAGGTAGCATTTATGGTTGGCCCCAGCCCGCATGCTTCACAGTACTGCCCCCCCGGGCATGCCTCTGTCGTGATATTCGTAGTTTCATTGCGACGTAATGTAGGTACAGCATCTTTCCCTAATGCAGGATGGACAGGGAAATCATAGTGGATGGTCGTCTGTGAGTATGGCGCCAACAAGTCACTCTGAACACCTGCAGGCGTGTCTGTCCAGGAATGAATTGTATTAGAGCCGGTGATAGCTCTGTGTTTGCTATCGATTCTTTGCGCTCGTTGACCCATCATAAGATTGTCTGGGCTGGATCTTCTGTCGGTGCTGCAATCAGAAAGAATCTGTCCATTGTCAAAAATAATCCCTGGCTGGTGTGGCATTCTCAGAACAAAAGGAAGAGACACTGCCCTTGCAAGTCTTGCATCTGCAGACAAAATTTCAAGAATGTGATCCACAGATTCGTTGAATAAAGGCACAAGGAAGGCCAATCCAGGACACTTCGTACTCTGTGTGCTACAATAAGCAGGTAGCTCACAAGTGCTGTTGAAGTTTGGGAAATGACACTGTTTTGGCAACATCTCGGGCGTTAGAAACTCATATTCGTAAAGGTGGTCATTGCCCGTGCATGTATACGAAGCAATACATGGATCCGGCGGAAAGTCGTAAGGAACCGACATGCATTCTCCGTTTTCGCAGCGCTGATTCTTTCGGCACGCTGCTTCGCCTGCGCACTGTTCCACCCTGCTTGCTGTTGGATCATGGGTAGGTGTCCAAGAGCCTGTACACTTATGACGCATGCCAATTGATTCCCCAGGTAATGATGCTTCCTGGCAACTGTTTCCAGGCTTTGTCGCTTCACGGGGATAGCACGTGTCGTCAATCATGCATCCGCAACCTCCTTCGGGTAAAAGACAGTGATATTCCATGAGTTCGCATCCCCTTAACTCGTTGCGGCACGCATAGCACTCTTTGATAGCACTACAGGAACGAGCAGGACCTACTTCTGCGCACTGTCCCTCTGAACAGACAAACTCATGATCCTCTTCAATCCCGCACCGCTTGCCAGGGCAGGGAGTGCTATCAACGACCTGTGCGAGCATTTCAACTGAATCCGAACTGCAAAATTGGCAGCCATAATGTTCTGTGCTGCCCTCAAATCGTGCATCCATTGGATCGGGCAGGTAATCGGTATGTGATGGCGTGAGTGATTGATAACATTCTTCTTGAGCTAGGCACCATCCATACCGCACGGGAGTTTCACCATTTGGAAGGCATTCTTGGCAAGACTGGATTTGTAATGTAGAGCATTTGCTGCACACTGTGCTTGCATCTTGCAAGTTATATGTGCCCTCTGTGCACTCGACACACGCTGATTGACCAAATTTATTGGAATAAAATCCCGCGCTGCAATGTTTGCAGACTGATGTACCGGTCTGGCCCGTAAATTTTCCGGGCACACAAAAGTCGCATGGATCAGTACGCCCAACTTGCACAGAATAGTTCCCTACGACACACTCAGTGCAAATTGACTGTCCAGGCTTGTCCTGAAATGAGCCTTTGAGACACAAATTGCAAATAGTTGCTCCATTTCCGCCTTGATATGCGCCTGTCTCGCACAGTGAACATGCGCTGCGCCCACTGGTAGCAGAATACGTGCCTGGAAGGCAGATGGAGCACGTTGAATCGGTAAAAACGTTGGGACCTGCTCCTCTGAATCCTGCTGGGGCATTCCATCCACAGTTGTTGCTGAACACGGGGTTTCCAGAAGACGTGTAAATTGGAAATGTGCTGGACCCGCTACATTCTGGTGCGTTGGTGCAAGGGATGCAGACTGCAACACGACGAGGCAATGGAAAGTTAAATAAGAATTTCTCGGGATTCAATTCATGGATGAGAGACGTTTCAGTCAAAGTGATTTCTCCGAGATTATAGTCCTCGCCAGTGTTACTACGCACAATGACATGCCATGTCCCAAAGTCGTTATCTTTTGACATATCTGCGCGGTCCCAGTACCATCGCAGGGCATGCAAAGACATGATATGCGGCTTGGGAGCGGATCCCTGTAAGGAAAATTCGAACGTGTAAGACGAGTCAATGGAACCTTCCCCAGATATGTACGGTGAATTGGGATCTCCCGACACAGTGTGCCCGTCGACCCATGTTTGTACTTTGTCATTGTCACTGCCACCCATGGGCGGATAAGTGGCAATATCGAAGTTTGTCGATACGCTAATTTTGTGATTGCCACTATTTCGAAAACCATTTCCCCAGTTGCCAATCCCTGGGCCCATAAATTCAAATTCTCTGATATCTGCATTCTGATCAAACGTGCCAGATAATCCTCGAATAATGATTTTGGCGATCGTTTGGTCAACAGTTCGTGACATCTCCCCAGCCCCAGGGCAATATCGGTACTGGCCTACCGGGCACGCCGAGGTGATGCACGAGACGCAGGCAGAATTTGCGGTTGCCCCCTCCAGGCACGTGTCACGGTACTGGCCCGCCGGGCACGCCGCGGTGGAGCATGCGTGACAACCCCCACTCGCTTTGTATGATCCCAGTCTGCAGTCGAAGGAAGAGCAAGTATTATCGCATCCTGTGTCGCATGCACACGACGTGTCGTAATCACAGTATCCTATGCCCAAAAATCCATCACAGTCGTGTCCCGCATCACATGGACAACTATCATCGCAACTAGCGGTGCAAGAACCAATGTTAGTTGCCCATGCATCGCCTGTATCCACTGCGAGAAGAGACCTGCCAGCATGTCGTGAAATTCCAAGAGACGAATTACCAGCATCGTGGCCCTGCAGACTCTTGATCTCTTGAAATAGATACGAGAATCGAGAACGGATGGTAGCGCTCGTTTTCGGTAGCACAGCGCCCGTTGTCTTTTGATAGATTGGCGGCAGCGCAAGAAACGTGCTGCGGCTCAGTCCACTGCCCTTTGCATTGTCAAACAGGGGCGTTTTCACTTCTACCTCTAGTTCAATGGCATATTTTGAGGTGTACTCATCAAACTCCTCTGCGCTGACGAACCCATTTGAATCTTTGTCCATGATGCCAAACATGATGTCTCGTCTTGCGTGACGTTGCTGCATCTCCGCACGCACGCTGAGCTCAATGTCTGAATCAATTGTCGAGCCCATGACTGTCGCGAGAGCCGATTCCACCCCAGCGTAATTGAAGGGAATCACATGAGATGACTTGTTTTCCATGTTGTGGGAGATATCCCAAGCCACACGACTCAACATCTTTCTGACAATCTTCAGGTAGATCCCCATAGTTCGAGTCTGCTTCAAGTGGTGCCTTGTCGCGTGAAAAATATACCCCTTCAATTTTCTCTGACCTCCAGCAAGGACGTATTCACCCAGCTCGTATACCAACTTCTCAAAATCTTCAAAGTGCTGTGAGCACATCCTGTCTGTCTGCCATGGATCATTGACCTTGGCGTTGAGAGTAGCACACTTCCATAGGGGGAACGCCTGATACCACCTGTATCTATTGGCATCCAACTTACGGTGCCTGCCCCTCTTGTGATTCGAAATCAAGTTGATTGCATTGTTGATGAGTTCAACAATCTGGTCGTCACAACGCCCAAAGCACACAACAGACTTGACAGCCAACACTATGACATCCTTCCAGCGACGACCTTCCTCCTGCAGCCCAAATGTGATATGCATGGATGGCTCGTTCGACGTTGCCTGTGCGACATGCACAAAATTGCGGGGTATATACAGGGTGTCTCCGGCCTGAGTCTCCACATACTGGCAGTCCATTGCATCTAGCTCCTGTGCTGCGTAATTGGTGCCGCCGAGACCATTCCAGCCGCGCATCTCCCTTCTCAGCGCCCGATGAGCTGGACACACACAAGTACTTGTGTGCTCGTGGGCACTTTTCGATAGACTTACTTGGGGCAGAGGTAGGCAAATTTTCCACATTTTTCTGCCTTGAATCTGAATAACGAAAACATCATATGGGTCTGTATGGATATTTAGGGCCTTGACATCGCGAGGAGAAACATAAACGTGAGCAGTGACCGGGCACAAGAGCTCAGATTCAAGCTGGGATTGTGTATCTGTAAGCAAATGCTTATCCGGCAATTGTTCGAAACTAAGTTTGATCGTGCAATTGAAATTCGATACCAGCCCTATTGCAACTGTTGCGTTGTTGAGAGGTGGCATTTCTGCGGCCTTGCACTTGTCGATGCGAACCAAGTGCATCTGGTTTTGATTACGATAGTCGTCCAGCATTTTGTCGAGAGAAAGATTCGCCACCAACTTGCCAGCAAAGCCCTGCGCATAAATCGGGCCCTGCTGAAAGCGATTCTCTAAGAATAATTGTCCATTGCCCTTTCTTCCAAACAGCTCATCCAGAAGACCAGTGTCCGCGGCTTGGAAATCAGTGTCACCACGTGATTCTTCGTTGCCATTGTTTCCAGAGGGCTCTGTACACGACGCCATATCTACCAGCAACAAATTCTCTCGACCCTCGACTTCGTTTTCGAAATTTGAGGATTCCTCTTTCTGGCCAAATTTGAGATTTGCAATCACCCTCCGTAATTCTCCATTGCCCGGTGCCAGCTTCACATGACACGAAGTGAGATTCTGCGTCAATGCGCACACGCTTGGCATCAGCAATCGCTGGGAGCTCATTTGCGCTGATAACAGCATATTTCCCGACATTTCAGTCGACACTGAATATAGCATCGCGTCGCTACACTCATCTTCTTCAAGCCACAATTTGGTAGTACGTCTTAGGTGAGAAGCATCCAAGGTAGACACTTTCATTTTCAGTAAGTGGGGCAAGGTTGATCTATTCCAGTTAGAACATAGATTGAATTCGCCCTGAGAATGCTCTTCGGTAGCATCCTGTGCATTTGAACTGTATGGCGTGCGAGATACCGGTAGAGATAGCGGAATCATTGCGACAATTCTACGGAGGACTAACTTTGCCTGGATGCCGAGGTGCTCGTTTGCAGCAGCCATCGGCAAGGCTATAAGCTGAGAGCAATTGTATTGGATTAAGTCAAGGGTTACACCCTGCGACAGCCAATTGGTCTCGTTGGATTGCATTCTCCGTATCTCAACACGGTGCAGCCAACAACTCCCGAAATTCGCCAGCACGAGGGATTGAGTAGACGCAATAACCCGAATATCTGAGGTCTCATTACTGCGTGTCGTTTGTCGAGAATCGTTCCATAAATCAGGATAGACAGAGAAATCATAGCGGATGGTCGTCTGCAAGTGTGGTGCCAAACAATCGCTCTCTGCACCTGTATCCACACCAGTCCAAGGATTAATCAGATGAGAATCCGAGCCGGTGATAGACACTAAGACAAGAAAGATTCCGAATCTCAGCACAATCATTGCCACTGCTTATTTGAAGTATTGCGAGGAGCCAGTGAAATCTGTTTGTTTGACCAGAAGAGCGCAAAGGAGCAAGTACTGCACTCTGAACTTTTGATGGAATCGTAACCGCAAGAGGTTGAAAGAATCTGGGAAAGTGCAAGGAAGAGTATCAGATCAATGGATATGTCAGACAAAACTATATGAAAAACAAGTGGTCTATCACAGATACAAATAGATAGATGGACAAGGGATAGAAGTCCTTGGCTGTAGAAAAAGACTACATAACGAAGGAACACAAATAATCATAAATTCTTTCAACCTTCCTCTCTTCGCGAAAATAAAGCGTTGAGTGTGCATACACAAAATATGAACACAGGCAAAAGCACAATCAAACAAACCAAAACATAAATTCAAACACTGACGCACACACGCATTCGTGCACAGACACACATTTACAGGCACACAGACAGACTACCACACAGCCATACAGACAAACATACATATATATACATATACATACATATACATACATATATATATATATATATATATATGAATATATATA
>Ga0209491_10008634_pt1 | contig 12832 bp, 9 predicted proteins | sample BON02_FD_187213 | JGI IMG/M metagenome (GOLD analysis project Ga0209491, IMG submission 187213) | Freshwater microbial communities from Lake Bonney liftoff mats and glacier meltwater in Antarctica - BON-02 (SPAdes) (version 2) | ecosystem: Environmental > Aquatic > Freshwater > Ice > Glacier... | reverse complement strand
GGGGGGGGGGGTAGAAGAGGTGTCAATTCCCAAGAATAGTACTGACCAGTGCACAATCCCCGAATAAACAAACGAATATCTTGTAGAGGCCAAGCACCATTGCGGGGCCTCGCCCTCGCGCAACGCATCCCGGCGCGTGTGTGTACGCGCGCACGTGGTGTGTGTGTGTGCGTATGTATCGCCTGTGCGTGGTTGTTGGCTGTGTGTGTGTGTGTGTGTTGGTTGAACTGAGATCTGTAGAGGACCAAAGACCACTCTGCCAGTTGTCCTCTAAGCGCTTCGAGGACAACTGGCAGAGTGGTCTTTTGTCCTCTGCAGTTGTCCTCTAAGCGCTTAGAGGACAACTGGCAGAGTGGTCGTTTGTCCTCTGCAAGATTTTCGCTATGATTCAAAGGCGCACCATTGCGGGGCCTCGCCCTTTTGTTGGTTGTGTGCGTGTGTGCGTTGATTAAACTGAGATCTTCTCTATTCTTCAAAGGTGCACCAAAGCGGTGCCTCGCCCTTTTGTTGGCTGTGTGTGTGTGTGCGTTGGTTGAACTGCGATCTTCTCTATTATTCAAAGGCGTGTAGAGGAAACGTGCCGTACTGTACCAGTTGTGCCACTTTTCCTATAAGCGTTTTGTAGAGGAAAAGAGCCGTACTGGACCAGTTGTGCCACTTTTCCTCTAAGCGCTTAAAGGAAAAGTGGCACAACTGGTACAGTACGGCACTTTTCCTCTACACAACAGCTCTGTAAAAAGATCAACAGGTCCCCCCCCTACACACACCGACAGAGAACAACACCCCCGACAACGACACAACGGCTCTGTGCAAACGGAATCGTTGCTTTGTTCATTCAAAGGCGCACCATTGCGGGGCCTCGCCCTCGCGCAACGCATCCCGCAGCGCCGCCAGCGTCGCCTGTAAGTGTTCGTTGGTTGTGTGTGTGTATGCGTTGGTTGAACCAAGATCTTCTCTATTATTCAAAGACGTGTAGAGGAAACGTGTCGTACTGTACCAGTTGTGCCACTTTTCCTCTACGCGTTGTGTAGAGGAAGAGCCGTACTGTACCAGTTGTGCCACTTTTCCTCTAAGCGCTCAGAGGAACAGTGGCACAACTGGTACAGTACGGCACGTTTCCTCTACAAGGCGCACCATTGCGGTGCCTCGCCCTCTCGCAACGCATCCCGCGCCGCTGTCAGCGTCGCGTCGCTCTTGATCCTCCTCCGGTTTAGGGGTTAGGGGTTAGGGTGAACCCATCGTCCCAGGTTCCAGGTTAGGGCCCGACCTTCCTAGGTCGCGGCGCTACTACGCAAACCGCTAGTGAGTTTCCGATCAGCTGGTCTGTGTTTCTTCATCTTTAGGTACCTTCGTTTCTAACGTAACCTTACCACTGCCTTACCCCGGAACCCCTTAACCCGAACCCTAACTGAGATCTCTCTTGTTCAAAAGCGCACCATTGTGGCGCTTCGCCCTCGCGCAACGCATCCCCCACCGCCGCCAGCGTCGCGCCACTCGTGATCCTCTTCCGGTTGAAGGTGGCGCCCTTTAGGTCGAACGTCAAGTGCGACTTGGGCAGGCCTGCGGGGTCAGGAGGTCTATATATACATACATATACAGCATCGATATAGATACACTTATCTATATACACTTGTGATCCTCCTCCGGTTGAAGGTGGCGCCCTTTAGGTCGAACGTCAAGTGCGGCTTGGGCAGGCCTGCGGGAGGACGCCGGGGGTCAGGAGGTCTATATATATACATATACAACATAGATATAGATACACTTATATATATATGCACTCGGGTTAACCCGGGTTAGGGTTGACCCCCGGGGCGTGCTGCCGTCGACGCCGCTTGCGCCGTCGCTGCACTCGACGGCTCAAAGCTGTCGTGCCTGGCCACCGACACGCTCTGCTTGCTCGACAGCTCTATGCTGGGATCTCAAAGGGGGGAGTCGCACGTGTTGCGGCGTGCGAGTGCTTCGTGATATCGAATCCCTACATCTACCTAGCAGCCACCACCGCCGCCTGCGCTGCAGCCGACGACGTCACTTACGCCAACGCGCCAAGACACGCCGCCACCGCAGCCGCTTGCGCTAGCAAGAAACCGGCGTCGCTATCTCCTGCTGGGCGACGGCGGGAGCAGGATGCAGATGGAGACCGCAATGGTACAGACCTCTAGTTACACCGTCCACCGCGAGCAGCGCCTCGGCAGCGGCTGGCCTCCAGGCGCGCGCAACGCGACCCAGGAGGCGCACGGCTTGATCAAGACCGTCGAAGGGTCTACATGCAGAGCATGTCGCACGCTTGCGCCGCCGACGCATCGGCGATGGCGGCGACGCTCTTCAGCTTGGCGGAGCCGGTGAGATGCCGTACAGCCTCGGTGTCGGGCCGCAAGGCGCCGCATATCATCTATGGGTGTGGGGTAGGTAGGTGTTGACGACGACAAATATTAAAGAAGCTGTTGGTCGTGGTGTTGTTGAAGGCGACGACGCGCCGGCCGTTGCCGTCGACACGCCGGCCGTTGCCGTTGAGCGAGTCGCGCGCGTCGTCGGCGGTCACGCCGTCAAGTTTGGCGCCGTTCGTCAACAGCACGAGACCGCACGAGCGTTGCTCCGAGAGCGAGCGGCGCGGCGGCGGCCGAAGGCAGCAGAAAGCAGGAGGCTGCACGAGACGCGCTCTGCTCAGAGGCCGAAGGAGAGCCTAAGCCTAATCCTAATCCTAACCCTAACCCTAACCCTAACCCTAACCCTAACCCTAACCCTAACCCTAAGCCTAACTCTAACCCTAGCGTAGAAAGCAGGAGGCTGCGCGAGAAGCGCTCTGCTCAGAGGCCGAAGGAGAGCCTAACCCTAACCCTAACCTTAACCCTAACCCTAACCCTAACCCTAGCGTAGAAAGCAGGAGGCTGCGCGAGACGCGCTCTGCTGACTAACCCTAACCCTAACCCTAACCCGAAGGAGAGCCTAACCCTGACCCCCATCCTGACCCTAACCCTAAGCCTAACTCTAACCCTAGCGTAGAAAGCAGGAGGCTGCGCGAGAAGCGCTCTACTCAGAGGCCGAAGGAGAGCCTAACCCTAACCCTAACCTTAACCCTAACCCTAACCCTAACCCTAGCCCTAAGGCTGAACTCTAACCCTAGCGTAGAAAGCAGGAGGCTGCGCGAGACGCGCTCTGCTCAGAGGCCGAAGGAGAGCCTAACCCTAACCCTAACCCTAACCCTAACCCTAACCCCAACCCTAACCCTAACCCTAACCCTAACTCTAACCCTAGCGTAGAAAGCAGGAGGCTGCGCGAGACGCGCTCTGCGCAGAGGCCGAAGGAGAGCCTAACCCTAACCCTAACCCTAACCCTAACCCTAACCCGAACTCTAACACTAACCCGAACTCTAACCCTAGCGTAGAAAGCAGGAGGCTGCGCGAGACGCGCTCTGCTCAGAGGCCGAAGGAGAGCCTAACCCTAACCCTAACTCTAACCCTAACCCTAACCCTAACTCTAACCCTAAGCCTAACTCTAACCCTAGCGTAGAAAGCAGGAGGCTGCGCGAGACGCGCTCTGCTCAGAGGCCGAAGGAGAGCCTAACCCTAACCCTAACTCTAACATTAACCCTAAGCCTAAGCCTAACCCTAACCCTAACTCTAACCCTAAGCCTAACTCTAACCCTAGCGTAGATAGCAGGAGGCTGCGCGAGACGCGCTCTGCTCAGAGGCCGAAGGAGAGCCCAACCCTAACCCTAACCCTAGCCCTAACCCTAACCCTAACCCTAACCCTAACCCTAACCCTAACTCTAAACCTAGCGTAGAAAGCAGGAGCGCTGCGCGAGACGCGCTCTGCTCAGAGGCCAAAGGTCGCCACGCAGCACGAGGCTAGGCGAGAGTTCGGGTTAAGGGTTAACCCGCTCGGAGGCCGAAGGCGGTCGAGCAGCACGAGGCTGCACGAGAGGCGATGCTCCAAGAGCGAGTCGCACACACATAGCTTGTATATGTGTGTTACCGAACATATGGTGTTTCATCACCACGTAGCAGATGAGAGGCCTCCCAAACTCGCACCCGAATGCGATACATATCCATATATATCGATTTCTATCTATATACATATACATGTATATACAGCTATCTACACTATCTATAAATGCATACCGAACATGTGGTTTTCATCACCACGTAGTAGACGAGAAGCCTTCCGAACTCGTACCCAAGCGCGATACGTATCTTCATATAGATCGATGTATATCTATTTACATTTACACATATATACAGCTATCTACATCGTATAAATACATACCGAACATGTGGTTTTTCATCACCACGTAGTAGACGAGAGGCCTCCCGAACTCGCACACGAGCGAGATATAAATCTTCATATATATCGATTTCTATCTATATCTATATACATATATATTGTAGAGAAAAGTGCCGTACTGTACCAGTTGTGCCACTTTTCCTCTACGCGCTTAGAAAAAAGTGGCATAACTGGAAAAGTATGGCACTTTTACTCTACATATGTATACAGCTATCTGCATCTATCTATGAATACGTACTGAACACGCGTTTTTCATCACCACGTAGTAGACAAGAGGCCTCGCGAACTCGCAATCAAGCGCGATACATATTTTCATATATATCGATTTCTATCTATATACATATACACATATATACAGCCATCTACATTCTATCTATGAATACATACCAAACACGTGGTGTTTCATCACCATGCGGCAGACGAGAGGCCTCCCGAACTCGAACGCGAGCGCGATACATATCTTCATATATGTCGATTTCTATCTATTTACATATATACATATATACACAGCTATATACATCTATCTATGAATACATACCGAACATGTGGTTTTTCATCACCACGTAGTAAACGAGAGGCCTCCCGAACTCGCAACCAAGCGCGATACATATCTTCATATATATCGATGTATATCTATATACATATACACACATATATACAGGTATCTATCTACATCTATCTATGAATACATACCAAACATGTGGTTTTTCATCACCACGTAGTAAACGAGAGGCCTCCCTAACTCGCACCCGAGCGCGCGCCGCACCGGCCCCGGGGGCACGCGGATGGAGTAGGCGCCGTAGTAGTGGATCAGCGTGCTGCAAGCAGGAGAAGGTGTTGTGAGCCGCCGAGGCCACACCATCAGAGAAGTAGCTGTAGAGGAAAAGTGCCGTACTGTTCCAGTTGTGCTGCTTTTCCGCTAAGCGCTTAGAGGGAAAGTGGCACAACTGGTACAGTACGGCACTTTTCCTCTACAAAACATCGGCTTTCTGGAAGGCGCTCACCCGATTGCCGCAGACTGAAGTGCTTAGAGGGAAAGTGGCACAACTGATACAGTACGGCACTTTTCCTCTACAGTAGCTTCATCCATGGTCGAGCAGGCGCGATAGCTAACACCATAAAGGGGAACACTCGCGCACCTAGAGAATCGTTATTTAGTTTGTGTCCACATTCACACGGGAACGATACAGGTGGGGAGGGGCGGCACATATCACGTATCTATAGGCACGCATCGAGTTGAGGAGTTAATTCGATAAAACAAGCTGTTTACATAATAGTTCAACACCATTGTCACAAACCGCAAACGGGAATGTGGCAGAACCGTGAGTCGAACCCACGGCCTCGTGGATGAAGGCATGGGGACCGATCCACTGATCAGAAAAGTCAGCTGTGATGCGTGCTCGGGCGAAGCAGCAATCTATATGTCGGGATATATGTGTGGCATCGACTGCTCACAACAAACATCTATTCCACAAAAGCTCAATTATACCACTTGCGACCACTTGCGGCCTACCGGGAGTTGAACCCCAGGTAGTCGCTGTTTTGTAGAGGACAAAAGCCCACTGCCAGTTGTCCTCTAAGCGCTTAGATGACAACTGGCATAGTGGTCTTTTGTCCTCTACAGATTGAACCCCAAATGCCGAGATTGGCTATTGCGATAGTGCTGTGAGCCGCAGAAGCCACACACATATCCCGATCTATCGGGCTCTGCCCCCCCCCGACACTGCATCACAAGAATAACACAACACCCGCACACCTACTACAACCGGCTAGGAGAGTCTACTCTAGGACTACCACGGAGATACTGAGGCGCCAGTGTAGAGGACAGAAGGTCACTGTGTCAGTTGTCCTCAAAACGCTTTGAGGACAACTGGCATTCTTATACAAAACAGCGACTCACTGGGATCGAATCCCGTCACGGGGAGACCGCAAGTGGTAAAGCGCTCAGACAACTGGCGTAGTTGACTTTTTGTCGTCTACGGCCAGCTTTGCAGAGGACAAGTGCCGTACTGTACCAGTTGTGCCACTGTTCCTCTAAGCGCTTAGAGGACAACTGGCATAGTGGTCTTTTGTCCTCTACAAAACAGCGACTATCTGGGGTTCGACTCCCGTCAAGGGAAGGCCGCAAGGGGTTAACCCGAGCCACTCACCCGGCGGCCCCGTCTCCGTCTCCGTCTCCGACAGAGGTAATGTGCTCGAGTACGTGCGGGTAATCCATGGTGCGAACCCGCAGAATCGACTCTATACGAGTAAAGATTTTTATGTATCTAGCGACTCAGCTGGCGGTATATAAATATTTATATTCATAGCCACTCACCCGGCGGCCCCGTCTCCGTCTCCGTCTCAGGAAAAGGTGATGTGCTCGAGTGCGTGCGGGTAATCCATGGTGCGAACCCGCAGAATCGATTCTGTACGGGTAAAGATTTATATTTCTAGCGACTCAGCTGGCGGGACACACATATTTAGATGTACAGCCACTCACCCGGCGGCCGCGTCTCCGTCCCCATCCCCGGCGGAGGTGATGTGCTCGAGGAGTGCGGCGGCGAGCGACACAAGACGGTCCTGGGGGAGCAAGGTGCCACAGCAGGGGGTGGCAGAGAGCTGAGTCGGTTCGCCGACGTTGGTCAGCACAGGGCGAGAGCGAGACGCGAGTAGATCTGCAGCTAGAGTTTCGCAGCAGCCCCTCACCGGTATTATCCCCCGCTATTTCCGTTCGGGTTTTGTTTCAGCAGATCGCGACGCTTCTCGCGCCGCATCGCTCGCCGCTCGCTCCTCGCGTGCGCTTCGCTCAGCTCTCGATCTCACAGCAGGCGCAGAGAAGGGTCGGCGAGGGTGGTCTTTTGTCCTCTACACAGGGGAGGGGCAGCGCGACGCCCCAGAGGGTGGATGTGGACATTTCCTTTTCGCGAGATGGTCTTGACAATGTACTGGCGGTAGGGAGTAAAGTAGTAGGAAGGGGGGTTCGGATACAGTAGGAGGGGCTCAATCTATAGGATACAGTAGGAGGGGCTCAATCTATCTATTATCCATCCATCCATCCATCTGTCTATATACGAGAAGTGCGGGAGAGCACCGTTTCATTTCGCGAGATTCCGGCGGCAGAACATGCAGTAGAAGTAGGCAGGGGGGGGAAACCGCAGGGGAGTGACTATCTATCTATCTATCTATCCATCCATCTAGCTATCCAGCCATCGATCCATATAAAGGGCGGGAGGGCACCTTTTTGTTTAGCGAGAGAGTCTTGACGATGTACCGGCGACAGGGAGTGAAGTAGAAGTAGGGAGCGGGGGTAACAGTAGGAACGGGTCTATCTATCCATCTATCTATTCATCTAGCTATCCACCCATCGATCTATATACAAGAAGAGCGAAAGGGCACCTTTTCTTGTCGCGAGATAGTCTTGACGATGTACCGGCGGCAGGGAGTGAAGTAGAATTAGACAGGGGTGGAAACCGCAGGGGAGTGACTATCTATCTATATATCTATCCATATATCTATCCATCCATCTTTCTATCTATCCATCCATCGATCTACACACGAGAAGAGCGGGAGGCCACATTTTCGTTTCGCGAGATAGTAAGTAGAAGTAGGAAGCCGGGGTAACAGCAGGCAACGAACTATCTATCTATCTATCTATTAATATATCCATCCATCCATCGATCTATATACGCGAAGGGCGGGAGATAATCTCTTCTTTTCGCGAGACGGCGGCGGCAGGGCATGCATTAGAAATAGAAAGCGGGGGTAACAGCAGGAAATGATATATCTATCTATCTATCTATCCATCCATCCATCCTTCCATCCATCCATCGATATAAAGGGCGGGAGGGCCCCTTCTCTTTTCGCGAGATGGTCTTGACGATGTACCGGCGGCAGGGAGTAAAGTAGAAGTAGGAAGGGGAGGTTCCGATAGGAAAGGCTCGATCTATCTATCTATCTATCTATCCATCCATCTATCCATCCATCGATATATTTACGAGAAGGGCGGGAGGGCACATTTTCGTTTATCTCTTGACGATGTACTGGCGGTAGGGAGTGAAGTAGTAGGAAGGGGGGGTAACAACAGGAAAGGGTCTATCTATCCATCTATCTATCTATCCATCCATCGATCTACACACGAGAAGGGCGGGAGGGCACCTTTTCTTTTATCGAGATGGTCTTGACGATGTACCGGCGGCAGGGAGTAAAGTAGAAGTAGGAACCCGATGCGCCGGACGAAGCAACCTCCGCCATGGCACCGCCCGCGCCGCCGCCACCTCCGTCGTCAACGGAGCCGCTCACATGCACCTGCGGCCACAGGCATGAAAGGTGTATATTTACGTATATATATATATGTATGGTATATATAAAGAACAAAATAACCTAGAAGTAGAGCGGAGGACGCCACCCCCGCCATGGCACCGATTATGCCGCCTCCTTCGCATCTAGAGGAGCCGCTTACCTGCACCTGCGGCCACAGGCACGATATGTATGTATATATGTATATGTATGTACGTACGTATGTATGTATACATATACATATATGCATCGGAGTGAGGTGGGCTAGGGGAGGCAACCTCCACCATGACACGGCCCGCGCCGTCGCCTCCTTCGCCTCCAGAGGAGCCGCTTTCATGCGCCTACAGACACAGGCACGATAGGTGTATATATATGTATATGCATGTATGTATGTATGCATCTATATACAACGGAGTCAGGTAAAAATAAACCGGACCCCCGCCTTGGCCGCCGCCCACGCCGCCGCCAGAGGAGCCGCTTACGAGTACCTGCGGCTACAGAGAGATATCTGTCTGAGGATCCTGCTTGGCCTCGATATATGATATATATATATGTCACACATAGAGATCTATATATGGATCTCACGCTCTCTCGAGAACTCAACCTCTCTCGAACTTGACCTCTCTAGCTCGACTCTCTAGCTCGAGCTTTTTAATTCAATCTCTCGGCTCGGCTCTCTACTTCGCCCGGGTTAACCCGAACGAGGCCTCATCGACTCCCAGCGCCTCTCTACATAGCCTTCTCTATATGTGTAGGTTTCTAAATAGAATGTATATGTATCGCACCTGGCACACACCGCCGCCCTGCGTGGGGAATGGCACCTCGATGATCCGGAAGGCGCGTGCGAACGACGCCTCGTCGACGTCCAGCCTCTACATGGCTTTCTCTATGTGTTCAAATCTCTTTATAGAATATCTATGTATATCCGCACCTTGTACACCTCGCCACCCTGCGTGGGGAATGGCACGCCGATGCTCCGAAAAGCGCGTGCGAACGACGCCTCGTCGACGTCCAGCCTCTACATGGCTTTCTCTATATGTTCAAATCTCTTTATAGAATATGTATGTATATCCGCACCTTGCACACCTCGCCACCCTGCGTGGGGAATGGCACGCCGATGCTCCGAAAAGCGCGTGCAAACGAGGCCTCATCGACTCCCAGTGCCTCTACATGGCTTTCTCTATATGTGTATGTTTCTATACATAATATACATGTATATCCGCACCTGGTGCACACCGCCGCCCTGCGTGGGGAATGGCACGTCAATACTCCGAAACGCGCGTGCAAACGAGGCCTCATCGACTCCCAGTGCCTCTACATGGCTTTCTCTATATGGGTATGTCTATATATAATATATATGCACCGCACCTGGTGCACACCGCCGCCCTGCGTGGGGAATGGCACGTCAATCCTTCGGGTGGTGCGCGCAACCGACTCCCAGCGCCTCTACATGGCTATCTCTATATGTGTACGTCTCTATATAGAATATATACGTATATCGGCACCTGGCCCTGCGTGGGGAATGGCACGTCGATTCTCCGAAAGGCGTGTGCGAACGAGGCCTCATCGACTCCAAATGCCTCTTCATGGCTATCTCTATATATATGTGTATGTCTATATATAATATATATGCACCGCACCTGGCACACATCACCGCCCTGCGTGGGGAATGGCACGTCGATCCGTCTGAAGGCGCGTGCGAACGACGCCTCGTCGACGCCCAACGCCTCTCGGATCGCCAAGAACGTCTTCGCGCGGTAGTGGCCGAAGATGAGCCCGCCGCACTCCGCTTCAGCGCTCCGACTGACGCGCAGGGGCGTACAGCCTCCTGCGCAGTCAGCTTTCTTATTGCTACTAGATAGCCCAAGTAACCGACGCAGAGGTGCAAGAGGTCTACAATAAAACAACACGAGTTTGATTTTAGAAACTGCGGGTAGTGCGCACCCGGTTCCAGAGTCTCGGGCTCCAGCGCCCCCGTGTCCGGTGTCTTTGATCCCAGCGCGTCCGTCCTGTTGGAGGCCTGTGTGATCGTTTATGGAGCCTCTGTTTCCAGTGCCTCTGCTTCCAGTGCCTCTGTTTTGCGTGTCTCGGTCTCCCGTGTCTCGGAGGCCCGAGTCTGGGGGGTCTAGGTTCGAGTCCGGGCGGTCTAGGTGCGAATAGGGCTGCCCCAGGGAAGCGCGCACGGATGGACCAATACCGGAGGGGGGAGCGGAGCGGGAGGAGATACTGGCGAGGGGCACGTGGACGAGTTCCTCGACCTCTCCTCCGTAGGTGAACATCCGGCGAAGCTTGCGCGTGGTGGGTAGGGTGTGAATGGGAGGGTGTGAATGGGAGGGATGGCAGTCCGAGAGTAGCTCGTACCCCACCGGTATTTCGTTTGTGTTAATAAGGTGACGAGGGTGGTGGACTTCTGGATTAATATTAATCCCCGCGGCGCCGAGGGCAGTGCCGGCGAAGGTGGTGGTGGAGATGGAAGCGGCGGCGATGGCGGTGGCGGCGGAAACGGAGGCGGCGGCGGCGGCGGCGGCGGCGGCGGCGGGGAGGACGGCGGTGTGAATAGGAGGTTGTGAATGTAAGGACTGTGAAGGGAAGGCGTCGGAGGTTCCAATGTGAATAGAAGGGTCTGCATGGAAGGACTGTGAATGGGCTGCTGGTCCTGGGTCGTCGCGGCGTGGGCTCGGGGTAACGCGAAGCAGTAATTCTCGAGCCGCCGTCTGATCGGAACTGCCGGGGGCGGTGGTGCAGGGCGGCGGTGGGCCCAAGTCGGCGTATCCGCGTTCACCACGAATTGACCCAACGATCCATCGGGAATATCCGGACGACATCTCAACTTTTCCTCGGCCTCCACCACCAATTCGTCCTCCTGCCCCACCGCCGCCGCCCTCGCCACCGCCTCTCTCTCCTCCGCCGCCATCGCCGCCGCCACCATCGCCGCCGCCACCATCGGCCCCGCCGCCCTCGCCGCCGCCTCCCTCTCCTCCACTGCCATCGCCGCCGTCCCCTCCACCACCGCCGCCATTACAGCCAAGGGGATACTGCACCTTCGCTGGACCAGCAGAGGACAAAAGACCACTCTGCCAGTTGTCCTCTAAGCGCTTAGAGGACAACTGGTAGAGTGGTCTTTTGTCCTCTGCTGGACCTAGCCTGGTGCTATTAAACTGTAGCTCGCGCGCCGCCGCTTGGTCGGAAAGGGCGGTGATACCCAGCGCAGTGAGCTGGACCAAATCATACCTAAAAAAGGAAAGCGGACAGTTGGCGCGCTGTGGGACTGTGTGCCCCGTCTGCGGTGGTGGGGACGGCTGTGCCGGCAGCGGTGTGCCATTGGGGGCTGTGTCCGTGCCGTCCTGGTGTGGGGAGGTGTCTCTCGGGGGGTAAACAATCATCATCATCGACAAGGGAGTTTAGAAGAGCTCTCGGGGTAACTCGAGAAGCTCGGGTTAATCCCTAACCTGGTCGGTCGGAAGGGGCGGTGATTCCCAACGCAGTAAGCTGGACAAGGTCGTACCTGAGAAAATGAAAAGGGTAGGAAGGTCGGGCCCTAACCTGGAACCTGGGATGGTGCGTGTTGGCGTAATTAACGGCTCGCAAAACGGCGTGAACATTGGTAGGTAGGTAGGGCCCTGCCTGGAATCCGGAGACGGTGCGTATTAGCTAGCGTTCCAGCCGTTTCTCAAGCCGCTGATGACGCAAACAACCACCGTCCCATGTTCAGGTTAGAGTCCGACCTACCTACAGAGTGGGCGAGTTCAAAGATGCGCTGCAGTGATCAGGCCTGGTCGGAGAGGGCGGTGATTCCCAATGCGGTGAGCTGGACCAAACCATACCTAAAAAAGGAAAGCGGACAGGGGAGTTTAGAAGCGCTCTCGGGGTAACCAGAGAACCTCGAGTTAACCCCTAACCTAATCAGTCAGAGGGGGCAGACATTCCCAACGCGGTGAGCTCGGGTTAACCCTCTCTCTCCGTGCGTGTGTAGATACATATATATATGTATGTATATATATATAAAGCACCTCAGCGCGACTCGCAGGTCCTCGGCACCCCCCTCGGTATCGGCCGCCCCGCTCGGGTTAACCCGTGTGTGTTACCCCGTGTGTGTGGGGGGGTGGGTGGGTGGGTGTGTCTCTCGCTCGCTCGCTCTCTCTGTGCGTGTGTAGATACATAGATATATGTATATATATGTATATATATGTATATATATATGTATATATATGTATATATATGTATGTATATATATATATATATATATATATATATATATATATATATATATATA
>Ga0209491_10008633_pt1 | contig 12833 bp, 8 predicted proteins | sample BON02_FD_187213 | JGI IMG/M metagenome (GOLD analysis project Ga0209491, IMG submission 187213) | Freshwater microbial communities from Lake Bonney liftoff mats and glacier meltwater in Antarctica - BON-02 (SPAdes) (version 2) | ecosystem: Environmental > Aquatic > Freshwater > Ice > Glacier... | reverse complement strand
CAACGCCCTCGGTGGCGAGAGGGATGCTATCTGGGAACGCTTCGATGAAAATGGCAATCCCTCCAAATCCAAACTCACAACCCGTCTCTGCCTTCTGGACGAGAGCTTTCTGGATTGCCTTCTCGATTCAAACTTCCGGCAAAAAGCTCGGGAGATTCTCATCGCCAACTACTTTACCGCGCAGGAACAAGTGGGTTTGTGCGAGCGTTTGAGAATCCCACTTCCCGAAACGGTTGCCATCGCCGACCTCAAAAAGGATGCGGCCACCTTCAAAGCCAGTCAGAAAAAGGGTCGCGATAGCCGCTTCAAAAGCGAAGTTGGCCCTGGCTACAAATACACCTGCGCTCTCACCGGCTACTGCCTCCACACCACCGATGGGTATATGGTACAAGCCGCTCACATCCACGAGCATTCCAAATCCGGCAACGACGATCCCCGCAATGGCCTTGCCCTCACACCGGACGCTCATTGGATGTTCGACGCAGGCCTCTGGACGGTCATCCCCAAAGGCGATGACTTGTTGATCCACGTCGCCGACGGGCGATTCAGCGAATCCTCACCGCACAGTCGCCTCCTTGCTTCTTTCGCCGGAAAGCCGCTCCACTTTCATGACCACAGCAGACTCCGCCCCGCTACCGCCCACTTTGCGTGGCATGCGCGGCACCACCGGATAGATACTCTCCGTCATTGACCATGGCAGTGCAAAGGAGCCATCCTACGGCCATGCAACTCCCTGTCTGGATCGCTCTCTTTCTTGCATGTGTTTTCGATGCCTCCGCCGCTCCACCCAAGCCGCTTGAGAGGGTCGAAAAATGCATCTTTGTTCCCACCAAGTGGGCAGATGGCGACAGCTTCCTGATCAGAACACCAGCAGGTAAAGAATACACGATCCGTCTCTACGGAGCCGATTGCATGGAGTGGCATATCGGCGACAATACGGACGAACGGAGACTCCGCGCCCAGCGCCGCTACTTCGGTATTACCGAGGCCGCGCCAAAGCCGAGAGAGGCCATCGAACTGGCCAAAGGCTTTGGTAAGACTGCGGGCGAAAAGACAGCTGCATTGTTAGGAAAGCCATTCACCGTCCACACCCGCTTTCGCGACGCACTCGGCGACGGCAAACATCAACGCATCTATGCCTTCGTGGAATGTGCCGATGGCACCGACCTCGCTGCGGAACTTGTGAGAACCGGCCTCGCCCGGGCATTCGGTGTCTATGCCGACGGCCCCGGCGATAGAAGTGCGGAGGAATATGAAAAAAACCTCGATGATCTCGAACTCCAGGCCGCCTCGGGACGGTTGGGCATCTGGGCCAAAACCAATTGGGACAAGCTACCAGTCGAACGCAAGGCGCAACGCCAGGACGATGAAGAGGCGGACCTAGCAATCGGCGACCACAAGCTGAAAGCAGGAGAAACACTCAACCCGAACACCGCCGCCCGCGACGACTTGGACAAGCTCCCTGGGATCGGTGAGGAAATGGCCAACCGCATCATCGAGGCCCGTGAAGACGCTCCCTTTGAAAAACCGGAAGACCTCATGCGCGTCCCCGGCATCAAACAAAAGACTCTCGAAAAATTCCGCGTCCACCTGGATTTCAAAAAGCCATAGGACCTGAATACGAAACAACTCACCTGGCACCGCAACAATCACCGGATCGCATGATCTCACGTATCGACATAACCCAAAAAAGAGGTTCTGAGTCTGATGGAGTGTGGCATTTAAATAGGGCGACGTTCTTAACGCTGAACTCCCTATTGGTATCTACGATAACTGGGTTGCCGATACTGCCGCAGCATAGCAAACAGAATGTCTCCTCGCTCCGAACCCGCCATTTAGATATTTTTGGGAATTCGTGCCGTTAACTGAACGTGTCCGAAATCGCACGAAGGAGCGCGTCCGGAATGACAGCAGGCTTCTTTAGATAAGGAAACTCTCGCGCAGAAAAAACAACGCTCCCTCTGAAACGAATCGCAGTTACTTCGTAGCGAGAGGTGGTAGGCACGCCGAAATATTCCTCTGCATTCTCGCCATAGAGATTTCGCTCAAATTTGAATGGCTTGGTAAGCCACCGAATCACGAACCCCTCAAACTCTTCGCTACGCAAAGCCTCCTCGACTGTCTGGTGCGTCAATTCGTAAGAGGAAAATCCATTCCTGGGAACCACATCGACGTGTTGAATTTCCAGCCCCTTCACCGAAAATGCAAAGTCGGCGGAACCAACAGTTCCCAACCCTCTTGCTTCGGACACAAGGTTGACCACGATATTTCTGCTTCTTAATTGTTCGGGATCCCTCTCGAACTTGATCTCAACTCTGAAGTTTTCGGACTGGAACTTGAATTTCTCAGAAGGGCGTAATCCGCTAGCAAAAAAGGTAATCCGGCTCTTCGCGAGCCTCGCATAGGCCAGCATTCCATTGTCCAAATTGATCATGAGATAACGGTGAAGCAGGATCGGACTCACTCCTATTGAGGAGAAAGGGATCAGAAAGTCTCTTTTGTTATCGGGAACCAGCGACTTAGTGAACGTTGTAGCTCGCCAAATATCGGCGGACGCATTCTCCAATCGCCTCACCCTAGCCATGATCTTACTCGAAATCTGATTCATCGAGAAAAGTTCCGAGGCGGCATTTATTGCCCTTCGCATCGCTTGATCGCGCTGTCTACGTGCATCCGCGAAAGCCTCTTGATAGCGTTTTCTTGATTCCTCCACTTTTCGGAGTCGCTCCGCCTCTTCCCATACGAGTCTTTCCTCCTCGATCTCTTGGTCGATCTCACGAGCGCCACGTTCGATCTTCTTGAACTTGGGCATCCAGGGGCCGATCAATTCCTCCATCTTGAGAATGTCTTCCAAGGTGATCAGGCGGGCAAATTTGTGAATGTCATCAAAAAAGTCTCGGACCTGTTTTGAAGGGCTTTCGTGGCCACTCACGAAGCTGGCCTCCTTGTTATTACGCCGACCACGGACTGTCAGGTTCTGGCTGCCCAATGAAAAGTGTGTCCCGTCAACCAGCACGACTTTGGAGTGTAGCGAATCGACGTGGTAGAGTTCCACGCCAGCTGTGAGAAGTTTCTTCAGGATATTAAGCCTTGATGCTCCGGAAATGAAACTCAGGGCATTGAAGGCGGTATAGAAACGGACGACCGATGGCTCACATCTGGCAAAGAGCCGGTCTTCGGTGATGTATGGGGAAGCGGCCAGAAGCTCAGTCGCGGCAGCGGCCTGATCGAGTAACCATTTTGGAAGGTGCTCTCTCGCAGCGTAACGAGGACTAAGTTTTCTTTTATCAGTCATGGGCTGTCGTTCATCTAAATATCAATGGATCGATACCCGATTGGCAGTGAGAACTTACTTGCGAGAAGAGAAATGTAGGTCTCGCCGGTCTCTGCTCGCGAGCGTCTGCGGTTGGGTGTCGCCAGTCGGCACTGTTGAAGGAGAGTCGTGTGATGAAGGGGGGCATGTTATGTTAGCTGGTTTTGGTGCCTGCGTTGAGAGTGCTGAATTGATCCCTGATAGCCTGCAGTCGGCGGAGGAGATCGTCGTAGGTGATGATGTCGAGGACGTTGCGGTATTTGCGGCGAATGATTTCGAAGTCGTTCGTCTGCTCAGGCGTGAGATCTTTTTCGCGGCCCATGATTATCATGCCGCTAGGGTTCACGATCTTCACTTCCAGTCCATTGGGGAGATCCTGCTGATACTTTTCGTTGAGTTCTTTTTCTCCCTTTTCTCCCCAGCGATTGAAATGGTAGAGATATTTTTCCACTTGCATCACGGCTTCGGAAAGTTCCCGTTTTGGAACATAGTTGCCGCGACCAGTTCGAATCGTGACCACTTGCCCGAAAGAGGGCCTCTTTATTTCAATGATGTCGATGTATCCAGTAGAGTCGAGTAGGAGGAAATCAACATTTCGTTTCGTCCCAGTCCAGCTATCCCATACGGGGCTTTCACGAAATGCCCTGATGTAGCGAGGGAACAGGAGGAGCACAATCTGGAGAATTTCCTCCTGCCATTGCATCTCTTTGTAGTCTGTCACACGGCTGAGCATCTCATTGAGCTTTTCGTAGAGTGCTGAAAATTTGTCTTCTTCGTATGGTGCAAGCGCCTTTCTTGGGAGTGAGCCTTGCCATGTCCGTTTCTTGTCTCGGTATTTTTCGAAGTCAGCCTTGAAGTCCTTCGGGCTGTTCAGGTATTCCCCAAGGATTGAGTCAATGCGGGCTCGTGCGTATTTGGTGACCTCAGTGGAGTTCGGAAAATCAGCGATGAATTGATTGAAGACGTCTTCTGGGATGGCGTCCTCGTGATCTCCTCCAACATGAATTGAGCTAGGGTGAAACTCATCGAGACGCCCGAAAATCGAGATGTCACGGACTGCGACAAAATGGCGGGTCTCCAGTCGCATATCCCGGCAAATAAAGAGATCGTAGTTGATCCCGAAAACCTCGCGGCTGAGATGGAAATAGTCTCCGGCGGCTCGTCCTATTTCAAATTCTAGAGGTTCGAATTCGTCATCATCGGTGTCTGGTTCATCCCTGCGGAGTTCAGTCGTCACGTGAAAGACTTTTCTGATCGTCGATTGCCCTTCAGCTGCCAACTTCGAGACTACGAATGAATTTCCATTCGTGGGTTGGTATCGAAGGATCAAGTCGTCTCCATCCTCATGGAATGTCGTTACACTCATGATTGATTAGTCAGTTCGGCGACGAGGGCTTCGAGGAGGTTCTTGGCGGAGGTGCGGGCGGTGGTGAGCTGGGTTTCCAAGGCGTCCACCAAGGCCATCAGTTCGTCCACTTTCGCCACGATCCGGCGTTGTTCGGCGAGGGGTGGGAGGAGAATTCCGACGGTCTTCATTCGCCCTGCGCTCAGGCCAATATTACCGACTGTCGTTGCGCACTTCGATTCGACGGCCTCACGAGTCGGCGTGGCATTCATTCCGAACGACGAATTCCGGATGCCAAATGATGAAGTCATGGCTTTGCCGCGAAACCCACTGTCCCAAAAGGTTTTACTGTGTGCGGCGGGGGCGCCGTCGAGAGTGCCGTATTCGATCCAGTGCATGGCTTGATTTAGAGACTAACAGTCAGTTACGGAGAGGAAAGCCCAAAGGACTGGAGGGATCCGAATGCCGGAAATGTCTTTTTTGTCCCAGTTCAGAGTTCAGTCGATTGAGGAAACCCATTCACCGACCACGACCATCTCCGGCCCTTCATGGGGCGCGACGATGATTGGATCGTAGTCCGGATTCAGGGGGAGAAGTTCGATCTGTTCGTGCTTCCAGCCGTCCTCCGTCACGCTCTTGTCCGAGTGGTATTTTTTGACGGTGAAGCGCCCGCCGTTTTCCAGATCTCCGCGAGAGTTGAACTGGACGAGAACGATGCGGCCTTCGCGTGATCCTTGCGGACAAGGACGGAATAGACACCAAGCTCCATCTTTGATTTTTGGCTCCATCGAGTGACCTCGGACGCGGGCGATGAACATTCCTGGTTTGATCTTTGCGCCAGCGGCCTCCGCCCATCCGGTTTCCTCCGGAGCGTTCTCCGGCCCCCAAAGACCTGCGGCAGCTTCGAGGCTGTAAACTGGCACCAAGCGGGTGAATCGTTCTTCGTCGGCAGGCTCCTCCACGAAGCCCGGGAGATCCCGATTGTCTCGCTCTTCGATGTCGGCACTCGCAGTAACGACTCTCAATGGGGTGGCCACTGCGACCGGTTCGACGCCCCATCCGGCTTCGGATTTGGTGAACGCTACCTGATAGTTGGTGCCGGGAGCGCCAACGTTCTCGCCGAACCACCCGCGAAGAAGCTGGAGGATCTGGTTTTCATCGCTGCCGAGCGGTGAGGCGACGTTGCACGCGATCTTGACGAATCTGAACACCCATTGGCTCCCATCGGGAAGGGTGACGGTCGTAGGCCCAACGGGACGCCCGGGAAGCTCCTCGACCGTGGGAAGCCGCAGGATGGGCTTGCCGCTGGAATGGCTGATCTTTGCGATGAATCTGCCTGCTGTGAGTTCAGCTACTTTCTCAATGCGGGTTTTCGCATAGTGGGCGAGACGGTAATCCACCATCTCGGCGGTCATCGATTCGAAGTCGGCCCGAAGATTCTCCGGGCACTGGAAGGCGGCGACGAAACGATCACCCTCGCGCTTGAACCAATGACGTCCGGCCTGCTCGTCCATCCAACGGGACAGCGGCCATTCCAACCACCATGCGGCCCACTGCTTAATCGGCGCATTGGCAGGATCGGGAAACTGCTGGGTTGGTGGCAAGTCGTGGCGGAGTGTCGGGTGGGATAGGAGAAATTCGCGACAGGCGGCTGCGAGTTTTTCGATTTCCATTCCCTCCCAAAGGGCATCGCGATCAAGAAGCACCCGCAGGACGACCATCTTGTATGATTTGAAAAGGTTTGTGACCTCCAGCATGGCGAGCCACGCATCAAAGGACTCGAATACAAGGCGCTCGTCGGCGGTTAGATCATCGTCCTGTTCAGAAATGAAACCGAACCATGAGCCGAATCGGGCGGACAAAGTCCGTGGCAGGTATCCATGGTGAAACAGCTCGCTGGGCGATGGCCGACGGCCAAGTTCATCGCGCATGCTGAGGTAGGCCTCCACCACAGCCGATCCTGTGTTAGGCACGAGTTGCAACATCAGTTCCTTGGCCTCGACTTCGAGGTCTAGCAGGCAGCCCGATGGTAGGTCCGGGGCTGAGCCTTCGAGAAATTTCTTCAAATCCGCCCATTTCGCGGAATGGTTGCCAAGCGAAAGCAGGTGAGTGAGGCGGCTTGCGAAGACGCGGTGATTGCCGACGAAATCGATGACTTTCAGGCGCAGCTTGTTTTCCGCAGCGCGGAGTCCTCGTCCGAGTTGTTGGAGGAAGATGACTTTGGATTCGGTGGGGCGCAGCATGACCACCCGGTCAACATCCGGGACGTCGAGTCCTTCGTTGAAAAGATCGACCACGCACAGAGCCTGGAGTTTTCCGTCGATAAAATCTGATAGGCTGTCGCTGCGTGAATCGCCGCCTGATCCGGAAAACACGGCTGCGGCATGGACATTGCGGCGGCGAAGCCAGTCGCGAGTGTAGAGCGCATGACGGCGTGAGCAGCAAAAGACGAGTGTGCGAGCGGCAGGATCCGCTTGCCATGCCGTCCACAGGCGCTCCATCCGCTCGCTGTTTTCGAGTTTTTCCTCAAGCGCCTTGTTATCGAAGCGTCCGTTGCGCCACGGAATCTGGTCGAAGTCCACATCGTCCTTGAGCCCCAGATAGTGAAAAGGAACCAGCGAACCTTCCGCTATCCCATCGCCGACCGTGGCCTGCCATGCCAGCACGTCATCGAAGAGCGATGCCACATCGACGCCATCGGTGCGCTCCGGAGTGGCGGTGAGGCCGAGGGTGAAGGTGGCATTCAGTCGAGCCATGACCCGCCGGTAGCTGGGTGCCTGGGCGTGGTGAACTTCGTCGATGACCACATAGTCGAAGTGCTGGCTATCCAACGCGAGCAGACCCTCGGGACGCGTGAGTTTCTGGATGGATGCGACGACAAGATCGCCGCTCATGTCGTGGTTCGCGCCGAGATACCAACTGACACGGGTTTCATCCCATTCCGACTGCATGGCAGAGCGGACGGTGGCTTCAGCCTGAACCAGGATTTCGGCGCGGTGGGCGATGATCAGCACGCGGGGTTGCCGACCGAGTGATTTCCCGATGGCTAGAACATCAAACGCGGCAAGCCAGGTTTTCCCGAGGCCGGTGGCGACGGCAATGAGAGCCCGCCGGTATCCATTCGCCCGGATTTGATCCAGCGATTCCAAGGCTCCACTCTGCCAGGGTCGCGGCAGGTAGAGGATAGACGGCAATTCGACGGACTCCGGCGGGATGAACTTCCGGTGCGCCTCCTTGGCGTGCAGGGCATAACTGGAGACGAGCGCGTCATCGAGCGGAGTTGCTTGGTGCCAGAGATCTGTGAAAGCGTGAGCGAGCGCCGAGTCGATGGGTTCGGATCCGGTCGTTTGTTTAATCAGGTTCCACTCGACTCCTGTTTCGAGGGCCGCTTTGGAAAGATTGCTGCTTCCGACGACGAGAAGCCCGCCGGAGGAATCGACGATGCGCCATGCTTTGGGATGGAATGAATCAGGCTTGGATGGGAGTTTCGAAATTTCCGCCAGCCGGACTTCAAGGGAGCAGTTCTCAAGAATTTCATCGGCAAGCGACATCCAACCCACCAGCCGCCGAAGGGCTTCCGCTGAGGTAATGTAAAGGTAGTCGCCGACGAGGATGCGGATTTTCGCTCCAGCCCGCAGTGCGGAAAAAATCGATATTTGGATGAGATCGAGACCGGACGGCTGGATGAAGGATGCGAGAAGATCCACTTCGACGGCGGACGAGACACGCTGCCCGATACTTTTCCAAAGCGGAGAGTTTGGTTTGCCTGTTGCGAGCGTCAGCGAATGATTCCCAACGGATTCCGTCGGTTTGCCAGCCAGATAGTTTCCTTTGTCTGGGATGACGTGGCGTACCCCGCCGCGTGGATCCGGCATGTCGCCAAGGTATCGTGGGATTACGTGAATGTGAACATGGGGAACGGTTTGGCCTGCAGCACCGCCCGAGTTGAAGCCCACATTATAGCCGTCGGGTTTCGGGGCGAGCTGGATGTCGAGCAGCCGCTTCGCCTCCTTCACCAAGGCCATCAGCGCCGCTTGCTCCTCGTCAGTCGCGTCGAACCACGTTTCGACGATGCGTCGGGTTGTGACCAATACGTGTCCGGGAGATACGGGGAAACCGTCGAAGACCGAAAAGGCCAAGTCATTCGAGCAGAGCCATTCGCTCGCTGGAACAGCGAGGAATGGTGACTCATACTGGCTCATAGCCGGATGAGATTAAATTGACGTTAGAGAGGCAATGAAATTGAGAACATGAATGGAACTTCCTCCGCCGTTTCTTCGGAGCGTGGCCTTGGACGGAGTCCACCTTGCGGAAGCGGGATGCGCACCATGGCAGATCAAGATTTCCCCAGCAGCTTCTCAATCCGGTGATGATAACACCGGGATCGCCGCTCTTGGTGTGCATGATCCCTTCCACGTGATAGACAATCCCCTCACGGGGCAGGCCGTCGGGTGTGGTGATCAGGTTCTTGTCGCGTGGGTCGTCCCATAACAGCGGTCCTTGCCGTGTGTCGATGGCGACGACCCGGTCGCCCGGGGCGAAGGGATGTGGTGTGTTGTGGGCTGGCATACTGGCAGGGTGAAAACGGTTATTTCTGGATCCTGACAAGGGGGGTGGGACATGTGCGGGGTCAGGTTTATCCTAAAAGGGACAATGGGAATTTGTGATTGGGATATTAGGTTCTCATCCTCAATAACTTGCCAGCTCAGGGCCTCCCATCCGGGGGCGAATGGTCAGGAAACCTAATCTGTGTATTCCGTGTAATCCGTGGTGAAAAATCTTCATGGAAACTAAGCTCGTAGTTTGGCTCAGCGATGGGTTGCGGGGTGACGGAGTAGGGTTGGGTGGACATGGGTGTAATTGGGTGGATCCGAAGGTCAGGCCATGTGCTGAGGTTCTTCTGGCGGATTCTCTCCGAAAAGATCGATGTAGGGTTGGTAGCGGAAGACGCGGTTGCGTTTATAGCCGGTGGCTTCGACAAGGATGCCTAGGCCAGCGAGGCTGGAGACCAGATTGTTAGCGGCGGTGTAGGTGGTGCCTGTGAGAGACTGGACATCGGCGACGGTGACGACGGGACGCTGGTAGAGGGATTCGAGGACGCGGAGTCCGTTTCCGGCAGCGCGCCCCAATCGGGTGGTCACGGCGGTGCGGTGATCTTCGCGCAGTGCGAGGATGCGGCGCGCGGTCTCAGTGGCCTCACGGCTGACCTCGGAGACGCCGCGCAAGAAGAATGCCAGCCACTCCTCCCACTGCCCGTGATCGCGCACGGCCTGAAGGCGCTCGTAGTATTCGGTGCGGTGGCGCTTGAAGAAGTGGGAGAGATAGAGAACGGGCTTGAGGAGGATCTCGCGCTGGCAGAGCAGGAAGGTGATGAGCAGGCGTCCGATGCGACCGTTACCGTCCAGAAACGGGTGAATCGTCTCGAATTGGACATGGGCGAGGCCGATCTGCACGAGCTGGGGCAGATCGCTGCCGGAGTGGAGGAAGTTCTCCAAACTCCCGAGGGCGGCGGACACTTCATGGGGCGGAGGCGGCACGAAAGTGGCCTCGCCGAGCGTGCAGCCGCCGGAGCCGATCCAGTTCTGGGAAGTGCGGAGTTCTCCCGGAGTGAGGCGAGCGCCGCGGACACCGTGGAGCAGGCGTTCATGGATTTCCTTGATCAAGCGCACGGAGACAGGCAGATCGTGGAGGCGTCCGAGACCGTGGTTCATGGCGTTGACGTAGTTGACGACCTCATCGACATCCGCAGGCAGCTCGGGCGAAAACATCTTTGCCTCCGCCGAAAGGAGATCCTGTAGGGAACTCTGGGTGCCCTCGATCTGGCTGGAGAGAACAGCCTCCTTGCGCACATACATGAAAACGAACAGATCCGGGTTGGGCAGCGTCTGGATGGAGCCGTCGAGGCGACCCAATGCACGATCCGCCAGGGAAAGGAGGTATTGGAGGTTTCCCTCCATCCGGATTGGAGGATTGGGCGGCAATGGTTCCGGCAAAAAAGCCCGGTAACCCGTGGCCTGCGAGACGTAGCGTCCGGCACGATAGCGGGATTCCGAGGGTGATGGAGGGGTTTCGCTCATGACAGGCAGCATGCAATATGGAATGGAATGGCGTCCATATTAAAGTCTGCGTTACGTATGGAGAGAGATTCAGCCCAAATGCAAGGCAGGCTTGTATACAGAGAACTCATGGCTTGCCTCCGACCTTGGCCTCATAGCGGCCGTGGAAGGGGTCGGGCTTGGATTTCCCCGGCTTGTGAATTTTCCCGATGGACAGGCGGGGCGTTTTCGTCGCGCCAACTCACTGCCTTGAGGAGATCTGTTTGAGATCCGGGGCGGCAAGCAGCAAGAGCGGCTTGTGAGGCCTCTCATGAGGGATTCCCTCCTCCACGGGCGTAATGCCGACGTTGAGGCCGTAGAGACGTTCGATGGCAGTATCGAGAAGCACAGTATGTGGGTTGGCATACTGGTAGGGTGAAAACGGTTACTTCTGGATCCTGACAAGGGGGGTGGGACATGTGCGGGGTCAGGCTATCCTAAAAGGGACAATGGGAATTTGTGATTGGGATATTAGGTTCTCATCCTCAATGACTTGCCAGCTCCGGGCCTCCCATCCAGGGGGTGAAGGGCACACCAAACGTAAGCAACTGAGATTCGATCCCTAATATCGAATTTTCCAATCTCCTATTCCCTTTCCAGGTTTATAAGGTATCCAGGCTCCCTACCCCATTCCATGCCTCTCGCTGGACGGCAGCTGTTCCAATTCTTAGTCTTCTTTCGTGAGTGGTAAGATCTGTTGGAAGTTCAATCGCCACGTGTGAGATCAGGAGTTTTTTGAGAAAGACCAAAAGCCCGCAGCAATTCGTTGGAATCCGTCCATTCACGGATTCTTAGGTAGGTGCCGTTATGTAAAATCCCGACGCCTAGCTGCTTGAAGTCCGAACGCAATTCTTCGGCGACATGAATCACATTGTCATACTTGGTGGTCGCGATTTGGATGCAGAGGGTCTCCTCCATCTCATCGAGGAACCAGCCCTCAAGGCTCTGGATTGAGAAACCTTCAAAATACCTTCGGACGATCGACCTGACCTGTTGCTGGTCTTTATCTTCAAGCGGACTACCCGGTTGGGAACCGAGGTAGATTGAAAAGTGTTTAACCAGTCTTGGATCCCGGATGAGATCCCTTCGCTCCCCGATCGATTCGTGTTCCCCGTTCTTGCAGTTGACGAGATTAACCCTGCCGAGGTGGAAATGGAACACTGCATCCTGTTCGTATTTATTACCCAGTTCGATGGCGAACCTTTCGCTGATGGCACACGCCCATCCGGGCTCGGCGTGTGATTCATCGGCAGAGATCCCTATGATACGCAGCGGCTTTTGCCCGGTATTTTCCAGGTCACTGAGTAGCCTTGAATCAGCCTCGCGATTCCTGGATTTGTCCGCCGTTTGACCATACGGGTTGTATGCGGTGATCAGCCAAAAATCATCGGGTGCGTCCTCAGGGAGAAGTTCAAAATGTGTATGTTTGTATTCGGCTTTCATGGGAGAGTGTGGCGTGAAAGGCAATATCATAGGTCGCTGAAAAGGGAGATGAAAAGCTCTCTCACCGTTGCCCTGTCGGACTCCGATGCGCGGGGGATGAACTCAACAAGGCGGGGGTGAATCGTCGCAAATGAGGTTTGGGGGAGTTTGTAGCTTACGGTCTCGGCATCAGCCGATGCGAGCCAGATGGATTTCGGCCTATTGCGGAAGCCACTCTCCAGATGAAGGGAGCAGCCGTTGAACAGCCGGAACCACTCCGAGGAGTTCTCGGATTTTGAAGGCAGGGGATTCAGGCGAAGGCCGAGAGGATCCGGATTTTCCGGAAGGGTCGGAAAAGGTTTCGTTCCACGCGGGTTGGCAAAGTTGACAATTTCCCCGGTATCTCCCGGCAGGATGAACCCGACATCGAAAAGTCCCACGGTATCTTGCTCCCGATGTGGTTTTTTGAGACGAAGGTTCGATCCATAGGGGCCGCCGCCAATTTGGACGAAGGGGTAAAGCCTATTGCGAATCGCACCGTAAGTTCCCAGATGGAGGTTGCCCGGCGGAATGATGGCCTCTTCTTCGCCCCATCTCACCCGGGCGTAATTTTGCGTCAGCTCAATGACTTCGATGAGGGCGAGGCAGATCGGGATGC
>Ga0209491_10008631_pt1 | contig 12837 bp, 6 predicted proteins | sample BON02_FD_187213 | JGI IMG/M metagenome (GOLD analysis project Ga0209491, IMG submission 187213) | Freshwater microbial communities from Lake Bonney liftoff mats and glacier meltwater in Antarctica - BON-02 (SPAdes) (version 2) | ecosystem: Environmental > Aquatic > Freshwater > Ice > Glacier... | reverse complement strand
CTTTACTTGGAGGACATGGACGCAGAAGCGTATGTTTTGGAAGAGGAGAGATACTGTACGAAGCAACCAATTAGAAGAGCTCGTTGAGGCGAGCGGAGTTGTTGATCGACTCTATATGGAGGAGGAACAAAAGAAGTGGCTTATGTGTATTGATCCTTTCACTGATGTCGAATACTGGCAGCATTGTGAAACTGGTCAAATCAAAAACGAACAGCCGGCTCTTGAAGACTGTTTCTTTATCCCCAGAGTTTTAATGCCCACCACTATTTCAAATGTTCTAGTAAAATATAATTATTAAATGTAGCTAGCTTCGCCGTCTACCACACTTGGTTGATTTACTACATTAACATTGTACGGCACTTTTTCATCATCATCATAATCCACCAATGGCATTTTCCGCCGCATCTTAATGAATGGTTCTTCTCCTAGTTCAGCTCCATTCGGTGGTGCTGTCGCTTCCTCCTCTCGTTCAAAATAACTTTCTTCCTTTGACGAAGGCTGGTTGCCTCTCTCTGCAAATGGATTTACAGAATGGGCTTTGCCGTTTTCCATCTCGCGTTTATGAGTTTGGTATTTCTCCTTGATTTTTTGATAGGTATCGACATATGTGATCTTTGACAATATCTCACCATAGCGTTCGTAGACGTAGTTGAGTAGTATGTAAATATTGTCTAGCTGAATGAATTCCAGCAACTCAATGGTCGCCGAATTGATGAGATTATTACGCACTCCATTGTTGCAGAATACTTCAAATATACTTTCAAAAAGGTCGAATTGCACAATGTGTCGGTTGTAAAAATCATCTTTCAATCCTACACATGTCCTTGCGAACCGAATCGCATCCAATACTAAATGCTTATCTCGGGAGCTTAGCAGCCTGAGAACTTTAGACACTACTGATTTCTTCACTACAAAGTACTTGATACGATATCCATGAGTTTGTACACAAAACGAGAGTAGTTCAGTTATGTGATGCTGGGCTACGCTACATGTTTCGTCAGGCACATGTGTAGTGCTATTGAGAACAAGTTGGTACTCGGTTTTTGTATCATCACGTTTCCGTTTCTTACTAGTAGCGGATCCTATGGCTTCTAATGGAACCACCAACCAAGAGATATATGAATCATAGAACAGCGTTAAAAATTCTTCCTTTTCTGTTGCTTCCATGGTCTCAGGATCCAGCATCATCTTCAATATTTCACAAGCTTGAGCCTGCATTCCAGCTTCAGTATCAAATACCAGTCGTGTCATCAGTTGCGACATCAAACTGCGTGTATTCCCTTTCTCAGGAACCGCAAATACGGCTTGATCGAGAATACGAGCGGGGCCTTCCGGAGCATCTGACTGTACTGGTGCCGGATGGGTTTTCTCATGCATAATAAAAGTTCGGACATTCGCAGCTTCATGCTGCAATGCCAGTTTCAGAATATCCCCGATGTTAAGTCGTTCCCCAACCGACGAAAGGGGGTCCGCAAGAATATATTCAAACATCGCATAAAATTTATCGTCGCCTTTCGTAGACAACGAGCGATAAAACGCATTACGGGAAGGAACATGCATTTTTTTGGCAAGGAAGAATAATTCCTGTAAACATGCAACAGCTTCAGCTCGCTTTGCACGGTCTTCATTCAGGGGACTCAATAATGCAAATATATTCTTGAGGTAGTTCTCATCAGCATGCAATCCAGCAGCAATTTCGATGCCATTTTGAGTTTCCATTTCGCAGATAATAGAGAGAGAAGCCTCATCAAGGGTTCGCGGCAAAAGAACATCTTTCAAAAACCGAATTCGAAAAGACTGGTGAATCTTCCTCATGATCTCAGGATCCTCAATAGGAACCACCATCTTATGCTCCAACTTACTCGCCAAGTAGGTTCGATGATCAGGTTTAGAAATCAAATACGGGTCGTATTCCAGTATCCCGACAACCCCATTGAAATATTTGTCAGATAATAGTGTTTCGATAACCCCATGGTCATTGAACATAATAAGAGCTCGAATGATACCATGCAACGTATATAATGCGGTAATATTCTGAGATTTATCCAACGAATGGAAAAGTTCAACCATTTCTTCAAGGAAATTAGTACCTGCCGTTTCCATCGTCATGGACATCCACAGAGTTTGACGCATATTAAGGGTACTGGCTGATAACAATTGGTCCAATATTTTGGGTAAATTTTCAACTGATGGTGCTAGCAACTCTTGAAGTGGTTCTTGTTCAATACGAGTTCCTTGAGTATCGCTCTCTGATCCTGACTTAACTCCATCTCCTGACGAAAAACCAGTCGAGACTCTTCCTTGAATAGAACATAACTGCTCCCAAATGGTCTCGCAGCCTTGCACGTCTTCAAATGAAAGTGCCAGCTCAACACCTGTTTCGGGTTGACACCAGGTAATAATCATTCTTCCCTGAACTCTGTATATATCTTCCTGACCTATCGGTGTTTCTAACAAAACCTTTCCACTATTACCGCCACTATCTGAAATAACTTGAATCGCATGGGCATTCCTGGAACTTAAAAACTTGCAAGCTACTGCCCCTGTACCCTCGTCGACCCAACGGTTGGAGTCATCCAATCTGTACACTTTAACACGCCAATTCCTTCCTTGTTTATCCATTTTTATATATTAAACCCACAATTTCATTTCACTCAAACCAGGCTCCTTATAGAATCAGGCGAGTCGATGCTTGCTGACCAACCACGGGACTGATACACGTAAAGCACGGATGTATGTGTTTCAGACAAACTATTTCGCTGACTCTTCTTCTTCGACTGACGACTCTACCTAACAGGTGTGTACTCGCACTTTTAGAATATGGCTTCCTACTATATAAGCGTCGCGTGGAACTATGCGAACCTTTTGGTGATCGTCTACTTGAATCTCAATGTAGACCCTTGAGGGAAAAAAGAAACGGATGATCGGGGACCGTACCGTAGAATTTCAGCACTTCCTGCTGTATAAAAACAACAACACGTGTTTTTGTGGTGCAAATTTTTTCTTCTACTTGTTGAAAGGCTTTCTAAAGCCACCCCTTTCTCCTCATTCGAGGATTTCTTTTATCGAATCCCGGTGACGTTTTTTTTAATATTTTTTTTTAAAGCGCGACATTTTTCCGCGCGGGGTTGCAATTCTTAAATTAACATTCATTTCCTAAATTAATACGACAATAGCAACATGTCTCATTGGGTATTTGATTTTATGTGCGAGACACTTCAGTCTCCTTCCTGGGAAATACCGATTGGTGCCTTTGTCGACGAAGCCTGTGTTGTATTCGATAACCAAGAAGAGAACCAAATGGGACATATGCAAGCTCATCGGGAGTTCAAGAAGCTAGTAGAGACTCTTCTTACTCAGCATCTTACTGAAGTAGGGATCACAGACGAAGAGTTCTTCGAAGCATGTGAAGTAGCCAACACGGAGGAGGATGAAAATAGCATCGCTCAGCAGCTGGTGGAGCAGTTAGTTGCATGTGACGATTTCCTCACTTTCAAAGCTATCATGAGCAAGAGAAATAAAGACTTGACCATTGAAGCATTGCAATCGATGAATTATAATGAGTCAAAGGAAGAAGAGTATGAAGATGAATGCGCAGAGGCTTATGCCATGAGTGAGCACGCAGCACAATTGCTCGAAATAGCGGAGCTGGAACGGGAAGAAGCTGAATTAGAGGCTGCTATTGCAATATCATTAGCTGCAGAGGAAGAGCGACTGAGACAGCGTCACTGTGACGAGTCCAAGGAGTCCAAGTCAGATGATTCGGAAAGTAAACAAACGACAAACCGAAGATCACTTCAAAAGACATCCCTTGACGAAGACATGGGTCATTTCGAATCCAATAAAGCACAAGTAGAAGCAATGATGTTGAATCAGAAAACATCGTCAATGAGGGGGACTGAGGACTTTGACAACGTTGATGTAGCAAGACGCGCAAAGTACCTGAAAGAACAGCGTGAGAAAATCCTTGCCAAACGCAATGCAGAAAGATCAGCTGCTCTTAAAGAATTTGAGGAACAAAAAAGAGATTCTACGCCTCTTAAGAATGTGGAAACAAAGAAATCGATATCGAATAGCCAAAGTCATTTGACTGGTGCTCTGGCTCGGCGAATGAAGCAGGATTTGTTAGCGGGACAATCCAGCAGAGATTCCAACGGATCAGTAAGTTACTTGAAATATTTGAACCACCAATACTTATATATATATTGTTTAGAATCCTTCTCTTGATGATAGGTTAAAGCAGGTAGAAGCTATTCGACAACAGAAAGCAAAAATGCTTCGCGGCTAATATTTTATTCCATCCTTGAACGGTGGTACAATAGACTTTCTTAATTGAAATTTGTAAACACAAAATAATATTGTTTTCTTTTAACGCTCTACAAGATGAACTTGATCGGTATTCAATTCTATGCTATAGGAACAAGCTCTGAAAAAGACTGGACTGATCAAGCGGGAGAACTTTCTGGATGTTCCGCGTTTCGTTTGGTACACTGACATTAAACGATTTTTTATTCAGTGACGTTGCCACTTGATAAGCACCTGGTCCAGCCTCCAATGAAACTGGTTTATTGTAGACACTTTGCCCAGGTTGGAATCTCATGGCTGATGAAACCACAGAGCGATCAGAAGCGATAAAAGTGTTGATCGTATTATATTGACCAGGTCCCGGAGTGCTCGCCAAACTTTTAGAAAATCTCTTACTTGTGCTTCCAAAGGACTTGCTGTTGCTAATAGGAACTTGGATTTCAGATGAAACCTTGTCTTCATATGAACAACTTTCTGCTGCAAGATCCTCGGACGAAGATTCAAATCTTTGAGTTTGTGAAGCAAACGATGAAGACGGACGAGGATGAGATAATGGTTTAGGTGCTGGTAACTCAGGAATCTCTGGCATTGTCATTGAATCCTGTTGAAGAATTTGTTGAAGTTGTATAGCTTCGATGGCTTCATCACGGTATTCTTTCAATTTCTGTTGTTCACCTTTGGCAGAGTATTCATAGTGACCAGGACCAGGCCATTGTGCTGACTTAGTTTCAAATATTGAAACTTTTTTTGTCGAGGATCCAAAAGGTTTTCGTACTTGTTCATTTTTCGGGGGAATGGTTTGATTGGTTTCTTTAATAATAAGACGAGGTGGTGGAGCTTCAAGAGGTTTAAATTGAAGAATAGGTCGATTTGCTGTGGACGAAAATCCAATTTGATTTTGGTCACGTTTTTTTTGCTGCTCTATTTGCCATCGAAACCAGCATGTTGCTTTCGTTTGTTGATATGTTCCAGGACCAGGTGTGGAAACACTCGACGGAGTTAGATAGGGTGTATCTGAATTTTTCATGATTGAGTTTTCGCGAATCTCAGTTGTTCCAAATGCTGAATTTTTCATAATGGATTGTTCTAAGCTTGAATTGCTCGAGAAACCAATACTTGATTTAGGTCTATTCTCGACTTGACTTGTTTTTTTCATAGATGATTCTTTACGAATCCCCCCTAAGCTTGCATTGCGAGATAACACAATACTTCGATTTTCGATTTCATTTGTTGACACTTTTGCAAGTTCCCTTTTGATACTTTGCCTTTTCACTTCAACATTTTTTTTCTTCTGGTAATCTGAAGCTATTCTGTATGCCCCGGGACCAGGTATTGCTGCTAGTTTTTCAAGATTCGGACCATAAGGCAGTCTCTTAGACTTTGACATACCAAACTTGGTGATCTTCCCATTGGTTGTCTCTGTGTGTACTACGTAGCCGACAGCCGGAGGTTTCATTTCCTTCAATGAACCGTCTTCTTTCTCCACATATCCATATGACTTTGTAGGAATCGTAGGCGTGGTACGACTAGGAGTAATGACGCAGCTGGAACTGCTAGAACGTACCATTTGGGGTTTCCATGATGTTGCGATGTTGTAGTTTCCAGGGCCCGGGGTCTCTAATGAAGTACTTGAACCACATGGATCTGAGCGCTTAGTTCTGCTAGCAAGCATCCCATTTCCCCATGTCACAGTTGATTCCATCGGTACATTATAATCACTTGGGCCTGGAACTAATTCAATGTTGACCAAATCATGCCTTTTGCCAGTGGTAGAAAACGGAGCTTTACTTTTAGGAACCGTGTATGCAGCTATCCCTAAGTATGAACCAGGTGCTACTGATGCAGGTGTGCGATCAAGTACCAAATCACATTTCCTTTCGGACCGTGTCAACGCCATGTTGTCGAACGGATAAATTACACTATTTATGGTCTACCGAAACGAACCACCTAGGAGAAATCGAGCAAGGACCCAAATTACTAACGGAAGATGATCTCCAACTTAAACTCATTTTTGAATGGAGTGGTGGAGGAATTGGACTCTCTGTCAGATCCTTTCTATGCAGCGCACTCGAGGAGTATATTGAAGGATGCGCTGAAACTTTCTATCACTGTTGAGGAGGGTGCTGCTGTTTCGATGGATTATCCAGGTGAAGAGGATGTGCTACTGCCGGTGTTCTTCTCTACTGCGGCTAGAGTGTTTCCAAGTCAGTTTAACTTTATGAGTTCACGCCGTATTCTTATAAGTGGGGGTCCTTTTTGCGGTAAAACGGTTTTGTTGAAGCACTTGGCGTTGCTGTGCGCCACCGACCAAGCTAAAGGTCTTCACCGTGGGTTTGTTCCCATATACTTCACGGCGAATGAGGTCTGTGAATTCATCAACACATACGAGCTTGGAATGAATGATGATATCCTGACAAAGTTTCTGGCAAAAAAGTACCGGTACAATAACACTTTTGTAAATATAGTTTTGGCGGGATTGAAGTCTCAACATTGCTGGTTGTTGATTGATTCCCTTGACTTTGTAGTGGACGCTTATTCTCTCGATGTTTTCATTAGTTTTCTGGAGAAGACGTTCTTGCCTAGTAGACCGATGGTTCGAGTTATCCTAGGCTCTCGCTATGATGGGATATCTAATGAGCACCGTGATCAAATGACTAGCATGGGATTTGTGGGGTTGAGAATTCGTCCTCTCACTACTTTGTTAGCTGAAGAGATGGCAGTCAACACGTTGAATTCTCTTGGAGATGCGAAAAAAACCTATCGTGCGATTCCAAATTGGTTGAGATCAGAAATTCGAAGACCTCGGTTTGAACTATTTCGTAAGAATCCACTCACTCTGTTAACAATGCTGCATGTGATATTGGAAATGAGTGAAAACAATTCTTTAATTGACCTCGATGATGAAGATTGCAAAACTCGACATCAAGGTCACAACCTACGACCTCCCATGTCACAAAACGATATTTTTCAAACAGTAATTTTGAACATGTTGGAATGGGAGCGAGGAGTCGATAGTTGCTTGGTTCGTCGCAAGTCGTCAAGTAACGGATCTATTTCGATATTATTCCAAAATGTTGCCTATCAAGCCCATGATAATCGTACCCGTGAAATCAAGCTGAGGGACATTTATGCAACATACGAGCAGAGTGGCATCTGTTCTTTTGAAGACTTGGAAGAGTTGGTGGTCTCCATTCAAACAGGTTTGTCACCTTTGTTTACAAAAGTGGACTATGATGACTTCATGAAGGAGGAGACACTTGAGCAACAGCAACATCAATCGCCTCGGCAACAGGATTCCCCTCATTACTACCCTTCACTTGATCATCGACCAGTAACTCAAATACGTGATCCAGTCGCCATCCTTATTAACATCACGGTTCAAGAACACTTTGCTGCCAAGTACATAGCGCATGCATTCCTTACTATAAATAGTGCCCCATCGCCGCGTCGTCGATCCAGTGTTCATAACAATATTGTTGCCAAGTCACCTCGAAGACGTGGTTCCCTTCCTGATCTCCAGCTACTTCGATCACCGTCTTATGAGGATCCAGCAGTCAAGTCGCGAATTCAAGACCTAGTGGAGAGACTGCTGCTGGGACATTTTGAGCCTTCCTCATACAGAATATCGAAGGAATGGTGGCAACCAGTAATATTAAGTGCTCTCGATATCATATATGAAAGCGAGTCTGTTATTTCCGATAGCTCATTGTTCCAAGTGATTATCAGTGTGTTGATCGATACGTGCACTCGACTGCAACAATACAACAACGGCAGAGCACCGTTATGTGTGGAGGCATTGTGGCTAGCTGCAGCTGCCCATGGTAACTACCGAGTGGCAAAAGCATTCATGTCAAGGTTGGGAGCTCGAACTGTTTTACAGGCGGTGAATACTGATTGGAACAACGCCCTTCATTTGGCAGCCATCAACAACCAACCTGAAATTATTACTCTGCTAATGTCTCTGGATGAAGTGGATGCAGATTACTTGGACAGGAACAATAGGCATGGATGGGACCCCAGTAATATGGCCATGGTATTCAACCACACCTGTTGTTTTCGCCTCTTATGTTGCACGGATGGTGACAAGGTGGCGGAAGGAGACAATTTGGAGGTGAGACCAGCATTAGTCGATGCTGCAATGAGAGGAGACATGCCACGAGTACAGCGTCTACTTGCTGATCCTTCAGCTGGAGATGACGAAGGAGCCATTGCTAGTGAACCTTCATTCGAGGAAGATGAGCCTCGACCACCAGCTAGAAAGTCGTCCCATGATCTCATCAACAGCTTAACCTCTCCTCGTAAATCGCATCATCGCCGTAGGGGTTCCTTCAGTAAACGTACTCTCAAGGACAACCTGCAAAAAGTGTTTGCACCCACAATCAAAGTGGATGTCAACGTCCGTGGTAGCACTGGGATGACACCTCTAATGTGGGCAGCCCGCAATGGACATACATCCATTCTGAACTTGCTCATAGATGCGGGGGGCGATGTATCTGCCAAAGCACAAGGTATCTCCACTCTTATCTTTGCAGTCGAAAGTGGTCATGTTGACTGCGTGAGACGGTTGATCGAGGCTGGTGCTGATCCAATGGACCGTACGCCTGATGATGATAGTTCGCTGTTGTGCGCTTGTTCGTTCGGTTTCGATGATGTTGCACGCGAGTTGATAGGCAGCGGGGCAAGTGCATTAGAAGCATTGGTTGTCAGTTGCGTCCAAGGCAAGAACTCAACGGTAAGGAGTTTAGTAGAAAGTGGATTGGTGGATGTCAACACCGTTTGGCAGGATCTTATGGTCACTCCTATTGCGGGGGCCTGTGTAGCTGGACATATTGATACTGTGCAGCTTTTATTGGCACTGGGAGCAGACCCTAATGTTCCTATCGATGTAGAATATGGTTCTACACCATTGATGCTTGCATGTCACATGGGCAACTTGGAGGTGGTGCAAACGATGGTAGAAGCGGGCGCGAATGTGAATGCAAGAGCACCTCCTTCATCTCAATGTGCTCAAGCTAATGGATCCAACGCCACTCCTGTGAGTATAGCACATACTAACGAACATATTGAAGTGGAGCAATTGCTAAGAGGTCATGGTGCTAAGATTTATATCGATAGTAGTTTGACGATGTATGAGTGGTTGGGAGGCAGGGTTTCATGGCCCCTGATGGATCCTGAATTTCAAACGAGATTAAAAGCTGGTAATTCATTGCAATCTCTGGTGGAAGATGACGAGTTTTTAAGCCGACCGGATTTGTCAGCGTGGCAAATGCTAGGAGGAAGAACAGCAGGTGAAGCCGCATGGGATTCTTTAAAATAAATAACCTTCCATTATTAAAAATTTGATCTTATCGTTCCTGAAGCACAAGTGTTTCGAAGAGTCGGGATGATGAAACATAACTGTTCAAGGAATTGCTCAAGAAGTGCTTTGTCTTCCGATGCAAATTGAATTACTTTCTCAACTGGCACGTTCATTACACGCTGTACAAATTTACCTCCAGATGCCACTCTTCGATTTGCTTGAACTTTTGAAAGAGGGTTTTGCATCAACTTGCTCTTATATATCAATGTTGTTGAGTTTGTTTTACGCATCCTGGTACCTTCTGAAACTGGAATTTCAATGCAAACTACGCCTTCAGCCTTACGGGGAGATTCAGGCCACATGAATCTATGAAGTCGAATCACTTGTTCAATATTGCCGGACTGCTTTAAAATAATTGCACTGTGATCGATAGATACTTGGTAACGTTTCCATTTTCGAAATACTTTCTTTGAAGGCACTTTGACTAGAATCTCCAATAGTATAGGCGCTATAGCTAGTACAGCAGTCGGAATGGATGATATCATAGGTTCAATCAGATCTGTAGAAATAGTAGCAATCGGTACACTATCATGCGTCGGCGAAGCAGGTGGAGAGTTTCTAGCGGGTCTTGTTGGAGATCCAGCGTTTACATTTGTTACAGTATTTTGAAAACCTCGCATTGGAGGAGGACGAGAAATCATGTTTCTTGGCTGTCCTGTTTCAGCTAGAGAGTTTCTAATGGTGGATGCATCCAAATTCAACCGAGATGGTGGGGATCGTCGATTTACCGACTGATTTAGACAATCTGAATTCGTTGGTTTTCTTGGATGTAGTGAATGTGAATCAATGTTAACGGTCAAAGCAACATCGCTATTTGAGGAAGCTCTCGGTGAACAAGGTGGAGAATTTCTAGGAGGTCTCCTTGGCGAATCTAATTCTGTATTAGATTGATCATTCATAGGTGTTGAATCAACATCAACGGTCAAAATAACATCGCTATTTGAGGAAGCTCTCGGTGAACAAGGTGGAGAATTTCTAGGAGGTCTCCTTGGCGAATCTAATTCTGTATTAGATTGATCATTCATAGGTGTCGAATCAACATCAACGGTCAAAACAAATTTACAATTTGAGGACTTTTTCAGTGAGCAAGATGGAAAATTCCCAGCAGGATATTTTGGAGAATCCAAATCTGTGGAAATTCGAGGAGGATCGAAATAGTTGGATGCATTCTCATTCATGTGCAGGAGGTTCGGACGACTAGTCACTGCGGGTTTACTACGAAGTGGTTTACCATTGGCTAAAAAAGAACAAGAGCAGATCTGGCATGTTTTGGACGACTCTAAATTGTGAAACGTGCATCGTGTGCACTCCCACATGTTTTCTTTGGAGCAACAACAAAGATGTTGAAACTCCTTCGATACCTTCCTCTTGCATGAATTGCATTCAACCATTCTCATCGCAATAGCCTTTTCGAATTCGACATCCCGAATGACGTCGGCCCAATCCTGTCGACATATGGGACACGTCTTACCAAGGCTCTGTGTCACATTAACAACACACCCATCAAAGTGGTTATAGCACGTCGGACATGAATACACGGCCACACCCTCCAGAAGCTCTAAGCATATTGGACATTCTTCCTCAATATCAGGTTCTGCTTTTTCAACCGAGCAACTCGCCTCTGAATAACTCATGCAATACTTTAATCGCGCAGGAGAGAAAATGCCAAGAAGTAATCGAATAGCAGGACTCGAATAGCAGGGACTCTATCCAAAACTATAGCACGTGCAATCGGATTTTCTGCGCCCATTTCCTACCAAATCCTAAATTTAGTACGGAAAGGAATGAAAACAATTCTAGAATTGTTATTATAGAGGCGTTTCAAACGAGAGTCCAACTTTGATTTGCTGAGTGAGCACTTTCAACAATCTGCGCGAAATGAAAAATCATTTTAGAATTATTATAGAGGCATTTCAAACGAAACTCCCACTTTAATTTGCTGAGCACTTTCAACAATCTGAGCTACTTTGACAGCCATACTTGCTGCTTGTTCTAGATCATCAGTCATCATCATTCTAAAACCACTTGCTTCGATGAGCTCCTTTGCTTGTTCTACGTTGGTGCCTTGCAATCTGATTATAATCGGTTTCTTCAAACCAATTTCTTGGGCTGCAGCCACCACACCTGCTGCGATTACATCACATCTCATGATACCGCCAAATATGTTGACGAAAATTGCTCTCACTTTGTCGTCCGCATTCAAAATCTCAAATGCTTTTTGCACTTGTGACTTGGTAGCTCCTCCACCAACATCTAAAAAGTTAGCAGGACTTCCACCGTTAAGTTTAATGATATCCATCGTCGCCATAGCGAGACCAGCACCGTTAACGAGGCATCCTATGCTTCCATCGAGTCCGATGTAGTTGAGGCCGTATTCAGCGGCTTCTACCTCACGGGTATCTTCTTGTGCGCGATCGCGATAAGCAAAAACCTTTTCTTGGCGGAACTCCGCATTGTCATCGAAGTTTAACTTGGCATCACAGCAAAAAACGTCACCGTTAGGAGTTTCAGCCAACGGATTGATCTCTACTAGAGTACTATCCGTTGCTACGAACATGTTATACAGACGGGTCATGAGCTCAGCAGCTTTTGTTTCTGACTCGCCTTCAAAACCCATATTCTTCGCAAGACGATTCACTTGGGTTGCCGTGATGCCTTCCATGATGTCAATCTTCTCAGTAAAGATCATCTCAGGGGTGTCGGCTGCGACGTCCTCAATGTTCATGCCTCCACAAGGAGACCCTACAAGAGTGGGACCTGCATGACTTCGGTCCAAAAGGATTGAGAAATAAGTCTCTCTTCGAAGGTACAGTCGCTCCATGAGAAACACTTTGTCACATGGTTTCCCTTCACTGCCAGTTTGCTTGGTGACTAGAATTTGCCCAATCATTTTCTTGGCCATGTTCTCTGCATCTTGGGACTTCGAGACAATGTGAACACCACCCTTGAAGCCATTCTTAAAAGTACCGCGACCTCTTCCACCAGCCAATACTTGTGCCTTCATCACTACGTCCGACCCTAGGGACCCTGACTCATATGCCTCCTTAACTTCTAAAGGGCTCTTGCAAAGCTTCCCTCGAGGAACTGCAACACCATGTTCCGCCATGATCTCCATGCTGGCGTATTCATGGATGTTCAAATGACGAACCTGCTGCATACTTGGTACCGCCTAG
>Ga0209491_10008630_pt1 | contig 12837 bp, 12 predicted proteins | sample BON02_FD_187213 | JGI IMG/M metagenome (GOLD analysis project Ga0209491, IMG submission 187213) | Freshwater microbial communities from Lake Bonney liftoff mats and glacier meltwater in Antarctica - BON-02 (SPAdes) (version 2) | ecosystem: Environmental > Aquatic > Freshwater > Ice > Glacier... | reverse complement strand
CGCGGGCGTCTTCAGCGAGGCCCAAGGCACCCTCACGATCAGGCTCGCCGTGCCGCCCCGAGAACGCGACTGGTGGCGAAAGCTCTGGGCCAAGCTGACATCTCCCTTTCCCAACTGCGATGCAGTCGGAAACCGCCCCTGCTTCTCATCCTGATTTCCCTTCGCATTTACCCTTAATACACCACAATATCAGTTTCCTTCTGCATCGTTACGGCTAAGTTTCCGGTGCTGAGGAGCTGGCGATTACCTCGATAGTCCGCGAAGCCGAGTTGAGTGGGACTGAGGACTTTGAGGAATCCAGCCGGCCCGCCACGGTGTTGGAGGTAGGGCCAGCCGTGTTCGTTGACGGTCGCCAGGTAGAAAGAGTCCCGGGTCTCAATGTGTTCGATTTCTTCCGTCCCGAGTGGGTCGGCGGGGGTCGGCTCGGGGAGCTCTTGGTGCCGACCAAAGAATTGATCTTGGGCGGCATTGACCGAGGGCGTCACCATTTGGTTCAGGTAGCGGAGGCTCATGGTAGGCGGGGACGGGGGGGGGGAGAAAACGCGCCGGCAGTTTTGCGCTGCCGGCGGGGCTAGGGTTGCGAACGCCTTAGGCGGCGACGGGGTGGCGTCGGGCGAGGAACGGCCGCAACTCCTCGGGGCCGAAGTCGGCGAGGATTTCACCGTTCCAATCAAGCACGGGCGCAAAGGTTTGACCGGACAGGCGTTGCATTTCGTTGAATGCCTCTTCGCTGGCGGTGACGGATATCTCCCGATAGGAAACGTCCTTTTCGTTGAGAATATCGCGGGCCTGCTGGCACCAGGGGCATCCTGATTTGGTGTAAAGGCGCGGGGTGGTTTGGGTGACGTTGTTCATGGGTTTAGCTTTCGTGAATCGGGGTGGGATTGATCGCGCTCTGCTCCGGGCCGGCGGTGGTGACGGAAGCGGGGCGAAGCAAAATGATGAGGGGAATCGCGAAGACGAGATGGCGCGACAGGCTGATGACCGGTAGCAGGGGATTGGCGTCGATGCCGGCGATGCCGGCACCGAGTAGCGGCAGCATGAAGAGCCAGACCCCGAGGACGGTCTGGGCGGTGACGAACGAGACGCCGCGGAACCAGTTGGGACCGAAGAGAGAGGGCCGCATGGCGGCGTAGATGACGGCGATGGCGGCACCATTGGAATAGTGACCGAAGACTCCGCCGACGAGACCGACGCCGAGCTTATCGCCGAGGAGGCTCGGAATGTCCCACCATTGGCCGGTGAGGATGAGGCCGAGCAGGTCGAAGAGGATCGTGCCGATCAGGCCGGCGAGGATGGATTTGGTCCAATTGATTTTCATGTGAATCTGGTGGGGGTGGGGGGTGGGTTTAATGGCAGGAGAGTTTGTCTTCAGGCGGTGACGGCAATGAGCCGATCGAGGCGGGTTTGCTCCCACTGTTTTTCGTATTCCATGACGTGGGCGACGCTGTTGACGAACTCGTCGTCGTGGCCGAATCGGGAGAGAAGATGGAGCCCCATTTCGATGCCGGAGCTGATGCCGCCGGCGGTGATGATGCGTCCGGTATCCACGATACGGTGACGATCGATAGTGGCGAAAGGGGCGATCTGGGCCAAGCGATCGATGGGCAGGAGGGTTTCCGAAGGATCACCGTTTTTGCGACTGGTGGCCGTCAGGCCATCGAGCAGACCGGCTTGACCCAAGATTCAGGAGCCGGTGCAGACGGAAGCCAGCACTGTTTCGGCGGGGAGATTGCGAAGGAACGAGATCAGACGTTGATCGTGTTGGGCGGCGCGGGTGCCGATGCCGCCGGGCAGGAGGAACGCATCCATGGCGGGCTGATCGGCGAGAGTGTAGCGAGGGTTGACGGAGAGGTCTCCGGTGGCGTGGACCGTTTGAGCAGTTTCGCCGACCGTGAAAACGTCGAGTTCCGGATCGAGGCGACGAGCGACGGCGAAGACCCCGAAAGGTGCGGCCCAGTCGATGACTTCAGCGCCGTTAAATAGATAAATACCGAGGCGTTTTTTCATGATGATTAGATGGGTTTACGATTGGTGGCGGGGTGAGGGGGTTATTGCAGGAGCAGGCGGGACCTAAAGAGGGTGGTTGAAGTGACTCTCGCGACGGCAACGTTTTGACGGGGCGCGACGTGTCGATTGAGGAAGTTGCGCATGAGTTCAGCGATGACGTCGCCGTCTTCTTCGAGGGCGAAGTGGCCAGTGTCGAGGAGGTGCGTCTCAACGTTGTTGAGGTCACGTTGGTAGGGGTGAGCGCCCTCAACGGGGAAGATGTAGTCGTTCCGGCCCCAGACGATGAGCGTGGGAGGCTGGTGTTGGCGGAAGTAGGCCTGCCACGCGGGGTAGTGCCCGGGGTTGGTGCCGTAGTCGTAGAAGAGTTGGAGCTGGATGGATGGGTTGCCGGGGCGGGTGAGGTGGCGCAGATCAACGTTCCAGTTGTCGGGACTGATCATGCTCGGGTCGCGGACACCGTGAGTGTATTGCCACTCCACGCCCTCGGGGGTGATGAAGTGGGTGAGGGGAGCGGCGTTGGCGGCGGTGCGTTCGTTCCAGTAGGTCTTGATCGGGTCCCAGAACTCGCGGAGACCTTCGTCGTAGGCGTTGCCGTTTTGCACGATGAGGCTGTCGACGCGTTCCGGGTGGGCGGTGGCAAGGCGAAAGCCAACGGGGGCTCCGTAGTCCATTAAGTAGATGGAGTATCGGTCGAGTCCGAGCTCTTGGGTGAACCCATCCATGAGGTGGGCGAGATGATCGAAGGTATACTCGAATGAGTCTATGGACGGTTGTTCGCTATTGCCGAAACCCGGGTAGTCGGGCGCGACGAGATGAAACTCGTCCGCGAGGTCGACCATAAGATTGCGAAACATATGGGACGAAGTGGGGAACCCATGTAGGAGGAGTAAAGTGGGGGCGGTGGGATCGCCGGCCTCGCGGTAGAATATCTCGACGCCTTCGATCTCGATGGTGCGGTAGTGGACCGGGTCGGTGGATTGAGCGGTGACGAAGATCGCGCTGAGTGCGACGGTCAGGGCGATAAGTAATGATCGGATGTTTTTCATGATGGTGGTGAGAGTGGGGTTGAGCGGAATTAAAAAGAAGCGACCGGTCGGTCGAAATGGGTTAAAATAAGAAATTGGGAGGAGAGGGTAAATAGAAGCGACCGGTCGGTCGAATGGGGTCAAAAAAAAGCGCGAGGGCTTCAGAGGATCGATTTCAACTGTCGTCGAGCTGCCGCGATGGGCCAGGGATCGCAGAAGTTTTGAGTTTCAATGATGGCGCCCTCGAAAGAGATAAAGGTGGTGGCGGCGAGGTGCGCGCGCTCGGAGTTGGATTTCCCGGTAAAGTGGGCGTCGATCAACTCACGAATCCGGGCGAGCAGTTCTGTCTTATGCTGGCGAACTTCCTCTCGCATGGGGTGGGACGCATCAGGGATTTCCGACAGGACGTTAAGGAACGCGCACCCGCGATAGTTGCATTCACCCATCCAGACGGTGAGGAAATCAAAATAGCCGAGCAGTTGAGCGCGAGGAGTCGACTTCTGCTGACGGAGGTAATCGTCGAGCAGGCCATTCCATTGGTGGTGACGTTTCTGCAGCCAAGCGACGCCGATGGCATCCTTGGACTTGAAGTGGGAATAGAAGGTGCCCTTGGCAATGCCAGCCGTCTCAATGATCTGTTTGATCCCGGAGGCATGAAACCCCTGCGAATAGAAGAGACCGGCGGCGACATCGAGGAGCGCTTGCTTTTTGTTTTCGAGTGGAGTCACGGCGGGCATGGGCTAAAACAATGATGACCCGACCGGTCGGTCAAGTTTTAAAGGAGAAAGTTTTGGGGTGGTGAATACAGGCCGATCTGGGGGTAACCCAAATTAGGGCATCGTGGTTTCTACGCTAGTGGAGTTCGAACGTTCGGGGTGGATGAAGGAGACTTGGGGTAGGAAAAAAGGGGCGACTAGGGTGGTGGTAGGTGGGTAGGAGCAATGGGCCGTGAGCCGTGGGGCAATACTGAGGGGACAGATGGGAGGTGGGAAGACGCTGGCTAAAGCACAGCGCCACGAACGGGAGGTAGGTGGCGGGGGGAAACCCGCTGTCGCCGAGTCTTTGGGTGACGAAGAGCGAGGAAAACTAGTTGGGGGCGGGGGCGAGGTAGAGTTCGAAGAGGGCGGTGCCGGTGGGAGCGGGGGCGGTGCCCTCGACGGCGACGGTGTAGTTGCCGGCATCGAGAGAAACGAGGATCGCGGCGTCGAGGCTACCGGATGAAAGCGCAAAGGCTCCGGCGGCGGAGGAGGCGTCGGTGATGTCGGTGCCGACGGATTCCCAGTCGTCATTGGTCGCGATGGCTTCACCGTTGCGGAAGAGGGTGATGCGAGGATTAACGAGAGTATCGGGCACTCCGAAGTCGTTGAGGCCGGGTCCGACGGCGCGGATGAGGAGACGGGCTTTGCCTTCGCCATACACCACAAAGCCGGGGACGAGAATATCGTCGCCGGTGCCGACGTAGGCGCGGGTGGAGGTGTTCACGAGTTGGGTGGATTGGTCGTCGATGGCCGCGTCGTAAACTTCGAGCAGGGCTACGCCAGAGGCAGAGCCGGGATCGACGGGGGCGGTGTAGCTACCGGCTGAGAGTGAGGTCACGACGGCGGCATCAGCGCTGCCGGAAGTGAGGGGGAAAGCGCCGACGGTGGCGAAGGTGGTGGCATTGGCGGCGTCCCATTGAGTGTTGGCGGCGATCTCGATTGAGTTGCTGATAAGGGAGATTTGGGGATCGGCGAGCACGCCGCTGACGCCGAACTCGGCCAGGCCGGGGCCGACCGCGCGGATGACGGTGGGTTTGTTGCCGGTGCCGGTGATGACGAAGCCGGGGACGGGAGTGCCAGCGACGCCGCCGGCGCGAGCACGCACGGAGATGTTGATGAGGTTGACATTGGCGGTGCTGGAAAAGTCGGCGCGCATGCGGGCGAGTTCGCGATCGAGCGAACCGGAGAGGGAAGCCGCGAGATCGGGCTGGGAGGTGGAGAGTTCGTTGGATTCGGTGGGGTCGGTTGCGAGGTCGAAGACGTTGTAAGAACCGTTGCGATTGATCACGACCTTGGAGAGGCCGTTGAAGTAGCTGGAGGTGTTTTGGGCGGCGACGAGGAGGGTGCGGGAATTATTGATGGTGGCGTTCTGGAGGGCGTCGAATTGGTCGATGCCGTCGAGCACGACTTTGGCGTCGGTCGTGGTTTCAGCGACACGGGCGAGCGTCGGGAACCAATCGACGTCGGCGATGACCTGTTCGCTTTGGGTGCCGGCAGGAATCTGGCCGGGCCAGCGGGCGAGACCGGGCAGGCGGATACCGCCTTCGAAGGTGGAACCCTTGCCCATACTGAGGCCCCCGTTGTCGCCGTAGCCGTCGTTCACCACGGCGCCGTTGTCGGAAACGAAGATGACGAGGGTATCGTTGGTCATGCCTTGGGCGGCGAGTTCGGCGGTGATGCGACCGACGGCGAGATCCATACTCTCGATCATGGCGTTGTAAGTTTGGGCGTCGTCGCTGAGGCTGGGGTAGTTGGCTTTGAGTTCAGCGGGGGCTTCGAGCGGGGTATGAGGCGCATTGAAGCAGACGGTGAGAAAAAGTGGTTTAATGGGGTCACGGTCACGGATGATGGTTTCGGCCTCGGCGGCGAAGAGATCGGTGGAATAGCCGATGTCGGTGACGGGGCCTTCGTCGCGGAGCCAGCCGCGCCGGACGCCGTTGTTGAGGGAGCCGTAGTAGTCGGAGGCGCCGGAAAGAAAACCGAAGTAGTGGTCGAAGCCGCGGTTGGTGGGGTAGTAGTCAGAAGTGGTTTCGCCGACGTGCCATTTGCCGACGAGGTGAGTGGCGTAACCGGCGTCGCGGAGGACCTCGGGGAGAAGGCGCTCGGTGAGAGGGAGGCCGGTTTGGTTGGCACCGATGGGGCTACTGAAGCCGAGGCGGTAGGCGTTGCGGCCAGTGTAGAGTGACATGCGGGTGGGGGTGCACGTGGCGTGGCCGTAGTAGCGGTTGAGCTCCATGCCCTCTTGGCGCAGCTGGTCCAGGTGGGGGGTGCGGGGAACGCCACCATTCCAGGAAACGTCGCCCCAACCGAGGTCGTCAGCGATCATCAACACAATGTTGGGCGGGGCGGCGGAGGAGAAGAGGGCGGAGGCGCCGAGGAAAAGTAAAGTGGTTGCGAGTCGCATGAGGGCATGAGACGCGCCGGAAGAGGGCGGGTTACCGTTTGGGCAAAGAGGAAGACTTGAATTCTATCGCATGCGGCTTGGGTTTTGCTTTCGTGCGCATATGCCCCTCCGTCGTATTACCCTTTTGTTTTTGCTCATGGTTGCGCGGCTCACCGCTGCTTCAGACTTGGGGTTCTCGGATGATTTCTCAGCTGTGGAGCATCCGACGCGGCAGGCGTTGCGGGGCGAATGGGTTTACGAAAATGGCGTGGCGAGCTGTGGGTCGGATCCGGTGCTGTATAAGGAATTCAAAAATCATGGGCCGATCTTGCGGTGGCCGTGTGAGCTGGTTGATGGGGTGATGCAGTTCGAGGTGAAGGCGGAGGGGTGTCAGCGACTCGTGATCACGTTCAACGGCGATGGACACGTCTTTCGGGTGACTATGCGGGACGATGATGGGTCGCAAATTATGGGTTGGATTGGACGCTCATCAAAAGAGAACAAGGGCGATAAACTAGCCGAGGTTCCATTGCCCAAAGTCACGGAGATTGACGGGGAGTGGGTGGACGTGAAATTGACGATGGCAGACGGCAAAGGACTTCTGAAGATAGGCGATTACGAAGCCGAACTGGACCATGGATCGTTGGCGCGAGTGAAGCAGGAGTTCACCATTAGTTTTGCCTCGGGATCGTGCGCGGTGCGCGGAGTGAAAGTGACGCCAAGCGTCAGTAAAATTTGAACCGATGATTAACTTGAAATATTTTGTGCTGTCTGCCTTTGGTCTGGTGGGATTGGCGGGGGCGTTGTTCGGTAAGCCGAATGTATTGTTCATCGTCTGCGATGATCTGAATACGCATGTTTCGAGCTCGGGCTATGCGGCGATCAAAACGCCCAGCTTTGATCGTCTGGCGGCGAAGGGAATGACGTTTGATCGGGCTTACTGCCAGTATCCGGTGTGCGGTCCGTCGCGGGCGTCTTTTCTGCACGGATTGTATCCGGAAGTGACGGGAGTTTTGAGTAATACGGTGGATATTCGGGAGACGCGGCCGGGCGCGGTGTCGTTGCCGCAAGCCTTCAAGGAGCAGGGCTATTGGACGGCGGCGACGGGCAAAGTATTTCACAATGAGAAGATGGATCACGGCGCGGTGGCCTGGGATGAAATGGAGCGGTTTCGGAACGACGAATTGCCCGTGGCGGCGGCGGCCCGGATCGAGTTCGAAGCGGAGCATGGTTCGAGCACGGCACGGGAAAATCGCGCGAAATGGCGGGTGCATTTGGAAGCGGTTTCGACCCAGACGCGGGGAGAGGAGCGCCCGGGGTATGGTCGTTCGGGACTGACCGATGATCAGCACGCGGATGGCAAAAACGCGCGGCAAGCAATGGCGTGGTTGGATCAGAAAGCCTATGGCGAAAAACCGTTTTTTATGGCAGTGGGAATTCACAAACCGCACGTGCCGTTCTTGGCGCCGGATGCTTACTTCGATCTCTACCCGCAAGAGGAATTGGATTTTGTGAAACCTCCGGCAGACTTTTGGGAACAGGCGCCTAAGACGGCGATGGTGAAGCGGTATGCCTCTTTTGGTTTCGAGCTGGGGCAGGAGAACGATGCGTTACGGCGCGAATATATGCAGGCGTATCATGCGTGCATTTCTTTCATTGATGCGCAGATCGGGCGGATCTTCGATAGCCTTGAGCGCAATGACCTGTGGGACGATACGATCGTGGTGCTGATCTCGGATCACGGCTATCAGCTCGGTGAGCATTTCATGTGGGGAAAGGTGACACTTTTCGAAACGTGCGCGCGCGTGCCGATGATTATATATGCGCCGGGCGTGACTCGATCGGGTGCAACGACGGAGGCGTTGGTGGAGTTGATCGATCTCTATCCAACCTTGGCGGAGTTGTGCGGTATCACCGCCCCGGATGAGCTGCAGGGCAGATCATTGGTGACTAATCTGGCTGATGCTAAAGCGGAGGGGAAGACCGCGACTTACACGGTGGTGACGCGGGGGGATAAGCTCGGCAAGGCCCTCAGGACGGAAGAATGGCGCTATGCCCAATGGCCTGATGGGGAGGAACTGTATCACCTCAAAGTGGACCTGGAGGAGCATCACAATCTGGCCCGAGATCCGGCCCACGACGCTTTGTTGGAGACCTTCCGCGCGATGTTACGTGAATTCGGAAATGATGGATAAACCGATAGGCCGCAGTTAGCCACCGAGATCACCGCGGAAAACCGGAGTTATACGGAGACTAAAACCCAAGTCATCGAGAATCGGCATTTATTCGCCAGGGGTGAGATGTTCCGGCGCTGGCTCGGGCGGTGGGGATGCGGTGTGGCGTGGCGCAGTTTTCCTCCGTTTGCTTTTGGGGAAGCCCCAGGCTGGCGGGGTGGCCTTTGAAGTTGCCGGTAGGATGGGGCCGACGGGGACGTCGGCGTTCGTGTGCTCGGCATGACCAACAACTCACAGATGAAAGAAACTGAAACAGAACCGATGGAGGTAACTGAAGCCAAACGAGAAGGCAGCAGGCGTGAGTCTGTGGCTGAAAGAAGTCGAAGGCGGGGCCCCGACCGGAGGAACACGAACCGGCAGAGCGGCAGGGCGCGGGCGACAAGCGTGCGAGCAAACGCGAAGTCCGAAAATCCATCAAGACGCGTCAAGTCGAGCCGGACGGCACGGACCTAGAGTTGTTGGCTTTACCCGGGGAGACCTGCGATGCGAGAGCACCGGAGGAGTCAGCACAGGTCGTAATAGTGAAGAAAGCCGGGGAAATCCGGAAGGAGCGAAGGAACCAGAGGGAAACTCTACGGAGCATTGCGCTGGGCCCAAAACCCGCCCCGACGTCAACCGGAGCAGTAGTGAATAACCAACCACGGAACGAACCGCAACGGGCCAAGCGTGAAACGCGTCAACCCCCTGCGGGAGAGGCAAGCCCAAGGCGTGCATGAACCGCGAAACGACAGGAGCCCTCGAAAGTCTGATACCGGCACGAGGTGCCATCAGACCTAACTCGACAAGCCGTGCTGGAATCCAACCGCCGGATGCGGAAAACCGCACGTCCGGTGGGGTGGGAGCCCTGACGGGCGCAATCCCGTCAGGGCCACCCGATCCAGGCTGGAGAGACGGGAGCGGCGCGCCTCGGGGCTTGTCCTGAGGATTCTTACTCCGGGGGGGGCTTCCTTCGCGATCGATCCCGCAATCATGTCCCCGTGTCGTCGTTGATCCACCTGTGATTCGGTGACGCAATCCATTGGACGGGATTTGGGATAACGGAGGTCGCGGAGGCGGACTATTCTGAGGCCGACTCTGCGTTGGCCGGTCGGGGGTAGGGCTCCGAAAGCAAATACGGTTGGTGCTGCATACTCACGTTGTCGTCGTGGGCGGTCAGCCATTTTTCGAGGTGTTGAGCCATGCGGGCGAGGTCGGTCGCGTAGGCCGAATCGGTCGCGAGATTGGTAGATTCTTGGGGGTCATTGACGATGTCGTAGAATTCGACCGCGGGGCGACGGTGGTATTTCTGGAGGACGGCCTGAGCGTGAGGATCGGTCACGGCGGCGGCTTCCCACTCGTTGAAAAATGCGCCGTGGCCGGGGCGACGTTGGATGTCGGTATGCGTGGTGTGGTAGGCGTCAAAGCGAATATTACGGATGTATTTGAAACGTTGGTCGCGCACGGCCCGGATAGGGTAGATGTTCATCTTTCCGTCGCCCGAGTGGGTGGTAAAGATGAGCTCGCGATGTTGATCGCGCTGACCGAGGAGGACGGAGGCGAAGGAACGGCCGTCGATGTGGGCAGGAACGTCCGCACCGGCGAGGTCGAGGAAGGTTGGAAAAATATCGATCCAACTGATCATAGCGTCGGTTCGAGCGTTGGCGGGAATGTGGCCGGGCCAGCGGGCGATGAACGCTACCTGGGTGCCCCAATCGTAGAGGTTCCACTTTCCGAAGGGGAAGGCGTGGCCGTGGTCGGAAGTGTAGATGGAGAGAAAATCGTCCGAGCCGAAATGAGCGCGGGCGATCGCGTCGATGTTGCCGATGGTGGTGTCGACTTCAGTGACTTCGCCGAGATAGTTTTCCCAGGTCCGGCGAGTGTCGGGGGTGTCCACCCAGTGCGATGGCAGGGTTAAATTGACGTCGTCGTAGGTGTCGTGTTCGTGCCAAGGGGAGTGGGTGCGCACGTCGCCGATGATGAGGAGGAGCGGCTTGGCGGTGTCGCGGGAACTCAAATACGTTCGGACGGATTTTTCGAGTTGGTTGCGGGTGAGATCAACGTGATCGGCGTCGAGTAATTTCGCCCATGCGCCATGTTGGACTTTGCCGAAACAGGCGACCTCGTAGCCGGTAGCTTGGAGGTGCTTGATCATCGTTTGGGTCTCGGGGCGGGGGATCTCGTGGTTGTGTTCGGCGCCGTTGCGCAGGGGCATCATGCCGGAGAGGAGGGCGGAACGGCTGGGGCCGCAGGCGGGCGAGGCGACAAAGGCTTGGTTGAAGGTGAGCCCGGCCGCCGCGAGTTTGGCCATCGCGGGGGTAATGGCGTCGCTGGAGGGATCGTAGACGGAGGAGTCGTTGCGCCCGTGGTCGTCGGCGATGTAGAGCACGATGTTAGGCTTGTCGGCCGCAGTGAGTTGAAGCGCGGTCAAAAGGGTGAGGAGAAAGACAAAGCGGGTCATGGTTGGGGGAGCAGGGAGGAGAATTAGTCTTGGGCCGTAGGTGGCTGGGAAGTCGCAAAGAGGGTGGCACCGAAGAGATATTCGATCAAGGCGCCGGTGAACGCGCCGGAAGCGACCGGGGCGCGGAACGCGATAAGTGGAATGACGGAAAGGGCGAGAGTTGCTCCGAACAGCCAATAGGTTTTGAGTCCGTAGAGCGTGGGGAAGGTGAGGTAACGTCCACCGATCACGAGCAGCATGGCGGGAAAAAACCACTCGATGCGATGGAGTGAAACAGCGATCGCGATGGGGATGGAGAGCAGCATCCAAATGGTTCCGCCGATGGCCAATGGAGCCAAGGGGTTGGCCTTGGCGTGCTGGCCGGCGCGTCCCAGTATCTTACTCAAGATAACGGATGCAGGGAAGATGAGCATGCCGCCGAAAATGAGGGTGAGAATTCCTGCCTGATCGGTGGCGAAGGTGGCAACTAGGGCTGCGATCAGCCACGCGGTGGCGGAGCAGACCGCGCCGGTCGCGCCGTTGTAGTAGGCTGAGCGCATGTCCTGCTGCGCGTCGGTGAGTGAACTCATATGGATTCGTTTAAGGGGAGTCTACGCTCGCCCGGGTTTCCGTTATAGCTGAACCGCATCACCCCGGTAGGGCCAGCTGCTTTGTTGCGTCCGTCCTCGAAACAAACGTGGCGTGTGAGGAGTCCTTTGGGGCGGTCGAAGGGCTCGTCGAGAGAAGGCTGAAATCTCACCATCGTCGCCCACTTTGATGGAGTAGGCGCGAGACCAATAATCGCCAGAGTGGCGGTCGGAATTCAGGACCATCACGGAATGAGCCTTCGCTTGGCCGGTGATGGTTCCCTGCCCGGCGATGGTCTGGTTACGGGTTTCCGTGAGCGTAAGATCGGCCACTTCGGTCGGGTCTTTGCCTGCTGGGCTGATCGGACTTCGGGAAACGAAGAGGGGATGTTTGGCCAACATGGTGGCAGATGCTGGATAGCGGAACACGCGGGAGTCGGATTGATTTTCGGGTCGACGTTTGGCGTAAGGGCGATTGATCGGGCCCATCCGGGTGTTGCCCCATTCGGACCAGGGGTTTCGTCCGATATGAGGGAGTCCCCGCGCGTGGCCAAATTTTGGCAGGCTGCCTTTGAGATTGAGCGACCACATTTCTGGTGCGCCCAAATCAACGGTAGGAGAAACTTCTCCGGCGGCGGTCGGGTAGATATCAATCGCGTGGCTTCCGTCTCGGTCGCCGTCGCCAATGAAGCCTTTGATGACGCGATTGGGCTTATGGTAAATTACCCACCAGACGGTGGATTCATCGACCCCATCGCCCGGGGTTTTGGTGGCTTCTGCCATGGCAAGGGGCATGATCAAGGGAAAACCCTGACGGCCGGTCGCGGTCTCGGGCAACTCGCCCCGAGTTACGGTGACTTGGATTTTCCCTGTCGCGGTGCGAGCGAAGATCTCTTGGCGGGGAACCTCCCATCCCCCTTGCTCGATTCCGTTGGCGAAAAAGCTTTCCGTTTGAATTGCGGTATCGTGCAGGCGTTTTTGATAACCCTCGGGCAAATCTATGCCGTTGGGAACGAATAGGACAATCTGGGCAAAGGGGGGCTTTAATTGGTTCTCGGTTTGTTCTGTGGTGGCGGGAGCTCCTGGTAGCGCGATTGCGAGCAGGATGGATAGTGGCAGAGAAAAAATCGGGGTGAGATTCATTGCGAGGGAAGGCGGGGTGGTTGACCTCAAATTGCGAGAATACGGGTTGATGAGAGTTAGGGATGGGCCTGAACGGGTCCGGAAGTTTGGCGAGGTTGGGGTCGTGGCCGGTCTCTGAAATTCACAATTCACGACATGACCCCATTGGGCTATACTCGCCTGCTTGGCCGTTTGGCGTCGTGCGCGCGGACTGCGCGACTGCGTCAGGCGCCGCCGCAAAATCACCACCCGCCGGGCGAGGCTCCACCCCTGCAAACGCAAACTCCCCTCCGTGCCGACCC
>Ga0209491_10008628_pt1 | contig 12840 bp, 10 predicted proteins | sample BON02_FD_187213 | JGI IMG/M metagenome (GOLD analysis project Ga0209491, IMG submission 187213) | Freshwater microbial communities from Lake Bonney liftoff mats and glacier meltwater in Antarctica - BON-02 (SPAdes) (version 2) | ecosystem: Environmental > Aquatic > Freshwater > Ice > Glacier... | reverse complement strand
ATAACGTTGTGAAACTGGACACATAACAGTATGTAAAACTTGAATCTCCAATAGACGTCACGGAATCAGGAATCGTAACCGATGTTAAAGCCGCACAACTAGCAAAAGCGTTATTACCAATAGACGTCACAGAATTTCCAATAGTAACCGATGTTAAATTGTTACAGTTAAGGAAAGCAGAATTTCCAACAGAAATAACAGAATCAGGAATCGTAACCGATGTTAAAGCTGTACAACTAGCAAAAGCATTATTACCAATAGACGTTACAGAATTTGGAATACTAACCGATGTTAAAGCTGTACAACTAGCAAAAGCATTATTACCAATAGACGTTACAGAATTTGGAATACTAACCGATGTTAAACCACTTATATCTCTGAAAGCATTATCACTAATAGAAGTTACAGAATAGATTATGTTTGCGTTTGTTACAGTTTCGGGCAAAACTAAAACCCCTATGAAAGCTGAATTAGTAGCTACTGCTACTGTAGATGGTGTTGTTGCAGAGGTAATGGTATAGTTTATGCCGTTTGCTGTAAAATTTTGTGCTGTTGCTGCAGTAAAACTGGTAAAAGCAACAAGAAATAGTAGGATTTTTTTCATAATTTTTATTTTAAAGTGAGTTGCAATATAATACTTTTTAACATTTAAAGTTTTAAAAATATTTTGAACTGCATTATTTTACGTGTAAATACAAAACATTTACTTTTTAATAGTTGACAATTTGGTAAAAATTCGTTTAATCTGCGAGTTACTTATTGTATAAGTACAAGAAACGTATCGTTGTATAATTTTAAATAATTTATTTTAAAGTATCAGAAATAAAAGTAATTATTTATTAAAAATAAACCGCTGCGTTATTATCGTTACAATTTATATCTTTAGTATTTTTGTAAAAATAACAACATAGTAATATTATGAAAATTTCAATTGGAAACGATCACGCAGGTCCAGATTATAAAAAAGCAATTGTTCAATTTTTGGAAGAGAAGAGACATACTGTTATTAATCATGGTACTGATACTTTCGATAGTGTAGATTATCCAGATTTTGGACATTCTGTGGCGTATGATGTGCAAATAAAAAATGCCGATTTTGGAGTTTTAATTTGTGGTTCCGGTAATGGAATTGCAATGACCGCCAATAAGCACCAAGATGTTCGGGCTGCACTTTGTTGGACAAGAGAAATAGCAGAATTAGCGCGTTTACATAACGATGCAAATATAATTAGTATTCCAGCACGTTATACATCCATACAACAAGCAGTGGATATGGTTGAAACTTTTTTAACTACTAAATTTGAAGGTGGAAGACACGCAAAAAGAGTAAATAAAATTGCTTGTAAATAAAACAGGAAGAAAATTTAGAAAGTTAGATTTTTAGACCTTTTAGATTAAAAATCTAATATTCTAAGGAGTCTAATACTCTAATTAATCTAAAAAATAATGGGTCATAAGCATAACCATAGTCACCAAGTACAGGGAAAAAATTTGCTTTTTTCTATTGTTTTGAATGTAGTGATTACAATAGCGCAAGTAATAGGTGGCATTATTTCTGGTAGTTTAGCGTTATTATCAGATGCTTTGCACAATTTTTCAGATGTTTTATCTCTAGTTTTTAGTTATGTAGCGCATAAACTATCTCGAAGAAAAGCTTCTTTAGACCAAACTTTTGGACTAAAAAGAGCAGAATTAATTGCCGCTTTTGTAAACGCTTCTACTTTAATAATTGTAGCTTTTATATTAGTTTATGGTGCAATTGAGCGCTTAATAAATCCGCAGGAAATAGCATCAGAATTCGTTATTTGGTTAGCCTTATTAGGAATAATTGTGAATGGAACTTCTGTTCTTTTATTAAAAAAAGATGCCAATAAAAACCTTAATATGAAATCGGCTTATTTGCATTTACTTACAGATATGATGGCATCTGTAGCGGTTTTAGTGGGTGGTTTATTAATGAAATTTTATAGTTGGTTTTGGGTAGATAGTCTAATGACTATTTTAATAGCTATTTATTTAATAATTGTAGGTGTAGATTTATTAAAAAAAGCAACAAAAATGTTAATGCTTTTTACGCCAGATGAAGTTAATATCAAAGAAATTATTACAGAAGTACACAGTATTAAAGGAGTAAATAAATTGCACCATATTCATGTTTGGCATTTAAACGAAGACGAATTGCACTTAGAAGCACATTTAGATTGTTCTGAAGATATAAAAATGAGTGCTTTTAATGCTTTACTGCACCAAATAGAAAAAGTGCTTTTAGAAAAATTTGGAATTAACCACATTAATATTCAACCTGAATTTAAGAAAGAAGATCCTAAAGATTATATCGTTCAAGATTAATTTTAAAATATTTAATATGTTTTTAAAAAGGACACAAATTTAATATGCACCCATATTAAATTTTTTATACATTTACAATATAACTTCAACACATACTTCAACTATGTCTACTACATTTATTATTAAAAAACTCCTTGTTGCAAACAGAGGAGAAATTGCTATTCGTGTTTTTCGTGCTGCAACAGAGTTGAAAATTGATACTGTTGCGGTTTATACTTTTGAAGATCGATATTCTTTACATCGTTATAAAGCAGACCAGAGTTTTCAAATAGGGGATGATACCGAGTCTATAAAACCTTATTTAGACATAGAAGAAATTATTAAGATAGCAAAAGAAAATGAGGTAGATGCTATTCATCCTGGATATGGTTTTTTGTCTGAGAATGTAAATTTTGCGAAAAGATGTTTAGAAGAAGGCATTGTGTTTGTAGGTCCAAAGGTAGAAGCAATGCTACAATTAGGCGGTAAAGTGGAGGCTAAAAAAGTAGCAAGAGCTGTTGGTGTTCCATTAATTCAAGATTCAAAAATTAAATTAGAAACGGTTGAAGATGCATTAAGCGAGGCAATTTCTATAGGTTTTCCAGTAATGCTTAAAGCAGCTGCAGGTGGTGGTGGAAGAGGAATGCGTGTAATTCGCAGTGCTGAAGAAATTAAAACAGCTTTTGTAAACGCAAAAAGTGAAGCGTTAAAATCTTTTGGCGACGACACCCTTTTTATTGAAAAATTTATTGATAATCCAAAACACATAGAAGTACAAATATTAGGAGACAACCATGGAAACTTAGTGCATTTATACGAAAGAGATTGCTCGGTACAAAGACGTTTTCAAAAAGTAATTGAAATTGCGCCTTCTATTTTAAAACCAGAAACTAAACAAAAATTATACGATTATGCTACAAAAATTGCAAAATACGTAAATTATAATAATGCTGGAACCGTAGAGTTTTTAGTAGACAAAGATGAAAATATTTACTTTATAGAAGTAAACCCAAGAATACAAGTAGAGCACACAATTACCGAAGAAATTACAGGCATCGACATTGTGCGTTCGCAATTAATTATTGCAGCAGGTCATCCATTATCGCACAGTCAAATATTTATTCACAAGCAAGAAGATATTCCTTGTAACGGCTGGGCAATTCAATGTAGAATAACAACGGAAGATTCTGAAAACGATTTTAAACCAGATTATGGAACCATAATTGCATACAGAAATGCTGCAGGCTACGGCATTCGTTTAGACGAAGGAAGTTGCTATTCGGGTGTTACCATTTCTCCATTTTTCGATTCTATGTTGGTTAAAGTTTCGTCAAGCGGAAGAACCTTAAAAGGCGCTTCTGATCGTTTAAGACGAACCTTAGAAGAATTTAGAATTAGAGGTGTTAAAACAAATATTCCGTTTTTAACTAATGTAATGTCTAACGAGACCTTTAGAAATGGGGAAGCAACCGTTAATTTTATACCAGAAAATTTGCATTTGCTAGTGCCACGTTACGAATATTCAAAAGATAGAGCAACAAAATTAATTAAATATTTGGCCGAAGTTAAAGTAAATGGACATCCAGATATTAAAAAAGTAGATACCGATAAAGTATTTAGAAAACCTTTAGTGCCAAAAGTTTTGGAAACTGAATATCCAAAAGGAACAAAAGATTTATTAAATGAAATGGGTAGAGATAAATTTATCCAATACATTAAAAACGAAACTAAAATTTTCTATACCGACACTACTTTGCGCGATGCACATCAATCGCTTTTTGCAACAAGATTACGTAATCACGATATTTTAAAAGTTACAGAAGGAATGGCTAAAAGCTTTCCACAACTTTTTTCATTAGAAGTTTGGGGTGGCGCTACTTTTGATGTTACCATGCGTTTTTTGCATGAAGATCCATGGGAACGTTTAAGACTCATTAGAAAAGCAGCACCAAATGTTTTACTTCAAATGTTGTTTAGAGGAAGCAATGCAGTAGGTTATTCGGCTTATCCAGATAATGTTTTAGAACAGTTTATTATAAAAAGTGCCGAAAATGGCATAGATGTGTTTAGAATTTTCGATTCCCTAAACTGGATAGAAGGTATGAAACACAGTATAAAAGTGGTGAACGAAAAAACCAACGCCATTGCCGAAGCTTGTATTTGTTATACAGGCGATATCTTAAATCCAGATCGACAAAAATTTAATTTACAATATTATGTTGATTTGGCAAAAGAATTAGAAGCTGCCGGAGCACACATGTTAGCAATTAAAGACATGGCTGGTTTATTAAAACCCTATGCGGCACAAGTATTAATAACCGAATTAAAGAAGCATATTTCCATACCTATTCATTTGCATACACACGATACTTCTTCCATTCAATCCACAACTTATTTAAAAGCAATTGAAGCAGGAATTGACGTTGTAGATGTTGCTTTAGCTTCTATGAGTGGCTTAACGTCGCAGCCCAATTTTAATTCATTAGTTGCAACTTTAGAAGGTTCAGAAAGAGAAAATCCTATAAACCTTAAAAAGTTAAATGAATATTCTACTTATTTTGAAGCGGTTAGAGAATATTATTATCCGTTTGAAAGTGAACTAAAAGCTGGTACGGCTGAGGTGTATGATCACGAAATTCCAGGCGGACAATATTCTAATTTATTGCCACAAGCAAGAGGTTTAGGCTTAGAAGATAAATTTGAAACCATTAAAGAAAACTATAAAATTGTCAATCATTTGTTTGGCGATATTGTAAAAGTAACACCTTCCTCAAAAGTAGTGGGCGATATGGCTTTGTTCATGACTTCAAATAATCTAACAGCGCAAGAAGTAATAGAAAAAGGCGATACATTAGCTTTTCCAGAATCGGTAAAACAACTTTTTAGAGGCGATTTAGGCCAACCGTACGGAGGTTTCCCAAAAGAATTACAAAAACTAATTTTAAAAAAAGAAAAACCTTATACCGAAAAACCAAATGCACACTTAAAACCTATTGATTTTGAGGCAGAATTAAAAGAATTACGTCAAAAGTTTGATGCTAAATTAACAACTGAAGATTTATTGTCTTATATCATGTTTCCAAAAGTATTTGAAGATTTTTATAATTTTAGAAAACACTTTGGTAAAGTTGAAAAGTTACCAACACCTAGTTTTTATTATCCTTTAGTACCAAATGAAGAAATAATTGTAAACTTAGATTTAGGAAAAAACATCATCATCAAATTAAGATACGTTGGCGAACCTAATGAAGACGGATTTAGAGAAGTATTTTTCCAAATTAATGGACAAACCAGAAATGTATTGGTAAAAGATAATGCTGTAAAATCGGTTAAAGTTACAAATGCAAAAGTAAATGGGCCTAACGATATTGGTGCACCACTTCAAGGCAGCTTACTTAAAATTTTAGTAACCGAAGGAGAAAAAATTGAAAAAGACACGCCTTTATTTATAATTGAAGCCATGAAAATGGAAACAACTATTTGCGCGCCAAAAGCAGGAACGGTAACAAAAGTTTTACTTAAAGAAAAAGCAATGATAGAACAAGACGATTGTGTAATTGAGTTGCAATAAAACACTATTTTAACTTTTATAAAGCTGTTTCATTTTTTGGAACAGCTTTATTCGTTAAATTTACAACATAACCTTAAAAATTTCTATGAGCGATAACAAACCGCAGTTAAAAAAACAAAATTATCCCATAAATGACGAGTTGAGAAGTTATTTAGAAAAATACAAGCGTTTAACGCGAACAACTATTTTCTACGACGACTTATTACGATTTCAAGGAGCTATTTCTGTTTTTGATAAAGAAGAGAAAGACACACTTTGGGTAAGGGTTTATTATAATGGATATGAAAAAGAAGAAATAGACAATAGTTTAAAAAAAATATATACCCTTTTACATTCAGATGGTGACATTAAGAACGTTCAGTTTCTAAATGTAGATTTTATAGATTTTTGCACCTTTGGGAATTCGCAACCTTTTCGAATAAAAATTAGAAATATTTTAAATGACAATTACACGCATTTTTATATTAAAAAAGCCGATGCTTCTCGTGTTTTTGGTTTAGAATTAGAGCATATCTTATCGCCAAATAGAATTAATTTTTTAGTTTTTGGAGACACTTTAATAGAAGAACATATTTTAGGAATTCCGGGAGATGTTTTTTTAGAAAAGAATTTAAAAAAATGTTCTGAACCTGAAAAATCGCAAATTGCCAAAGAGTTTGTAAAGTTTAACGAACGTTGTATGATTGGTTTACTAGGCGACATGCGTTCTTATAATTTTGTAATTGTTCCTATATATGATTTTGACCAAATTGTTTTTAAAATTAGAGCTATAGATTTTGACCAACAAAGTTACGAGGGCAGTTTTAGACTTTATAAACCGCATTTATTCAAAGAAAATTTCCCATTTAATACTTTAGTTAAAGAAAAATTAAATCAAAATGCAATAGAGCAATATCAAAATGAGGAACGTTCTATTTTAGTAAAAAGAATGTTTGATTCTGAAACCCGTTTAGAGGATTTGCTAAAAGCTATGAAATCTGCTAGTTTAGCACCTTTATCTCATATTGAACAACTAAGAGATGAAATTTACCAATACACGTTTGACCTTGAGTTTAAAAAAGCAGCATCCATGGGAGAAATTGTAGAAGTTGCTTTAAATTTTATGAAACGTAATTTTAAATACGATCAAAACGATTTTTAATTTAAAACAATGGAAAAATTAAGATTAGATTACATAAGTACTCTATTAAAAAAACGAGTGCAAAATTCTCATAAAGGTAATTTTGGACATGCTTTACTTATAGCAGGAAGCGAAAATAAAATGGGAGCTGCTATTATTGCTTCTAAAGCCTCTTTGCGATCGGGTGTTGGATTATTAACGGTTGTTTTTCCGCCGGAACAAAAAAACGTTCTCTTTACTTTGGTGCCAGAAGCTATGTATTCTAACTCTTTTGTAAGGAATGATTTATCCTCGTATCAAGCAATAGGAATTGGACCCGGAATTGGAGTAGATAAAATTAGTTTGCAATATATTTACGAACTTTACAATAACAAACTTCCTGTTGTTTTTGATGCAGATGCATTGCATTTAATTGCAAAATTTGCTGTTGATTGGAAAAAATTTAATTTTCCATTTATATTAACGCCTCATTCAAAAGAGTTTGACCGATTGTTTGGAAAGCACAATTCTCTGGAAGAAAGAAGAAGTAAAGCTTTTCAAAAAGCTAAAGAGCTTAATTGCATTATTGTTTTAAAAGGACATGAAACGTTAATAACAAATGGTTGTGAAGCATTTATAAATACAACCGGAAATGCTGGTTTAGCAAAAGGCGGTTCTGGAGATGCACTAACAGGAATTATTTTAGCTTTTTTAGCACAAGGATATTCCACTATAGAGAGTTCTATTTTAGGCGTTTATCTTCATGGTTTAGCTGCAGACACAACTTTAGAAACGCAAAGTGAAGAAAGTATGCTAATTACCGATGTAATTGAAAACTTAGGAAAAGCGTTTAAAAAAATCAAATCCAAAATAGAATAGCACAAGTTGCAAGATTAAAATTCCATAAAACTTAAACAAAAAAGAGGTTTTATTTGTTTTGTGTCTAAAAGCACGCATCCCTAATAAACCACCAATTGTGCCACCCAATATTACAAGAATAAAAAGATTTCGTTCTGGAATACGCCATTTATTTTTTCTTGCTAGTTGTTTATCATAGCCGAAAACAATAAAAGTTATTAGATTTATTAGAAGAAGTAGTAATAAAATGAACGGCATTGACTTTATTTTATTTTCAAATATACTGCTTTATTCCATTTCAATTTATTCTAAAATTTAATTTTAACGCTGTTTTTTTACCAATCAACGGACGCGATTTATATTAATTCAGTCAATTAACTGACGCAATTTATATTAATTCAGTCAATCAACTGACGTAATTTACATTTATTTAGTATATTTGTATTGATTTTAATCCAAATTTATATGGAAAATGCAATACAAAGAGCCGTTTTAAAACAATTTGAAACCAAAGTTTTACCTAATAAAGTCCTGCTATTATTAGGAGCAAGACGTGTAGGAAAAACAGAATTAATCAAAAAATATCTTGAAAACATTCCGAAAGAAGATTATTTACACTTAAATGGTGAAGATGTTCAAGATGCAAATTTACTGCAAGAGCGTTCCGTTTCAAATTATAAAAGAGTGCTATCAAATATCAAGTTATTAGTAATTGATGAAGCACAGCATATTTCAGAAATTGGTTTAATTTTGAAGTTAATTGTAGATTCAATTGAAGGTATAAAAGTAATTGCAACGGGTTCCTCGGTTTTTGATTTATCGAATACTTTAGGAGAACCTTTGGTAGGAAGAAAAAACACACTTTACTTATTTCCTTTGGCACAAATGGAATTCTCGACGAAAGAAAATTACAAACAAACCAAAGAAAATTTAGAGAAACGATTATTATTTGGAGGTTATCCAGAATTAGAACAATATGAAGACTGGGAAGAGAAATCAGAGTATTTATTTGAAATTATAAATTCTTATTTATTAAAAGATATTTTAGTTTTTGATGGGAAAAAAAATTCAGACAAAATTTTTGCTTTGCTGCGATTAATAGCTTTTCAAGTAGGAAAAGAAGTCTCGTTACAAGAATTAGGAAGTCAATTGCAAATTTCAAAAAACACAGTTGAAAAATATTTAGATTTGCTTTCTAAAGTATTTATAATTTTTAAAATAGAAGGTTTTAGTCGAAATTTACGCAAAGAAATCACTAAAAGCAGTCGTTGGTATTTTTACGATAACGGAATTCGAAATGGCATTATCAACAACTTTAATCGTTTAGAAAATCGAACAGATGTTGGTGATTTATGGGAAAATTATTTAGCATCGGAAAGAATAAAGAAACAAAACTATCAAAAAAACAAAACAACTAATTATTTTTGGAGAACTTATGATCAGCAAGAATTAGATTGGTTGGAAGAAAAAGCAGAAACTTTAGCGGGATTCGAATTCAAATGGAATGAAAGGAGAAAATCAAAAATTCCAACAGCTTTTGCAAAAGCCTATCCAGAAGCTACTTTTGAAGTGATTAACAAACAAAATTATTTAGATTTTATACTATAAAAATGAACCAAATCCAATTCATAAAAACGGTTGTCAACACAACAGATAAAAATATACAAGCTACTTTGCAATTGCTTTCAGAAGACTGTACCATTCCTTTTATTTCTCGCTATAGAAAAGATTTTACTGGAAATTTAGATGAGGTTCAAATTGAAAATATTGCCAAACTTTCCAAACAATATGAAGAAATTGTAAAACGGAAAAATTCGATCTTAAAAACGATTGAAGAACAAGGGCAATTGACTTCTGAATTAAATTCTAAAATTCAAAATAGTTTTGATTTGCAAGAATTGGAAGATCTTTATTTGCCGTATAAAAAGAAAAGAAAAACAAAAGCAGACACCGCTCGTGAAAACGGACTAGAGCCTTTGGCTAAAATTATAATGGCGCAAAATTTAGACGATATTGAATTTTTAGCGTCTAAATATTTAAGCGAAAATATTGTAAATGAAGACGAAGCTTTACAAGGTGCTCGAGATATTGTTGCCGAATGGATTAATGAAAACATCTACATTCGTAAAGGATTAAGAAGAATGTTTCAGCGGCAAGCAGAAATTACTACAAAAGTGGTAAAAGGCAAAAATGACGAAGAAGCGGCACAAAAGTTTGTACAATATTTCGATTGGTCAGAACCTATTTCAAAAGCACCATCACATCGATTATTAGCAATGCTTCGAGCAGAAAAGGAAGGTTTTATAAAATTTAAATTAGAAATCGGTAAAGACGAAGCTTTGCATTTTATAGAAGAACACACTATTAAAAATAAACAATCAAGTGCAACTTCCCATTTAGAATTGGCCATAAAAGACAGTTACAAACGCCTTTTAGAACCTGCCATTTCAAATGAAACCTTGCAAGAAGCAAAAACCAAAGCAGATATAAAAGCGATTGCTATTTTTGCAGGCAATTTAAGCCAATTATTATTAGCGTCACCTTTAGGCGAAAAAAGAATTTTAGCAATAGATCCTGGTTTTAAAAGTGGCTGTAAAGTAGTTTGTTTAGATGAAAAAGGCGATTTATTATACAACGAAACTATTTATCCGCATGCGCCACAAAATGAAAGCGGCATGGCTATGAAAAAAATCCGTTCCATGGTAAATGCCTATGGCGTGGAAGCAATATCTATAGGAAATGGAACAGCAAGTCGAGAAACCGAATTTTTTATTAAGAAAATTGCATTTGACAAGCCCGTTCAGGTTTTTGTAGTTTCAGAAGCTGGAGCATCTGTTTATTCGGCATCTAAAATTGCAAGAGATGAATTTCCAAGTTACGATGTAACCGTTCGTGGTTCTGTTTCTATTGGAAGAAGGCTAGCAGATCCATTGGCCGAATTGGTAAAAATTGACGCAAAATCTATTGGAGTGGGGCAATACCAACACGATGTAGACCAAACCAAGTTAAAAGAAGAACTAGACAATACGGTAATTCGTTGTGTAAATTCAGTGGGAATAAATATTAATACAGCTAGTAAATCTTTATTAAGTTACGTTTCTGGAATTGGCGAAAAAATGGCCGAAAATATTGTAGCCTATCGTTCAGAAAATGGTCCTTTTGAAGATAGAAAACAAATTAAAAAAGTACCACGATTAGGAGAAAAAGCCTACCAGCAAGCAGCAGCTTTTATTAGAATTAAAGACGGAAAAAACCCGTTAGATAATTCAGCGGTGCATCCAGAAGCTTATAAAATTATCGAAAAAATGGCAAAAGATTTGAAAATTTCGGTCAACGAATTAATTGCCAACAAAGAAAAAATAGGTCAAATAAAATTAGAAAATTATATAACCGAAGAAATAGGGCTTTTAGGTTTAAATGATATTGTAAAAGAACTAGAAAAACCAGGTTTAGACCCTAGAAAAGCTGCAAAAGTATTTGAGTTTGACCCTAATGTAAAAACAATAAAAAATTTACGTCTAGGATTAATTTTACCAGGAATTGTAAATAATATTACTGCTTTTGGTTGCTTTGTAGATGTTGGAATTAAAGAAAGTGGTTTAGTACACATTTCACAATTAAAAGAAGGTTTCGTTTCTGATGTAAATGAAGTAGTAAAACTACACCAACACGTACAAGTAAAAGTGGTTGCCGTAGATGAAGCAAGAAAAAGAATTCAATTGAGTATGATTTTGTAGCCAGTGTTTCAGCCCCTTAAATAATTAATCTAAATTATAAACAAAAAAAATAATTCCGCTTTGAAAGACTGTAAAAAAATTATTGAAGGAGTAAAACTTTTTAAATGTTTAGTGTCATTGATAGAGGTTTTGTAAACTTTAATTAACGGATAGAATACAAGTAAGTGTGAATTTATAAAAGCTTTTAATTTAACCCAAATTCATAATTTACCCCAAATAACCATTGCGTGTCGGTACTTTTAACAGGAACATATGGAGTCGAATGATGTCGATATTTTAAAGTTGTATAAATTTTAAAAGTATCTAATTTATACACTATCCTAGGCTCAATATAAAATCTATAATCTTTAAAATTGTCCGTATTTATTTGATAATAAATAGCTGCATTATGGGTTAATTTTTCAGAAATTTTGAAACTATAGAAAGTGCTAAAGCTATATCTATAGTTTGTAATATGCGTCTCATTAAACTCGTTTTTTAAATACCTTTCGTTTTCATAAAACGGACCAATATACTTTGTCGTTGATTACAAAAATACAATCGCATAAAAATTTGTAAAATCTGGATAAGCGACTCTTGAAAGACTGAATAAAATATTTTTTGATTCAACTTTTAATTGTGTAATATGGCAGAAGGCACACAAAAATGCTCGTTCATTAAATAGAGGTCCTCTTGGTTATTAGAAAAAATATCGTGATAAATCTTCAAGTGTCCTATCTCGGAAATTTCTCGTTTCAGGTGGTAAACTAAATAATCCATAATAAAAAAACGAGGTGTGGCGTGAACCATCAAACCTCGTTTGAATTTTAATAAATTAAAAATATTTTTTACTAGCCTCTTCTACCTTTTCAAAATTCGAACATTTCATTACATCTGCCTTGTCGAACTTTTTCGGAAGATCTTGGATAATTTCAGTCATGATTTCTTGGATTACAACAGTACGGGCCCGATCCTCACTACTAAGTTCATCTTCGTCAACATCTTTGCCATATTTATCTTCCATCTCTGCTAATGACTTTAAACATGTTTCGATTGCATCTAAATACTCGCATGCTGTTTCAAGTTCGCTAAGATTAATATCTTCCGGTTGCGAGTTTCCTCCGCAACTCGTCGTTGTTAATGAAGCCAACATTATTGCTCCGAAGATTGTCATAAATTTTTTCATGTTATTTAATTTAAATTATTTCCTACTCATAAAGATTTTCGGAATATGCTCCGTTTTTTTGAGTGGTTTCTGGATTCCACTT
>Ga0209491_10008626_pt1 | contig 12842 bp, 12 predicted proteins | sample BON02_FD_187213 | JGI IMG/M metagenome (GOLD analysis project Ga0209491, IMG submission 187213) | Freshwater microbial communities from Lake Bonney liftoff mats and glacier meltwater in Antarctica - BON-02 (SPAdes) (version 2) | ecosystem: Environmental > Aquatic > Freshwater > Ice > Glacier... | reverse complement strand
CATTCCTGATCGGAGTTGCTCTCGTTGTTCCGTTAGTGGGTGCGACGTTGGCCCTTGGCATGAGCACACTGCTCGGCTTTAGCGTGGGAGATGCGACCTTACTTGCTGTGCTGGCGGCGAGTGGCAGTTATATCGTGGTGCCAGCTGTCGTGCGTTACGCAATCCCCGAAGCACGACCAAGTCGCTACTTCACGATGTCGCTGGCGGTCACGTTCCCCTTCAACATCATTGTCGGTATTCCCCTGTACTACGCCGCTGCTCAGAGGCTTCTAGGGTGAGTGATTGTGACGCGGCTGCGATCAGCCACCAACGTTGGCGTTTCACAATACTGGTTGAGGGATCGGTTCTTCATTGGGTTTGTTCCCCAGTGCTTTTCCTTGCAGGAGTAACGCGATCAAGACGAGGATCATGCCGATTACTCCCAGCCAGGTGATGCTCTCGTTAAGGATCAACATTCCCAGGATCGTTGCGGTGAGTGGATCGACGAGAAGCAACGTCGCGGCAGGACCGGGGGGCATACCCTTCATGCCTCGCACTTGGCTGACGTTGGCGATTGCCATGGTGACAACACCCAGATAGGTAATCAGTGCGACTCCGGTGGCGAAGAATCTGGCGCCTCTATCGACTGGGTGACCAGAGGTCAAGGGAGAATTGGTGCAAAGTGAATTAGGCGAGCGAGATTGTGAGTGAAGTGAAGCTAGATGAGACGACTAGCGCGAACCTTCAGTCCTCAAGAGTAAGGCCAAATTAGCGCGCGAAATCTCAATGGCCGATTCGCGTGGAGTGATTTTTGCTTTCTGGGCCGAGGTAATAACTTGGGTAGTGAGTTCAGCAAGTCGAGCGCGAACCATGCTTTCTGACTGCTCCCAAGTTCCATCAATGTCTCCAAAGAGCAAAAGCCACCACCATGCGTTGGTGCCTGAGTTGGCGAGGAAGTCTGGAATAACAGTGATACCCCTGTCCGCGAGGAGGACCTCTGCTTCTGGCGTGATGGGCAGATTTGATGCCTCAACAATAAATTGCGCAGTGCACTGAGCTTGATTCTCAACGGTAATACATGAGGACTGCGCTGCTGGAACCAATAATTCACACTCGACGGAAAGCCAATCGGATCCGTCACTCGCACTCGCCCCCTCTGGGAGATTTGTACGATCCATGCGGCCGAAGTGGTCTCGATTTGCTAGCAGGTGCTCGACGTCGAGACCGTTGCTATCCATTACGGTTCCGTCGACGTCCACTACTCCGATTACTCGAACACCTGCGTGCGACAGGAACAGGCAGGTTGCACCACCCATCGAGCCAAAGCCCTGAACGACGGCTCGGATCTCTGATGGTTGTTGTCCGCGGTGGGCGATTGCAGTGAGCGCAGACTGGGCGACTCCTAGGCCACCGACGAGTTCGTCTTGTGCGATGCCGAACGCTGACGTGTTGAAACCACGTTTCAAACGTACCTCTGACTCGACCGGATCTAAAACGAGTGGCTTGACGGCATCGATGCACGAGCCGAGCCCGCGACGGGCAAAGATTTCGTCGAGGACTGTTTGGCGAACGCCGAGGTCTTCCCCGGTCGCCCAGATTGTTGCGATGACGGGGTGCAGGTCAACTAAGAATCTTTCGAGGACCGCGAGTGCGTCGGCGTGGTGTGGGTCGAAATCGATACCACCTTTGCCACCTCCCACCGGTATGTAAAGCTGTCCGTCTCGGAGGTGGAGCGCCTCTTTTTTGGTCATTGCTTGGGCGAGCCCTCGAACTTCGTCTAATGTGCATCCGGCTCGCATCCTTAGCCCACCACTGGAAACTCCTCGCACTAGTCGGTTGATCACGACGTATCCGCGCGCATTGGACTCGGAGTCATTCCAAGTGATTTCCAAGAAGGCAGGACGGTCGAGGATGTCGATTGAAGACAAGGCGACTCCTAAAGTAATTATTGAACGTTCATTCAGTAAAATTTTCCAACAAGCATGCAGATCTGTCAAGCAGATGTTTTTAATTGAGCGTTCGAAAACTATTTAATGTAGGAGAAATTCGGCGCTGACGAATTCTTCGATCCAGTCATGGGCTTCAGCTTTGGTAAATGTAGATGGTCCCGTCAGTTCTGCAACCGATAAACCGTCGGCAAAAATAATCAACCGAGTGGTCGTGTGTTGTGCGTCGTATTTCGAAGTCAGGCCCTTTTCAGCGGCCTCAAGAATTGCCTCGTGCAGAAGAGCCTTCCAGTTAGCATGAACCTCCGCTAGTGCCTCTGCGATTTCAGGATTCCACAGCCCGGCTGACCAACCGTCAATCCACAGCAACCAGCTGCGCGATTGATCACTAGGTGTATACCACTTCAAGATTGAAACGATTCGTTTCAATGGATCGGTCTCAACCTGAGCAATGTTGGTAGCCCTTGCCAGATCTGTGGTGGAAGCGAAGCGAAAAGCTCTGGCGAGAAGTTCTTCTTTAGTACGAAAGTGGTAAATAATGAGTCCTGGGCTCACACCCATATTTTCCGCGACGTCAGAAATTCGAATCGCCCTAAGGCCCTTGTCATAAACGAGATCAACCGTTGCATGAAGGATTTCTTCCTGTCTGACGGAAGCCCGGCTGCGGGTTCTTTGCACCTAATAGATCCTTTACCAGAAGTCGAATATATGCAAATCACTTGACAGGCAATACCTGAAGTGTAATGGTGCGAGGCCTACTACTGATCGTTTAGTCAATAGTCACATTGTGAAAATCTCAGAAAGGAACAGGACGCCATGAAAAGACACCCCACAGTTCTCGTTGTAACTGCTGTTGCTTTGACACTCTCATTGTCTGCTTGCTCAGCAAGTGATGACAGTGCCTCCACGGAAGGGGGATCTTCGACGGGAGGGGAATACGGCGACTGTGTCGTTACCGGCGAATTCGGTTCTATTGAAATAACCCCATTCACACCGGGCGTCCTAACGGTCGCCACGAGCCTTCCGTCACCGGGATGGTGGCAAGGCGATTCGCCAGACACCATTAATGGTGGTTACGAGTACTGTATGGCGGCGAATATCGCGCACCGTGCAGGCTTAAGCCAAGTCGTGGTTGACAACATTTCATTCGATGGTTTGGTTGCTGGAGCCACGACTAACTACGACCTCGCCCTCGCTCAGGTCTCCATTACTGAAGACCGCAAAAAAGTTGTTGACTTCTCGGAGGCATATTACAGGTCGATGATGGGTGTACTTGCTCCTTCTGACTCCGACATCACGTCGGAAAATATTGCCACGAAGCAGCTTGGCGTAGCCGTCGCTACGACTGCCAATGACTTCGTCGAAAATGTGCTGAAGCCCGCAACTCCAGTCCGAGTTTTTGATTCGACCGAGGTCTTGTTGCCAGCTGTTCTGGCCAAGCAAATTGACGCCGCGCTTCAAGACACAGCAATCTTGTTGGGTTTCGCAGCCCAATCTGATGGAAAACTTAAGTTGATTGGTCAATACGATACTGGCGAAAACTACGGGGCGATCTACCCCAAGGGTTCAGGAAATTCCGATTCAATTGATCGAGCTATTCGCGAGATGCAGTCCGATGGAACATTTGCCGGTCTGACGAAGGACTGGCTCACTCCCGCACTTGGTGGAAACCCAGACGACGTTCCGTTGTTCATAAAGTAACTATGCCTGAAAGCGGGCTCGGCATTCCCACCACGGACCAATCGGCGGTGGTGGGAATGGAGCACACTCCACCTCAGCGGATTTCACTGCTAATCGCTGTGGCTCTTTTCGTTTGGACCACTTCGTTTTCTTTTTATTGGATGGGACTTTTCGCGGTTGACGCTTTGGTCAACCCGAATAGTGAAGTACTGATTCACGCCATTTTTGTGATGCTGGGAGTTATGGCTTTACTTCCGGCGGTTCCCCTACTCAAGGCAATTGGAGGTATCCCCAAACGCGCAAAGGCCATCAAGCTCAATGACCTTGCTGAAGGGCGTTACGTGGCTGCAACCTCTAAAGAGGATGCCCTAGTGACACTAGGGTTCTCTGGTGGAATCTTAATAATTGGTGCGCTGCTGTGGTTCGCTACGACAAACGATGCCGCAATTTCAACTACTTTTCTCAACCCAGAGTACATTGCTAAATCATGGACGGGTATCACCAGTGCCTTCTGGATAAACGTCCAAGTAGCCGTGGGAGCCGAGATTATCGTGCTCGTATCGGGCCTCGTAATCGCCATCATGAGGCTATTGCCGGGGCGTCCGGGTCGCCCGCTCCGACTAATAGCAACGATTTATGTCGATGTCTTTCGAGCCATTCCTTCCATCATTGTGATCTACCTCGTTGGTTTTGGTCTGGCAATCGCTCAGGTGCCGTTCTTCAAAGATCTGCCGCCGACTGTGCTCGCAATTTTCGCGCTCGCGCTGACCTACACCGGCTACGTAGCCGAGGTTTACCGCGCAGGTCTTGAGTCAATTCACCCGAGTCAGTGGTCCGCGGCCCGATCTCTCGGGTTGAGTTACTCCGCGACCCTTCGCTCGGTGATCATTCCCCAAGCTTTCCGGCGCATGATTCCTCCGCTTCTCAACGACTTTATTGGGCTCCAAAAAGACACCGCGTTGATTGGCATTATGGGCGTGATTGATGCCTTCATGCAGTCACGCATTTACGCTTCGTCCGATTTCAATCTGTCACCGGTGATCGTCGTGGCAATCGTCTTTGTCATTGCAACCATTCCGCAAGCAAGATTTGTGGATTCACTCATCGCTAGAGATCAGCGTCGGCAGAAAGCTTCGGCAGGATAATGGCATTCTTAAATATCAAGGACGTACATAAGTCCTACGGTGAGACCAAAGTCTTAGACGGCGTGTCAATCTCGGTTGATAAGCACGAGGTCGTCTGTCTGATAGGTGCTTCAGGTTCCGGAAAGTCAACACTTCTCATGTGCATCAATTCCCTTCAACCTGTCAATTCGGGAGAGATACTGCTTGATGGAGACCGGGTTACCGGACGAGGCGTTGACGTGAACAGGCTGCGAAAAAATGTGGGAATGGTATTTCAGTCCTACAACCTTTTTCCCCACATGTCCGTGTTGGAAAATCTGATTCTCGCCCCACGCAAAGTACTCGGTCTCAAACGCGATGAAGCAGAAGCTCAGGCCTTGGAATTTCTAGGCAAAGTTGGCATGGAAGCGAAGGTGAAGTCCTACCCTGACCAGCTTTCTGGCGGACAACAGCAACGCGTTGCCATCGTCCGCGCGATGTGCATGAGACCTCAAGCTTTATTGCTTGATGAAATTACTGCTGCACTCGACCCAGAATTAGTGGGAGATGTGCTTCAAATTGTACGAACTCTCGCTACCGAGGGCATGACCATGGTTCTTGCCACCCATGAAATGGGCTTTGCTCGTGAGGTAGCGTCACAGGTGTGCTTCTTGCATCAAGGAAAAATTCTTGAGCGAGGGAAACCCGAAGATATCTTTGAGAACCCACAGGAAGAACGCACGCGACAGTTTTTGGCCAGGGTCCTTGCCTCAGGCCGGCTCTAGGTCAGTCGGTAACTGCAACACTAAACTCATAAATATACTCTGCGCGAAATCTCACGTGGTCCGCGAGAGAGACCGTTTTAGTGTGTTAATCAGTTGTGAAAGGTTGTAGACATGTCCAAGCCTAGCGTCGAGTTTGAGCGCCGACAGTTAATTATTTCAGCCACTCGTCAAGTGATGGTCACGCGTGGCCTGAATCAACTTAGAATCGCAGACGTGGCAAAGGCCGCAAAGTTGTCCTCCGGCATAATTCATTACTACTTTGCGACCAAAGAGGATCTAGTTCGTGAAACATTCGAGCAGAGTTTTGACGAGTCACTCCGCAGAAGAGAGAAAATATTCGAGCGCGATCTGCCTGCAGGTCAACGGCTTGTTGCCTTGATCGACTCGTATATTCCACGAGACGAAGTCACCATTGAAGCGTGGCACGTGTGGTTACAACTTTGGGCCGGTGCGTTGCGGGACGAGGGGCTCTGTCGCATTAATGAAATTGCCTACGAAAAATGGCGCAATCTGATCTCCATTGTCATTTTGGAAGGTCACGCTGTAGGCACTTTGACGTCAAGTGACCCTGAAGGTGCCGCCAATGCATTGGTGGCGCTGATCGATGGTCTAGCTGTGCAAGTCTTGCTCCAATCCCCGACGATAGATGCAAAAATGATGTCTGAAATTTGCACCCAATTTCTTCGATCATCTCTGGATTATCACGATTAATTTCCCTTGACAGAACTTTGGCTGGCTACTAAACTGACTGACGAGTCAATTATATGTTTTGTGAGGTCACTTCAAGGGGAAAAATGCCACTATCCAAAAGCTCAATAATGGATGCGGGGGCACTTAACGAGTTTCGAGACCCAAAGTCCGTAGCCGTTGTGGGCGCGTCCGGTGAAAAAACCAAATGGGGATACTGGTTGGCCTCGGGTGCACTCAAAGGTCAAGATCGGCGTCGTGTCTACTTTGTCAACAAATCACGTACTGAGATTCTTGGACGGACTTCATTTCGCTCATTGAGCGACCTCCCTGAAGTACCGGAACTGGTTGCGGTGAGTGTGCCCGGTGCTGCAGTGCTCGAAGTAATCAAAGACGGGCTTAAATTAGGTACGAAAGCCTTCCTGGTTGTGTCTGCTCGCGTCGAGAACGTAACGGAAATCGCCACGCTCCTGAACGAACATGACGCTCACATGATTGGCCCCAACAGTTTGGGAATTTACGCCGCTGAGGGGGAACTGCAACTGATGTGGGGCGCCATGACCCCGGGCACCTTGGCGATCGTTTCCCAAAGTGGCCAGATTGGCAGTGAAATAGCAGCACTGGGTCTGCGCGAAGGAATTGGTGTTTCCCAGTTTGTTTCACTCGGAAACCAGGCGAACCTTTGCGCGCAAGATATTTTGCGTGCACTTCGTTTTGACCCGAAAACGCTGACGGTCGGTTTGTACATCGAAGACTTTTCTCGCGGCGCAGAGATAGTTGATGCAGTAAAAGATCTTCGCGACAACGGAAAAGCAGTACTCATTCTCACTACGGGTGAAAGCACAGCGAGTAAGAATCTCGCTCAGACGCACACCGGGGCTATGACCTCGGATTCGCAAGTTGTGAATGCTGCCTGCAGGGCGGCCGGAGCGGTTAGAGTTCAGACCCCTTCCGAGCTTGTTCACATCGCGGCTTTTATTGAGCGGGCTGGATTTCCGGCGGGAAGGCGCGTCGCCATTGTGAGCGATAGCGGAGGTCAAGGAGGCATCGCTGCGGATCAAGCGGCCAGTTTGGGGCTCCACGTAATCCAGTTGAGCCCGAACCTTCGGGAAAAACTCGACGCATTACTCCCCGCGGCAGCGTCTTCAGTGAACCCGATTGATTTGGCCGGTGCTGGCGAGGCAGATATGGCGTCGTATTCAATATTGACTCGGATTTTGGCTGCGAGCGGAGAAGTCGATTCGATCGTTCTATCCGGCTATTTTGGGAGTTACGGTAAAGACGTCATCGAGTTGCAGGAATTGGAGCTAGAAATTGCCCGGGAGATTGGCGCGATTTCGGGTGTGGCTATAGCTGTACATTCCATGGATAATGAATCTCTAACTAGTCGTGAGTTGATGTCACACGGTGTTCCCGTCGCTGGCAGGATCGAAGACATTCTGGGGGCGATTAGCGGCGCGGAACAAGCGAGGGCCTGCGCGCGTGACTACACCGAAACGGACGCAGCGGCCCCTCAAATCATGATAGATAATTTTGCCACTGAGACCGCGGCACTTGCGCAATGGGGGATTTCATTTCCCGAAAGCAGGGTGGTGCATTGCGCCCAAGAGGCAGAAGCAGTCGCTCGCGAGCTGAACACAACACTCGTGCTCAAGGCAGGTGGTCTGTTGCATAAGACTGAGTCGGGTGGCGTGAGGCTTGGCCTTGTCGGAAGAACGGCTGTTGTTGACGCTTTCGAGGAAATGCACGTACGCTTGGGTGATCGTGACTACACGATTGAAGTCCAGGATATCCGCGAAAACACCCTCGAATTTATTGTTAGTGCTCGCCGGGATTCCAACTTCGGTCCTGTCGTGTCGGTGGGTTTTGGGGGAGTGCAAACTGAAATCTGGAACGATTTGGAAATCGAGTTGGCCCCGGTTGATCGCAAGACTGCTGAAGCCATGATCAGCAGGCTCAAGAGCGCCAAACTTCTGGCGGGCTGGCGAGGAGCGCCACCACTGAACATCGACGCACTTGTGGATATCGTCGTTGCTACCGCAGGTGCTCTGTGCGCATCCGAGGACATTGAAGAAATTGAACTCAACCCTGTTCGGGTTGGGCCAGACCACGCAATTGCGGTTGATTGCATTGTGGTTCGAGCTGAATGCGGTGACGTTGCAAAGGAAGAATTCAATAAGAAAATCGCCTTCGGGCTATAAGAAATAAAGAAGAGAAGGGAAATACACACTATGGATCTCATCGAGGTAACCCGATCAGTTTGGGGACTAACGAACGAGCAAGAAGCCCTCATCAAGCTCTGTGATGATTTCGCGACGACTGAAATTCGCCCACGTGGACATGAAGTGGACGAAGCAGACAATGGGTCGCCGTTGGATCTGTTCAAAAAGGCAGCCGAATTGGGGCTTACCGACTTTATGATTCCTGAAGAGTTCGGTGGCGGCGGTGCGACAGACCTTTTTACCCAATGCCTAGTTCAAGAACGACTCTGCTGGGGTGATTTGGGTATCGGGAATTTCCTGTGCTCCAATGGTTTTTACGCAGACCCACTTCTCGTCCTCGGAACCCAGGAACAGAAAGAGAAATGGCTTCGCCCGCTCACCGGTACTTCACCTATTCTCACATCGCTAGCCACAACAGAACCGAACTCTGGTTCCGACGCGGCTTCAATGACGACGCAGGCGATCCGAACTGAAGGCGGCTACCTCCTTCGCGGTCAGAAAACTTGGATTTCTAATGCTGGCTACTCCGACCAGTATGTGGTGTTTGCCAAGACGGATCCATCCGAGCGCTCAAAAGGTGTAAGCGCCTTTCTACTGACGAGGGACCAACCGGGACTCTCATTTGGTGAGCCCATGAAAAAAATGGGTCAGAGGGCGATTCAATGCCGTGAAATGTTCTTTGACGACGTCTTTATCCTAGAAGAAAATCGCTTGGGATTAGAAGGTCAGGGCTTTTTGGGTCTGATGAAAACGTTTGACGCTTCGCGAATCATTTTGGCTGCTGCCGCGATTGGTGTTGCCCGTGCCGCGTACGAATACGCCCTCAACTACGCACGTGAGCGCACCCAGTTCGGTAAATCAATTATGGAGTACCAAGCCGTCTCATTCCGATTGGCTGACATGGCTTGTCGAATTAATGCGGCTTGGCTGCAGACACTCACTGCCGCAACGCTCTTTGACCAAGGGAAATCGGTTCCCGATTATGCGGCGATGGCGAAACTTCAGGCATCAGAGACTGCTGCGTACTGCACGTGGGCCGCAGTCCAAACCCTCGGCGGCTGGGGCTACTCACGTGAATTCCCGGTAGAGCAGTGGATGCGCGATGCCAAACTCGAAGAAATCGAAGAGGGCACCTCAGACATCATGCGTCTAATTATTTCCCGGAACCTCTAAAAATCTGAGATACTCGAGGAGAGACCCACGCAATTAGCTAGGCGTTTTGGCTGACGTGCGAATCGAGTAAATGACTATTGGAGTTCTCCCGATCGAAGGGGTTAGAAATAGCGTGCCAAATGTTGAAGAGATGACCGGTGGCGAGGCAATCATTGCGTCTTTGGCAGCGCACCATGTCGATACTGTCTTTGGTATTCCGGGCACGCATAATCTCGCCCTGTTCGCAGCGATGCCAAAGTACGGTATTCGAAATATCACAACTCGACATGAGCAGGGTGCCGGATACGCGGCTGATGGGTACGCGAGATCTTCTGGTCGAGTTGGTGTTGTCGTCACCACAACGGGACCAGCCGCCTTGAACGCCGCAACAGCTTTGGCTCAAGCCAACTCTGATTCTGTTCCGACGCTGTTAATCGCCCCAGGGATGCCAACAGGTCACCCAAGCCATGGCACCGGTCTATTGCATGAAATTCGCAATCAGAGGGGCGTTTTCTCCAACATTGTGGCCGAGAGTCATCGCGTTGAATCGGTGGCAGAAATCCCGATTGCGATTGCCCAAGCGTTCGCACGCATGCGCTCAGGTCGGCCACGATCTGAATATCTAGAGGTCCCTCTGGATTTACTCGACGCCGTAGCAGCAGTGAATCGGGTGGCACCGTTACCACTGAGTGAGCCTCCGCGGCCCAAGCCGACTGAGATTTCATCGGCTGCGCAGGCTCTGAACGGCGCAGGGAATGTCGTTATTGTTGCCGGTGGTGGCGCGGGTGGCGCTGAAAACGAACTTGCGACTATCGCAGAGAAACTTCAGGCCGTTGTCGTGACAACGACCAACGGCAAGGGAGCCCTGCGAGAGAACCACCCGCTGTCTTTGGGCGCAGGAGTGCAACACCGTTCCGTGCTGGCGGCTGTCGAACAAGCCGACGCAGTCTTGGCGGTGGGCACGGAATTTGCTCCATCAGATTGGTGGTTGGGCCTGCCACAATTTAACGGCTCTGTTGTTCGAATTGATATCGATCAAGCGTCTGTTCTGGCGAATGTTATTCCCACGCACCCACTCGTTGGAGGTGCGGCTCAAACCCTCGAAGCGTTGACCGACCAACTGGATCAGCACCCCGACGCAGATCCTGCGGAGCTAAGTCAACTCAGAGAGTCGGTAGAACTCGAACACGCAGAGTCAGGGCTCTTTTGGCGCGCGGCATTTGAGTCAGTTAATGCAGTTTTGCCCGTGAACACGATCATAGCTGCGGACAATGCCATGGCTTCCTACTACGGAGCGCTTGGTTTGTTAACACTAAAGCGTTCGCGTTCATTTCTTTTCCCAACAGGAGCTGGCACCCTCGGATTCGGATTGCCGGCCGGTCTAGGCGCTAAATTGGCAAACCCTGACGCTGCAGTTGTGGTGATTCAGGGTGATGGTGGACTGATGTTCACCGTACAAGAACTGATCACAGCGGCACAGTGCGGCATTGCACTCCCAGTTATTGTTTTTGATAATGGCGGTTACGGTGAAATTAGAAACGAAATGGCAGAGCGGGGAGATCCGACCCACTCGGTTTCTTTGGTGACACCTGACTTCCCTGCGCTTGCGAGGTCTTTAGGCTGTCTGGGCGTAAGTGTGAGCGAAACCGGCGATCTCGGTGCGCTCGTTGCCCAAGCATTAAAGGCCGACCGTCCAACTTTGCTGCATGTGTTGGAGCAAAGCAAAGCGGGCCTTGAGATGTTGGGTCGCCCGTAGCCTTTTAAGTGAGTGAGCCCAATAGTCGCTGGTTAACGAGTTTTTCGGCATCGGTAATAATTCTCGTGATGAGTTCGCCAACCGTGGGAATGTCGTTGATGAGACCTTGGGTTTGACCGGCCCACCAAATTCACCCGTCGACCTCGCCGTTTTTTACCACGCGTTCGCGGCCGCGTTCTCAAGATGCCAACTGAGCAATATCTGCGAATGTCGTGTTTTGTCGGCGTTCGATTTCTACGATCTCGTCGGATACTTGATTCTTTGCAATACGCGCGGAGTTTTTGAACTGGCGGAACACAACATTGGTTGATTGTTGGGAGTTCTCGGCAATCGCACGTTTAAGGTTCTCGTGCATGGGGGATTCTGCGGTTGCGACGAAACGAGTTCCCATGTTCACCGCTTCGTCCCCCAACGCCAGAGTGGCTATGAATCCTCGCGAGTCGACAATTCCACCCGAAGCGATCACTGGGATTGTGAGCTTGTCGACTGCGGCAGGGATAAGGACCAAACCGCCGATGTCATCCTCTCCCGGATGCCCCGCGCATTCAAAACCGCCAATAGAAACAGCATCCACACCAAGTGACTCTGCCTTGAGTGCGTGGCGAACAGGAACTGCTTTGTGGATTACTTGCACGCCGTGTGATTGAAAGAGTGGCATAAAAGGTGCCGGGTTATTGCCCGCAGTCTCAACGATCTTGACACCTCAACCAAGAATGACATCGATGTATTCGTCGTAGGGGACAGGATCAATTGTCGGCAGCATGGTGAGATTAACCCCGAATGGTCGATCAGTGAGATCAAATGTGCGCCTGATATCTTCGGCGAAAAGTTCAGGTTGGGGTTGAGTGAGCGCAGAGAGAAAATCTGGTGTGCCTGCATTTGCAACCGGCGCAATGAGCTTGGCGCGACCAACAGCGTCCATTCCTCTACAAACGATTGGGTGTTCAACACCGAATGATTCGGGGAATCGAGTAAGAAATGTCATGGATCTCCTCCAATAAATTAGGGCAACTCACAATTCTACTGACTGACGAGTCAGGTATGGATGGAAATCTAGAAGTCACAGACACAGAATGTGCGGGCGTTTCACAATACTGGTTGAGGGATCGGTTCTTCATTGGGTTTATTCCCCAAAGCTTTGCCTTGCAGGAGTAACGCGATCAAGACGAGGATCATGCCGATTACTCCCAGCCAGGTGATGCTCTCGTTAAGGATCAACATTCCCAGGATCGTTGCGGTGAGTGGATCGACGAGGAGCAACGTTGCGGCAGGACCGGGGGGCATACCCTTCATGCCGCGCACCTGGCTGACGTTGGCGATTGCCATGGTGACAACACCCAAATAAAGGATCAGCGCTATGCCTGAGAAAGTGCCTACCCAGCCCAGGGGTTGAGTGAGTACGAACGGCAGCAGCATGACCGACCCGATGAGGTACGCCGCTGTGGGCATCTCAACAAAATGCCCACCACGGTTGAGTTCAACTTTTGCTGCAACAACGTAGGCGGCGGATGAGAGACCAGCGCCAAGGGCCA
>Ga0209491_10008616_pt1 | contig 12853 bp, 15 predicted proteins | sample BON02_FD_187213 | JGI IMG/M metagenome (GOLD analysis project Ga0209491, IMG submission 187213) | Freshwater microbial communities from Lake Bonney liftoff mats and glacier meltwater in Antarctica - BON-02 (SPAdes) (version 2) | ecosystem: Environmental > Aquatic > Freshwater > Ice > Glacier... | reverse complement strand
CATCAAGTCCATCTAGGACCTGAGACAGCAACATCCAAATCAATGCTGATCGAACATCTCTGTTATATATTGCCTGAAGAGCAAGCATCCCCATGACAGCACCACTTGCGGTCATAACGTGAATCGCATAACCGAAACGTTTTAGGGACTGTGAATTGGGCACAGTGCAAGGTTATGCTCATTGTTGAGTGAGCGGTTCACCAGCAGTACGGTTGCATAATGCGCCTTCCTGATCGGAAAAACGACACTTTGAGACGACGGGGCGGAAACTGGCACTGCTTTGTCAGCCGTGTGCGCTCAAAACTGGTGCGACAAAACCTGCCATCGATTCAGAAATCGCTGGTTAGTAATTGTTTAATCCAGCGCAGCGATGACATCGATTTCCAGAAGTAACCCCGGGATCGCAAGCGCAGTAACTTCCACCGTGGTGTCAGCTGGGTAAGGCTTGGAAAAGTACTTCTCTCGACATTCGATAATTGTTGGGAATTTTGTCATGTCGGTCATATAAATGTTCACTTTGATAACATTTGACAAGTCACTTCCAGCAGCAGCTAATACTCGCTGCAAATTCGCAAAGACTTGATGTGCTTGCGCATCAAAATCATTCTCACCAACGATCGCACCATCAGAATCAAGGGCTGCCTGCCCTGATACGTAGATGACACCGTTGTGAATTGTGGCCTGCGAGTAAAAAAATGGGCTATCCCACGAATACGGGCTAGCAATACCGGTGACACTCATGCTTTTCTCCAAACGAATTGTTTCTTGTTGCATCTAGTTTGTGGTCGTTGCTAAATGCTGACACAAATTTGGCGAGAATTCCCCTGGAATTGCACAAATTCTAAATTAACTTGCGCTTGGACCGCTTTTCTCGAGAGCGCGCAAATTAGCGATCCGATCCTCGATAGCTGGATGTGTGGCAAACAATTTCGAAGTAAACTTGTTATCAAGTGGTGATTCAATCCAAAGATGGGCAACAGCGTTCGATTTCTGATGGACCACGGTGCTATCAGCAGCCAGAGTCTCAAGCGCTCTTCGTAAGCCAGTTGGATTACGAGTGAAAGCGACTGCGGTCGCATCTGCTAGTGCCTCTCGTTTACGCGAAATTGCCGCCTTTAAAAGTATGGCTGCGATTGGAGCCAAGATTGCCGCAACAATCGCTGCTACTAAAACCAACGGGTTTGCTCCCCCATTGCTGTCTCTCCGACCGCCACCAAACAAGCTGATCCGAATCAGAAAATCGCTCAGTAGCGCGATCGCGCCAGCAGTTGTCGCAGCAACAGCGGAAACTAAAGTGTCGCGGTTAGCTACGTGTGCCAATTCATGCGCGGCAACTCCTTGTAGTTGTTCGCGGTCCATCGCTTCCAAGATTCCTGTCGTGAATGCAATAACTGCGTGCTCAGGATCACGACCGGTGGCGAATGCATTTGGGGCATCATCTTGCACGATTGCAACTTTAGGCATTGGCAAGCCAGAGGCAATAGTTATCTCGTGCACCAAATTGAACAGTTGTGGCGCCGTGTCATGATCAATAACTTTTGCACCTGTCATAGCTAAAACAATTTTGTCTGACGAATAATAAGATCCCCACACCCCAAAAAGTGATATCCCAACCACAATCGGCACAATTCCGACGCTGGTGTATCCGGCATAAAGCGCAAATGCATAAATCACAAAGGCGGTCAGGCTACCCATAACTCCGAGCAGGAGGTAGGTCTTTAAGCGATTGCTTTTTTGCTGCTCACGAAAATCAGACAAGGAACACCTTAACTAAAAGAAACATTTGGTACGTTGCGCTTACCTGGATCATCGACAACATAAAACTCTCGCTCAACAACATTTGCCGGCCCTGCGAAAAACTTTCCAGGAATTCCAACAATAATTTCGTTAAGAGCCCGAACTTTGTCGTTGTAGAACTGACGAGCGAAGCCAACCTTGTTCTCTGTGCCTGAAAGCTCTTCTTGCAGCGAAAGAAAATTAGCGGATGCTTCCAAATCTGGATAGGCCTCTGCCACAGCCAACAAACCTCTAAGGGCTTGGGTTAACATGCCATCTGCCTCCGCAACGGCAGCAACACCTTGGGCTGCTGTTGCTTGAGCTCGCGCTTGCACAACTTTTTCAAAAGTTTCCTTTTCGTGTGCGGCGTAGCCCTTAACGGTTTCTACCAAGTTAGGTATTAAGTCGCCACGACGTTGCAACTGCACTTCGATTTGGGCGAAACCCTCATCAACAGCAACATTTAGTCGTACGAGTTTGTTGTATTGGATTACGCCAAAAAAAACCAGAAGGGCCAGGATTCCAAGGATTACAAAAGTTCCATTCATGTCTTCAGATTACCCCAGCCCAGCGCGCCTAAACCTTTGTTGACTAAACGAGGCTTGCTCGATGCTCTTCATCGTGAGTCAAAACCTGAATCAAAAGGGCGCAGACATCAATTTCGCCAAAAGTGTCGTGTATTGCCCTGGCTTGCCACTGGTTAGGTGAGAGATCTTTTACCGCCGTGAGTAGGCTGGTCCGATGCGACATCGCTATAGCAGCCACATCCTCAAGTAACTGGTCCGCGAATTTGGCTTGAGTCTTTGCTGAGTCTGGTTCCCACCAAATGAACGAAGGTGCTGGATTACCGGCAGCCTGTGCGTCGCACATGAGCCTTAGTCGGGGCAACCACACAAATTCATCGACTTGTGAGATGTGTCCCAGGACTACGGGAGGCGACCATTGATCCCCGCTGCCTGCTAACCACTCAGGTGGTCTAGAGCCAGCATTTTGAGCGGAAGTTATCATGCGATCTATGGACATAATGAGTTCAACCATTAGTACCGCAGGAGGCGTAGACACCTTCCTATCCTGCCTTAAAACCAATGTTTGTCTAGTTAGGCAACGAAGTTTGAGCGCATTCGGGCTTACTCAAAATGTTCAACATGGCTGCCTTCTCTGCGCTAGTTACGAACAATTGCCATTTAAATTTAACGGCTACCACTCTGGCAATAAATTCACATCTGCCCGGCTTAAATGGCGGTAACCAAGAGGCTGCGTTGGAATCACTTTTTTGTGCGTTTAGCGAGGCCACTGTGACTACTAAATTCAGTGGGTCATTAGCAAACTCGGTGCGCTTTTCATCAGTCCACATGTCTGCGCCCATTTCCCACGCATTCTTTAGCGCAACAACGTGATCAATCTGTGCGCCACTCGGCGGCTCGGTGAATGTGTAGGTCTCATTGGAATATGGATCGGTCCATGTGCCACCTACGACCTTGCATTCATTAGTACCTGCTTTAAAAATGACAGTTGAGAAATCGCGGGCCAAGATATCATTTCGAGTGTCGCAACCATTGCGGTCCACATCCTTCCAAGCGGATCCAAACGCATCTCGACTGTAGTTAGTACTCGCACTTCGCCCACGTTCAACTAAAGTTTGTGCCACGAGAACGGCTCGTGAGTCTTCTTCGTTAGGAACAGGGGTGCTTATGACTGACGGTGACTGGGACTCTTGCGGGGTACTTGCGTCATCATTTGGATTGGGCAATGCCGGCGCAACGCTTGCTACTGGCGGATCTGATGGAGTGGTGACAGTATCGTCCGGCGCACTGTCGCAGGATCCAAACAGCCAAAGCGCAAAAACAATTATGAAAACTGGGTAGTACTTTTTCACCAGTCAATCCCTCCACTTTTCGTTGTAGCCAGCATTTCATTAACACGGGTAAATGGGCGCGATCCAAAAAAACCTCGATGGGCACTAAGTGGACTTGGATGCGCGGAAACGATAAGTCGATCGCTTGTGAAAATTGACGCAAACTTTTGCGCTGACTTACCCCAAAGGATCGCAACTACGTTTGGGTTTGCAGCAACGACCACTTTTAGGATTTGGGTTGTCACTACATCCCAGGGAAGGTGAGCGTGCGAATTGCTAGCACCCGCCATAGTGGTTAGCGAGGTGTTAAGTAACAGCACGCCTTGTGATGTCCAGTGTCGAAGATCAGACTCTGCCAAGTGTGCGTGTCCTAGGTCGGAGTCAGCCTCTTTAAATAAATTGCGAAGTGACCCGGGTAACGGTGTGGTTCCGGCCGGCACAGCGAACGCGCGACCAATCGCGTGATTTACATCTGGATAAGGATCCTGGCCGAGTATCACTACCTTTACTTGCTCAGGTGCAAGATCTAGAACTGCAAATATATTTTCCCACACAGGCACAAGAACTTCGTCACAAGCAATGGCAGCCTCAAGCAATTGGGATAGCTGTGAAAGCACACTGCGACAGTTTTCCAAATGAACGCGCCAAGGCTCTGGAACAAGAATCCAAAGATCGCGCGCCAAAGTTTTAAACTAAGTTAGGAGCCCATTGTCCAGCTTGGGCAACTAGACCGCGTAGCTCTTCAACTCCAGCTTCTTCAAGTGTGTTTAGTGGCGCCCTAGTTTGAGAACATGGCGCGCCCAAAATCCCCATGAGGGCCTTAGTCTTTGCGATGTATCGACCTGATTCGATGTGTTGCAGAATCGGCAGCACTGCGTCGTAAGCAGCCGCGCGAGTTTGAGGATCCATAATTCCTAAGTGAGCCTTAGGCAAGGCGTTTGCCATGCCACCAATCCAACTGGTTGCACCTGCGTCCATAAATGCCTTGCTATCAGCGTCGGCGCCACACACTATTTCAATTCGACCAGCGTAACGAGACTTGAACATTGGGATGCGAGATAGATCACCAGATGCTTCCTTAATCCCGATCACGTATTCATTGTCGGCCAACAGATCCAAAGACTCTTGATCAAACTGCACACCAGTGCGTGCTGGATAGTCGTAAAGAACCGAAGGCAACTTCACTGAGTTAATAACAGCGTTCACATGCTTGGCTAGTTCCACTGAAGTTGGTAATACGTAAGCTGGGCCAGCAACCATCAAGCCATCAACCTTTAACTCAGCGGCCAATTTCGATTGCTTAATCGCTTCGCCAGTGGACATGCCGCCAATACCAGCAAGAACTGGGACGCGGCCATTTACTTGCGAAACAATGGTGCTAATTACAGTGCGACGCTCTTCAAAAGTAAGTGCATAAGCCTCACCCGTAGTACCTGCGGCAACAATTCCCGAAAGATTGTTGGCGAGCATCACTTCAACTAGGTGAGCAATGTTCTTCGCATCAACTTCGCCAGCATTATCAAAAGGTGTTACGAGCGGGACGTGTACTCCAGTTAGATTCATCGCGTTCTCCAGACTTGTATTCTTAAGTGTGCAAACCCCAATCTACTCGCTGAAAACCGACGTTCAAGCGCATCCCCACATCCGAACATTCCATGCCCGACACGGTCGGATGTCAGCTCGCCGGGATTATGCCCTGAGTACTTTGTTGCCACCGCTGGAGATTAAAGACTTGCCACGACCAGTAGATCTGCGCAAGATTTTCGCATGCACCGAAGTGATTATTGATTTTGGTAGCGGTATGGGCGACCACACCTTGGCCTTAGCTAGGTCCCAGGGTGATCTTGGTTTTTTGGCTATCGATGTGCACACAGTCGGGCTTTGCGAAATAGCACAATTTAGCCATGACGAAAAGCTTTCAAACATTAGAGTTCACCACGGTGATGGAATTGACGTACTTAAAGGTTGGCTATTCCAAAATTCGATTTCCGAAGTTCACATCTTGTTCCCGGATCCTTGGCCCAAACTTCGCCACCATAAACGCAGGCTAATTCAGCAAGATTTCATAAATCTAGTGGCTAACGTCTTGCAGCCAAATGGCAAAGTCCGCTTCATAACAGATGATGACTCTTATTTCGATCACGCCTGCAAAGAGTTTGAAGCAAATTCGAATTTTGAAGTGTTGCACGAGAACTGGGAGGCGCCATTGACGACTTACCATAAACGCGCTTTGCGTCTAGGTCATACGATCTCAGGTCGCAGTTTTAAGAAACTATGACCTAGCTAGAACTTGTTCGATTGCGTCGAGAATCTCTTGCCAATTAGAGGCAAAGCCTGGATGCAAATCCAAATCCTGAACTTTAGAAATTTCAATCCAATCGGCCAGCTCGGCCTCTTCATTTGTAACAAACACAACATCACGCGAAGTTAATGCAATAACCGTGTGGTAATGCCAGTCGTCATGGTCGGTCCACATATGGTCGTGCACAACTTCTACCAAGGCTTCATCTATCGATAATTCTTCGCGCATCTCGCGCAGTGCGGATTGGATAGCGCTTTCGTGGGAATCACGAGCCCCACCTGGAATCCCCCAAACTCGACCGCCGTGCGTCCACTCTGCTCGCAACTGCATAAGCACTGATCTGGATATTGGATCAAGTAGTACCACGCCAGCAGCGCCGTGGATTCCCCAATGCTTTGATCCACATTGGCATTGCACCCAACCATCACCATCGTGCAACGCCATTTAACGAACCCTTAAGAATGTGCGCCAGCATGTGCCAGCGCCATTTGTACTAGTTGGTCTTGACCACCGGTCATCTCGGCACGAACATTTTGTGACATTGCTTCTTTTGGCGTAAGCCAAACTAAATCAAGGGCATCTTGACTAGGTGCACAATCACCTTTGACGGGAACAACGTAAACCAGCGAGACTGCGTGCTGTCGTGGATCATGAAAGCCAGAAACATCGGGATCTGGGAAATATTCAGCCACGGTAAATGGCGCAGGATTCGTTGGTACTTGAGGTAGCGCTAACGCACCCAGATCTTTCTCGATGTGACGCAGCAGTGCGCCTCGAATTCTCTCACCGTGAAGTACTCGACCAGAGATCAATGCCCTGCTAATTGATCCGTCGGGCCGACCGCGAAGAAGTAAGCCAACTTTTGTTATCTGACCCGCTTCATCTACCCGAACTGGAATTACGTCTAAATAGACAATAGGAAGCCGGGCGCGCGCAAGATCCATGTCCTCGGCCGAGAGCCAAGTTGGAACTGTGTCAGTTACGTTCATCATTTACTTATTATGCCAATGCATGAGCAAATTAGAGCCATGGCAGCAAAGTTAATCCCGAGAACGACGCCCTCTGCTAGGCGATTTGCCTTGGGCGTACCAGCGTCCCTCACCGTACTCAACGATTAACGGCATCCCAAAAGCCTGCGACATGGGCTCGCTAGCAATCACTTCAGGCACTTCGCCAATTGCACTTATCTGTCCGCTTTTTATGAGTAACGCGTGTGTGAAGTTTGGCGGAATTTCTTCCACGTGATGAGTTACTAAAACTAGATTAGGCGCCGTCTCATCACCTGCAAGATTCGCGAGTCGCGCGACTAGATCTTCTCTGCCACCCACATCTAGTCCAGCAGCTGGTTCATCCAAAATTAGTAATTCTGGATCGCACATCAATGCTCTTGCAATAGACACTCGCTTTCGTTCACCTTCAGATAGATTTCCAATCTGGCGGTTAGCCAGGGTCAACAAACCCCAAGCGGAAATCAATTCGTGCGCACGATTTCGATCGACCTCGTCGTAACGTTCGCGCCATCTGCCAGTTATCCCGTAAGCAGCAGTTTGCACGCTGTCAAAAACAGTTTCGCTCGCAGGCAAGAGCGCTGCCACAGCCGCGCTCGAAATTCCAACAAGTGTGCGCAATTCCCGCATATCTGTTTTCCCAACTTCGTAGCCAAGAATGCTTGCTTGACCTGATGTTGGATGCATAAAGCCTGAACAGACTTGCATAAGCGTGGTTTTACCTGCGCCATTTGCGCCCATAACTACCCAGCGTTGCCCGCTCGTAACTTGCCATGAAACATGGCTCAAAATCACAGTGCCACCTCGGCGCACTGTGACATCTTTTAACTCAAGAACCTGCGACACGAGATAAATCTATCGGCTACGCAATTTGGGGGTTCCCGTAAGGTAGCCACATGCCAGCGATTCCGACAACTCCAATCGCAGTCTTGCTGGCACTTTGGTTGAATGCAGCCCGAAACGGCTCGGTGTCGGCAACTGATGCTGGCAACGCCTGCGAAACCCTCGTGGATCAACTTGGTTACGAAATGGCGAGTGAACCGATTGCGCCAAAGATGTATCCGATGACTGATCTTGTCTCGTTGGCCCTCTCAAGTGGTACGCCAGTAACGGTGGCACTTCCAGTTTTTGGTGATCCTGCTGGAGTGCCAGCGCAAGTCTTACCTCAAGTTGATCTTAATTTTGGCCTTGTAGCAGTCACCAGCAACTTAATTCTTGCTCGAAGCAACTCAGGTCGCTGGATGATTTTTGAAACTACTCATAACATTGCGTTTCAGGATTTGAATCACGCCCGCTCGCAACTCAACGCAACAATTTTGATTGCAACAGACTTTCTTACTAATTCGGATTTAATTGGTGACAGTACGCAAGTTGAGGCAGAGCTACGAAACTTTAGATTGCTGCAGTTACCGCCAAGCTTGCCATCACGAAACATCGCCTCACTTGAACTCGCAGCCAGAATTCGAATCGTTGCAAACATGGCTATCCAAAGTTCTATGGCGATAGCTTCACCCAGTACTGACCGTAAGCGAATCGAAGTATTACAAACTTTGGATCGCCAAGCACGCGAACTCTTACAAGCTGTCGCACAGGGATAGCCAAGGTTTCCTACGGACCGCCTTGGCGTTACTTACTCCAGCCAAGGTTTCCTACGGACCGCCTTGGCGTTACTTACTCCAGCCAAGGTTTCCTACGGACCGCCTTGGCGTTACTTACTCCAGCCAAGGTTTCCTACGGACCGCCTTGGCTGTGAACTCCACCATCTACGTGAATAATCTCCCCAGTTGTTGCTGGGAACCAATCTGAAAACATCGCGATACATGCTTTTGCTGTTGGGATCGGATCCGAAGTGTCCCAACCAATAGGTGCCCGGCGCTGCCACATCGGCCCAAACTCATCGAAACCAGGAATACCCTTAGCGGCTGTCGTATAAAGCGGACCAGCAGCAATTAGATTGACGCGTATTTTTTCTGGACCTAAGTCTCTTGCCAGATATCGGCAGGTTGATTCAAGTGCAGCCTTGGATACACCCATCCAATCGTAGTAAGGCCAAGTAACAGTTGCATCAAAGTCTAAGCCGAGTAATTGGCCACCGCGTTCTTTCATTAATGGCAACGTGGCCATGCCTAGTGACTTGAATGAGAATGCCGAAACCTCGAGCGCAACCTTAACGTCATCCCATTCGGTATTTAAAAAGTTGCCACCAAGAGCGGCCTCTGGAGCGAAAGCGATTGAGTGCAAAACACCGTCAAGATAAGGAACGTGCTTTTGAACCTCACTGGCCAAGTTTGCTAAATCATCTTTGTTGGTCACATCGAGTTGTACTAGTGGTGCCTCAGTTGGCAACCGGCCCGCGATTCTTTTGGTCAGCCCGGCAGCGCGACCAAAGGAGGAAAGTACAACGTTTGCACCCTGCTCTTGAGCCAACCGTGCTACGTGAAATGCAATGGAGGAATCAGTCAAGACACCAGTGATCAGTAAATTCTTGCCCTCGAGAATACCCATAGTCCCTTAGTGTCCCATACCAAGACCGCCATCGACAGGAATGAGCGCTCCAGTGATGTATTGCGCCGCATCAGATGCTAGAAAAACAACGGACTGGGCAACTTCTGACGTGCTTCCATATCGACCAAGTGGGATATTTTGAACTATTTCCGCTTTTCGATCATCGCTTAAAACTGAAGTCATGTCAGTATCTATAAATCCCGGAGCCACCACATTTACAGTGACATTTCTTGGACCGTGTTCACGCGCCAAAGATCTAGCAACTCCCACGAGACCAGCTTTTGAAGCTGCATAATTAACTTGCCCAGCTGAACCCATTAAAGCCACAACGCTAGAGATAAAAATGATTCGTCCGGAGCGCGCTTTTGTCATCGCGCGCGAGGCACGACGCGCAACTCGAATCGCGCCTACCAAGTTGGTGTTAAGTACCTCATCTACATCTTCATCGGACATGCGAACAAGCAAACCGTCTCGAGTAATACCTGCGTTAGCAACTAGTACTTGAACTGGCCCAAACTTTTCTTCGACCTGCGAAAAAGCTGCGTCTACGCTTGCAGTATCGGAAACATCGCAAGTCACAACGTTTAAGCCAGCGACAGGCTCTCCACTTCGGCTGGTCACAATTACAGTGTCACCGTTAGCCAGGAACTCGTTTGCGATTGCTAATCCAATGCCTCGATTACCACCAGTAACCAACACGATTTTTGACATGCCTTAAGGGTATCGCCTGAAAACCGCAACCATGGTTAAGGTGAGAGAACTCAGAAAGATTTGTATTGATGATTCATTTTGCAATTCCAGTCCCACCAAGCGAGCTTGCAAGCATCGCGCTTGAAGCTGCGACGGGGCTTGGCGCAAGCGTTGCGCAATTCAGACTAGCCGCGCACGATTCGCGGGGTGTCTCACTTCGTGATGGTGAAGTTGAGAACATTGGTGCTGACAGCAGTGTCGCAATGAGTGTTCGGGTAGTGCATGGCGGTGCTTGGGGATTCGCTGCAACGACTGATTTATCAGCCACTGGAGCCAAAGACGTAGCCAACCGAGCAGTTAACATGGCGAAACTCAGCACGCTAGTAGCAATCGATGAAGTAGTCCTGGCGGATGAGCTAAAACATGGGAAAAAAACTTGGACGTTACCAATTGAACAAGATGCCTTTGCCAAGTCTGATGAAGAGATTATCCACTTTCTGCAACAGTGGAACACCAAGATTGCAGCCTCTTCCATTGTTAGCCACATTGAAAGCAACATTGGCATGGGTCGCGACCGAACTTTCTACGCGGATTTAGTTGGCAACGAGATTACCCAGCAGCGTGATCGAATCTCGGCTGCTCTAACCGCGATCCATGTGAGTGACACTGGCTTCGAAGACATGCGAACTTGTGCTCCGCCTGCTGGACGAGGCTGGGAATATTTGACTGGAACTGGATGGGATTGGGATTCGGAAATCGCGCAACTTCCTGATTACCTAGCGGAGAAAGTTAAGTCGCCTTCGGTAATACCTGGCGCAATGGACCTAGTGATTGATCCCACTAATTTGTGGCTAACGATTCACGAGTCAATTGGTCACGCAACTGAGTTAGATAGAGCACTTGGCTACGAAGCAAACTACGCAGGCACATCATTTGCCACCATAGACAAACTAGGAGTGTTTAAGTATGGCTCTCCCATCATGAACGTAACTGGAGATCGAACTGCTGATCACGGGTTATCAACTGTGGGATTTGATGACGAAGGTGTCAGCGCCCAGAACTGGGACTTGATAAAAGATGGAATTCTGGTTGGCTACCAAACGGATCGTTCGATTGCGGGCAAGATAAACATGGACCGCTCCAATGGTTGCGCATTTGCTGACTCTGCATTGCACTCCCCAATTCAACGAATGCCAAATGTTTCGTTGCAACCTGGAACTGATTCGACTACGACAGCAGAGTTGATTGCGGATGTAGAAAAAGGTATTTACATAGTTGGTGATAAATCTTGGTCGATTGACATGCAGCGATTTAACTTTCAATTCACTGGACAAAGATTCCATGAAATAAAAAATGGCAAAATCGTTGGTCAATTGAAGGACGTTGCTTATCAATCAAAGACTCCTGATTTTTGGGGTGCGATGAAAAGAATTGGTGGCATAGAAACTTACTTACTTGGTGGCGCATTAAATTGTGGCAAGGGTCAGCCTGGTCAAGTAGCGCCCGTAAGCCACGGCTGTCCTTCCGCTTTGTTTACTGGCATTAACGTGCTCAATACTCGAAATGAGGGTGGCGCATGAGTCAGATGAACTTGCCTGACGCAGTCGAATACGCACTTTCCCTTCTTGGTAGCGACGGAGGTGTCGTTGTAGGTGGAAACAGTGCGAGTAACAACTTGCGTTGGGCAAATTCGGCGCTAACAACTAACGGCGACGCAGTCGATCAGACATTAGCGATTTCAGCATTTGTAAAACTATCTGGTGGCGTTGGAACCGGAATGGCTAGTGGACAAGTTAGAAGTAAAGATGACGTCGAGAATTTAGTAGCAGCGAGTAAGTCGGCGGCAACTTCGGCGGGTCCAGCGGTTGATGCCATGGACCTTGTAGCAGGCCCACAACACAATGACTTCTTTGCTGAACCTGCAGAATTAAGTGTTGCCGAAATTTCACACATAAGTAGTGGTCTAGGCGAAGTATTACAGCAGAAAGCTCAGGAATTTTTTGGTTTCGCCGAACAATCGCGAGACACCACTTACGTCGGAACCTCGGCTGGTACTCGCATGCGTTATGTAGAGGACACGAGTCGCTTTGAACTCTGTGCCAAGAGCTTAGACCGCACCAGATCTGCTTGGTCAGGTCAAGGTGGCACGTCACTTCAAGATGTGAACTTGAGGATTCACTCCGAGGAAGTATTATCGAAATTGGATTACCAAAAAAATGTTATTGACATCGAACCTGGGAGACATCGCGTAACTTTATCTCCGAGCGCAGTTGCTGACTTAATGATTTACTTTTTGTGGAGCGCTGCTGCGCGAGACGCTGCTGAAGGTCGAAATGCATTTGCAAATCCCAAAGGTGGCACCCGAGTCGGCGAGAAGCTATCGGATCGCCAACTCTCCCTCGCTACAGACCCAAGTCTTGGTGGCATGGAAACTTTTGATCACGTAGTTAACTTGGGATCATCAGCCTTATCCAGCGCCTTTGATACCGGGATGAAGATTCCTCGGATTGAAGTAATCACTGATGGCGAACTGACTGCGCTGGGAAGTAGTCGGCACGCTGCTGGAACTGCCAAATTGCCCTTCACTCCTTTGACCGACAACATCGAATTCAAAGATCATGATGGCCATGGCTCACTTAGCGAGCTTGCTTCACGCATGAATGATGGACTTTTAATAACTTGCCTTTGGTACATCCGCGAGGTTGATCCCCAAAATTT
>Ga0209491_10008611_pt1 | contig 12860 bp, 10 predicted proteins | sample BON02_FD_187213 | JGI IMG/M metagenome (GOLD analysis project Ga0209491, IMG submission 187213) | Freshwater microbial communities from Lake Bonney liftoff mats and glacier meltwater in Antarctica - BON-02 (SPAdes) (version 2) | ecosystem: Environmental > Aquatic > Freshwater > Ice > Glacier... | reverse complement strand
GAGGGTGCTAAACTAACTAGTGAGCTCGCAGATTTTTTAAAAGGTACAGGTCGAGACCCGAGAAGATACCATTAAGAGGATTGGCAGTTACTACGCAGTAGATGCAGATAAACTAAGGCGGCACTACAAGAAGTATAGTAGTGGATTTAAGGAGTGGGATCAACGTAGTCACGCTTCAGAGTATATGCACTTTGCATATAATATAGGCATACGATTATGCATAGATGAAGTAAGTCTATCCAAAGGAGAACTGTACACCTTCTTGACCAATAAAGAAGGTAAAGGAAAGAAGGGGACACTTGTGACAAGTACTAAAGACACGCTATCCAAAGATATCATACAAACCATAAAGAAGATACCCCAAGAGCAGCGAGATCTGGTAGAAGAAGTGATTATAGATATGGCTAGAAATATGGAAAGTGCAGTAAAGGAATGTTTTCCAAACGCCAAGATCGTAACGGATAGATTCCATGTAGTCAAGCTAGTATTAGAGGCTCTTCAACATATCCGAGTAAGCCATAGGTGGGAGGCCATCAATACGGAAAATGAAGAGATAAAAGAGGCTAAGCAAAAGGGAATAAAATATGTATCAGAACACTTGGAGAATGATGATAGCCCTAAGCAGCTATTAGCCAGAAGTAGGTATATATTGGCTAAAAAGAGAAAAGACTGGACTTCTACCCAAAAAGTGCGAGCAGCCATACTCTTCAGAGAATACCCAATATTAGAGCAGGCTTACAACCACACCTTGCACTTTAGAAGTATCTATGAAGCAACTACAAAAGAAAAAGCCGCTGAACAACTTGATGCTTGGAATCAAAAAAACACCGAACTAAATCTAACCAAATTCAACACCGCTGCAAACACAATTAAGTATAACAAAGAGAACATACTTAACTTCTTTGAGAATAGAAGTACCAATGCCAGTGCTGAGTCTTTTAACTCCAAAATAAAGCTCTTTAGGGCTAACCTTAGAGGCGTCTCTGATACTGATTTTTTCCTTTTTAGACTAAGTAAGCTTTTTGCCTAGCTCCCCATAAAATACAGGTGACCCATTTTATCGTGTATGCCCAATTGTCTACTATTGCAATTAATTTAGCCTATTTAACCTTTAAATATGTTATAAAAACACTCAATAATCCACAGTAACAAACCCTTATATTAATAATGAAACCTGTCTTCACGTATATACTTATATCCTTTAGCTTTGCTTCTCACGCACAATATACTAACCTCGTACTAGAGGGAGGCGGAATGAAAGGTATAGCTTATGCAGGTGCTTTTGAAGTGCTAGATAGCCTTGGTATATCCGACAGTATACTACAGGTAGCTGGTACCAGCTCTGGTGCCATGAATGGATTAATGTATGCTCTAGGCTATACAGGGAAGGAAATTCGTCATCTAAACCTTAATACTAACTTTGGCAAGTATAATCAAGTAGGCTTCCCTTTAATTGGGGGATTAATTCGTATTAAGAAGACATACGGATATTACAAAACAGATAGACTCATAGAAGACCTTGGCAAGATCATGGCAGCCATAGGATTTTCGCCAAATCTCACCTTTGAAGAGCTGCACATAGCCCATCAATCTGGTAAAAAAGTAAAGTTACTTTACCTCACCGGGGCTAATCTAACCGACCAAAAAATAGAAATCTTCAGTCACGAGACGTACCCAAAAATGCGGGTACTAGATGCTGTACGCATCAGCATAAGTATTCCTGTGTATTTTGAAGCTCTTTTTATGCAGCCAGACGGCAGTTTAGTAGAGAAAAAAGATGCAGACTCCACTACTAAGGTGATGGTAGATGGGGGAATTTTAGACAACTACCCCTTTTTTATATTTGATACCTTAGTCACTGCTAATAAAGGTGCCAACTCCTACTACAAGTGCAATGTAAAAACGCTAGGTATAAAACTAGAGACAGATAGTTCCACTGCAGAAATAGCTCCAAAATCCATCCGCAAAATGAGTGATTTTATGATGTCATTTGGTTTACTCAGTAGTGAGTACCTTAATAGAAGGTACCTAGGAACACAGCAGAAGGCTCAGACGATTTTCATAAACACCCACAACTTTAATCCTAAGATAAAACGGCAGAAGGAAGCTGTCAAACTAGAAGTAATGCAGTATGGTAGAGAGGCCATTTTGGAGTACTTTATCTCCCGATAATTACATCCCACTCCAACTATGAGTTCGGGTCCTCTTTGTACGGAAACTTCTATGATTTTCGATAGTGCTATCAGCCTTGTATCTGATATTGCAAAATAATCCCGTATAGAACGAAGGGTTATACATTCTTTTTAAAAAAAGTGTTCCAAAATTTGCAGTCTCTATGAAAAACTGACCCATCTGAGCATACGCACCCATGGTAAATGTACGAGTAGCAGGGGTGATATTCACCGGGAACCCAAACACACATTTTTTAGTCTCTTTCCTTATTTGAGCTTGTACCTGGGTTGGCTGATAAAAAGACGTTAGGCCTTTAGGTACCATATTTTGATGGTAGGTGATAGAGGCAAACCAGTTATTTAGCAACCTCAGATCATACGATAAAATCAACGCCGTTGGTAGTTTAAAACTAATACCCTCTGAGCTAGTCACCAGTTCACTGCTATCTAGCAGTTTATTGGAGTATTCCTCTGAATTCAGAGTGGCAAGATCCCTTGGATTAAAAACAGCACTTACTATTTTGGTAGAAGTGAGTACCACATCTTTATTGAAATTCACTTGACCCAAATCATTTAATGAAACTCCTATTCTGTAATCATACTTAGTACGGTTTGGCGTGTTAAATGTCCGATATTTTTTCTTAGGGTTGTTTTTACGGTAGGTACTCTTTAGGCTGTGAGGTCTATGCTCATATACAAAGCCGATATCCATAGCATTTCCAGTTCCCATTGCAGGATTTAAGATGAAATCCAGTGGATTCTGAACTACCACATCTAAGGTAGTTTTTAGAATAGATAGCTCTCCATTTACCTGGATAGTGCTATCTATTATTTTGCTTTCAAAATGCGGAATATTTACAGCATATATTCCTCTTGCATTTATCCTTTTGTAGGTAAATCCTGCTTTGATATAGTGCTGTCTCTTTTCGTATAGCTGCACAGCTGCTCCTATACCTAATTCTTGATACGACAAACTACGTGCGTCAAATCCTAACTGAATTATCTGTTCTGTATGGTCATACTCTTCGTCTACTAAAAATTTCAAAGATTGGTAATCCCCTTTGTCAAAATTAGCCACAGCACGTTCCCTAGCAAATCCGTATATACTTACCTTTTTATTTATAGCAAACTGAGCCGCCAGCTGCAAAGCATCTACCTCTGCATATATAACTGGCTTTCTAACCCACTTTCTTGGAACTCCCATACTCACTCTATCTAGACTTCCTAGCTCTAGTAAAAACGGCTGTTTAGACTTTATTCTGAGTAGGTCGTAATCTATATCACTCCGAATTGCATTGTTTTTAACTCCGACACTTACCCCGATTAGATTAAAACTAAAACGGTCAATACCGCCTACTGCATTTGCAGCGTTAGTAAGGGTAGAATATATTCCGCTTAGATTGTTTTGCGAAATAGCTCCGAAGTCTTGTGCAGTCACCCAAAGTGAGGTACAAAAGAATAAGGTTATATAGAGACTTGCTCGCATAGGTATAACAAGGACCATAAGAAACCAAAAAACGTTGCACGACTAATCTCTAATCTGAAAAAGAAAGGAATGAAGGTAAATTGAAATTGACTGTGAACTACTTTTTCACTGTAAGCTTCTTAGTCACTTTTTGACCATCAGCATATAGTGTGTAGAAATAGACACCCTCTTGAACATTGGTAACATCTATGACGTAGGTACCAGATTGAGGCAATTTTTGAATTTGGATAACCTCCCCCAGGATGTTAGATAAAGTAAGTGTGGCTTCAGTAGAAGAAAACTCAACATTTACATATGTTTTTTCCTTGGCAGGGTTCGGGTAATTTTGACCAAGTTTATCACCTTCCACAGCAAAAGCAAATGCTGTAGTAAAAAATAATAAAAACGCTATGGAAATTATTCGTTTCATTTAATGTTCCAAAAGTAAGGAAAATATTGTGCCAATGTCAGTTTATTATAAAAAAAACAGATACCTCACAATAAAACGTACTATTCACAACACACCTACCTAAACCAACTAGGACACTTGGAAGCCCATCCAACCCTTTTCTAATCTCAGAGGTGACTTAAAATTATTTGAAAACAAAGAACCTGTGCCCAATCCCTGATGAAGTGGGTTCTTATAGGTACTTACCCATTGTGCTATCGCATTAAGACCAATATTGCTTTCTAATGCTGAGGTAGCCCACCATCCTATTTCTTGCTTTTGAGCCTCGGCTATCCACTCGTCTGCTATTGATACTCCTCCTATTAGATTAGGTTTTAAAATGATATATTTCGGGTTGATATACCGAAGCATTGCTGCTCTTTTTATGGATGGCAATCCTATTAACTCTTCGTCTAGCGATATATCTATTGGGCTTTCCATACATAATCGCTCCATGTCATCCCACTGCCCTGTTGCTATAGGCTGTTCTATGCTGTGTATTTCAAATCTGCTCAATTCCTTCAATTGCTCTATAGCTTCCGTAGCTCGAAAAGCACCATTTGCATCTAGTCTTAGCGTGATTTTAAACGCAGAATATTGCTTTCTTATTTTCTCTATCAATCTGCATTCTTCATCAAAATCTAATGCTCCTACCTTAAATTTTATGACATTGAAACCCGATTCTATTTTGGCTATTGCCTCTTGATACATAGCGTCTACATCATTCATCCATACTAATCCATTCACGGGTATTTTGACTTTACCTAGTGTGAAAGGTGTTTGGTACATTCTGCCAGATGCATCACCAACTAGTGAGTTAATAGCTGTCTCTAGGCCAAAGCGGATGCTTGGGTATTCTTCTAACCCTAGATCGTTGATATCTTGAAACTCACAATAGAAATCTACCTTCTCTTGTAGTACTTCCTCATAATTAGGAATATCATCTATACTAAGTAAACTCAGAGGAGCGGCCTCACCCGTTCCTACTTTGCCAGATAGCTCGTCTTTCAGATGAATGATATAAATATCGCGTGATTTAAAAGTATTCCTAGACGTTTTAGCCGGTTTTACAAACTCAAGCTTGTGTTTTTTGATGGTATAACTGAGTCTCATAATTAAGCTATTTTTAAAATAAATAAGATAACTACCACCAAACTTCCAATGGATAGCATTTTGAGCTGCCCGTTGAAATCATCAGACGTTTTGGCGGTTCTTAGTGTTCTGGTATTTATCCCCGTCAAAATCATAATCCCTAAAGGAGCTAAGCTTACATAATGAGCAGCTACATGATGACAAAGCATACACAAAAAAGCGATGACTAGTATACTTATCTGATAGGTCAAAGCTCCCTGTTTTCCTAGCTTAGATGCTAGAGTGATTTTATCTGTGAGTATATCCTTGTCTAGGTCTCTTATGTTATTGACATTGAGCACGCTCATGGCTAAGCATCCGTAGCTTATTGCTGGTAGATACAGCTCCCATTGCAGCTCTTGTACAAAGAGGAACGAGCTGCCCAAAACACCTACTAACCCAAAAAATATGAATACAAATACATCTCCTAAACCATGATATCCATAAGCTCTTTTACCTACGGTATACAGTATGGCCGCAGCTATGCTAAATAGGCCAATAGCTAAAAAGGCAATCCAATATTCCCAATTATCAGAAAAGGCTAAATTGAGAAGATAAATACCCGCTAACAGTGCCAATACCGAAACTATTAGTATAGCACTTAGCATTGCTTTTAGAGTAATATTCCCTTCGCCTAATTGCCTGTCTTTGCGATGCCTATCCGTACCTTTCACAAAATCTCCATAGTCATTAGCAAGGTTACTTAGCACCTGCAATAAAATAGCAGTACCAGACGCCCAAAGAAAAATAGTGAGGTCAAAAGCATACTTCTGCAACATACTGCCCAACAATATAGCTCCTAGTGCTAATGGTAAGGTTTTGAGCCTTAATGCTGCTATCCAATGTCTCATACTATTTATTGTGCAAAGGTATCAGGCCATTTACATTAAAAGGAGATATTTGTAAAATGAAAGTGAACATAACGATTACCTCAGCTTTAGTTAGTCTATCCACATTTTGTATGGCACAAGTTTCAGACTTCGAAGTAACATGGAGCAAAAAGATAGAAGCTAAAAAGACTGTAGTTTCAGACATTTTTAATACGGGAGAGCCTAATACCTTTTATGCCGTAAATACGGCTTATAAACTTGGAAGTAGCACAACTGTTTTAGAAAAATACGAAAATCTAATACCTACAAAAGAACAAGAACTGACCATAGAAGTATCTAGAGGCGACTATCTAGAACAAGATGTGCTAGAATTGAACAACCATTTGTATGCTATAGAATATAATCGAACAAGAGAAAATATATCGCGAAAGGCTCAATACATCAATCCCGAAGACCTTTCTATAACCAATGAAAAAATTGACCTCTATAATTTTAAACTAAGTAAAGGACGAAACCAAAGCTATGGCGAATACCGAAGAGCTATTTCTAATGACGAAGAATGCATAGCCTATATAGTAGAGCATCCAGGAGACGACGAATCTAAATCTGTGGCTACTATCAAAGTATTTGATGACGAATTTGAGTTGAAATGGAAAAATAAAATTATACTATCTTCTACTAAGGAGAATACAAAACTGTACTCTGTAGATGTGAGCAATCAAGGAGTTGTACATATACTTACTCAAGTTTATCGAGAGAAAAAAGAAAGAGAAAAAGATGAACGTAATTATGAGTTTTATCTTCTTACTGTGGACGAGTCTGGCCTATTGAGCGAAGAAAAATTAGAGCTAAAAAGCAACTACATACAAGACATAGAACTAAGAGTGACTGAAAATGGCGATATCATGTGCGGAGGTTTCTATAGCAAAGAAGGATGGACAGCAGATGGTATATTTTTTATGACGCTAGACGGTCAGAGCTTAGATATAAAAGAGTACTCCATTAAAGAATTTGAAATGGATTTTCTAACTTCTGGCCTAAGTGAAAGACAAGCAGCAAATAAAGAGAAGAGAAAAGATAAAGGAAAAGAAGTCGGTTTAACCAACGTAGTATTCCGAGATATAATACAGCGAGAAGATGGTGGGGCTATTTTGGTAGGCGAGTATGTAAGAGTATATACCACTACGACTAGAGATGCCAATGGAAATACGACGACGACGACCCACTATTACTATGACGATATATATGTAATAAACGTAGACCCAGAAGGCCAAATAGAATGGGCAAAAAAAATACCGAAGACTCAGCATAGCACCAATGATGGCGGTTTTTACTCTGGATTTTTCTCGGTGGTAAAGGATAATAAAATACATTTCCTGTTTAATGACTATCCAGACAATGCAGGAGAAATGGATCCGCGAAAAATTAGAAGCTATGTTCCGAATTTAAAGTACAGCTCGTTGATGGCAGTATCTATGGATAGCGACGGTAATTATACTCGCGAAATACTAGTACCTGCAGATAAGAAAGAAGGTGTAAGGCTACGCCCAAAAAGCTGCGAGCAAATCTCTGAAGATGAGTTCATACTCTTTGCTATGAGCAAAAAGTATAACAAGTTTGCTAGGGTAAGGGTAAATTAACCCTTACTTCACCCAAACGTTATTACTAACATCTGTATCTGCAGTTTCTAAGTTAGGGTCTAGTACTATTTTACTTACTGGCTTATTGGTTATCAAAACTTTACTTACCGTTTCAGTCAGTCGTTCGTTTTGCATTTTCCAAATTTCAACGGGTATGCGTACTTCTTCACTTGTACCATCTGCATATTCTAGCTTAAAGATGACCGGCATTACCAATCCACCAATCATTTTTAGATCTACTTGGTAGAAATAATTATCCTCGTTTAGCTTCTCTTTACGCGTATCTGTAATATTATTTTTAACTAATTCGTATGCTTTTGCAGGGTTATTCGAATTGGCAATACTCTGAAGTATCGGGTCAAACCGACCTACCTTAGCTTCTTTGCTTATCGTTTTAGCCACACTCTCTTTAGAAGCTCCATCAGAGGGAGTATTAAAGTTAACTTTAAACTCTTTTACCCCTGTCAAAGCCACATCGCAATGATCATTTGTATAGAACCATCCTCTCCAAAACCAATCTAAGTCCACAGCACTCGCATCTTCCATAGAACGAAAAAGATCTGCAGGGCTTGGGTGTTTAAACATCCATCGGTTTGCATAGGTTTTGAATGCATGGTCAAAAAGCTCTGGCCCCATTACCGTTTCCCGCAGTATATTCAATGCTGTGCATGGTTTTCCGTATGCATTATTACCAAACTGGTGTATGCTCTCAGAGTTAGTCATAATAGGCGATATATATCTTTTGTCTCCACCCATATATGGCACTATTAACTTAGCAGGGCCTCGACTACTAGGAAAAGCTTCGCCTGATTCGTCAGTCCAATCTCGTTCTGTTTGGTATTGTAAAAATGTATTTAATCCTTCGTCCATCCAAGTCCATTGGCGTTCGTCAGAGTTTATAATCATAGGGAAATAGTTATGCCCTACTTCGTGAATGATTACTAAAACGGTGCGGTATTTTACTTCATCACTAAACTTACCTTCTGCATCCGTCCTACCTCCATTGAAACATATCATGGGGTATTCCATTCCTATGCTTTTGCCATTGATGGAATAGGCTACTGGATATGGATAATCAAAAGTGAATTTAGAGTACGTCTTTAATGTTACCACAATAGCCTTCGTACTATACATTTCCCACATTGGGTTGCCTTCTTTTGGGTATAGCGACATCGCCATTACCGTTCTATCGCCAAACTGTACACCTTGTGCATCCCAAATAAACTTGCGGCTAGCACACCATCCATAGTCTCGCACATTTTCTGCTTTGAAGTGCCACGTCTTAGTATCTGTAGCTCTACTTTTTTCATTAGCAATAGCTTCTTCTTGCGTTACTATTATTACTGGCTTATCACTTGTTTTAGCTTTTTCTAATCGAGCCTTTTGTACAGCAGTTAATACGTCGTCTGTGTTTTGTATTTCGCCTGTAGCACCTACTACCATATTGCTAGGCACTGTTAGTTTTACATCGTAATCTCCAAAAGGAAGCGTAAACTCTCCATTGCCCAAAAACTGTTTGTTTTGCCACCCAGTTACGTCGCTATATACAGCCATTCTTGGAAAAAACTGAGCTATGGTATACAAGTAATTATCTTCTTCCTTGAAATACTCGTATCCGCTTCTACCGCCGATTTCCATACGGTCATTTATGTTATACCCCCACTTGATATTTACCTTCACTGATTCGCCCGCTTTTAGCGGCTTATCTAAGTCTATACGCATCATGGTATGGTTCACTTTCACACTATAGTCTGTACCACTTGCATCTTTCACGTAATCTATATTAAACCCGCCTGGGAAGGTATGAAACATATTGAAATACTCATTCAGTCCAATCCCGTCTTTCAGGTTGCCTTGCTGTATTTCGTAGGTCATAGACTCGGGGCTACGTACATTTTGGTCTAGCTGTACCCATAGATAATTTAGTACATCCGGAGATGCATTATTATACGTTATTTCTTCTGAACCGTATACGCGTTGGTTCTCGTCGTCTAGACGAATATCCATCGTGTAGTCAGCCGTGTTTTGCCAGTATTGATGGCCTGGAGCTCCACTTGCTGTGCGATATACGTTTGGTGTTGGCAGATCTTGATCTAACTGCCGAAATTTATTTTGATCTGTAGCATTTTGATAGCTAGGTACAGGAGCTACTCCTTTTTTCTTTTGAGCCTGTGCTTGCACGCTTACCATAAAGATAGCTAGTGCAAGAAGTAAAACTGATTTATTCATTGTAAGTGGCAAAGAAAGTAATTTTAGAAGATTATCGGTTTAGAGCAGTGTCACTTTAGTTAAAGACTAACCTCTAATTAATTAAATTTGCCTACAATTTTCAATAAATGCTGAATTTCCTTATTACTTTATTTTTAATCCTCGCCCCAAATCATGACTTCCATACCTCGTGGATGAATATGACGTATAATGAAAAATCTAAAGAATTTGAAACTACATGGCGAACTGATACTGAGCATTTAGAAGGAGTTTTGACGGCCTATAGTGGCGGTAAAATAACATTAGAAAGCACGTCTATAGATGAACATAAATCGCTTATAAACAAGTACATAAAATCTAATACAAGCCTTGATTTTAATCGTAAGAGACAGCTTTTAGAAATTGATATTATAGAAGTCACCTTTGCAGAAACTGTCATTCATTTTAAACCCATAAAGTACCGCAGAAAACTAAAAAGTGTCGCGATGAGCAATACACTTCTCCAAGGTCAGTTTCCCAACCAAAAGAACATGATACAAATTAACTACCAAGGGAAAATGTACAGTATGCTACTGGGCGGAAGTAAGGTGTATGAGGAAGTAGTAATAGAATGATGGTTTCAATATAGCTCCCTAGACTTGAATAGCTTTTCAACTAGTCTACATTGATTGCGTTTTTCCAACTGAAAATATGTATCGTACTGAATTAACTCAGACAATAAACTTATAACTAGTTACCACTCACTCGTCAACTTATAACTAAACTTGCACCTATGCCTTTTGAACTACAAGCACCCTTTCAACCTACAGGAGACCAACCCGAAGCAATTAAGAAATTAGTAAGCGGAGTGAATCAGGGAATCCCAGCTCAAACCCTACTGGGGGTCACAGGTAGTGGAAAGACTTTTACTATGGCAAATGTGATACAGCAAACACAAAAGCCCACTCTTATAGTAAGTCACAATAAGACGCTCGTTGCTCAACTATATGGTGAGTTCAAGCATTTTTTTCCTAATAACTCTGTACAATATTTTGTTTCTTACTACGACTATTATCAGCCAGAGGCTTTCATACCTTCTAGCAATACCTACATAGAAAAGGACCTTAATATTAATGAAGAGATAGAAAAAATGCGACTACAGACTTCTTCCGCTTTGCAAAGCGGAAGACGAGACGTGATAGTAGTAGCATCTGTAAGCTGTATCTACGGTGCAGGAAATCCCAATGATTTTGAAGACAATATAATACGCATAGAACGTGGTCAAAAAATAAATAGAAACACCCTACTTCAAGCATTAGTAAGTAGCTTATATTCTAGGACCACGGGAGATTTTAAGCGAGGTAGTTTTAGAGTAAAAGGTGATACCGTAGACGTTTTTTTAGCCTATGATGACATTGCTCTTCGTATCGGGTTTTTTGGGGACGAAATAGAAGACATAGAAACCATAGATCCTATGACTGGGCAGCGAATAGAAGTAATGGAAAACGCCGCTATTTTCCCCGCTCAATTATTTGTAACACCAAAAGATAGATTGACTGAAGCCATAACTCATATACAAGACGATATGGTAGCTCAGGTAGATTATTTCAAGAGTATAGGCAAGCCGCTTGAAGCTAAGCGACTACAAGAACGTACCGAGTTTGACATGGAAATGATGCGTGAGCTTGGCTACTGCAGTGGTATAGAAAACTACAGTAGGTACATGGATGGCAGAAAACCGGGGCAACGCCCATTCTGTTTGATAGATTATTTCCCAGACGATTTCCTCATGATAGTGGACGAAAGTCACGTAACCTTACCACAAGTGCGTGCTATGTATGGTGGAGATAAAGCCAGAAAAATAAACTTGGTAGACTACGGGTTTAGGCTGCCCGCCGCTATGGATAATCGTCCATTGAAATTTGAAGAATTTGAGTCTGTAACTAACCAGGTAGTATACGTAAGTGCTACGCCTGCAGACTACGAGATGGCTGCCAGTGAAGGTGTAGTAGTAGAACAAGTAATACGCCCTACAGGATTATTAGACCCTATTATTGAGGTAAGGCCATCAACTAATCAGGTAGATGATCTACTAGAGCAGATAGACGAACGTATAAAAATGGGTGACCGTGTGCTTGTAACCACACTTACCAAACGTATGGCAGAGGAGCTAGATAAGTACATTCGAAACCTAGGCATATCTGCTACCTATATACACTCAGAAGTGAAGACGCTTGACCGTGTAGAAATACTAGATAGGCTGAGAGCTGGAGACATAGATGTATTGATAGGAGTCAACTTATTAAGAGAGGGACTAGACTTGCCAGAAGTGAGTTTGGTAGCTATACTAGATGCGGATAAAGAAGGATTTTTGCGTAGTGAACGAAGTTTGGTGCAGACTGTAGGGCGTGCTGCCAGAAACGTGAACGGTAAGGTAATTATGTACGCAGATAAAATAACCAACAGTATGCGTAAAACTATAGACGAGACCGAACGCAGAAGATTAGTACAGACGAAATACAACGAGAAACACGGTATTAATCCCGAGACTATCATACGTAGTAAAGAGTCTGTCTTTGAGAAAAAGGACAAGTCTGCACTAGAAAAAATAACCAACCCGTACCAAAGACGTCAAGAAACTATGAGCATAGCAGCAGATCCTATAATGCAGTATATGACAAAGGATGGCGTGAAAAAAGCAATAGAAGGCACCAGAGCTCAAATGCTGAAAGCGGCTAAAGACATGGACTTTATGGAAGCTGCGAGACTACGTGACGAAATGAACCAACTCGAGGATAAGCTGAAGGGGATGAAGTAATGATCCACTCCTGCCAAAGTCCCTGTTTTTTCGGCTCACATGAAATTTACGGGGAGTAGTTAGTTTTGTAGTGTGATAAGTGATGTATTAATCGGGCAAATATTGCCTTTAAAACTGCTAGAGCATTTTGAGATTACGGCGGTTCAGAATGTTGCAGACAAAAATGGAGA
>Ga0209491_10008610_pt1 | contig 12861 bp, 10 predicted proteins | sample BON02_FD_187213 | JGI IMG/M metagenome (GOLD analysis project Ga0209491, IMG submission 187213) | Freshwater microbial communities from Lake Bonney liftoff mats and glacier meltwater in Antarctica - BON-02 (SPAdes) (version 2) | ecosystem: Environmental > Aquatic > Freshwater > Ice > Glacier... | reverse complement strand
GCTCTATACTTGGGGGTAAGACGAGATAACCATATTATTTAGCACCTAGTAGACAGTAAACCAAGACGTACCGCCACCGAGGCGACGCTACGACTTTAAGGCCGACTACAGGCACGGGCACGACGAAGCGACCTCTACAAGGCCAACTCGACGTACAGGAACAGGAAGACGCAGAGCGTCTTGGATACCCAGTAATATCTCCCTTATATAGCAGTTGAGGACCGTGCGAGCTGGTGTTCTTTCGGACACTGACCGCGGCCACTCAGCTTATATGTATTGCCGAGATGTAACCTGGGCAGTCAAACCCGACGACGAGGCCAGTGCGCACTGGCCTCAGTCATCATCAGCACAGAAATCAGTAACGGGTTACAGGAACCCATACCCCCCAGATGAATCGTCTATCTTCCAGAGTAACGACTAAGGTTAAACCTTATTCCTTACTCTCTAAGATAACGACCCCTTCATAATAGATATATACCCAGATTCGTGTGAATGACCATTTCGGATGCGCGACAGTTCAGCCGAGCGACGGCCTCAGCGTGCCGACCAATCATCTTCGACGAAACCAACCAACCACCCAACCACAGCAGCCATTGTAATTCGCGCCCTGGCCACCATGCCGGCGGCACTCCAGTCTTTTGAACCGGCGGGCTCCGGCCCGAACACCAACCAACCAGGGGTCATGAACTTCCAGTCGACAATCAACCCGCTCGCGTCATCTGACGTGGGCGGGACGGCTGGCCATGTTGCCGCAGCGTGTGTTAGCGCCAGCGGCGAGTGTGATTGCGAGCGCGTGCGCGACGCGCGCGATGCCAGTTGCATACTCCCCCCTACAACCCTGTCTCCACGGGCTCGACAAGTCGTAGTTCCACAAGCACAGAACTCGGGCACCAGCGCCGCGGCCATCGCGCTCGTACCCCAACCATCTACCATCGAGAATGCGGGCGCCGACGCACCCGAGGTCTCCACCCCCGAGCGCTCCGTCCACTTTGCGACCGATCCTCCCAGCGACGACGAAGAGGGCTGGACGAAAGTGGAGGGGGAAACCGCACGAGGTCGGGCCAAGCGGTCTGCCAAGTGCGGGACTTCAGTTCCATCCGTTCCATCCGCCGTCCGTCGTCCCACCCGCTCTTCCTCCCGTCCAACGGCCAGCGTCGCTCCTTTCGACGCTGTCGCTCCCCCCGTTACCCCCTCCGTCGCGTCTGCCGCCTCGCCCCTCCCTCCCTGGGGAGGCGTTGCCTACGACAGAAACCGGACGCCGACCCATCCGTCCATCCGCGTTTCGCTCCCTCCGTTTCCAGTCCATTCCCTACCCCGGCCGGCGTTGCTCCTCTCGACGCTGTCGCTCCCTCCGTCCCTTCCGTTGCCCCAACCGCCCTACGCCGACGGACGGTTGCTTCTACGAACGACTCGCCCATCTCGCAGCCGACGGGAGCTGCTCCGCAGCATTCTACGAACGACTCTCCCATCTCGCAGCCGGCGGGAGCTGCTCAGCAGCGTTTCCACGAGAAGCAGGCCCTCTCCAAGACTCGGCCTTTCGTCACTCGCGGATCTCGTCTCGTCGCATCTGGTATGAACCCAAGGGCAAGGGCTAACCGCCAGGCCCCGCCTGCGCAAACCACTATTCCTATAGTTACCAACGACACCTCTTCTAACCTCAAACACGTCGAGCTTTTGCCCAACGTCACCATTGAGGAGGAGTCGCACGTCACCATCGAGGAAGAGTCGCTCAACGTCACCATCCAGTCGCCCAACGTCACCATCGAGGAGTCGCCCAGCGTCACCATCAAGGAATCGCCGCCCAACGTCACCATCCAGTCGCCCAACGTCACCATCGAGGAGTCGCCCAGCGTCACCATCGAGGGGTCGCCGCCCGACGTCACCGTCAAGAAGTCGAAGAAGCAGGCCCCCGAGGCTAAAGACAACTCTTCCGATACTCCCCTTAGCCCATCTCCTTCGCCCATCGATCTTCCCGTCAAATCTGGTATTAAGCCAAATGCAGCTGCTAGGACTAAGGCCCAGCCTGCTAATAATACCATGTTTAGCGGCGACACCTCTTCCGACCCCGTTCCCCCGGCCACGAAGGTCAAGGGATCAAAGAAGAGGCAGCGCGAGAAGAAGAAGAAGAATCTTACGGCAGACGACGGGATTATTGCCCCACCTGTGCTACCACCCATCACCTACGTAATATACGATGCCCCTCACGTATTTACCGCCAAGGATAATCGCGCTTACCATCGCGACCAAGAACTTAAGAATTTCAAGTATTCTCACTACGTCCACCCCTTAACCACAGGCCCCGAGGCCGCTCCCACTCTGGATGGGTCAGAGCCTTCCACGCACAAACCCTTCACCCCCGCTCCCCGCCTTATTAAACCACAAACCCCTCGTATGAGCCGTTTAGAAAAGGAGGCCGCCAAGAACGCGCGCCATACTCCGAAGACGGTTTCTATTTCACCCACCCCTTTGCTCAAGATCGTCGAGGCGGACCAGGCACTCACCGCGGGTATTCCACCCGTGCCTGAACCCCTTGAGCCCCCAATCTTGCCCCAGGTCGTCGAGGAGGGTGACGCCCGTGGAGCCGCGTTACCCCCGCTCGCCCCCGAACCGACCCTCTCCCCACTCGAAGCCGCTGCCCCGGCGCCGATTCTCCTCACTGGTACCCAAATTACGGACGCGAACACTTTCCGTAACCGGTTGCTTAGCGCCGCCCGCCTATCCCGTTATCAACAAAGCCTTGATAGCCCGAAACTTCCTATTTCGAAGGCCATGGCGTTAAATCTCGCAGCCAGCACTACCATTACCAATACAACCACTTCTTCTCGACACGGACGCCTTCGGAAACGTAACCTTGACGCACTCTCCTATGCTACAAGGGAACTTCCTACCTTAAAGGCCATCAAGGACGCCCGGATCTTAGCCATCCACGTCTCTGTAGCGCGTCGTGTTAGCCAAACGGCGCCTTCCGTCTTACGCACCTCTGCCGTACAGGAGCTAAACTCTCATCTGCTATTTATTTCAGAGGATCGTCCCACGCCTTTTGGCTCGAAGAAACGCTTACTCCATCTTAGGCGAACGGTGCCTGCTTCCCTTAATTTAGGCGAAGCTGGCCTCTCCGCTAAGAAACCAGCTCGTAAGCGCACTCAGGCGCCTGATTCGGTTCTCCTATCCCGGGCCGCCCAGCGGCAGGTTAAGGCCGCCACCCTTAACCATAACCATCTGCTTAAGGAGCAGGAGCGGTTAACCGCTACTAAGGATGGGCCTTTTATGGTCCCCGGATCACCCCCCCCGGTATTAGCTGTTCCCTTTGTTCCACCATCTTGGGCGGCGATTATGACTGGTGGCTACCGCCACCATCGTATCCGACGCAAACTCCGCGCAGGCCGCCCATATTCTCGCAAGAAAACGCGTAGAGCTAACCGCCGCTCCTCCCCGGTGGTGAGCAAGACCCCCCGTAGCTGTGCCGGTTTCGTGCCCGAGGTAGTCGAGACGAGTGACGTCCGTGGCGCCGAGTTGCCCCCGGTCACCTCCGAACCGACTATCTCCCCGCACGAACCCGACCGACCCCTATCCGGTTCCCTTCACTCCGTCCTGGCTTACTCTGTCCTTCGGTTCATTCCTACAAACCCGCCAAGCCCGCGCAAGGAAGAGCGTAGAGCTATCCGTAGGAAAACACCTCGTAGCTGCGCCGGGGGTGACCCCGGGCCCAGCCGGCGACATTGCTCAGCTGGTGCACACCATTCCCCACCTCCACGTTCATCACACCCCCCCTCTAGGCCTTATCGCCAGAACAACGGCTACGGGCACGGGGAGGGAGGCGATGACCATAGGGGTAGACCACCACCACCACCACCACCAATTTACCCACGTAGAAATCTTCCCGACTTACAGCTTACAGATTTGGTGCCACTTTTCGGATCACGCGGGTCAGTGCGAGAATATTTGTAGACCCCATAACGGCCAGTTTCGTCATAGGGTGGTCAGGAAATATACTACCCTGACGTTCTGCACTGCTCATTGCATGGAGTGTTTTATGCGCGACGAGCGAGATACCCTAATAAGCCAACCGTTCCCGCCACACGTCCGACACGCCGCAGGCGCAAAGCTTAGACAGTATGTTCAAACACTCCTCGAGGACAGGTGTCCAGACGGGAGCGGATACGCTTGGCCACTTTGGAGCCTATTAGACCGTACTGTGCGCACTACAGCATCCATGGACCTGCAACATATAAGCACGCGCGCTGTTTACACGTGATTCTTGTATGACGTCGCTATCGACGCTGTTAGTTACCAAGTAGATGAAGATAATCGATTTAATGTGGCTAGCGTAGGATTGCTTCGTTGGGCGGGAAGTGTTGAAAACCGACACCTCTTCCGAATCGTTCAACTCGACGCCAACTCGGAGTTTCACTGCGATAGACGGGGCCTCGAACTAAACGGTAAGGGTCCCGCTAAAGACACTTCTGCCCCGGCAGGTCGGGTCCAGAAAGATAGGAGTAACGGTAAGCGTCGGAAGGACTTCCCGAGCTCCTCGGTTCGTCCATCCCCTCCTTTCTCCTCCGCTTCTTCTTCTTCCTCTGACCCACGTAGGCCTGCTGATGTTAATGGACATAGGTGGGGGGAAGCTGTCTTCAACTTCGTCCAACCACCTCCGATTCGTGTCTCGAAGCCTGCCTGGCTTCTCCCAGGCACCCATCCTAACATTATCCTCAGTCAAAGGGTCCCCACGCTACTCAAGAGCCAAAAGATATGGCGGTCGGTTAGTGAACTCCTCGCCCACTTCCTGGATTACACTCAACCAGAGGAATGCAACGGCCTTGTTACCTATTTGCGTTCCATTGCTCGAGTTGGTTACATCCACCCTGACAGAGTGGATGCTCTCGACCACGCCACTTGTAATGGATTTATAGCTTGGGCCAATCTCGATATTAATCAACGCTGCATCGCAACCTTGGGTATCCCTGCCAAAGAAACTCCTGTTTTGCTACTTATCGACCAACACCCGGGAGATAATTACTTCCTTAGCTGGCGCTGGGGCGCTGCCGATACGCCCCTCCCTCCACCGGTTGTGGTGCCAGGCGGAAGGGCTATAGTTCGAAGACTACCGAGGCTGATCAACCTGTCCACTGACAGGAGTTTTCTTTCTGTAGATTCTAATCCTTCTCCCGGGGCCGGAAACGCCCTCCGTAATATTATCATCAGTTTACTACACCAGCCACAGGCACCTCACGGTCAGTGGTGGTCAATTGACGATCTATTAGAGAAAGGGGTACACCTTAACCCAGATCACGGTGTTTACAGGTCGAGCGAGGTAAAAACCTCTGAATGTCTAACCAACTATTTAGAGGCGTTGGGTACAATTGGTCTCACCCCGCCTACAGACAAAGAAGCTATTCTTGCCACCGGTTTGTATAATTGGGCCAGACTACCAGAGTATCAACACCTTGTGATAGTTTTCGAATTTGATGCGCTCCATAATCTCAGTATAGGAGAGAGATATCATTTCAAGCTCCCTGATGGTACCCTCCCAGAACCAGACGAATCATCCAGCGACGATTCACAACCGCCACCTTCGCCTCCCCGAGACGATAGGGGGCCGCCCATTATTCTTAGGAATAACCCGGATGGCACCCCGGCTCATTCCGACCCGTTTACTTCGCGTCCCGACCCAGATCCCACGGTCAATCCTCTCCTCGGTAGTGCGGTTACCTATCTACTTTGCTGTCAAGGGCCAACGGCACAGGATTCCTATACCGTTAGCGAACTTATAGGGCACCTCACGGAATTAGGCGAAGGTATGACCGCGAACCAAAAGTACGAGGTTTGCTTATTTCGTTGGTACCTGTATTCGTGCGCCGCAGAGTACTCAGTAACCACCGGGGATGATCATTGCATCTTATGTATCGGTTTGCTTCGATGGGCCAAGTTCCCTAAGAACAACCTTACCTATATTTGCTTTGAATCCTATCCATCTGTTTCTCACCCAGGCATTAGATGGCGCCTCAAGATTAACGACGTTTCCATTCCGGTCACTATACCCGCTCCGTACGCGACTCCCCAATTGGCTTATTTGCCGACGCCATCCTTAGTAGAATCGTCACCGATTTGCTACAGCAACCATCATCCATGCACGATGAATGGTGGACGGTAGAAGAGCTTCTATTTCACGCCGGGGAGGAGTGGTCGGATATGGGTCCCACTCCAAATGGAAATGACACGTTCTTCGCCGCTTACCTACACTCGTGGGCGGACCAACGCGGGCCAACCCCACTTACATCGTGTTGGGAAGTATGCGAGGTGGGATTAATTCATTGGGCATGTCAACCCAATAAAGAGTCCATATACTTGGTCTCCGAAGGCCCGCTTAGTAAGGATCTCGCGGAGGATGGCGGGACCGGCTACCCTGAGAAACTGTGGTGTGTTCGGCTCACTAGGGCGGACACTGATTCCAGCACTTCATCCCCACCTCCGCCTCTCCCTCCGCCGGACGATAAACCCCCGGAGGATGAGAAGAGAAAGGATAAGCCTGGAGGAACCCCAAGCCCTAGCGAGCTATTTCGAGCCATGGAACGGCTTTCTAGCGGCCTAAAGGGTTCCACTTCCAAAAGCAGCACCACCGCCCCCGCTCCACAACCTTCTTCCACCCTACCACAACACAACCTCGGGTCCAACCCGGATAGTGCTCATGCAAATGAATGTGGTAATAAGATCAACATACCTCCTGGTTTTATTGACCCAGCCGCCCACGTGGAGGGAAATGTTGATTTTTGGAAAGATTATTCTTCGGATTATAATAGTGACGACTGTGAGCCCCCACCACCGCCTCCTGATTCATCTCCACCACCATCGCCTCACGGCTCGCCTCGCGATATGCAAACTTGTATACCGTGCGGAGACCCCGTGGTCAACCTTCCCCCACGACCTACATCCCGCCGCGTTACCCCTTAAGTACAGACGGAGTCGGAGATCGAATCTATTCGACGTCTCAAACTCACTAAGGAGGCTCGTGATAAGGAGGATAGGTATGAGGCGCTCCACGGTGAGAATGACCGTAGAATACGCAAACTTAACGCAACCACTATGGCCGAGGATGCTGAGCTTGAGCGCCAGATAGAGGAGACTATTGTGCAACTGCATATCAATCAGCTCCCCAGGCTCACCGTGCCACGTAACCACCCCATGGCCACTCGACACCATTCACCCCCGGCGGTTCCTCAGTGCGCACTTAAGAACTGCAACAAGGAGGCCTTTATTTTCGAGGGTACAGCGTCCCTCTGTTGTAGCCGTAGCCACCTCAAGTACCTACAGGCGCTCCGCTCTAAAACCAGGTGCGCCCTCCCGGAATGTGAACGCCCTGTCCACTTCAGACCGGACCTACTCCTTGCTTACGATTTTTGCTGTATTAACCATGCCAAATTGGCAAATAAATACGGTGATAAACCTAAAGCAGGACCAGGAGATATCAAGTGTGGCTTTCCGAGCTGCCGCAACCTCGTCTTTTATTACTCCACTACGGGCCACTACGATTTTTGTGGTGTGACCTGTAAGGAAAGAATGGCTAACCTGCCAGTCACTCCTCCCATGTTGGAGTTATCTTGTACTAGGTTTACCACGCTTGCCGACGGCGCTGTGCCCCCGCCTTCTAATCCGCCTTCCGCTCCGGAATCGGAAATAGACTACGGCACGCCACCAGTTTCGCCCGCACCCTTGACCACACCCCCAGCGCCTTTGGCGATCCACCCGCCCATACACACAGCGCCTCCGGCGACCACCCACCCACCTACCCACATTCCATTGGCGCTGCTGCCTACTCCAATGCCAGAGGCTTATGTTTCCAATTGGGCCGCCCATTACATAACGGGCTCATCTAACCCGTCCCCGGTTAGAACCCTTTCGGTAGCCGACACACACAATGTACGCAGCACGCCACCAGTTACACCACCCCTACCACACACAGAAGTAGATATTTTCATAGTTCGTATGGAGAATGAGCCTGGTGAGACCCCCTCATCTAGCTTCCACGTTCTCCCCCGTATGAACCACGAAGACGAGGCTCCACCACCCTCGAATCCAGCTTCTGCTCCGGCCAGTGATTACGATGAATCCGATAGCAAGTCGCTATCTGACTTTTCTTCACGTGGAGGTTCACATGCGCGGGGCTCCATTTGCTCATTTTTTTCACCCTCGGCCATTCTTATGAGTCGCGCCCGTTACGCCTTTAGCGCCGCTTCGCGTAGCTACTCGGCGATGTTCAAAGAAATAGATGACTCCCCCGACGTACTTCGTCGCGGAGCTACTAGAGCAATAACGAACGCTCGTTCTAAATTCGGCCTCGACTTGCATGCTCGTCATTCCAGGCGGGTAAACAAGATGCGGCGTACATATAACAGCGATCGTAACTCTGAACCTATTTCAATTCCACCTTCAGCGGGAGGCTCTTACAATAACTCCGAGGACGAAGCATCTCCATTAAGGGGGGGAGAAGCCAGGACTCCTGAATTCGCTCCTGAATATGGTCCTTCTGACACACCCGGTGTTCCACCAGGACCTCCTAGGAGAGCTTTCAATCCTGAACAGGGGCAGCTCTTTGCTTACCTTATTCCCGCTGCGCCAGCCGAAGGAACAGCGCCCCTCATTCCATCTCTTCAACCCATGGCTCCCCCGGCTTATAGTGGACTATCATCCCCACACATTAGGCCTTCTACGCCGGCTCCCTACCCTCCCCCAAATCCTCATTTTGGGATGGACAGTGGATACGACGTTTTCCAAGCCCCGTGGTATGAACCTAACGGCGATCTCGTGTCCCATGCCTCCCTTTCGAGTGCCAGATTGGAACCCGTCGCCGCCCCAGTCCCGTCATGGTTGAATTTAGGATTAGGGTTAGGGTTAGGGCCTGTCCCACACGTGCCGGTAGTCGCCACCACTCCCCACATGCCTGTTCACGTGCCGGTAGTTGCCACCACTTCACACGTGCCGGTAGCGGCCACCACTCCCCACGTGCCTGTTATCGCCACAACTCCACACGGGCCCGTACTTGTCACAGCCCCTTACGGACCTATCCCTACGGTGCCACGCCCCGCTAGCGCGTATGCAGAGAGTAACGCTTCTGCCTCCGATGACCTGCGGTCAGAGAAGAACTTCCATGCTCGCGAACAGGCGGTTTACGATCAGGAACGTAAGCTTACCCTTGAAATCCAGAAGTACGAAATCCTAAACCAGGAGGCCGCACTTAGGAAACTACGGGCAGCTCACGCGGAGCAAAAGAGACTTAAGGACGTAGAGCTAGCTCAAATGCGCGCTCGAGACGAGACTGCCGCTAACACTCCACCGCAGCGTCAAACCCGGTTCGACTCACACGAGCCTATACGCCTTCCTCAGCGCACCTCCACAGTCCCTCTCGTCCCCGCCACTACCCACGCGGCTGAGCTCGAGGCTTATTTTAATGGCCAAGACCCTACCAGTATGGCCGCCTTCGGGAACCTTAATCCCGGGCCAGCCCCTTTGCATACACCCGGGCTGGTTTGGTTCAACGCCCCCGCCACTCCCCAAACTCATGTGCCTACCCCGGGCGTATCGAGGAAGAGAGTGCCCTATGGACGAGATGAACCGGAGATAGAGTCTTACAAGACGCCTTGCCCACGGGACCCCTACGGTAAATATTTCCACCCGGGAGACCCTAAAGACCAAAGGAACGTCTCCACCGGCGCCAACTCCAGCCACTGGATAGCCCTCTTTGAGCTGTCGGCCTCAGTCGGAACACGCCGCCGTCTACATAGATTCCGAGGATTCAGAGTGGGTTCGCCTAGTACTCTCTATGATTAGAAATAGATTAGGCGATAAATGGCACAGTAACTCTATCTATTTGAGAGAGATCTTGACGCAATGGATAGAGGCTCGCATTCTCGCACGCACCAAGGGTAAGTCTAAGGACTCGACCACCGCCCTAAACACGCTAGAAGCCCTAAAATTTCATAGCAATTTACGGGCCGGTGACGATACCACTAAAATGGGGGAGGGATGGGAGACGTTCCGACTAACCTTTATCCGCGCCATTACTAACGCACTCACCCACGGTTGCGATTGGATGGAGAGCCTCGCCTGCTTGCATGTTTGTAGCCGCGCTCTCAAAACCGGGCAGCAGCGAGTACGATCCATCATAGTTACGGCCATGAAAGACTCGTCTCTCCTTTGTAACCCCGTCCTTCACGCTATGGTGATAGTTGCTCAACTCGATAGCTCCTTTTCACTGGGCGTCCCCGGCTATTCCAGAGAAATGCCTTCCGCCGCATGGGAAGCGTGTGTCTCCCGCCTGCCGGGCGAAGACGCTCTTACTCTAGCCAACCGTGTCTTTGACAGCTACCTGCATAAACTAGGAGACGACATCGACCACCACACTATTTGGAGCAACGAGCAGTATGCTAGCGAGATAAACACCCGCACCGCTAACTGTAACTGTCTTAGAAATGACGTTAGTGACCCCGCCCGTGGCCGCGCTAACCATCACCAGTTCACCCTTCGTTGGCACGAGGCGCAACAAAGGATTCGCTCCGGAGGTTGTAAGGTACAGGAGATGAGTAATACTTACATCGCCTCTCACCACATTCAGACCTTTGAATTGGCACATTCAGACCTTTGAATTGGCTAATGACGCGATGAAGGTATTTAACGCACAACACCCAAGCAGCTCTACTCCCAAACGTGTAGCGGCCGTTCAACTTCCGACCAATTCCACTCCAACACCTAGCCGTAGGGATGACGGAGACCTTCACAAAATGGTGGCCGCCTTATCCAAACAGATGTCTACCTTGCAGACCAGTACGAAGAAAACACTTACTTCCACTGTTGCAGTAGCCACCCCTCACATACCAAGCGCCCCCGCTCCACAGCGCGGCGGCGGTAAGGGGGATAGGAACACCAACACTGGTCGCGGAGGAAGGGGACAACCCTATAACGCGGTTCCTAGAGTAGCCGCGAGTGGAGGCGTAAGCGGATTACCCCTTCCTAATAGTAGGACGGACCCACGTGAACGCAACTCCAATGGACGCAAATGCGCGCATCCCGAGGGCGCCACCGGTAATTCTAGTAATGTTAACTGGTCACCGGAACTCTGGGAGTACGGTGTATTCGTTGATTTCGATGAGTGGCTACGTCTAGGCAGTTATGGCGAACTCACTACCCTTCTGGCCCAAGCTAGACCCAGCGACGTCACTTGTTCTACCCACCATGTAGGTCGCGCTAGGAGCGATAACGGAACGTGGAACAACGAAAATGGATGCGCTTACTGTCTATTTAGGCCTCGAGCCCCAGCTGGTACCGCTGAATCTGACAAATGGATGTACGGCACAGGTCAAGGAGCTCACTCCCCATACCGGTGCCAGTGCTTTGTTCGATTCATCGCCGAAGGGGGAGGACCAGACACGCCGGATAAACACTGACCCTATCTCCAGGGGATTCTCCTTAAGCGTTTTGATAGACATTAGGAAGCCGGCGAGTTATCCCCTTTCGTTGGCGATAGGGAGATCCCTAAGACGCCACTCCACGCCCCTTATGTTTCGCCTTCGCCTCCTCCGTCCCCTCCAGGGCACGGAATAGAATTAGAATCACTTCTTACTAAGGTAGTAGAATTAAGCCTAGACGCCGAACCTAGGCCTAATTATACCTTTTGGGAAAGGATCACTAATTTTATACACAAGTCTAAACCTGTTAGGCAGCATGGGTACATTAATGATATTCCCCCACGCCCCCCCTCGCCGCCACCTGAGGCTCCTAGCCCCCCTGGTTCCCCTCCGTCCCACGCCACGGCGGACCTTATCATCCCCGTTCCAACACTCCAACGTCCCCTGACCCCCACGGAGCAGCTGCTCGGGAAACGGTGCCGGAGTAATAGTGACGGAGACGGTCCCCCCGAGACGCCTGGTAAGCAGGACAAGGAGCTCCTCAGACCACCCCACACATTCATCTCCACAACCACTCTAGAAGATGTGCTATCCATAGCTTATGGAATAGCATATCCTTCACCCACGCATGAACACAACCCCTCTCTGATTAATCGGCTTATTGATCAGGCACTTAGTATATCCCTTATTACGAGCTCTCACGCCCTTACCCCCACCGCGCTAATGGAAGCAGCCTGGACCTTAAATCCGACTGCCACACCGCTAACGCCACTAGTGGAGATGTTACCTCTCCACTACGATGCTTTGTTTTCAGGCTTATCCGACATCCATCAGGATAGCGCCGCACTCGAAGCCAAGGGTATAGGTAGACCCCTCGTCTTAGTAGTAGGAGATACTCACGGCGTTATCGCGTCTATGTTTCGCGCTGCAGGGGCTGACGTCGCTACTAGCGACCCTCTCCCCTCCACAGTATCTCACATTCCCCATTTTGTAGGAGCCCCTGACGCCCTCCTAGACGCAGGATTTGACCTAATCATTAGGTTAAATACAGACTCCAGCCCATCCACCTATAGAACGCCCCGGGCGCCTTAATTTGATGTCCCGTACTTCGTTTACGAGACCTCCTATGTAAGCCCCGCCCCGTTTACTAACCGGTCCACCATTTCTCAAGTTGTTGGTCCCTGTGACCACGGCATTATTTCAGGCCAGCCTATGGGCCTTAACCTTAGTGCCGGCCTTCCCCAGATTCAACCAACTTGCGTCACTGCCACCAAAGATATGCCTATACTTCCACACCACGCCCCGCGTGCCGAACACACACGGGCTAATTATGGAATCGCTATAGCTATGGCAGCACAGTGGACCCCTTTCCTAAACGAACGGCGTAAAAGTAATCCTAGGCTTATACCCCGGACTGTAACAGATATATTTAATTCAATCAGCGCCCCTAGCGATATTGACTCTA
>Ga0209491_10008608_pt1 | contig 12863 bp, 8 predicted proteins | sample BON02_FD_187213 | JGI IMG/M metagenome (GOLD analysis project Ga0209491, IMG submission 187213) | Freshwater microbial communities from Lake Bonney liftoff mats and glacier meltwater in Antarctica - BON-02 (SPAdes) (version 2) | ecosystem: Environmental > Aquatic > Freshwater > Ice > Glacier... | reverse complement strand
GCGTGTGCGTGTGCGTGTGCGTGTGCGTGTGCGTGTGCATGTGCGAGTGCGTGTGCATGCGCGTGCGCGTGCGTGCGCGTGCGTGCGTGTGCATGTGCACGAGTGTGCGTATGTGTGTGTGTGTGTGAATGTGTGTGCCTGTGCCTGTGCCTGTGCCTGTGCCTGTGCCTGTGCCTGTGCCTGTGCCTGTGCCTGTGCGCATGTGCGTGTGTCTGTGTCTGTGTGTATGTATGTATGTGTGTGTGTGTGTGTGTATAGGTGCGTGTTCGTGAGTGTGCGAGTATGTGTGTGTGTGAAAGAGAGAGAGAGAGAGAGAAATCGTGTGGATGTGTGGGTGTGTGTGTGCGTGTATGTATGCACATGTGACGGCAGCAGCGTGTGTGAAAACGAAAGCACGTAGTTGACAATAAATGCCAAATTGAGTGCCAACGACAACTGAATCTTTGAATTGTGTGTGCGTATGTGCGTGGGTGTGGGGTGACGGAGGGAGCAGTTGGATGCAATGCCAGAAAATGTCTTCCTCCAAAGGTTTGATCTCTGTGTTGCAGTGTCTTGCAGTGTGTTGCGGTGTCTTGCAGTGTGTTGCAGTCTTCCTCAAAAGGTTTGATCTCCTCTCCTCATTGTCCTCTCCTCATTATCTTGGCTGCGTCTGTATGAAATCGCGGATTCCGATGCAGCTTGCCATGCAGCGATTCAAGGCTTCACCCACACGCTCCTTGACCTCAGTTTTGAATGCAACCCTCCCATCTTTCTTGCACCCTCCTTCTTTCATGAACTCTCTTTCTACGTGTACCCCCGTTCTTTGAATGCATCTACCTGCCTTTTCGTAGAAAGGTAAGTGGCATGTAACACAAAGTATTGTGTAACGCAAGTCAAACGTGAGTGTGCTCTAGACTTCTTCAGGAGATGGTCGGAGGGAGTTGTAGTGCTCTCATAGTGCGCTTGCACTACGAGTGACACGTAGTGCTCTTCTTGTGCCATTCTAGTGCTCTTCCCGTGCTCTTTTAGTGCTCTCTTCACACACACCTAGTTCTCTGCTATGCTCTCTCTAAGTTCTAGCTCTCTTCTAGTGCTTTATCCCTCTAAGTTCTGGTGCTCTATCGGTGTTCTATCCCGGCACGCCCTGCCCTCTCTGCATACTGACTGTCACACATGTATTTCTTCAGATGGGGCAGTGCGTCCAAAAAGTGTGGGCCCGTTGTCAGCAAAAAGGATGTGCCCAAGGAGTAGTCAGTGTGGGTGGGCCTTGTTATCAAAAAGCATGCGCCCAAGGAGTACGTCGAATCATTGTCCTTGTAGTCTGGATGCCTCGAATCATGCTCTTCCAATTCGTTTTGTTTCGAGCGAGCTCGTGATGTGCGCTCGGCAGGGTATGGGCAGGGCCGCTTGCAGCCGTTGCTGAGCAACAACTTTGTTTGTATTAGTAATACAGACTGTCCTGATTGGGATTGGATGGGCGATTAAAACGACTCAGAGCGGCCGTCACGGCTGCAACGTAGTCAAATTCTGTAGATTGTTCGTGCTTTAGTGATATGTGGCTGTGTGTGTCTGCGTGTGTCTGTGCATGGCTGTGTGTGGCTGTGTGTGGCTGTGTGTGGCTAGGTGTGTCTGTTCGTATCTTCGTGTGTATGTGTGTCTGTGTGACACACAGACCCGCCGTAGCGTTTGCCGCCACAGCGTGCAGGAACTGTTGAGCGCCTAGTGCTAAGTGCTTTCATCTTAGGATTCGAGCTCCAAAGCAGCCTTTTGCATCTGCGAGTACTCGCTGCTGTCCACCAATTTTCCCTATTTGGTGAGCTTGTACTTGACAGAGTCTGAGATGCCAATGGCAATGCCCTGTGAGTGGCATTATGATGATGCATTCAGTGCATGCAGGCCCTTGTCTTGTGCGATGCGTGCAAAGTCCTATGATATCCGTATGCCTATCATCTTTGAGCTTTGATGTTATATCTAGTGAAGGTGTAATGATCAGAACATCTGCTCAACACCTGACCCAACGCGTGTGGAATGTCACCACAGAGTTCGACAACTCTGTGGTGACATTCCACACGCGTTGCTGTGCCAAGGAATACTGATGCCTATCGACTTGGAGCTTGAACATTGCTGCGCCAAGGTGTCTTCACAATCCTCACACGTATATACTGGTACTGCGCAATGACTCTTTGAATCTCAGCGCGCAAAGACTTTGGAATTCAACAACCTGCAACAATTGTTGCAACACTCTCGAATGCGACTATCTATCATAATTGTCATGTGTGGAAAGCATCATGCAATCTCTCTCACTCTTTCTGAAAAGCTCGGCCGATTTCCGCTTTCCCGACTTTCGCACCATACCGCTCAACCATTCTGTGGCCGCTTAATCTGCTCAACCTAACCCTGCCACGTTTGCAAACACATTCTGCCTGTACATCTTACCCCAGATACGGAGGCGGTGCCTATATTCAACAAGCAAGAACAGCCCAATACTCGCATGCACGCTTGTGATATAAGGTCAACAGCTTCTTGGGCCCCACAACTCTACAACACAACACACATACAACAACCTATGTGTAGGTTGATTTCGACAACTTTGACAGATGATCGACTCTCTGTAAGGGTGGTCAAACGCATACCATCCTAAAGTAATATAACGCCCAGACAGCAGAGACTCGGAAGAGTTTCAGAAGATGAAAGCGGGAGAGAACATGTTCTTCAGTATTTGTCTACACCAAGCGAACTTTCTCGATGGCCTGCCACTCCCTCATCTCCGGCCAGGCCTCGTGCTGGTAGATGAGCCTCGAGATAATCGCAGGTCAAACGTGCCTGCTTTTTGGACATAATATTTCCAGCTACGGAAAATATGCGCTCACTTTCTTTCCTTCTTGGGTCACAGTCTTGCATCCCGCCTTCACCACATGAGCATGCCTCTGCATTGTGTGCACGCACGTGATCCAAGCCGAGCTTTCGCATGCACTGTGCGCAGGGACTTAGCCAGTGCCAGACTCTGAGAACCAAGACGTCCATGAGTCCATGTCGTCTGTGACAAAATGACAATCTCGTTCGTTTGTTCTTACACTTTTTATTTTTAAGACACCGATTTATGTTGGCCCGGACCCCTTACCTTATTTGAAGAAATTTTTTTTGCCGCGAAATTTTGGCACAGACATTTTTAGGCATGTAAAAATTCGGAGAGAAACCCCGATATTTTGGTCGTTTCCGGGCTACTTAGTAAAGCAAGTATTTTCTGACCAAACAGACATGACAAAACAAATGTGTGTGTGTTCTGGTCCCGGGGTTTCCTCGCGAGCGAGTCAAGGGGGAACGAAACAACGATTGAGAATCGCCGACGTACCTTCTCACCGTAGTGGTAAGATTTCTTGGGTATCAGGGTCCCAAAGTCTGCGAAATCCTCCACCCGTCATTTCTCGGTTTGTATCTTTACGGGTCATTGACTTTAGTGGTAGGAGTACGAGTGTAACTTTTTTTGCGGGAATGTACACCAACAAGTAACCATAATGATCAATGCATGGTGTTTTTTCAGACAAGCTTGATCCAAGCTATTGTTTATGTGATGCCCTTCAATGCCTGTTGTCCACCTTACTCGTCCTGGCCTCTTTCTTTCCGTCAGGACGAAATGTCTCGAAAGGGGCAAGTTTCACTTTTTTATAAGAAAGCCCGATGTGCGCAGTAAATTGACTTTACTCTGGGCCTCTGTCAAGCTCCGACATGCATCTTATGCCGGTGGCAGGACCAATTTTGGAAGTGGTAAAGAAGCCCACATCTCAGCGACAAGCTCGATTCTGCAAGCTTGCAGGAAAATCAGCCCAAATTTCAACAGCCAGCTCGATTCTGCAAGCTTGCAACTGGCAGGATATCTTGCAAAATCGAGCTGGCAGATTCGGGCTTCAATTTCCACCATGCAAACTTGGTCCTGCAACCAGCGTTAATTACAAAATTGGTACAAAAATTCAAAAATTGTGTGTGTTTGACCTACTTGATTAAGCGGGTGGGTCTTACCACCCGCCATGACTTTGTCCAGTGACTTTTTTCGCACTGTGCCCCCCTGGCACAATACCAATTTAATTTATGTTCAAATTCATCATACCAAAGTTATGACAACTTGTCGTGTTCTGTACCGGTCGAATTCCGCCTGAGTCTCTGGTAATGACTCAAATTTGTCGTAAATTGTCCCCTACAGTGTGTGCGTGTCTCTCTCGCTTTATTAATTCGACCCCGAGCCCAGAGTGTATTCAGACCATGCAGGGAACCGCGAAGGCAATATAAGTCTGAGTTGAGGTCCACTCGACCATAGAGGCTTATGTAGCACTATCGAGGCGCCATGCACGTCAAGACCTCGGGAGTGGGGTAAGAAACGCGCGAAAATGGCAGAAACGTAACCTCGTTTCGAGGGGTCGACTCCGTGTCTCGCACCTTGGGCGGGCCATGAACTGGGTGGATCGGCGCAGATGAGCAGTTGTAGTCTGGGTGGCGCGCTGTCGTGATGGTTTGATGAGATGCTGTCGGTTTGGTTTGTTTCTGCGCTTACTCGTCATTTCTCGTTGAACAGATCTCGTCGAAGGGAGGAGGCACTACCGCTCCGAGAGGAAAATTGCGGAGCTTTCGTGGCATCAAGTCAGGCTTCTCACGCAGTCCCTGCAGCGCCGTCGTTCCAGGCTTATTTGTGTACGTGTAAGTACATGTTGTATGTGTGTGCGTATATATGTGTATGTATGTGTGTGTACGAACAAGCATATATGTATATATCTGCATGTGTATATGTATAGGTTAAAGCATGCATGTATATACACATGTATATGTATGTGTATGAATATTTGTCCATAGATTTTGAGTCTCCAAGTCAGTAGCCGTTCTTTAGCGTGTTTGGATGGTGTCATGCAGATGTGCATGTGTATTCTTGTGGATATGTATGCGTATGCATACGTGTGTGTGTATATATATATGTGCAATTTTTTGCAAACAAACAATCAAATTTGCAATGAGTGTTGCGTGCACTTTAGAACAGGTGTTCTGAGCACCAGTGCATGTGCAGTTGTATGCATTATACAGATGTTCCTTTGACATCAACGTACACATCTGTGACACATTCGCTGCAGGTTTTGCACATATGTGTATATCCATATATGTGTGTAGATGCATGCATATGTATATGGATGCGTATGTGCGTCTATGATATTGTTTGACGCGTTGAGGCGTTGTTGCTGAGATTTACTGTCCGTGTATAGCCCATGATATGTACATGCATGTGTATACGTGTGTGCATGTATGCGTGTACATGTGCATGTGTATATGTATGTGTATGTATGTGTGTGTGTCTGTGTATATGTGTGCATATACATGTATATACACGCATGTGTGGGTGTACATATGCACTCGTGTAGGCGCATTTTGTTTATCGGTACTGTCCAATCCCTCTACTACATGCGTGTGTATCACAGGTGTTTTTTTAACTCCTGCATGCGTGTGTGGTGGGGCATTGGAAGTGGGGGTTTTTTCCAGCTTGTTCATGGTTAGTGCTTGTTGCTGGCGTGGGAGGCTATGTTTTGACAGGAGTGGAGTTAGGGGGTTTGTCTTGTATATTTCTCTATTTTTTCGGGTGTTAGGGTGGTGGGTGGGTGTGTGCTTGTATACGCGCGTACACACACAAACTACGTGAGTTCCTGATGTGAGCCCAGGTGTAGGACAGACACCTGGAGAGCCAGAAGAGTTCAGATCGACTAAAGCACAGTATACATATAGACCGTATAGGTGTACAAAGTACATTTGTCTATATACATGCTGGGCTGTGGACTTTGATGATCTGTGCTAACTGCCTTTTTTTCTTTTAACATGTCTTTTCCTTTTAGAAAAGTAGAAGATGTGACGACAATCGGCAAACCACAGTCACTCACTTCAGTGAGAATAAAAGACTGCACCTTGAGCGTTCCAAACAAAACTATTACAGTATTTCTTTATGAGCAATAATAAAAGCAATCTTCACTTCACTGACACGAGTTGCACTGTAATGTCTCTCACAATGATGAAGATCAAGGGCGAGGGAAGGCGCGCGGGCCCCGTCGAAAGGGGCAAGCAGTCGGTGGAAGGGCACTCAGTCGAATGTTCTGGTACTAGAATAGCGAAACTCTCGACAAAGGTAAGCCAACAGACGACACAAAATTCAGTGACTTGAAACCCGCGCCAGGAGCACACGCCTTGACGTGATGGCTCTTGTAAAGGTGTAATACGAAAGTGAAATGGCCAGTTTCGAAAGATTGTTTGTCAGGAAATATTCGTTTCTAAGGAATGTTCTTGGCACTAGTTCAATTAATAACCACTTGCACAGGTTGCATTTGAAGATGATGATCATCAGTGATTGCTTTTATGACAGTACGTAGTTTAGTACCCTTGATTGAGGGTCTTACAAGACGGTTCGATTTCAATTTGAGTCACATCTTTTGCTTGACTTTTTCGGAAGTAAAAACATGTTAAAGAAAGAAAGCAGTTAATCCAGATCTCATCCCGCCTCCCAGCATATATATACACATGTGTACTTTGTACACATATAGGAATACATATTTGCCGGGATTTAGTCCCATCTGGATTCCTCGGACCCTCCAAACGTCTCGTCCCGACCCCTGGGCTCACATCGAGCACCCCATGTGCAGTTTGTGTGTGTGTGTGCTACACATACACACACATACACCGACGTACACTTTCACCCGCGTCAAAAATGGAGAAGACACAAGACAACACTTCTATCCCTCCTTCGCTTAAAAACATCCCCCCACGCCAAGCGACAATTTCTATGCATAGACTAGTTGAACCCCCCCACTCTAGTCCTCCAACGCAAATGAACAAACTGCGCATACACGAGCGCATGTGCACACCCTGCAATGATTGTGTCGCAGATATTCACGGTGATTTCAGGCACACCTGTGGAATGTACCGTGACACACCTGCATGCACTGGTGCCCAGGAAACCTGTTCAATGCACACCAGGCTCAACGCAAAAATGCACATACACCCGCACAAGCACGCCCGTGCAATGGTGTTGCATTTCCTTCGCCATGTAATCCATTGCAACCCATCCTGCAACTTGAGCTCAGTCCAAAAAACTGCCAGAATCCACGCCAGACCATGGCGCAGCTGCAGCTGCGTTGCCGCACAGGCATCATCTCAGTGATCATCCGCCTTGGTGCGGGCCCGGGGCCTCATCCAGTTTGTCTATGGTTCGCACTTGCCCTTGGCCGCCTGAGAAAACATCCTCTAAATTCTATTTCCACCATTTTTTCGGGCTTTTCAATCATGCATCTCCAATCTTCATCCTCCAGGCCCCTCCAAATTTACACCCTTTTGTCTGGAGGGTTTAGTTCAATACATGTCTCTTAGTGCGGGTCCCAGGTCTTTTGTGTAAGAGGCATGTTCAAGATTTTCGTTGGCAAAAATTGTCGAATTTGTCAGCTTTACTGGTGCTTTCACCTGTCAATATGTAGTAAAACCCGTCAAAGAGACCTGCGAAACTGTCCACAGCATCCCGAAAGAGACCTGTCAAAAGGTGATACGGTTTGATGAGCCCTACAAAACTGCATGTTTTTGGGGGGTCAAGGAGACATCAAAAGATGGGCATGGGTATGATCTAGGGTTGTGCAAATTTGTGGAGTACTTCCATGTCTTTCCTACGATTTACTTGCGACGCCGCAAGGGGCCTGCAGTGCCCGAAAGAGACCTGCAAAATATGGACGGGGACAAAATCGATTGGTGACACATTCTTTCAAACCACGACGACGCACGTGATCAACTGCAAGTTTTCGCAGGTGGTAAAACAGGAACACGTCGAAGGGAACACAAGGTGTATTGGTTTTCCTCATCAGTTTATTGGTTTCCCATCTGTGATGGTCGTAATTGCGAACTTCTGAACTCGATGATGACTCAGATTTGCTCACGGAATAGGCCACACCGAGTAGTAAAGTAAAGAATGTCTTCGTACAAACTAAACCCTCCAAAACAAAAGGGTGTAAATTTGGAGGGGCTTGGAGGATGAATCTTAATCTCATCGGTCTCTTTTCAACGGAACATGGCAAAAGTGATTCAGAGAACTTGATTATCGATGGCATTTCGAGACTTAAAACATAAATGTTTAATTGCAATAAGTTGTAATTTTTACCAATCTTTAATCTATCCCTTCGATCGATTTGATCTGAAAACAAAAAGTATCCATTTGGAAAAAATGAGTATCTGATCCTGTGGTTCATTCTTGTTACGACTTGTGCAAATTTTTTGCTTTTGGATTGGTTTGATGGATTTTCTCGATTTGTTTTCCCGTCCATATGTTGATTCGGACATAACATGCGTACAAATGTAAGCAACCCAAACTCAAAAGAGCACCTCTAGAGTTTAAGTGTTGCCGAGATTTTCTTGTTTTAGTTCTGTCCGTACTTTGACATAACACAAGTGTAAGCAACCCAAACAAGAAAGAGCATCTCTAGAGACCAAGTAGTTGCCGAGATTTTAATGTTTTGCCTATCTGTTTCACGAATAAACTCAGGCTCACGCTCAGAGTGACTTTGTGCACGTCACTGGTAGTCACGATTTTTGAAAAAACCTGTTTCTGTGGTTCGATCGGTTCGATCTAAAGTGAAGTATGTTGAAAGAAGTTGAAGCAGAAACATGCCACGAGAAATATCTTCATCTCCATTTTTCGCCGCGGAAAACAGTGATTTAAAACCCTGACGCCTGAGAATTTCCGAGGAAAAAATTGAAATCGCATAAGTGGGGAAAACCAACGTACTCTGGGCTGACCAAAGATTAATCCATTCATTAATGAATAAATTAATCGCACGACACCAATTCAATTCCCAAACAGTTCATAAGAAACAACGTACGTCAACACACGTCAGATGAAAATCACAATTATCGAGCACATAGAGCTTCCAGCAAAGCTACTAGACTATTGCTAACGAAGTAATAAAAGCAACATCGATCAAAATAGACTTGTCTATATTCGCGTGGCTCGACGATCTGACGACACCGTTGACAAGAAGTGAGGTGAATTCTTGTGTACTGAAATACCTCTTCTGGAGGGAGTTCAGCAAACAAAAAAAACTTATAATTTCAAAAAAATCAGCAATCAAAAAGTTCAACAAAGAGTTCAGCAAACAAAGAGTTCAGCAAACAAAAAAAATTCTAGAATTTAAAAAAAAAATTCTAGAGAGATTGCTCTCTCAGAGGCGCTACCAATGTCAGGTTTTCAAAATTTCGCGGCTGGCGCCGCAATAAAAATCAAAATCGGTTTTTGTAAAAACTCAAAGTCGGTTTTTGTAAAAAATCAAAATCGGTTTTTGATTTATTCATTAATTACCGAATCAATTCGGGGCCAAAGAATCTGAGAAATTTGTTTCTTCACTGGTTCACAAACAGCATTAACTTGTCAGATCCCTTTCCAACAGTGTTGAAATTTAGTCTAAACAAAAGTTTCGAAACTTGGGTGGAACCTTGCTTTAGAAAAATTCGCTAAATACTGTCATTTCAAATTTCAAAATCGCCCCTTCACAGAAGGCAAGGTTCACATTCTTTCCCGATTTTTTGTAGACCCATTTACTGTGCTCAAATCCACTCGAACTTGCAAATCAAAATGCAGCTCTCTAGAAATAGAAATATACAAGAAGTTTTTCCTGATTCACAATATTTTTGATTCATCCCGACCCTCCAAAACAGCAATTTATCCGTCAAAACAGATCGACATGATTCAAATGTGTTCGTGACTAGGACCCATCCAATCTCTCTTTTGCTTTGGTACCCCAAGAAAACTTGAAAGTTGCCCCCTAGTGTAGTGGGATTGTAATAGTCACATTCTATTTCGATCAATTTAATAAGACGTCAAAGATTCCATCAATCTTCTGACGCTTCGTCTCCTGTCGCTTTGCTTTGGATTTTGTAGCCCTCCAGTGCCGCTTAAATGGGATTGTAACAATTGCACTCTGCTTCAATAAATTCAATAACTCAAGCTTTGCCCAGTGTAGTGGGGTTATAACAGTCGCAATCCAATGTAATGAGACCAATGAGTAGCCTCGGACCCGACCAAAAACTGGCAGAATCAAACAAAACAAAATCTGTCAAACGTTGCTTTGTGTATTGTAGCCCCCTATGCAGTAGGATTGTACCATATGCAGTCTACTCCAAAAGTCAAGAAAGTGCGAGGCTATAAAAAGAAAAAAAGTAAGGCATGGGCCAGCCCATAAACATGTGAACAGTTTTCTGCATTACCACTGGGTACCCTCATAATTAGACACGTCGGAGCTTCATACACTGAACTTCTCCAATATTTCTTTGACTGACAGCAGTCTCAAGATAAATATACAAAAGTTGCTGTAGTGCGTTGCACCTATTTCCATCAACTTTTCAACTGAAACGAAAAAGGAAGAGTGATAAAATCTGGAGATATTTTGATCTCTGGATATTGGCCCCGGGATTCGAACTCAGGATTCCGTAATCACTGCGGTACTAATACCAGTTATGCCACGCAAAATGTATCAAGTCTTGATACATCCTCCGTGGCGTAACTGGTATTAGTACCACAGTTATCAAGGAATCCTGGGTTCGATTCCCGGGGCCAATATCCAGAGATTAAAATATCTCCAGATTTCATCATAATCGTTATGCCCTCGCGGACAACCCAATTACAAGTCTAGTGTGCATTTTATGCGGCATTTATCTCTGTGCGTCCCCATCTGCCATTCCAATGAGGAGATGCCCAAATTCATTGGGGTCCAATGGGTCACCATCGTTCTCGCTGGGAAATCCGAGATGCGAGGGTCAACTTCCTTCTCGCCTGAGATAGGAGATGCCCAATCCCATTGGGGGTGAGGTGCGCAGGTTGTTAACTCTTGGGCAAGACTTGACACTCTTATGCCGCATGCACACCCCGTCCGCAAGGACTCAGGATAAGAAATCTGGAGATATTTTAATCTCTGGATTTTGGCCCCGGGAATCGAACCCAGGATTCCGTGATAACTGCGGTACTAATACCAGTTAGTACCGCAGTTATCACGGAATCCTGGGTTCGATTCCCGGGGCCAATATCCAGAGATAAAAAAATCTCCAGATTTCATCAATGAGGTTGGTGCAACATACTGCACATACCTATGAAATAGAGGCGAGAAACTCATCCTTGGACATAGGAGTACTAAACATGCCCCACGTTCCTTCTGTAGCACCAGCGAAGCCCTCTTGCGATGTTGCTGCTGTGCAGTCCTTGAGTGTCACCACATTGAATCCCTATATGTGTTGCAGCATGTCGCAGTGTGTTGCAGTGTGTTGCAGTGTGTTGCAGTGTGTTGCATTGTATTGCAGTGTGTTGCAGTGAGCAGTCCTTGAGCGTCACCATGTTGATTCCCTGTATGTGTTGCAGTGCGTTGCAGTGTGTTGCAGTGTGTTGCAGTGTGCTGCAGTGTGTTGCAGTGTGCTGCAGTGAGCAGTCCTTGCGCGTCACCACGTTGAATCCCTATATGTGTTGCAGCATGTTGCAGTGTGTTGCAGTGTGTAGCAGTGTGTTGCAGGGCGTTGCAGTGAGCAGTCCTTGAGCGTCACCATGTTAAATCCCTGTATGTGTTGCAGTGTGTTGCAGTGTGTTGCAGTGTATTGCAGTGTGTTGCAGTGTGTTGCAGTGTGTTGCAGTGCGTTGCAGTGCGTTGCAGTGTGTTGCAGTGTGTTGCAGTGAGCAGTCCTTGAGCGTCACCATGTTGATTCCCTGTATGTGTTGCAGTCTGTTGCAGTGTGTTGCAGCATGTTGTAGTGTTTAGCAGTGAGCAGCCCTTGAGCATCACCATGTTGAATCCCTATATGTGTTGTAGTGTGTTGCAGTGCGTTGCAGTGTGTTGCAGTGTGTTGCAGTGCGTTGCAGTGTGTTTCTTTTGCTGCAGGATTTTGTGGTGTGTTGCAGAGTACAGTCCTGGGACGTCACCACGTTGAATCCCTGTATGTGTTGCGGCGTGTTACAGTATGTTGCAGCGTGTTGCAGTTTGCTGCAGGGTGCTGCAATGTGTTGCAGAGTACTATTTTTGGTCGTCACGAAGTTGAGTCTCTATATGTGTTGCAGTGTGTTGCAGTGTGTTGCAGTGTGTTGCAGTGTGTTGCAGTGTGTTGCAGTGGGCAGTCCTTGAGCGTCACCATCTTAGATTCCTATACGTACATGTATGAATTGAGAACATGCACATACACACACGCACACACACACACACATACACGTACAAATATGTACATGTATGTGTGTACGTATACACACGCACATACACTCACAACACACACACACACACACACACGCACACACATACACACACTTTCACACACACACACATGCACACACACACAAAATACGCACACACACACATACACGCACACACACACATAAACACAACTTTTCGAAGACAGTGCGCATAGTCGACTCAACACAGCAGTTCGTGAGGAGCCCTGCCCCCCGCCCACACATACACACATACAAACACACACGCACACACATACAAACACACACACGCACACACACATATACACCTTTTCAAAGGCAGTGCGCATAGTTGACTCAACACAGCAGTTCGTGAGAAGTCCCCCAAGCACCACAGTCTTAATCTTATTGTCCACAAGCTCCTGCTCCAAAGTCGTGCCTGTGTATACATGTATTATGTATTTCTTTTACATGTGTATAAACATACATATACATGTACATATAAATATGCATATGTGTATATGTATACATATATATGAATATATACATATATAAATATACAAATCTACATACATATGTACATACATATCTGTATATATATATATGTATATATACATAAATAGGTATACGAATTTACAAAAATAAAAATATGTATATATGTATATATACA
>Ga0209491_10008605_pt1 | contig 12868 bp, 9 predicted proteins | sample BON02_FD_187213 | JGI IMG/M metagenome (GOLD analysis project Ga0209491, IMG submission 187213) | Freshwater microbial communities from Lake Bonney liftoff mats and glacier meltwater in Antarctica - BON-02 (SPAdes) (version 2) | ecosystem: Environmental > Aquatic > Freshwater > Ice > Glacier... | reverse complement strand
AGAAATCATAACCTTCATCCTTGGTTTGTTTCCATTTCCCCAAAAGTTGTTCTTGTAAGCTCTGAGCATTAATGGTATCAAGTGCTCCAGCAAAAAAAAAGCATAGTAACAATAGATTTGTTTTCATAGCAATGAGAAATGATTTAAAATGTAGTCGCTAAAATTGAGATTTATAGTACAAGCAGCCGATGATAAAATTAATCTCTTGCTTAAGGAATCCTTGAGTTGGTATGACCAAGATAAAATCTGTCCAGTTGTTTGGAGTGCAATACGTAAAAGTGACAAGTCATATAACAAAAAAAATTCCGAAAATTTCGGGATTATATGTGGGAGTTGAGGGATTCAAACCCCTGACCCTCCCGATTGTACGGGATGCTCTGAACCAACTGAGCTAAACTATCAAAATTGACTTTCTCTATTCTCTAAGCATAAATAATAAGATGTGGGAGTTGAGGGATTCGAACCCCCGACCCTCTGCTTGTAAGGCAGATGCTCTGAACCAACTGAGCTAAACTCCCATCTATTAAAACCTTTCCTTTCGGAACGGTTTGCAAAGGTAATTTTAATTTCAAATCAGACAAATATTGTCTTGTTTTTTTTTGAAGATTAAAATCAATGTATTGAAAATGAGGAGTTAAAATTATCTGCTGTTTTGGTGGGGTGAAGGATTACTCCAAATTCACCATAAATCCAGCGCGAAACCATCTTCCCGGCATCTGCACAGTGCCAGCTTCGATGTAGTCCGAATCCGTAATATTCGATGCTTCTGCAAAGAAACCCACCCTGCCTGTTCGATTGTAATCCATCCGCATATCCAACAAAAAATATGGATCTTGACTTATCCGCTCCACATTTCGCACCTTCGTGTTCCATTCGGTTTTTTTACCCAAACCTATCAGAAGACCTCCGATAATTTGATTTCTCAAAGCAGTCAAAGCATATCGGGTTTCTATTCCCGGTAGTTCGTTTAAAGAAGCGTCGATATAGTTATAGGAAAGATTCAATTCTTTGAGTTGAATCTTTTTCCCATTGGGATTGACACGGTAATTCATGGAAATCTCCAATCCGTTGAAATTCACTTTGCTGAAATTCTGTGGTTGCCAAGTCTTCGTTTCTTGCATTCGGGCCCACTCGATCAGATTGTCTGTAGATCTGACAAAATATGCAGCCTCAGTTCTGAAGTTACCTTTTGAATATTTTACTCCAAATTCATAATTCTGAGCCTGCTCGGGTGCTAATTGATCATTTCCGATATTTGTAGGCCCAATGTAATACAAATCTGTGTAGGTGGGAATCCGATAGCTGACACCATATCCGGTATAAAACCGAAGACTTTCACTGGCTTGAAATCCCATTTCTGCTCCTGGAAAATGTCTCCAGCCGTACTCTGAATAGTAGTTAGAGTAGATTCCTCCGCGGAGATCAATTTTCGCACCAAGCTGAACCAACTGTTCCAGAAATATTCCTGTCAAATTTCGAGATCGATTCCCAAGATTAGTGCTTTCGATAGATTCCTTTCTGGTTTCTAATCCGAAGCCCGTTGTTCCCAATTTGGTTTCAAAACTGCCATTAGCTTCGAGTGCAATCACATCTGTGGTATGATTATTTTGGAAAAAGGCAGGTTCGTTTCTTCGCAGTCTAAATTCATCCGTATTTCTCCTCCAATATCCTCTGGTATTCAGTGAAAATCGATTCAAAGTAAGCGTATGACTCAAAGCTGCCAAAGTCGTCTGTATACTTTCCCACTGATCTGGAAATGTACTGGTATAAAATCCATTGGCTCCAAACGTACGATCCGTATAGGCAATCATCCCGCGAATGCTATTTTTCGCATTTAGTTCAAGCCCTCCTTCATAAAAATAATTACTGACACGATAGTCCGAATTGTACTGATGTCCATCTGAATCGTCGTAGGATAGCGACAAGTTCTGCTTGTATTTGCCCACAGGTAAAGAGCCTGCAAAGTTGAGCCCTTTCATTCCAAAGTCTCCCATATAGCCTTGAACTCTGGCGAATCGCTCTTCGGAAAGCTGAGTAATGACGTTGATCGCTCCGGCGTAGGCATTTTGTCCAAAAATCCGTGATGCCGGCCCTTTTAAGACCTCCACTCGGTCAATATTCACCATTGGAACAGGAATATTCATCATGTGATGGCCGGTCTGTGGATCACTAAGCTTGATTCCATTAAGCAGCATCAGAGTTTGTTCGAAAGAACCGCCCCGAATCCCAATATCCGCCTGAACTCCGGTGACGCCTCTCTGTCGCACATCCACCCCTGGCACAAAAGCCAAAACCTCAGCAAGACTTCTGGCAGGAGCCGTTTCCAACTGGAACTTGTCGACCACGGTTATATTTCTGCTTTGCTTGGAAAACGGGATTTGTATCCGATTTTCCTGAATAATGATTTCATCCAGCTTGGTAGCGGTGGTGTCACTTTGGGCAGTTGCTGATTGGCACAAAGCCAAGCCAATCGTCACCCCGAGAAAGATTTTCATTCAATCTGATAGTTTCAAAGCTCAAAAGTAATTGTTAAAAATTCCGTATTCAAGATTGTGTTTTTTTCTAAATTTTAGTTAAAGGAGCCATCACCCATGTAAAAGTTTATGACTTCTACACCTCCATTCCCTATTTTTGAATTGAAAATAACACGATATGAGAAAAAGAATAATTAGCTGCTTGATCCTGGCGGGATTAAGCTTTGTAGGAATTCAACAATCGACTGCTCAGGAAGCACGAGAAAATAATCAGAAAGATTTTGGCGAATTTATGGATCGGAAAGGTTCATATTTCAGGTCCGCGTCCGGCAATCCGGGAGTAGGGTATTGGCAAAATGCCGCTGACTATCAAATCGAAGTCACACTGGATGATACAAACCATATCCTGACAGGCAAAGTCACCATTTCTTATACCAACAATAGTCCTGAGGCACTGGATTTTGTCTGGTTGCAAATGGAGCAAAACAGATTTAAGGCCGATTCCCGCGGCACCTTAACCACACCCGTCCAAGGCAACCGATACAATGGAGACATGGATGGCGGCTATGACATTACCAATGTCATGGCTAAAGTAGGTTCAAAGGGATCCAATTCCAGCAAGTATTTAACCAACGACACTCGCATGCAAGTCTGGTTTGCGGAGCCGATTCCTGCGAAGGGAGGCAAAGCGACGATTTCCATGAATTTCTCTTTCAAAGTACCACAAGAGGGAATGGATCGAATGGGAAGATTGAAAGTAGAGGAAGGTTGGATTTATGCATTTGCACAGTGGTATCCGAAAGTCTCTGTATTTGACGACGTAGAAGGTTGGAATGTTGAGCCTTACTTGGGCGCTGGAGAGTTTTACCTCGAGTATGGCGATTTTGATTATAAAGTGACTGTTCCCTTTGATCACATTGTGGTGGGTTCGGGAAAGTTGATGAATCCAAAAGAAGTGCTTTCCAAAGAACTTCAAAATCGCTATGAAAAAGCACAGGTAAGCGATGAAACGGTCTATTTGATTACGCCTGAAGAAGTTAAAAATACCCAGCTTACCCGACCAAAGCAAGATGGGATGATCACTTGGCATTATCAAATCGAAAATTCTCGAGACGTGGCTTTTGCAACTTCCAGAGCATTTATTTGGGATGCAGCGAAGATTAATTTGTCCAGTGGGAAAAAAGGTTTGGCTCAATCTGCCTATCCAAAAGAATCTAGCGGAACAGAGGCTTGGTCTCGTTCTACCGAATATAGCAAAGCCTCAATTGAGCACTACTCGGAGAAGTGGTATGAATATCCTTATGGCAATGCAACTAATGTGGCTGCTGATATCGGAGGGATGGAATATCCGGGACTAAATTTCTGCTCCTACACGTCCACAGGTGAGGGGCTTTGGGGAGTGACGGATCACGAATTTGGGCACAATTGGTTTCCGATGATTGTCGGTACTAATGAACGTCGATATGCTTGGATGGACGAAGGTTTCAATACTTTCATTAATCACTACAGTTCAAATGCATTCAATAATGGAGAATATCCATCTAATCTGAATCAGACCAGGCTTTATATAAATTACTTCACCAATGAGGCAAGGGAAGGAATAGATACCTATCCGGATGTGGCGAATGTGAATAATCTGGGAATGGTCGCTTACAACAAGCCGGCGATGGGTCTTTTGATGCTACGCGAATATATCTTAGGGCCGGAGCGATTTGACAATGCCTTCAAATCCTACATCCGTGCTTGGGCATACAAGCATCCTTTGCCTTCGGATTTCTTCAATCACATGGATAACGTCGCTGGCGAAAATCTGAGTTGGTTTTGGCAAGGATGGTTCTATGGCACTGGAAATATTGATTTGGGAATCAATGCTGTAATTCCATATGCTGGAAATTACATTGCGGTGCTTGCCAACAAAGGCGAAATCCCAATGCCAGTGTTGCTGGAAATTACTTTTGCGGATGGCACTACCGAGCGCCAAATGGTGCCAGTAGAGATCTGGCAGCGTGGAGACACTTGGAACCACTTGATCAAAACCACTAAAGAAATCACAGGAATCACGATCGACCCTGATAAACTCCTTCCCGATATCAATCTCGGAAACGATCATTGGCCGCAGGCCTTATACCAAGACTAAAAAATATAAAAACCCCGAAGATTGATCTTCGGGGTTTTTTTGAAGGTTTTTATTGAAATGGAAGCCTTGCTTTTCGAGATTTGTAATTTAGAAGTTTAATACGAGGGTTTTTAATCTGCTCAAAACTAGAATTTACAAGTCTTTTTACCACAAGGGACGCCAAGGCTTTGCAAAGGAAAACCAAGCAAATGTTAAAAGGAAGCATATCGAAACCAGCGATTAGTCTTTTACAAAAGCCCTTTTTTTTCTTGTTAACCTTTCTTTAAAATTTGGAGTGTCTTCTCATTTTTTAACAAGCGGAATCAGAAAATTCTTATTGGATTAATCCGCAACTAATCAAAAACATAGATTTTCTAAGAAAAAAAAATCTAACTCTGGACGGCTTCGTCAATGGTCTTATCCAATATCCAATCTCTCTTTTCAACAGAAAAACCAGACTTTCTTCGGCCATCGGTCTCAAAATTTCTCCAACATCAATAATCATCGTTGATCTCAAGCCACATACCATCCGGATCTTGGATGTAGATCTGACGAATACCATCTACCCGAACGGTGACTTTGCCTTTTTCACCTTGCCAGCTCTCAAAAGGATAATTGGTTTCATTCAAGATTAGGATAAACCTACTCATATCTTTCATGCTGAAGCACAAGTGATTCACTTTTGAGATTTCAGTAGGAATATTCGGAGCCTCGATCAAGTGAAGCGCAGATCCGCTTCCGATGTCATACCAAGCATGAAGCCCATCTTTAAAAGGCTCTTCTATTTCTTTTAGCCCGACTATATTTTCATAAAACTCCATGCTGAGATTTAGTTTGCTGACATGGACAGCGATATGATTTACTTTTATCTGAGCGAAAGTGGTCATGGTGATTCCAATAAATAGGAGTGTAAATAGCGTTTTCATAGGCTTTTTGGGATTGATATAAAGCCTAATGTTGGGATTTTTACTCAAGTTTGAAACTAATAGCCGGAATAAAAAAAGGGCGCAAATTCTGCTGCGCCCTTTCAAATTACAAATTCGAGCTTATTCTACTCTTCTTTTTGCTCACTCAGATTACTTGCCATAGAGATTCGGTCAGCCTCATCGAATAGCTTTAATGCCTGCACATATATCTCATTGATGTCATTGACCACTTTATAGAATGCCGTGTCATCATATAGCTGTCGGGCTAAGTGCGCTTTCATTAATATTCTTAAATATTCTTTGGACTTGTTGAAGTCTTTGGCATTAAACTCAACCTTATTTTTTGTCCCGTATTCTATGACTTTATTTAGCATTTGGTCGCTTACGGTAAAAGAATTGTAGTATTTCTCCAAATCCATTCCTTCAAACTTCGCTTTGTTTTCATTCACATAATCCAAGGTAAATTCCCGAGTAGCGTCCGAATTGAATAATCTACTGATGTAGTCGCTATTCATCGTGGTATCCAATCCTACAAAATAGTCAGGCATAATCCCTCCTCCTCCGTAAACGATTCTACCCTTTTTGGTCTCATACTTCAGACTGTCGTTGAACTTGATGCTGTCTGCGGAGAAAAATTCGCCATGTTCAAAACGCTCAATGTAATCTCTTTCATAATCCTCGTGGTTCTCACCATATGGCTTTTGAATAGATCGGCCCGATGGCGTGTAATATCTTGCGATAGTCAATCTCAGTTCAGCACCATCCGAAAGGTCGATTGGCATCTGGACCAACCCTTTTCCAAAAGATCTTCTGCCTACTATCAATCCACGATCATTGTCCTGAATGGCTCCTGCCAAAATCTCTGATGCTGAGGCTGAGCCTTCGTTGACCAAGACGATTACAGATCCCTGCTCAAACATACCGGGTTTGTATGCAAAGAATTTATTGTTAAACTCTTTTACTTTTCCTTCCTGCGAAACGATAAGTGATCGGTCCGTTAAGAGTTCGTCTGCCATATTGATAGCTGCGCCCATATATCCACCGGGATTGGACTGAAGATCGATAATCAATTTCTTCATTCCCTGCGCTTTGAGCTGGCTTAAAGATTGTTGGAACTCCTCATAAGTGGTCGCGGCAAATCGTGTGACTTTAATATAGCCGATCTCACTATTGACCATGTAAGTAGCATTGATACTGTATTGTGGGATTTTGTCACGGGTAATTTCATAACGAATCAGTTCCTTCTGGTTTTTTCGTTTGATGTCCACATTGACTTTAGACCCTTTTGGCCCGCGGAGATATTCAAAAACATCTCTGTTGGTGATTCCGACTCCAGCTACCGTTTTATCATCTACTGCGATTATTTGATCTCCAGACTGAATTCCCAAAGCCTCTGATGGACCTCCGGTCAATGGCGCTACGACATAAATGGTATCACGGATGATGCCGAACTCTACACCGATTCCGTCAAATTCTCCATCAAGTTGTGACTGAGCCAATGTGGCATCTTGCGCAGGAATATAGCTGGAGTGCGGGTCAAGGTTTTCAAGCATCTTGGTGATCCCGTATTCCACGAGCTCGTTGGTATCGACGCTGTCTACATAGTCTCTATTAATGTAGGTCATGATCTCCTGAAGCTTATACATGGCTGCTCTGAGATCATTTTGGTTACCTTTTGGTTCTGCAAAAGTGGCTCCGATCCAAATACCTGCTGAGATCGCCAAGGCTAAAATGATTGGAAGTCGGATTTGTGATGTAGTATTTTTCTTCTCGCTCACGATTTTTATTTTTCTGTTGAAATTCAACTTATAATAGATACTAAACTACTTCAAAAGAGTTAATGTTAAGAAGTCTTTTGTTAAAGCTAGTGAATGTTTCTACGAGCGGATCAGATTTTGGTCCAAATTATTACCCTGTTTATGTTAAAAAAAATTATTTTTGTATATGCGTTCCTCAAATGAATTTGAAAAGGCCCTAGTTGGAGATTTAGTTTCTGAAAACTATGTATTTGCGGCAGTGCTTCATTATTTCGGGATCAGTTTTTACCAATATCCTACCGATTCGCTGAAGGATGTCTGCAAAAAGCACCGAGTAAGCTCCAGCCAATTGATAGCTGAGTTGGAGGATTGGGCACTTCGAACTGAGCCATCGGCTGAAGAGCTGTTCCTCAATCCAATTGAAGTTTTAGTGGCCTATTTGAAAAAAAAGCACTATTATTTTGTACGTCAAGAATTGCCTTTTCTTTCCAATCTGATTTCGGGAATCAGTGGTAAGCCTGGTTTTGAGCCACTAATCGCTGATTTGAGGATTATGTTTCCGCTTTTTGTGGAGGACTTTATTCACCATATCCACGAGGAAGAGAGTAGACTTTTTAAGCGAATTGAATTGCTTCAGAATATTGAAGATAATCTCTTTTCCATTCATGACGCCCTTACCATTCTAGAGCAGGATCCGATCAGCAAATTGGCAGATCAGCATGAGATTCATGACGATGAAATGGAGGGCATTCGCAAGCTTACCTCTGATTATTTCCTTCAGACTGATGCACCACTTCCAATGAAGGTGCTTTACCACGAACTCCAGAATTTTGAGCGAGAGCTTCATATCCATGCAAAAATCGAAGACGAATTACTTTTCCCTAAAGCTGTAGAACTGGAACGAGAAGTACTACGCCAAATCCGGAAAAAAATTCAGACTAACTAATGCCCAGAATACTTGCTATAGATCTGGGAACCAAACGAACCGGCCTTGCTGTTACTGATTCGCTGAAAATGCTTGCAAATCCACTGGAAACTATCCCTGCCGCAACCTTAATACCGTATCTGAAAAGCTACTGTGCTAAGGAGGAGGTAGACACGCTGGTGTTGGGATACCCAATCCGGCTAGACGGATCACCCAATGAAATGACTCCGAAAGTCCTGCAGATGAAGATCAGATTGGAAAAGGTATTTCCAGGCAAAAAAGTTGAGCTCATCGATGAACGATTCACTTCCAAAATGGCTATGCAGAGTATGATCGCCATGGGAAGTAAAAAGAAAGACAGAAAAGAGAAAGCAGGAAATCTGGATAAGGTCAGTGCTGCCATCATCCTACAATCCTATTTAGAAAGACAATGATTTACCCTATAGTCGCTTTTGGCAATCCAATACTGAAAAAGGAAGCCGAGGAAATTACCGAAGGAACCAATATCGACGCCCTGATCAAAAACATGTACGCCACAATGGACTTTGCAAATGGCGTAGGCCTCGCCGCTCCCCAAATCAATCAGGGGATTCGACTGTTTGTCATCGACAGTAGTCTGATGCTGGATGAGGATGAGGAGGAAAAAGGTATCCGAAGAGTATTCATCAATCCGATTATCCTGGATGAATACGGTGATGAATATGCTTTTGAAGAAGGTTGTCTAAGTATTCCGGAAGTCCGGGCTGAAATTATCCGCCCTGAAAAGTTGACCATTGAATACTACGATGAAAACTGGAATTTAAAAGAGGAAGAATTCTCAGGAATGACCGCCCGGGTGATTCAGCACGAATACGATCATCTCGAAGGAATCCTATTTGTAGATTATCTCAAAGGCTTGAAAAAGCGTCTCGTTCAAGCCAAACTAATCGATGTGAGCAAAGGAAAAATCTCCACCGACTACCGCATGATCTATCCAGTGAGATAATGAGAGCTCCTTTTCTCAACATAGCGATGGTGCAGACGACGCTTTATTGGAAAGATAAAGTGGCAAACCTAGCTATGTTGGAGGAGAAAATCTGGGGAATCGATCAGTCGATTGACTTGATTATTCTACCCGAAATGTTTCCGACTGGCTTTAGCATGGATGCAAAGGGACTTGCCGAGCCGATGAATCTCAATGTGACTAAGTGGATGAAACAAATGGCTGCCCAAACTGGCGCTGTGATAACAGGAAGTCTGATTATTCAGGAGAAAGGAGATTTTTTTAATCGACTCCTGTGGGTTACCCCTGACGGGAAAATCGAACAATATAACAAGCGACATTTATTCCGAATGGCTGGCGAAGATGCTGTGTTTTCAGAAGGTAAGACTTTACCGATCTTTGAACTCAAAGGCTGGAGAATCTGCCCGCAAATTTGCTATGATCTTCGGTTTCCGGTTTGGTCAAGAAACAAGTCAACGGCTAATGGCTTAGCATACGATTTAATCTTTTACATCGCATCCTGGCCAGCCGCTAGAGTTGGTGCTTGGGACGCACTTCTACCGGCTCGAGCCATTGAGAATCTTTCTTATTCGATTGGAGTCAATCGGATTGAACCCGATGGGAATGGTATCGCATATTGCGGACATTCCGTTGCTTACGATTTCAAAGGAAATCAGCTCCAGTTTTTGAAAAACAAAGATTGTATTGGATACGTGACTTTGGAAGCTGATGAGTTGGAATCCTTTCGTGCCAAATTTCCCGCATGGTTGGATTCTGATGATTTTCTGATGCAACTCTAACATTTCGCATCTTAATTGACCCTTTGTCAGATTGAGGATTTGTACCAATTATAATTTTCTTATTTTAGCCAACGAATTTCACTTATCCTGTTCACACTTGTCTGATTGTCGTTCAGATAATTGGACTAACCGTTCATTTTCTTTGGTGAGGCAAAAAATTCCATTTTAACTCTTTTTGAATAGAATAAACTATGAGTGACCAAACTCCAAAAATCCTTTATACGCTGACTGATGAAGCGCCGGCGCTTGCAACCTATTCGCTTTTGCCAATCGTGCAAGCGTTCACGAGTTCGGCTGGTGTAGCAGTTGAGACGAGGGATATTTCGCTTTCAGGCAGAATTTTAGCCAACTTTCCAGAATATCTAAAACCAGATCAGCAAGTTGCGGACTCGCTTGTCGAGCTAGGCGAAATTGCCAAAACTCCCGAGGCCAATATCGTGAAGCTTCCCAATATTTCTGCCTCCGTGCCTCAGCTGAAAGCAGCGATTAAAGAATTACAATCTCAAGGTTTTGCACTGCCCGACTATCCTGAGGAGTCAAAGACAGATGCCGAAAAAACGGCAAAATCCAAATACGATAAAATTAAAGGTTCCGCAGTGAATCCTATTTTAAGGGAAGGGAACTCGGATCGCCGAGCGCCTTTGGCGGTGAAAGCCTATGCTCGAAAGCATCCTCACTCAATGGGTAAATGGGCTTCAGATTCCAAATCAAATGTGGCTAGCATGAGTGAAGGTGATTTTTATGAAAGTGAAAAATCCTATCTCGTACCTGAGGCAACAGCTATTTCTATTGAATTAATTAGTAAAGACGGACGACGGCAAATATTGAAGTCAGGATTGAAACTCTTGGAAAGTGAAATCATCGATGCGTCTACACTTAGTATATCAGCTTTGAGGGACTTTTTGAAAAAAGCAAAAGTAGAAGCCAAAGCGGAAGACGTGCTCTTCTCGATCCACTTAAAAGCTACAATGATGAAGGTCTCTGATCCGATTATTTTTGGTCACGCCGTGAAGGTATTTTTCGAACCTGTTTTCGTAAAACACGCTGTTATACTTTCTACCCTGGGAATCGATGTCAATAACGGTTTCGGAGATTTACTCTCCAATATTGAGAATTTGCCTGCGGAGAAGAAATCTGAAATTCTCGCAGATATTGAAGCTTGCTATGCTGATAGTCCAGACTTAGCAATGGTAAATTCTGATCGCGGCATCACCAATCTACACGTTCCAAGTGATGTGATTATCGATGCATCCATGCCAGCGATGATTCGTACTTCGGGCAAAATGTGGAACAAAGAAGGCAAGGCTCAGGATACTAAAGCGTTAATTCCCGACCGGTCTTACGCAGGAGTCTATCGGGCTACGATTGATTTTTGCAAAGCAAATGGCGCATTTGACCCAACTACTATGGGCACAGTCCCGAATGTAGGCTTGATGGCTCAAAAAGCGGAGGAGTACGGCTCGCATGATAAGACATTTGAGATTCCATTTGCAGGTAGAGTAGAAATAATTGATGCTGCTGGACGGACAGTTATCTCACATAAGGTGGCTGAGGGCGATATCTGGAGAATGTGCCAGACCAAAGATGCTCCGATTCGGGATTGGGTAAAGCTTGCCGTCACCAGAGCAAGATTGTCGAGTACTCCTGCAATATTTTGGTTGGATCCACACCGTGCTCACGATGCCGCGCTGATTAAGAAAGTGAATCAATATCTTCTGGACTACGATACGATGGGCCTTGATATTCGAATCATGTCACCATTGGAAGCTACTAATTTTTCGCTTGCGCGAATTAAAGAAGGCATGGATACTATTTCCGTCACTGGAAATGTATTGAGAGATTACTTGACAGATTTGTTTCCAATTTTGGAACTGGGTACTTCTGCCAAAATGCTTTCCATTGTCCCATTGATGAATGGTGGAGGACTATTCGAAACCGGTGCTGGTGGATCTGCTCCCAAGCATGTGGAGCAATTTGTCGAAGAAGGGCATCTAAGATGGGATTCGCTTGGAGAGTTTTTGGCACTTGCGGTTTCTTTAGAGCACTTGGGACAAACCTTCCACAATGACAAAGCATTGCTTCTGGCTGAAACTTTAGATGCCGCCACAGGAATCTGGCTGGAAAACGACAAATCACCAGCTCGGGTGGTCGGCAAGTTGGATAACCGAGGAAGTCATTTCTACATTGCACTTTATTGGGCTCAGGCGCTAACTGCGCAAAATAAAGATTTGGAGTTGAAAGCAAAATTTGAAGCGATTGCTTTGGCTCTGGAGGCAAATGAGCAAGTCATAGTTCAAGAGTTGAATGCTGCACAGGGTAAGCATCAGGATATTGGTGGATACTTCAGACCAGATGTGGCTTTGGCTTCACATGCGATGCGACCAAGTGCTACACTCAATCAAGTGTTGACACTATTGGATTAATAAAAGAACCAAGAAGATTGAAAAGCCATCCGAGGAATCGGGTGGCTTTTTTATGCGCTATTTAGGGCCTGCTGAAAAACTCAGGCAGCGCAAGCTTCAAAACCCAGCCCAGAATGGTGTTTGGACTGGGTTTTTGATTTCAGGTAGGCACTGGTCTTGTAAAGGTGTATGTGAGCTATGCGCCTTTTCCTCGTCCATGCTGAAAAACTCAGGCACACCAGTGCAATTCCGGCCAATTTGACCAGGTTTAGCACTAGGATGATGGAGGCGATCCACGATTGACTGGTGTTTTTGAGCCTTGCTCTGATCCGGTTCATCCCGTATCCATTTTTGGCCTGTCCAAACTTCCCCTCAATCGGGTTCCTCTCTCCGGGTCTTACGTGGTATGCCACTGCCTTTGCCGAGGGACGGCCCAGGGGTTTGGCCGCCAGCATAATATTGTTGTCCTTCAGCCATTTCCTGTTG
>Ga0209491_10008602_pt1 | contig 12869 bp, 15 predicted proteins | sample BON02_FD_187213 | JGI IMG/M metagenome (GOLD analysis project Ga0209491, IMG submission 187213) | Freshwater microbial communities from Lake Bonney liftoff mats and glacier meltwater in Antarctica - BON-02 (SPAdes) (version 2) | ecosystem: Environmental > Aquatic > Freshwater > Ice > Glacier... | reverse complement strand
TTGAATTATATTTTTAAGATTGTTATCATATATCGTCACAATAAATTTTAGTATTTCAATTTAAATTTATGATAACAATAATTTTGAATTATATTTTTAAGATTGTTATCATATATCGTCACAATAAATTTTAGTATTTCAATTTAAATTTATGATAACAATAATTTTGAATTATATTTTTAAGATTGTTATCATATATCGTCACAATAATTAAGGCGACTGTTGTACGTCATGAATGACATTTATATATATGATTTTACATAATTTTTTAAATGCATAATATAATGAAGAAATCAAACATGTTGATGTGTGTAATAACATAGACAACTTATAGCACTTTGCAGAGATTGCCACGGAGAGAAACCCTAGAAAAAATTTTAATTTAATTGTGGAAATGCAAGATTTACATATATTCGGTTTTAAATCTTTGTTTGATAAGAATAATTCAACCTCTTTTATAAGTCTTAAATTATGATAATCTTTTCAATGTTTCCGTTATAATCAATAAATGTTTATTGTATTTCTATTCGTCTCGCAAGGATTTGACCAGCACCAAATCCCTTTCCTAAATTATCAAATGATATAGTAGCAGTAGTTCGTCCTGAATATTTACCGGTTGCATATATAATATTATACGTTACAGATGGAACGGATGTCTCAAATCCGACTTCGCTGTCTACATAAACCTTGGCCGCACTAAACTCATCATCATCTGTATCTGTAATTGTAAATTGTTCTACATATATTTTGTTTACATAAGTTACTGTATTCGTTATAGGAACTCTATAACCGAAAAATACAACGCTAGTATTTTTAATTGGCTCAAAAGACTGGTTGGTTAAAGCTGTAATTGCTATACCTCTATAACTCTCGGTGTCAGCTCCGGCCGTGGTAAAATCAAGAGTATCGTAAAACGGGCTTCCATTATTATCAAGTTTATAAAACAATATTATGGAACTATTATTGTTAAATTCTTTTTTTGTAAGGTTGTGTACTCCATCTGCGCTTGGCGAAAACATGCTACGCCCTTTACCTATACCACCCAGTTGATTGACAGAAAATACCATATCACGGTTATTACCATAACTTCTGTTGTATTTTATACGATTTGTACGCGGTGGTAGACCTTGTTTTTTAGACCCACCTCCTTGATTTCCGTTTAGTGAAATATAACCGGATGCGCCTGCATTTCCAGCTGTGAATGTTCTGGATTTACTCATATATATTGTAAATATTATAATATTTATAAAGGTTGAAATTTACAAGATTTATTTAGTTATTATATTGAGAATAATGGAGATTATAAAAGTATTCGGTGGTCCTGACATTTTTAATATATTACATCTTGACGAAAGTCACGTTATCAATAGTTTATCCATACCAACGGTATCACTGATATCCTTTAATATATGTATACGGTCTTTTTCACTCATTTTACACGCGGTATGACTTGCAATCCGCACGAATTTGTCTTGTTGTGTTTCATTCATACCCCAGTTTGGATGTTGTGCCTCAAACTCGGGTTGCCATTTACAGTTAATGGCATGTTCGGTTGTCTCTAATATTTTTATTCCTGTATCACATTCCCATCCTTTTACTTGATCATGGACATACCATTCCGCCGTATCCGCGTCTGCACAATGAAACGGTCTCTCTGTTATGGAAAGCGGTTGTAAATTTTTTAACACTACATTCTTTATACATTCGGATTTTGTTTTATCAAGGTCTTCCAAGGATACACGCATTTGTCTTGCGAATTCTTGTATAGACATTGCTTTTGCACATTGTTCGTTTAAAAATACATTCAAGTTGATTATGTTGTGTTGATGCAAGGTGTGAGAGACCTCCTGTTTGTTTACCTTGGTCATTTGTTGTATCAACGATGGTATCAATACTTGGGTTAGCGTCGTCAATGCCTCTAACATGGCACTTGCAGAATCTACCTTGGGCTCTTTCCACACACACACCGTTTTATGTCTATAATATCCGCTTTTAAATTTATAAGATTTTCCACAATTACAATTTATTTTTTCGTTTGTAGTTTCATTGGCAACTTTTAAGGACTGGTGATATACCATTGTCCTTGTTTTATGCTTTTTCGTCACAACGTGTTTGTCCCACGAATATTTTTTACACGTAGTATAGTCACAATATTTACATTCAAACACAGAGCAACTTTTTGCAACTTTTGATATACCATTTTGTATCATTTATGGTATATTAAAAGTTGCTTATATTTAAACTTTTTTCATAATCCTTTATCCAAAACATGCGACCATAATCTCTCTACATAATTTTTTCAATTCGTCCTAACTTTATCCTACATCCTGTAGGCAACTAGACTATACTTTTAGGTTTTCCAAACCCTTTTTCAAACCTACTGTTTCTAGTAAAAAAGTTGTGTTTTGAAAAGGGGGTTGGAAAAGAGGATTAGAGAGATATTTGAAACTATTCTTAAATATTATAATAAAGAGGATTTACATGAACACTGGATGGTTTGTTTATATACTTGAAAATAAGGGTTATACGTATGTGGGAGTTAGTCCGGACCCTGCACGTAGACTACGACAACATAACGGAGAGATGAAAGGTGGTGCGCGATACACTACGAGTAAAGGTTCTGGATGGAAACAGGTTTGTATTCTATCTGGATGTGATAAAATACAAGCCTTGCAATTGGAATGGGCCATAAAACATTGTCCTCCACGTCATGCCGGAGGATTACAAAATCGTCTACATAAATTATATCAAGTACTGGTACGTGAACGATGGACGTCCAAGGCACCCTTGACTTCTTCTATACCCTTACACCTTACGTGGAAAAGCATGACGCCATCGTTTGTATTTCCAGACCATATTACAGAAACCTTTGATTAAAAATTGATATCTATCCTACATGTATACGAATCGTATACATGCCAGAAATGTCTTTGCCCTTTCATGAAGGTATCCATTCTTTTTACAATTTTCCAGAAGATACCCAACTTAAAATCATTCAATTGGGTCTTTTGTTATATGAACAAGGCATTTTGCAGACCCAAACATGGAACAATGAACGATGGCAAATTCAGATAGATGAACTTCTTACAAAACATCAGACCCAAATGTCGTATGTAAATGAAGCGTTGGAACAAGAAAAACGAAATTTTGAACGTTATAAACAAACAAGTGAATCCCAACAAACCATGTATATAGAACAAGCTATACGCAGAGAACGTGAGATACAAAAGACACAAATACAACAACTTACACAAACCAATTCGGACTTGTTGTCACGCATGAATCGTCTTCAATCTGAGATTGAAGAGAAATATTTGTCCCGTTTAATGGAATCCTCTAAAGCGCATCAGGAAATCTTATTGCAACAGCGTGATCGTGAAGACACCCTACGTCAAGACTATGAAACGCGTTTATCCAGACAACAAAACTCGTCTTTACGTGGTAGAGACGGAGAAGACGTTGTGATGGAACAATTGACTATACTCTTTCCAAAAGCAGACGTGGAAGATACACATGCTACGCCTCATCGTGGTGATTTCATCGTGCGCCACGACGACATGACCGTCATGATTGAAACTAAAAATTATTCAAGAAACGTACAAAAAGCAGAGATTGATAAATTTTATAGTGATATTGATAACCCCTCCAATCGTGATGTGCAATGCGGTTTATTTGTTAGTTTGCATACAGGCATATGCAACAAAGACGATTTTCAGTTTGAAATTCGGAACAATGTTCCTATTCTATTTATACATGGATTGTATTCTAATTTTGGAAGCTTACGCATTGCAATGAGTTTTTTTAAAATGTTGATTGAACAAAAAAATATAGATTTAACTCACAAGGAAACGATAGATGCGTTCAAACACATTGCGTCCTCTTTAAAACGTAATTTTCAAAAACAAAAAACAAGCTTGGACCGTTATTATAGCACGCAGATAGAGTTTATCACTTCACAACAAAGCAACTTAACGGAACTCTACGGGATTTTAAAACAAAAATATTGAGGCTCAAAAAATGACTCACAACCTTTTCATCGTTGTAAATGATTTTTTTTTATCTTTAAACGGTATGATATAGGTACTCTTTGAACCAGTTCAATTCGGTTAGGTCTAATTCGTAAAACCGTTTTTTAAATTGTCTTGTACATACCAAGTCCCTCTCTTCCCTCTTTATATTTGACGTTATAAAATCAATTAACAAAGGAATACTCAAATCATTACAATAATACCAAAGCAAACGATGATTTCTCTCTATAATTAATTCTTGCTTTGTACAGAACAATTCACATGTAAAATAAAAATGTGTCCCTTCCCCAAATATAATTATCGTTTTTGTTTCCTTATGGAAGCAATCTATGATGTCTTTGTATTCACTCAAACCATTGCTATAACAACGGTTGTTTTCAATTACTAAGGAATTCTTATGCGGACTGCATAACGCATACCATTTAATAATTCGCTTTAACTCGTTAGGTAATCTTGAATATATTTCCATAATCTGTAATCCAATTTTATCTTTAAACGATAGACGTAATTCTACGAATCAATTTTATCTTTAAACGATAGACGTAATTAATATTGATAGAGTTGTTTCACTATAAACGTAAAGGACCAATCGGCACCATCTAAATCCACCAAATTACCTTTATCGTCCAACAATTGTATCGCCAATCGTTCAATGTTCACTGGTCCAAAATACATTCTAGAATTGGTTCTTAAATTTATACCAAATAAAACAAGCGGACGCTGTATATCTCTACCAGATAATGGTAATACCGCTAATATATTATCTGTTGTAGGAGCAGTTGTATATTCATTTTTACGTTTACGATTTTTTTGTATCATATTGATGGTATATAATTGTGCTTGTGTTAAAGTTCTAGGAGCGGTCATCACTGCAACAATCTTACCTGTTTGGGTATGGGATAAACTATCTTCCGTATAATAAGTCGGCAAGGTTAGTTTGGTATTGATTGAAACCGTTCCTATGATTCCTTTGTTTAGACGATTATGTTGATAATCGTCTACACTCAATAAAAAATACTGAGGTCCATTGAAATTGGGACACGCGCTTGCCACGACAGGGTCTGTATGGATAACCGACGTTAAGTTTCCGCATTCAATCTCTCTAAATCCTAACAACCAACCTAAATTGTTATTTACAAACGATGTATTCGCACAAAAACATGGATTGGACGATATGGATTTGGTTGCATCATACCATATACAGGTGATTGGATTTTTGGATTGTATACTTACACGATTTGTATTGATATCGTACACTAGCGTAACTGTATCGGATAAAAATCTAGTATAGTTAGGAGAATTGAAAAAAGTCTCAATGGTATAATATCCATCTGGAATGACCCCTATATAGATATCACCACTAGTATCCATGAGTATGTATTGGGTATTTCCTAAGGCAGAGGATAGGTTGAACCAAGTTTGAGGGATTTGGATGGAATACAGTTCCATGGAGAGAACGTTTTGTAAGACATCCGATAAATTTACTGTAAAATTGGTATTATAGGACGGTGCGTTGATATCACATTCGGAATAGGGTAAGAGAACTGGTCTGTATTGACTATCTATAATGACGGTTCGTTCCACCACATTCTGTTGCGTTGGATTGATAGTACCTTGTGCCACTGGAATTGGGAAAGATTGGTTGACACCAAGTTTTTCACGCTTCATGGTAAAATGTGTTCCGTCGTCAAACGTTTGTACCTTATTGTCTCGCGAAGTGACTTTATTCGCTTGTATGGTATCTTTTTGTTTTAAATATTGGTGTTTGTTCCAATCTAACAAAGTATCACTTGCTTGTTCTTCATATGAATCGTAATCATAGGACGACAATATACGCGTACTTTTGTCTTGTGCTTCTTGTATAAATTGTTTTATGGTTGGGTCGGTGGATGCTTCCATAAAGGCATTGGAGGTGGCAAGTATGTCAGATAAAGATGGGTTAGAGAGTTCAAACAAATCCAAAATGTCGTTCATACTCCAATTATCAATGTTTGTATCTAATTTATCCATATAATATCAAGTAATATCTTATGTTTAAGCAAAAATATCGTATTTGACAAAATTGATACTCTATGAGTTCCTTTTAAGGTTTACAAACATGGCTTCTATGGATTGCAGTATATGCTGCGAACCGTTCAACCGTTCTACACGTAAAAGGATTGATTGTGAATATGCCAATTGTACGTTTACTGCTTGTAAATGCTGTGTACGTCAATACATTCTTTCAAAAGAGTTACAACCGCATTGTATGCAATGCAATCAAAACTTGTCTATTGAATTTATCATTCGTCATTTAAACCGAAGTTTTATGGAAGGTAATTATAAACAGCATCGTACAACAAAGTTATTGGAACTGGCCATGGGACAATTGTCAGAGGTAATGCCTGAAGTTGTACGCATTCAAAACATTTCTAAAAAACGTTTAGAGTGCGAACAAGCCGAACAAGTCCTCAAAGAAGCCGTTCGTGTATTGCGTCAGCATAAAATGGAACTACAAGACTTGCGTCAAAAGGTTGATTCCAACGAACGAAAAAAGTTCCTCTTACCTTGTTCAAGAGAATCCTGTCGGGGATTTTTAACCGATAAACCCAAACATCTATTTTATTATCATTGTGAATTGTGTGACTATTATACTTGTAGTAAGTGTTTATGTGTAAAAGGGTTAGACCCAGATACCGAACATACGTGTGACCCCGAACACGTGGCTTCGGTAGAATGCATCAAACTACACACTAGACCTTGTCCTGCATGCGGAGAGCGTATTTCCAAAATAGATGGATGTGACCAAATGTGGTGTATCACGTGTCATACTGCATTTAGTTGGACACGAGGTACCATTGATAACGGAGTAGTGCATAATCCGCATTATTTTCAATATCAAAAAACACACGAGAATGTACCCATGCGTCAAGCAGGTCTTGGTCCGTGTAATCCATACACGTTACCCGATTATGAATTAATACGTCCCTTTGAAATTCGTCTGCGTCATATAAACCAACCATTGTCCGATAAATATAAGTTACTTTCCATGTATCATATCATTGCCCATATTCATCATGCCGAACGCTTGAATCTACAACGTCGTGTGAATGCTTACGAGGATACTCATCTAAAGGTTATGTATTTAAGGGGGAGTATTACAAAGGAACAATTTGCTTCTGAATTATATAGTAATGATTATAATTGTATGAAAGAACGAATGATATTAAATGTCATGGATTTATTGAACGATACTGGAATTGAAACCTTATGGGGTATTGTGAATGCAAATGAAACCGAAGGCATTTGTGAATTAATTTATAAGGAATACGAATCCTTTATTCAATTGTGTGAATATTGTAATACACAATGGTTAACTATATCGTTGAACTTTCGGATTTCAGTTCCGTGGATTTCTATTAGAAAAGAGGATAATCTCTACGATGTCTACCACGGGCTATCCTTAATGATATCTCGTAAAAAAGTGTATAAAGAGTTCTTGGATATGAACCCTCACGCCTCTAAATTAGAAATGGTGTCTTTGGAGATGGAGTCGTTTGCCTCTATACCTAGACATTAATATACGGGCACCGGGATGGTACTATATCGCTTTTTAAACATGACCATTATTTTTTTTTGAAAGCTGATATGAGCATTGGCGTGTATCCATGTTGGAACACTCGTAATACCGTGTCCACGTTTTAAATGGGTAGAACCTTTAAACACAAGCGTATCTAATATCGTGAGTACTTTTAATTCTTCCGCGTTCAAGTTTGTTCTATCTATACGATAGGGACTATGATATAAGTAACGGTTATAGTTACCTTGTTCGTAAATCTTATATATTTTCCTTGCATCTACATGATTTACAATTAAACCAATGCCTTGTATTTTATTGATATCGTTGTGCATTTCCAATATAATCAAGATGGCTCCTATTGGAATGCTATCTTTTATACGTGAAGGAGAACCATACATGCATCCTTCCCAAGCACACGTTTCTCTCCATCTATGGTTTTGGTCCCATGTAGAACGATTGAACCTTGTGGTTGAAAGATAAATCATAATGTATTTTATACTCTTTCGGTACGTGTTTTTTTTTTCAATTTTATATCCTATAATAGTATGCTTTTCTCTTATAGGATATTCACCTACCTTTTATCTTTTAGCCTTGTAACGTTTGTATATGTGTATGGGTTGAATTTACCAGGACATATTACACAATCCTACGATTTAGTGTATGAATATTACTATACGAATGCAATTTATAGTCTTCTTTTGGACGTAGGGTTGGTCGCATTCTACATGTACGTATCCAATCAACTGTATGCATGGTTCATGTTACCTAAATCCGACCACGCCCTTCAACTTATTGTACTCCTATGCACGACGATTATGATATCTGGAGGTTGTATGCTATATTTTAAACTATTTGGTAACCCAAAATTATTCTTTACACGTTGGTTTAAACGAGCCGGTTATAAAGCCATTCTTTACGATGTATATTTAGTATCCTTGATATATCTGTTTTTTCGTATGATTAACGTACTATTGCAATGAACCCATGCACATGGAATAGGATAAACGATTCGTAAAATACATTAAGAAAGGCAACGTTAGTGCTAAAATTCCGTCGTATGGTTTTATTTTATTTTTAAATAGTAAATATATCGTACTTACTACGACTAACAATAGATAGATTAATGAGATTATCATTAATACGTAAAAATAATTACAATACTTACGTCCATACGGTGAAAATAAAGATTGCTCGACCGTATTGATGTTCATATATATAGGAATAGAATAAAATATATGAAATGAGTTTAAACTTTAAACGACTCTATTCTCCATGAACTATCTTCCTATTTACCGTACATTTACATTATCATGCAACACCTTTAGCGGTTTTAATTTACGGGTGGATGTTGCTAAATTCAATCATTTAAACGAAGTGATTGAATACGTATTGACCACTTTACGTAATCATTTAAAACAGCTTGGGTTAGAAACACTGTTGAATCAATTAACCACGTTATGGTCGTTGTATCATATTCACGATTACGATATAGAGACGATTTGGTTAGAAGACAAAGACTATTATATTTGTAATCACGGATGTAGTAAATAATTATATAGAATATATATATGGCCGCGGAAGAAACCCGTCTTGTAGTCACAAGTGACCTAAATGTCACACGATTACCGAATACGCAAATACCATCGCAGGTACAAGCACAGTTTGATGCCGGGCATTCAATCGTCATTTATTGTCTAACTGACCGTAAACCGCATCAAGTTACTTATAAAGCCGAGTTATGGATTCAGGGACAAGAACCCGAGGCTCAGGGATATTTTAGTATGAGTGGGAATGGTTTTTTCAACGAAGAAGCGTATGAGTATTCAGAACATCAACCAATGCAACTGAATATAGGAATTCACGATGCATATCAAGGACAAGGGTATTCCTTCCAGTTGGTTCACGCTTTATGTGAATACATACTTGAATTGCCAGACATGCGTACCGGAAAGACCGGAGGTTTATCCAATATTGAAATTGTAAAGAATTATGTACTTTTGATTGATTCGGATGCCTCGGATGGATTTTGGGAACATTCTGGAATGATAGCCAACCGATATTACGATTCTAGAGGAAGAAAAGGATTGGAAGGATTTGAGAAAAGTATTACCTTTCAGAAATTATATGCTACAGCACAACAAAGGATAAAAGAACGCACCCAGAAACTTGCCCGCTCGGGAGGATATAGCAAACGTCGGTATAAAGTCAAACGACGAACCATGAAATACAAGAGAAAGCGTCACAGAAAACATACTTTAAGAAATAAATACTGTAGATTTTATAACGACGTTTGATTCGTTTGAGTGTAAAATATTTTATATATCTATTATAATGGGCAAAAAAGGAGTTACCTATATTGAACTTGTAAAGATAAATTTGGATAAAGCTAGATCGGATGCAAAAAAAATAGGTTCAACCTTTGTACCGAAAGAATCGTTTTCCAAAGCAGCCGCTCAATGGAAAAGGGTGAAAGAAGGCAAAGACTCGTTGTATACACAAAAGTCTTCTTCGTCTAAAAAAAAACTTACACGTAAACGCATTTTACCCGGTCATAAAGGCGCACCGTCCAAAACTAGACCGGGACATATTGACTTTAGAACACATAAAGGAGATAAATACTATAACCGCAAAGGACATAGACAAACCTACAATCGTAAGGGAGTCGTCGGCACTCCATTTGTGCACCCTAGTTAATTTTTACTGAAAACGATATAAGACGTTAAGGAATGGTCATCTACGGTATGGACTTGAATGGTATCCAAAATATAGGACTTGCATAATCTAAATTCTTCTATACCATTTAATTTCGTTATAATTTCGTTGAATGTAATCTGTTTGAACTCAACCATTATACCGTATAATCTCGTAAGGTTATCGGTTTTACATAGGCATACATGTCCTGTATCTTCGTCGTACGATTTGACCATGACATACCCGTGTTCTATGACATATTTATGATGTAGTTTATTGAGATTGTATGTATTCGTGAAATGGTGATAGAAAAAAAAAGTTACCATGTTTAGAGTCAATATATATATTTAACTAATTATATATATATATATATATGGCAGCAGATTCCGACGTGGGTGAATTATCGAGTCTTATGGCGCAAATGTTTAAGGGAGAAGATTTAGAAATGTTTTTATCTATAGCCCCACAGGGTCATGCAAGTGTATCTCTGAGTGGGCCTGGTGACTCACCTGTTATGTGGAGAGCTCTTCCAGAGAAGGTTCATCAAGTTATAATGAGTATGCCTGACAAGGATAGTGCCATTGTTATACCAAAGACATACCAGGATAAGAATGCTATGTTTGCAGCAATTACCGATTATGATGTACGTATGGGACCATATGAACCACACGATAATTTTATAAACCGCGTCAAGGACTCCACAGATATGATGATGCCAGAGAATGCATTTGGTTATATACAAAAGGATCATTTAGGTCACGATGTGTCGGAAGAGCCACTGAATAAACATATGATTGTTACAGATGTTACCAGTAATATTCTTTCAGAATACGGTATGGTTCAAAAGACTTTCACGCCATTCATGCCGCATGAACAGAATTTCAAACGTATGGTTACTTACTATCAAGATACTGTATATAACAGGAATGTTTTAAACGTTGTCGCAAGTTGGAGTTTTAGAACCAAACCACACCAGACGACGGGTGTGAGGACTGTTCACTTAAAACATAATATATTATATATACCCGTAAATCCGGCGACCGGGTCTTTATTACTTTCAGAGGTCGTGGAACAATGCATACGACAAGCGATAATTTACTCGCCCAAAACGGTTGAGGGTCCCGGACAAACGCCCTTTCATTTTCAAGCCGTACATAGAAATAACGTCACAATTAAAGTTGCGGTTCACGATTTTTTATGTTCAACACATCATGCACACGGGGTGAGCACGAGACCTTTAGAAACGGCGGTTCAGAAACCGAAAACCCTAAAAGGTGGCAAAACCCGAAAAGGTGGCAAAAAACGAAAACGAAAACCAAAACGAAACACGAAACGAAAAGGTATAAGACGATTGTAATGTTATACGACAAGTTTTCTTTCTTCAAACAAACAATCTACTTCTTTTTTTAAATCTGTCACTTCAATGACTTCATAGGTATATTGGTCAGGATGAAAACATACTAAACATAACCTTTCAACCACTACGTTATAATTGCGTTCAAGTATAGCTTTATATATATTCAATTGCAACGCATAATGTGTATACTTGGTGTTTGATAAATGTTGTATGCATTCTGTAATCGCCCAATCGGAACAAGTTGGATGTATCAACGAAGCCAGATGTTTTGTACGTTTCCAGTCGTAAATCATTAAATGACCGTTGGGTAATATATACGTCATGTCAATGGTTCCAGCTATTTTGTGTTCGGGGTCAAACACCGTCCATTCGGTACGGTATGGTTTCAACGGATTATCTTTTACAAACGATAGGAATTGTTGGTATTCCGAAGATGTATTGTGTACAGTGTTTCCGTTATAATAACATTCAATGTCGTAATGTAACTTGGTGCCAGCTTTGGCTGCATCGTCGCGGTTTTTCTCCCAACCTAATTTTATATTTTCACGCGTTAGTCCAAAGTATTTGCTAGTAGGCCAACGTTTTCCAAGCATCATTTTATCTATGACCGCGTCTGCCTCAAATTCTTTAAAATGACTATGAATCCATCGTGTAACCGACTTATACTCTTTATCGTCGTCAATCGTATAGGAATGGCTCGCTTCGTCCAACTGAATACGTTGGTCCATACAATGAACGTGTCGTTTTGAAAGGGTATCCATGTTATATAGACCTATTGATATATCGTACAATCATTTTTTTAATATAACGTATTGTAAAAAGGATTTACGTTTTAGCTATAGTTTGTAATTTATGATTGAGTAACCCTTTTAACATTTGATTACTCATTTGTTCTACGTTTTTAGAACTTTTGCTGATTTCCTTTTCCTTTTCCACTTGTAGTTTCAAGTTATTTTCATAGTTTATTTTACGTTTCAAATCCTTTTCATACTTTGCTTTGCAGTCGGTTTCTACTTGTAGTTTAAAATCCTTTTCATACTTTTCTTTGCAGTCGGTTTCCACTTGTAGTTTCAAATCCTTTTCATACTTTGCTTTGCAGTCGGTTTCCACTTGTAGTTTCAAATCCTTTTCATACTTTGCTTTGCAGTCGGTTTCTACTTGTAGTTTCAAATCCTTTTCATACTTTGCTTTGCAGTCGGTTTCTACTTGTAGTTTCAAATCCTTTTCATACTTT
>Ga0209491_10008600_pt1 | contig 12872 bp, 14 predicted proteins | sample BON02_FD_187213 | JGI IMG/M metagenome (GOLD analysis project Ga0209491, IMG submission 187213) | Freshwater microbial communities from Lake Bonney liftoff mats and glacier meltwater in Antarctica - BON-02 (SPAdes) (version 2) | ecosystem: Environmental > Aquatic > Freshwater > Ice > Glacier... | reverse complement strand
GCGGCAATGAAGAAGGTGATCCCGTCGGCCGGTGCGAACCCGCCGGGGTTGCCGAGGCGGAAGGTGAAGGCGGTGTTGAAGCTGCCGCCGGGCCCCAGCATCACGGGCGCGCTGGTATAGGCCGCGCCGCCCTGGTGGGGTCCAGAGGTTGTCAGGCGGAGCGCGTCGCCGGCCTCGTCGGCGCTGCCGATGCAGATGAGAGTGGTTCCACAAGTACCTGAAAATGAATTAATCAGTATGTTGGCATCGGCATTGCCCGGGGCCAGCGTGGCTGCCACGCCTGCCAGCGACCCGATCGCCATCGCCCGAATGGACGCCCGCATGATGTTCTCCGGTCTGGATGAGCCGCCCGCGGCGGACGCCGCGATGCTGCCCTTGTAACGTACTATTGTATCGTACCACCAACCCCTAGGAAGCCACCCCCTGGGCAATCAGCCGCTCGATCTCCGCATCGGCCAGCCCGCATTCGGCCAGCACCGCGCGCGTGTGCTCGCCTGCCAGCGGCGCCGGGGCCAGGGCGTCGTCGCTGTGGGCGGGGGCGCCCGGCGTGCGTTGGACATGCAGGCCGGGTGGGCCGGCCGGAATGGCCGCCCCGACCGCCCGGACGTGTTCGTCCGCCAGCCAGTCGCCGAAGTTGTTCACCACGTCGCAGATGATGTCGGCTGCCCGCAGCTCGCCGATCCATTCGGCGCGCGGGCGGGTGCGGATCAGCGGCCGCAACTCTGCCAGCAACTCGGCCTCGTGGGCGGCGCGGGTGACGAAGCTGGTGTAGCGCGGGTCTTCCGCCAGGTCCGGCCGCCCCAGCGCCGTGCACATCCGCCGGTAATGCCCCTCGTTCACCAGGGCGATGGCGATCCAGCCATCGGCCGCCTCGAACGTTCCCGCCGGGACGTTCAGCGGCTTTGGCGTGCCGCCGGCGATCTCGTATTCCGTCAGTTTGTGGCCGAGCAGCGCAGCGCTGCCGCTCATCAGGCTGATGTCGATATGCCGGCCGGTGCCGGTCTGCTGGCGCGCGAACAGGGCGGTGGCGATCGCCGCATAGGCATACAGCCCGGTCGGCACGTCGCTGGCCAGCGCGCCGGAGCGGTGCGGCACCTCGTCGGGCCCGCGATTGATGTCCATGAACCCGGAGAACGCCTGCGCCGCGGTATCGGTGACGGGGCGCTGCGAATGCGGGCCGCTTTGCCCGAAGCCGCTGACCGACAGGTAGATCAGCTTCGGGTTCTCCGCCGCCAGGCTGTCGTAGCCCACGCCCAGCCGCGCGGCGACGCCGGGGCGGAAACCCTCCACCAGCACGTCGGCCTTCAGCGCAAGGCCGCGCAGCACCGCCTTGGCCTCCGCCTGCCGCAGGTCCAGCCGCAGCGCCCGCTTGCCGCGGTTGTAGGCGAGCGACATCGCGGTGTGCCCGCCGCCGCCCGCGCCATCCGGCCCCACCTTGTCGCCCAGCCCGCGCGACCAGTCGCCCTCCGGCGGCTCCACCTTGATGACATCGGCGCCGTACAGCGCCAGCAGCATGGCGCAATAAGGCGAGGCGATGCCCTGGCCGAGGTCGAGCACCCGCAGGCCGCGATAGGGAAAGGCATGGCTCATGATGGTTCCTCCCGGGATTCCCGCTACCTTACGGCTCGCCGAGGGAGGACAACAATGCAGCACGACGAAGCGAGCCAACAAGAGGCGGACGCATGGGATGCCGTGGCCGAGTGGTACCATGCCTTCTTCACCGGCATGGTGCTTTCCGCCGTCACCCGCCGCAGCGCCGCCGATGCCGCCGCGTTCGTGTTTGCGGTGTATCGCCGCCAGCATTTGGCGTTGTTCCTGCCCGGCCTGCGCAAGCTCGGGCTCGACCGCAAGCCGCACGCCGTCGCCGCGGCGCAGTACCATTATTTGTCCAACGCGATCGGCGGCGTGCACGTGGAATGGATGGGCGAGTCCGACCGCAAGAGCTGGGTGCGCTACCCACCGCCGCGCTGGATGTGGCAGGGCACCGCGATCTGCGGCGTGCCCGGCATCGTCTCCCGCGCCATGCTGCGCGCCTGGCATGCCCATAACGGCGTGAGCCTGGGCAACCCACGCCTGGGTTTCGTCTGCACCGGCCAGACCGTGGAGGGCGATCCCGGGCTGGAGGGCTATTATTTCGAACACGACCGCGATCTCGCCCCCGATGAGCGCCTGCGCTTCGCCCGCCACGAGAGCGCGCCGCGCTTCGATGCCGCGAAGGCGCCGGTGCTGGCCAGCGATTCCTGGCCCGAGGCGCGCATCAAGAAGGCGAAGCGCAACTACGCGCTGGCCTATGTTCGCACTGCCATTCCCGCCGCCATCCAGCTGTGGGGGGCGCAGGAGGCCGCGCAGTTGCTGGGGCTCACCGGCCGGCTGATCGGCATGCAGTTCTACCGGCAGACGCGGGAGGCTATGCCGTCCGCCGATTTCGCGGGCTTCATGGTGGCGCTCGCGCGGGCCCAGGGCGACACGGCCGAGATTGTCGCGCCCGGCGTGGTGCGCCAGTCGACCTGGCAGGTGATGCGCGGCGTGCCCGACCTGCACCCGGCCGCCTTCGCCTGCTGGAACGGGCTGCTGGAAGGCGCGTTGGCGGCGCATGACCGCTTCGCCGAACTGCAGGTGACAGCGCGGCTGGACCTGGGCGATCCATGCTTCGAATGGCGCATCGTGAAGCGGCGTGAGGCGGCACTTCCCGCACAGCCCGCTTGAGCAGCGGCGGGGAGCACGGCACCATCACCGCAGCGCAGCCAGGAGCCCCGCCATGGACAGCGACGTCGCCGAACTCCGCCGCCTGCTCGACCGCGCCCGCCGCGTGGTGATGTTCACCGGCGCCGGCATCAGCACCGAGTCCGGCATCCCGGACTTCCGCTCGCCCGGCGGCATCTGGTCGCGGATGAAGCCGATCTACTACCAGGAGTTCGTTTCTTCCGAGGAGGCCCGCGTCGAATCCTGGCGCCGCAAGTTTGACTCCGACCCGGTGATGCGCGCCGCCGGACCCAACCGCGGCCACCGCGCTGTCGCCAGCCTGGTGCGCCAGGGCAAGGTGTCGGACGTGATCACCCAGAACATCGACGGGCTGCACCAAGCCTCGGGCATTCCTGACAGCCAGGTGATCGAGCTGCACGGCAATTCGACCTATGCCCATTGTCTGGACTGTCAGAGGCGCTACGAGCTGGATGACATCCGCCCCGCCTTCGAGGAAACCGGCCGTGCGCCGCGCTGCGAGGCCTGCGACGGGCATGTGAAGACCGCCACCGTCTCCTTCGGCCAGTCCATGCCCCCGGCGGCGATGATCCGCGCCGAGGAGGCGATTTTGGCCTGCGACCTGTGCCTGGTGGCCGGGTCGTCGCTGGTGGTTTTTCCGGCCGCCGGCTTTCCGGAACTGGCCAAGCGCAACGGCGCGGCGCTGGTGATCCTGAACCGCGAGCCGACCGACATGGACCCGATGGCCGATCTGGTGCTGAATCGCGAGATCGGCGAGACGCTGGGCACGGTGGTCGGCAACAACTGAGCCGGCCGGCAGTGCGGTAGGTTCCGGCGCGGGCCGGTCCGTGCTGTCATGCGCGGCCGAACGATGGTCCGCGCTGTCATGCGCGGCCGAACGATGGTCCGCGCTGTCATGCGCGGCCGAACGATAAGGGAATGCCGAATTGCGATCCACCCGCCTGAGCGTGAACCTCAACAAGGTTGCCCTGCTGCGCAATTCGCGCCTCACCGGGGTGCCAGACCTGCTGGCCTTCGCGCGCATCGTCCACGACGCCGGCGCCGACGGCATCACCGTGCATCCGCGCCCGGACGAGCGCCATATCCGCGGCAGCGACATGCCGGCGCTGGCCGCGGTCATGCAGCCGTGGCGGCCGGGCTTCGAGCTGAATGTCGAGGGCTATCCGGACGACCGGCTGATGGAGATCATCGTCCAGACGAAGCCGGAGCAGGTGACGCTGGTGCCGGATGCGCCGGGCGCCTTCACCTCTGACGAGGGCTGGCAGCTCACCGATTCCGGCCAGGTGGCGCTTGTGCGCGCCTATATCGTGCGGCTGAAGGCGCTAGGCTGCCGGGTGATCCTGTTCACCGACCCGGATGCCGCGGTGGTGCCGCGGGTGAAGGCGGTTGGCGCCGACGGGATCGAGCTCTACACGGGCGAGTATGCCGCCCAGGCGCGCGGCGGGCGCGAGGCTCCGCTGCTGAAGGACTGCGCCGCCGCGGCCGCCCGCGCCGCGGAACTCGGGATGATCGTCAACATGGGGCACGACCTGAACCTTGAGAACATCCCGAAGTTGGTCGCGGCCGTGCCGAACGTCGCCGAGGCGTCGATCGGGCATGAACTGACGGCCGACGCCCTGGTGATGGGCTTCGCCGCGGCCACGGCGGCCTATCGGCGGGCGCTGCGGATGGAGGGGTAGGGGGCACGCAAAGGGGCGCCGCGTCGCCGGGACGCCCCTGCTTCATGCGGTCGCGTGGCCGGATCAGCCGCTGGCGACTGCCACGCCCTTTTCCTCCAGCGCCGTCTTCAACTCGCCGGACTGGAACATCTCGGTCACGATGTCGCAGCCGCCAACGAGCTCGCCCTTTACGTAGAGCTGGGGAATGGTCGGCCAGTTGCTGAACTGCTTGATGCCGTCGCGCAGTTCGGCGTCTTCCAGCACGTTGGCGGTCTTGAAGGGCACGCCCATGTGCGTGAGGATCTGCACCACCCGCGCGGAGAACCCGCATTGCGGGGAAATCGCGGTCCCCTTCATGTAAAGCATCACCGCGTTCTCGGCGATGTCGGACTGGATGCGATCGATGGCTGAGTTGGTCATGGCCGGGTTCCTTACTCGGGGGCGGAGGTTTGCAGGGCGAGGGCGTGCAGTTCGCCCCCCATGCGGCCGCGCAAGGCGGCATAGACGATCTGGTGCTGTTGCACCCGCGACTTGCCGCGGAACGTCTCGCTGACCACGATGGCGGAATAGTGGTCGCCGTCGCCCGCCAGGTCTTCGATGGTCACGCGCGCATCCGGCAGCGCCGCCTTGATCAGGGCCTCGATCTCGTGGGCGGGCATCGCCATGCAGACATACTCCTTATGGGGCGCGGCCTTCCATCCAGGTTGGCAGGAAAGCTTCATGGAGGCGCCGCAATTCGACAAGGGAGATGGTGTCGCCGTCCGGCAAAGTCAACGAAGTCCCTTCGGCCGCACCGATGCGTCGCGCGGGCAGGCCGGCGGCGGCGGCACGCGCCAGCAGCCCCTCGGCATCGGCGGTGGCCAGCACATAGCGCGCCTGGTCCTCGCCGAACCAGTAGGCAGCGTCGCCGCCCGGCTCCAGGGTGGCGCCCACATCGCCGCCCAGCGCCATCTCGGCGACCGCCACCAGCAATCCGCCGTCCGAGACGTCGTGGCAGGCGGCGACGTGGCCTGCCAGGATCTCGCCGCGCACGAAGTCGCCGTGGCGGCGTTCGGCCGCGAGGTCCACCGGCGGCGGCGGGCCTTCCTCGCGCCCGGCGATCTCGCGCAGCCATAGCGACTGGCCGAGCCAGCCCGCCGTGGCCCCCACCAGCACCAGGTCCAGCCCCGGCGCCAGCGCGCTGCCCACCGCCTGGGCTGCGTCCTCCAGCACGCCGAGCCCGCCGATCGCTGGTGTCGGCAGGATGGGTTTTCCTTCAGTTTCATTGTACAGGGAGACGTTGCCGGACACGACCGGGAAGTCCAGCGCCAGACAGGCCGCCGCCATGCCGCGGATGCTGGCGGCGAACTGGCCCATGATGCGGGGCTTCTCGGGGTTGGCGAAGTTCATATTGTCGGTAATCGCCAGCGGCAGCGCGCCGACAGCGGTGATGTTGCGCCATGCCTCCGCCACCGCCTGGGCGCCGCCCACTTCCGGGTCGGCGAACACGTAGCGGGGGGTGCAGTCGGTGGTGAGCGCCAGGGCGCGGCGGCGGCCATCGAGCTTGACCACGGCGGCATCGGCCGCACCGGGGCGCTTCACGGTCTGGCCGCCGATGGTGAAGTCGTACTGCTCCCACACCCAGGCGCGCGAGCACAAATCCGGGCAGCCGATCAGGGTACGCAGGGCGGCGCCGAGCCCCACCGGGTCGGATACCGGGCCAAGCGGTTCCGGCTTCGGCGTTTCCTCGACCGGGCGTTCGTAGAGCGGTGCCTGGTCGGCCAGCGGGGCGAGCGGGATGTCGGCCTCGACGACATTGTTATGCTTGATGACAATCCGGCCGGTGTCGGTGAGGTGGCCGATGACAGCGAAATCCAGCTCCCATTTCTCGAAGATCGCCCGCGCGATGTCCTGCCGGTCGGGGCGCAGCACCATCAGCATGCGCTCCTGGGATTCCGACAGCATCATCTCATAGGCCGTCATGCCGGTTTCGCGCTGGGGCACGTGGTCGAGGTTCAGCTCGATTCCGACATCGCCCTTTCCGGCCATCTCGACCGAGGAGGAGGTAAGGCCCGCAGCTCCCATGTCCTGGATGGCGACGATGGCGTCGGTGGCCATCAGTTCCAGGCAGGCCTCGATCAGCAGCTTTTCGACGAACGGGTCGCCGACCTGCACGGTGGGGCGTTTCTCCTCGGCGTCCTTGCCGAATTCGGCCGAGGCCATGGTGGCGCCATGGATGCCGTCGCGGCCGGTCTTGGAGCCGACATAGACCACCGGGTTGCCGATGCCGGCGGCGGCGGACAGGAAGATTTTTGTTTTATCGGCAATGCCTACCGTCATAGCGTTGACCAACGGGTTGCCGTTGTAGGAGGGGTGGAAATTGATCTCGCCGCCCACCGTGGGCACGCCGACGCAGTTGCCATAGCCACCGATGCCGCGCACCACGCCGTCGACGATGCGCTTGGTGCGCGCCAGCTTCGGGTCGCCGAACCGGAGGGCATTCAGGTTGGCGATCGGCCGTGCACCCATGGTGAAGACATCCCGGAGAATGCCGCCCACGCCGGTGGCGGCACCCTGGTAGGGCTCGATGAAGCTGGGGTGGTTGTGGCTTTCCATCTTGAAGATCGCGGCCAGTCCCTCGCCGATATCGACCACGCCGGCGTTCTCGCCCGGGCCGTGAATGACCCAGGGGGCCTTGGTGGGCAACTGCTTCAGCCAGATGCGGGAGGATTTGTAGGAGCAGTGCTCGGACCACATCACGCTGAACACGCCGAGTTCGGTGAGCGAGGGCGTGCGGCCCATGATCTCCAACACGCGTTGGTATTCGTCGACGGAAAGGCCGAACTCGCGGGCGAGGGCCTGGTTGACGTCACGGGCCATGGGCGGAGCCTTCGGGCTGTCGATGTAAAGGAACCTTCACAAAGCGGCAGGGAGGAGCCGAGATTTCTCTCTGGCTCTCTGGCTCTTTGTGTACCTACTGATTCTACGCTGCTGCCAGCGCGGCACAGATGGAGTCGAACAGGGGCTTGCCGTCCTCGCCACCCATCAGCGGGTCCACGAGGTCCTCGGGGTGCGGCATCAGGCCGAGCACGCGCAGGTTGTCGCTGGCGATGCCGGCGATGTTGCGGGCGCTGCCGTTGCGGTTGGCGGCGGGCGTGATGTCGCCGTTGGGCGTGGCGTAGCGGAACACCACCCGGCCCTCACCCTCCAGGCGGTCGAGCGTGGCTTCGTCGGCGAAGTAGTTGCCGTCGCCATGGGCCATCGGCGCGCGGAACACCTCGCCCTGTTTATAGTGGCGGGTGAAGTCGGTGTCGGCGCGTTCCACCCGCAGGTGGCAGTTCATTGAAAGGAAACGCAATCCGGCGTTTCGCAGCAGCGCGCCGGGCAGCAGGCCGGCCTCGGTGAGGATCTGGAAGCCGTTGCACACGCCCAGCACGTGCCCGCCACGGGCCGCATGGGCCCGTATGGCGCCCATGATCGGCGACTGCGCGGCCATGGCGCCGCAGCGCAGGTAGTCGCCGTAGCTGAATCCGCCGGGCACCACTATGAGGTCGAGGCCCGACAGGTCGGTTTCCCGGTGCCACACCATGCGCGGCGCGCGGCCGGCGCTGCGCTCCAGGGCGATCGCCATGTCGCGCTCGCGGTTGATGCCGGGGAAGACGACGATACCCGCGCGCATGGTCAGGCGATCTCCACCCGGAAGCTCTCGATCACCGTATTGGCCAGCAGCTTGCGGGCCATCTCCTCGACCTGGGCGCGGGCGGCCTCGGGGTCGGTCTCGGCCAACTCGATCTCGATCACCTTGCCGGCCCGCACTTCGCCCACGCCATAAAATCCGAGTCCGCCAAGTGCTTGTCCAATGGCCTTGCCCTGGGGATCGAGCACGCCGTTCTTCAGCATCACGGTCACGACAGCCTTCATTGCATCACCTCCGGCCCCTTGAGGTCCCGAACGCCCGCTTCCGGTAGGATGCCCAGGCGGCGGGCGACCTCCTGGTAGGCTTCCTCGACCTTTCCGAGGTCGCGGCGGAAGCGGTCCTTGTCCATCTTCTCGCTCGTCTTGCTGTCCCACAACCGGCAGTTGTCGGGGCTGATTTCGTCGGCGAGGACGATGCGCATCTCCTCGTTCTCCCACAACCGGCCGAACTCCACCTTGAAGTCCACCAGCGTGATGCCGACGCCGAGGAACAGGCCGGCCAGGAAGTCGTTGATACGCAACGTCAGGGCGACGATGTCGTCCATGTCCTGGGTGTTGGCCCAGCCGAAGCAGGTGATGTGTTCCTCGCTGACCAGCGGATCGCCCAGCGTGTCGTTCTTGTAGTAGTACTCGATGATCGAGCGCGGCAGGCGGGTGCCCTCGGCGATGGCGAGCCGCGTGGACAGGCTGCCGGCCGCCACGTTGCGCACCACCACCTCGATGGGGATGATCTCAACTTCGCGAATGAGTTGCTCGCGCATGTTGAGGCGGCGCACGAAGTGCGTGGGTATGCCGATCTCGCCAAGCCGCAGCATCAGGTACTCGCTGATGCGGTTATTCAGCACGCCCTTACCGGTGATGATGCCCTTCTTCTGGGCGTTGAAGGCGGTGGCGTCGTCCTTGAAATACTGCACCAGGGTGCCGGGCTCGGGGCCCTCGAACAGGATTTTCGCTTTGCCCTCGTAGAGCTGGCGGCGGCGAGCCATGGCAGGATTCCTTTGGGGGTAAAGGCCCCCGATGCTGCGCCGCAACCGGCGACGCGGGCAGCCATATAGCAGTCCCCCCGGGTTCGCGCCACGGCCCCCCGGCCAGGGTCGCCTCGGAGACAACATCTGGAGCGCCCCGATGTCAGCCCCGATGTCAGCCCCGCATCAGCCCGGCGCGGCCGGTCCCGGCTCGCCGAACACCCGCGTGTAGAGCGTGTCGAGATGGGCCAGGTGCAGGCGCGACTCCAAAGCCGCATCGAGCGCCTCGGCGGTCACCCGCCCGGCCACTTCGGGGTCGGCGAGCAGGTTCTCGCGGAAGTTGCGCCCGTCCGCCGCGCCCAGCTTGGTCCAGGTCGCCATGGCGTTGCGCTGCACGATGGCATAGGCGTCCTCGCGCAGGATGCCCGCACGGGCCAGTGCCAGCAGCACTTCGCCGGAATGCACCACGCCGCCGAGCGAATCGAGATTGGCCTGCATCCGCTCGGGATAGACCGTCAGCTTCTCCATCATCCCGGCTAGCCGGGCGAGGGCGAAATCCAGCGTCACGGTAGCATCCGGCCCGATCGCCCGCTCGACCGAACTGTGGGAGATGTCGCGCTCGTGCCACAAGGTCACGTTCTCGAGCGCCGGCACCACGGCGGCGCGCACGATCCGCGCCAGGCCGGTGAGGTTCTCGCTCAGCACCGGGTTGCGCTTGTGCGGCATCGCCGAGCTGCCCTTCTGCCCGGCGTGGAAGAACTCCTCCGCCTCGCGCACCTCGCTGCGCTGAAGGTGGCGCACTTCGGTCGCCAGCCGCTCCACCGCACAGGCCACCACCGCCAGCACCGAGAAGTACATCGCGTGCCGGTCGCGCGGGATCACTTGGGTCGAGACCGGCTCCACCGCCAGGCCCAGCTTCGCGGCCACGAATTCCTCCACCCGCGGATCGACATGGGCGAAGGTGCCCACGGCGCCGGACAGGGCGGCGACCGCAATCTCCTTGCGCGCCGCCAGCAGCCGCTCGCGCCCGCGGGCGAACTCGGCGTGGTGGCCGGCGAGCTTGAGGCCGAAGCTGGTCGGCTCGGCATGGATGCCGTGGCTGCGCCCGATCGTCAGCGTATGCTTGAACTCGAACGCCCGCGCCTTGAGGGCGGCCAGCACGGCATCGACATCGGCGATCAGCAGGTCGGCGGCCTGGGTCAGCTGCACTGAAAGGCAGGTGTCCAGCACGTCGGAGCTGGTCAGCCCCAGATGCACGAACCGGCTGTCGTCGCCGATCGCCTCGGCCAGCCAGGTGAGGAAGGCGATCACGTCATGGCGAGTGACACGCTCGATATCGTCGATGCGGGCCACATCCTCGGCGCTGATCGCGGCCAGCTTGGCGCCCCCCTTCTCGCGGATCGCGCGGGCTGATTCCGCCGGTACATCGCCGTAAAGCGCCATGCCCTCGGCGGCCAGCGCCTCGATCTCAAACCAAATACGAAAACGGTTCTCGGGCGCCCAAATCGCGGCCATGGCGGGGCGAGTGTAGCGCGGCACCATGCGTCGACCTCCATTGCAGACTTGCGCGCCCCCGTTTAAGGGCAACGATCCACCCGGACAAGGATGCCCGATGCTGTTCCTCTCGGCCGAAGAGTTCAGCGCGCTCATCCAGGTTCTCGTCATCGACATCACCCTGGCCGGCGACAACGCCGTGGTGATCGGCCTCGCCGTCAACGGCCTGCCGGCGCATCAGCGGCGCAGCGCCATCATCCTGGGCATCGCCGGCGCCACCGTGCTGCGCATCGCCTTCGGCGCGGTCACGCTGCAGCTGCTGCAGATCATCGGCCTGCTGTTTGCCGGCGGCGTGCTGCTGCTATGGGTGTCGTGGAAGATGTACCGCGACCTGAGCTCGGCTGGCGGGCATGAAGCGGGCGAGGACGCGGCACCGGCAAAGCCCAAGACGCTGCGCCAGGCGATGATCCAGATCATCATTGCCGACGTCTCGATGAGCCTGGACAACGTGCTGGCCGTGGCCGGCGCGGCCGAGGGGCACCCTTGGGTGCTGGTGTTCGGCATCGCGATCTCGGTGGTGCTGATGGGCGTGGCCGCGAGCTACATCGCCAAGCTGCTGGAGAAATACCGCTGGATCGCCTGGATCGGGTTGATCATCGTGCTCTACGTGGCGCTCAAGATGGTCTGGGACGGCGGCTGGGACGTGGCCGACCAGATGGGCTGGCTGTTGCCGGCGGCGCCTGCGTCGCGATGATGCGACGATCAGCCGTTCTTTGGAGAGTCGTTCCTTGGAGTACGGGTCTTTGACCAAGGCTCAGCCACAGCGACTCGTTCGCGGTCACTGAGCCTTGGTATGCGCGCCGGGCTGGCCGGCGGCGGCGCGCATACCAAACCTCAATACCAAGGGTCACGAATAGTGAGCCTTGATCTTAGGAGTAACTGAACCAATCGGGGTGTATTGCCATGGTGTGATCGGCGGCCAGCCAGGCCGTTTATCTGGGAACGCGCCAATGGAATTCATGCAGGACACCGACTTCTGGCTGTCGGTGGTGAAGATCATCGGGGTCAACATCCTGCTCGCCGGTGACAACGCGGTGGCGATCGCACTGGTGTCGCGCGGGCTGCCGCGCGCGCAGCGTCGGGTCGCGGTGCTGGCTGGTGGCCTGGGGGCGGTCGGGTTGCGGATGGTCTTCTGCCTGGCCGCGGTGTGGCTGATGCCTGTCGCCTATCTGCAACTGGCAGGCGGCCTGTTCCTGTTGTGCATCGGCGTGCAGCTGATGGTGCCGGAGCGTGGCGACGGGACGGTAGTCGCCAAATCAACCCTTTGGGGCGTTCTGCTGACGATTATGGTCGCCGATGCTGTGATGTCGCTGGGTCATGCGGTGGCGATCGTGGCCGCGGCGCGGGGCGGCACCTTGCTGATCGTGCTGGGGCTGCTGTTCAGCGTGCCGGTGATCATCTGCGGCAGCGCGCTGATGCTCAACGTGCTGCTGCGCTCCCCGTGGCTGGTGACCGTGGGGACCGGTTTGCTGGGCTGGATTGCCGGCGGCCTCATCGTGGGTGATGCCGGGGTGCGCCAGTGGCTGCGCGGGGATGGGCAACTGCTGGATATCACGGGCAAACTGCTGGGGGCCGTGTTGGTGATGAGCGTGGGCACGGTACTGGCGCGGCGCGGCGCGCGGCAGCCGCGGGATATCGTGGATTTGGCACCGGCGGACCGGCAATGAGCGGCATTCTGAAGGTATTGGTGCCGGTGGACGGGTCGGTGCCATCACTGCAGGCGGTTCAGCATGTGGTGGCGCTGGCACTACGCGGGTTGGCGATGGAACTGCATTTGTTGAACGTGCAGGCGCCAGTCCGTGGTTCCGCGGCGTTGCTCGTCGCCAAGAGCGAGATCGACGACTTCCACCGCGAGGAGGGGATGAGGGCGCTGGGCGATGCGATCCAGGCGGTGAAGGTGGCTGGGCTGACACCGCATGTGCATGTGGTGGTGGGGAAGCCTGGCGAGATGGTGCTCGCCTTCGTGCGGCGGTTGCATTGCGGCCTCGTGGTGATGGGCACGCGCGGCTATGGCGGGGGGTTGTCCGGGGCCATGGTGGGCTCGGTGGCAAGCGACGTGGTGACAGGTGCTTCGGTACCGGTGACGTTGCTGAACGCGGACTGACTTTTGTGAGGGCGGGGCGGGTGGGCGTGAGCCAGGGCAATCGCTTGAACGCCGTGTGGGATTCCGGCTCGGTGCGAAATGAGATTGATAGGAGGCCTCTGCCCCGGAGGTTTCCATGCTGCAGCCGTCTTTGCCCTGTTTTCTGTCTCACTTCTCGGCTTTGCGCGACCCGCGCCAAGCCGAGAAGGTAGTGTA
>Ga0209491_10008595_pt1 | contig 12878 bp, 13 predicted proteins | sample BON02_FD_187213 | JGI IMG/M metagenome (GOLD analysis project Ga0209491, IMG submission 187213) | Freshwater microbial communities from Lake Bonney liftoff mats and glacier meltwater in Antarctica - BON-02 (SPAdes) (version 2) | ecosystem: Environmental > Aquatic > Freshwater > Ice > Glacier... | reverse complement strand
CTGCGGGAGATCCATCCCGGTGTTCCAATCATCAGCAATCGAATTCGTGGGGGTGTGTCGCTTTCCAGCAAGAATCAACCGCGCTGCGAAGGCATAAAAAATCCCAAACGCGAATCCACCCAAGTGCGCCGCATGTCCGATATTTGGCGCGAGTCCGGACACCCACAAAAGAATCGATCCTGCTACCACCACGATGCCCAGCAGCCCGGCCTTAAGGCGCGCCGGGATGACAAAAAACAGTAGTGCTGTGACAGTTACCTTCGGAAACATAGTCGTCAGCGCGAGTAACACGGCACAGACGCTGCCCGAAGCGCCAATCAGGACTCCGCCGGGCGCGAGGAAGGGCAGTTGGCACAGTCCGCCGACAATGCCACCGCCAAAGTACAGCCCGAGGAAGGCAACCTGGCCCAGAACATCTTCCATGTCGCGTCCCACGAACCACAGCATCAGCATGTTGACGAACAAATGAACACTGTTGCCATGGAGAAACTGGTGTGTAACGAGTTGCCACCACCACCCGTTCGCCAATCCCGTGCTGCTGAGACCGAAGATGGTGCTGATCTGTCCGGTGAACGATGGCCCTAAAACCGCTTCAAGAGCAAAAACTGCAACATTTGCAAAAATCAGTAACTTGGTAATCTGCCCAATGAGGCCCGGTGAGTGTTTCATTCTACAACGTTTTTAGAAATGGATTTTGAAGCTCTCGTCCGCCGGGTCCGACGCGACGGAGCCAAAACGAGTAATCGGCGCTCGGCAAAGCGGAATTCCACGGGCACGGATCCGGTGATCTCGCCGTCGAGTTCCACAGGGACATCAGCTGTGGATTCTACTTTCAGGGATCGTGTTTGAAAATAGTCTACATCCGGGAGTTCCGGGTGTGCCTGGAAAAGAATTGCCTGTATGTAGCGGATCACGTCCCAGTGGCTTTGATTCTTAAAAACGACGACGTCCAGCAGGCCATCATCGAGAACGGCATCGCGAAACAAGACCAATGGGCCGCCGTAATAACGGCCGTTCCCCACTAAGACGAAACAGCCGGTCCGTTTGCATCCATCGGCATCTGTGATCACCAGCTTCGGTGGCCGGCCTGCAGCAACCTGCGCGAGGGACACAACGTAACTAACCGGACCTAAGGCCCGCTTAAAGTCGGGTGTCGTTTGCCGCACCACTTCGGCATCCAGACCGACACCTGCGAGTTGGACGAAATATTCATCGTTTCCCATCGCTAGGTCCACTTCGCGCGTATGGCCCGCTTCAATCACGTCCCATGCTTTGCGCAGGTTGTTCATCGGGATGCCCAGTTCGAGGGCAAATACATTCATTGTGCCCACGGGCAGGATGCCAAATGTGACGTCGGATTCGCCGATTCCGTTTACCACTTCGTTTACGGTGCCGTCACCTCCGGCAGCGACAATAGTTTTGTACCCCTGGACGACCGCCCGCTTGGCCACCGCTTCTGCATCCCCTGCGCCAGAGGTGATTTTCAACACGGCGCGGATTGACAACGCACGGATTGCTTCAACCAAAGATTTGGCCCGATCTCCTCGGGCGGCGGGATTAAGTATGACTAGGATTTTATTCACGCTTCACATTCGGTGAGGGGACGTTAGTTTGCGGACGTGATTCGACCAGCCAAAATCATCGCAGTCATTTTTTGCGCTCTTGCCGCAGTGGCATTGATCGCCCTTATTGGAATTAATCTTTACCTCCAATCCGGCGATGTGCAACAGCGTATCCGCTTGGCAACCGAGGATGCGGTCGGTGCTCCAGTGAGCGTCAGATCGACCCTCTACACGCCGTGGAGCGGTCTGACGATGAGCGGATTGACCATTCCGCCGTGGATCCAGCCAGCGCCGAATATGTTTGAAGCGGCAAAGTTTTCTTTGCGGTTCGAGCTGATGCCACTTTTCAACCGGCGTTTCGTGGTCCGCGAAGTTAATCTTGATGAACCGGTTTTTGCCCTGCGCCAACGGGAAGATGGAGCATGGTCCACGGCTCCGCCCGCAGACGCTTTGCAGCCGACGCCAGTGGCCCCGCCGGTAACTGCAGAATCCCCCGCTCGGCATGCAACTCCGGGAGCGCCACGGGAGGTGGAAGACTTGCCACAGGTGATTACCGAGCGCCCACCTGCCATGCCGTATGTCGTGGAGCTTCGTAAATTGCACGTGCGCAACGGGACTCTGCTCCTCGTCGATAATCGGGGGCGGCCGATGGTCGTGTTGCGCGACGTGCAGGTGACTACGGACATGAAATCCATGACCTCTGGCAGTGGCGAGTTTTCGGTCGCCAAAATGGAATTTGGTGGAGTTCTGAAACCGCGCAATCTTCGAGGGAAATTTTCTTTTGCCGGGCGGACGCTTAATGTCACCGATATCCTCTGCGACCTTGCGGAAGGGACCCTTAGTGCCCAACTGGATGTGATCGCAATCGACGGTCCGGCGTCCAGCTTCGAGTTCTTACTGGAAGCAAAAGGCATTTCCATCCCCGCGCTTCTCGTCGATGCCACCGGCGAAGCCGTGGGAGCCTCAGGGACGGCAGTCGGCACCCTGCAACTCCGCGGCAACCCCAGTCGTGCGGAATCGCTCACTGGCCGTGGCTTGGTGGAACTCGACGGTGCACGAATGCAGCCTGTCGACTTTATTCGCCAGATTGGAACGATGCTCAGCATTGATGAGCTCCAAATGCTTGACCTGACGGAAGCTGGTGCGGAATTCTCCATCGCAAACAAGAAGGTCAACATCGAGCGCTTGTTGCTCCGCTCGGATAACCTCATGATCGCGGCCGAGGGTCCGATACGCTTTGACGGGAAAATGGATTTAGACGCCCGCTTGTTGCTGAACGAAAAACTGCAGCGACAGCTCCGCCCGCTTCTCAGCAATAACTTCACCGCTTCCGAGAACGCGGATTTTCAACAGGTCACATTTTCTGTGAAAGGCCGGATGTCCCGTCCGGAAACCAATCTCGTCGAGCGGATGACGGGAATTCAACTGGGGAGCTTTGGCGGGCTGATCCGAGGGCTTTTCAAAACGCCGAAACGCCCACAACCTGCAGATGAATAACCGGAAGGCCGGATCGAGACAATGCGCGTGGTAGCAGGATCAGCCGGAGGAATCCCGTTGATCGTGCCGAAATCGATCACGCGCCCGACGATGGACAAAGTGCGGGGAGCCGTATTCTCCAGTCTTGGCGAAGCGGTGCCCGGCATCCGGGTGCTGGACTTGTTTGCGGGGTCTGGTGCTTATGGCATCGAAGCCTTGAGTCGTGGTGCGGCGTCAGCGATATTCGTCGATAATCATCGGAACGCGGTGGAGGCCATCCGGTCTAATTTGCAAAAGACGGGCCTGGTTGGTCGCGTTCAGCTCGGAGATGCTATCGCCTACCTGTCGCGCATCCCTGCTGCCGCATTTGAACTGGTGTTCGCCGATCCGCCTTATGTGAAAAGGGACGCTGATACCAATTTCGCGAGGCAACTTTTGCAGTGTCCAAATCTGAGGAGCGTTTTGACGGACGGAGGCACACTGGTATTGGAAACCGCTGCGAATCAGATAATCCCGCACCCGGATAGCCTTGGATGGGCTCTTCTCCGGAGCCGTAACTACGGCGACACGGCTGTGCACTTTCTTTCGCCCACACCATGAGTGTGATTCGCCTTTTTTATAATCTAGCGTTTCCACTGGTCGTTATTGCGATGCTGCCATGGCTGATTCAGCGAATGATACGACGTGGAAAATACCGCCACAAATTTGGCCAGCGATTTTCGATTTATTCTCGTCGCGTGCGTGCCCGGCTGGTTGTCGGCGGGTGGACCTGGGTGCACGCGGTGAGCGTCGGTGAAGTTCTGATCGCGCTGAAGCTCATTCGCGAACTCAAAGCACGTGAAGATACCCGGAAGTTTGTGCTATCGACCACCACCTCGACTGGATTTGCACTTGCGTGTGAAAACCGGACTTCGTGGATTGAGCCGATTTACAATCCCATGGATTTCTTTTTGTTTACTTGGCGCGCGCTTCGCCTCATCCAACCAAAGCAGATTCTTCTGGTGGAAGCCGAAGTCTGGCCGAATCTGGTTGCCCAGGCCCGTCAGCTCGGAATTCCAACGCTGCTGGTCAACGCTCGGCTCTCACCAAGATCGGAGCAGCGGTTCCAAAAGTTTCGGTTCTTCACGGCTCCGATTTTCAATCAGCTTACAGCCATCTGTGTGCCGGATGAAGAGGACGTGGATCGCTGGACCCGTCTCGGTGTGCTGCGGAAAAAGCTCCATCGCACAGGAAGCATTAAGTTCGATGATGCCAGCGCGCACACGCCCAACACGCGTGATTTCTGGACGGTGCTGGAGTGCTTCGGAGTGGTGCGCGATTCTCCGATCCTCCTTGCGGCAAGCACCCATGCCGGTGAGGAGGCCGTCCTCGGGAAATGTTTTCTCGAATTGCGGAAGCAATTTCCCGACCTCTCGCTGGTTGCTGTCCCGCGGCATGCGGAACGTGCGTCGGCAGTGAAATCAGATCTGGAAGCGCTTGGGCTGCGTGTGGCGCTCCGGAGCGAAGATCAATGGGAATCTGCGCCGCCGGACGCCGTGGTGGTGAATTCCACCGGCGAGCTGCGTGATTGGTATCGCTGCGCCACGGTTGTTTTCGTAGGGAAAAGCCTCCTGCACAAGGGTGGTCAAAATCCTGCGGAGCCGATCGTGTGCGGTCGGGCAGTCATTGTCGGACCGCATATGCGAAACTTCGACGTTCTGGTTAGCCAACTCGTCCGGCACGACGGCCTCGTGCAAATTTCGGACTCTTCGGAGCTTACTGCAGCTGCTGCCGAGTTGATCGTATCGCCGGATCTACGGCAACGGATGGTACTCCGGGGGCAAGATGTCATCGAGTCACACCGCGGATCCACCGCCCGCACCTGCGAAATTGTGGAATTATCTTAACCGTCTGCAAATGTGTGGTGAGCGGCCCTACAATTCGAGCAACTGCGCCGTCCGTGTTATGCCGTCGAAGTAGATGCAGAATGGGGGAAATACCAAGTAGTGCGCCGTCAGTGCGTTTTCTACATAGTCACATACGGCGGTGGTGATTTCTTTTTGGCCGTCGATGAACTCATGCAGCTTGGCCGGCATGACGAGATCGAAGGAAACGTAGTTTTCCCAATCGGCTCTGGGGATCGTGCGCAGATCGATAGCCCTGGGCAGTGACTCCAGCACGCGGAGAGTTTCTTCAATGTCTCCATCGACGTATCGCATGATGGCATCGATGTCGAAAACTTCATTGAGGACCTCATTTTGCTTTTCTGGCGACAGCTCGTAAAATGGTCGATTGGGGTCCGGTGATTCAGGGGTTTGCATGGGTGTATGTGTGGTTATGGGTATTGTGTGGGTTTTTTGGATGTGGACGCAACTCGGTTAGCTGGACGTTCAAGAAGATGGGTGTGATTAAAATCGGGTGGGCTTGATGATGGGCATCGGACATTAAAACGGTGAGAGCGCGGCGGAATCAGCGCAGCATTTTCAACACCAGCCTCCGAATCACTTTCCCTCAGCGCATGAACCCATTCAAATCTCAAGGTTGAATGTTTGATGCTCCAACCGCATATCCGGCTATTTTATGATGTAATAGCCTCGGGTTCACTCGCTTTTAACCACGCCCTCATGAGATAGGGGAGTGATGCGTTACGGATTGGCGCGAAGAACCCTATTGGTTCTTCGCTGTTTTCGGTGGGTGAGCATGTTCAGTTAAGACCCGGAGGGTCCATTAGAAGATTAGCCGGTGGTGCAAACCACCGGGATTCGATACAGCAAGTGATCCGCCCCGGCAGGGGCGGAGGAAAATCCCAACCCTGCCATCGACCCATCTCTGTCTGCATTACCATCGTGTTTTTGGAACCAAGGATCACGCGCCGGTCATTGCATCTGCGTGGCATGGCGATTTGCATGCTTTCATGGGTGGTATTGTGCGCACCCATGGTGGCGTGCCGGAGGCCGTGGGTGGTGTTTCCGACCAGGTTCATTTGATGGTGGGACTACGAGCCACGCATTGCCTCTCCGCTGTGATGCGCGAATTGAAGTCCGTTTCCTCACGATGGGTCCATGAGACCCCAGGGCTTCAGTTGTTTTGCGTGGCAGGAAAGTTACGGAGCATTCAGTGTGAGTCAGTCGCAGAGGGTTACTTTCCGGCGTTACATTGGCGAACCAGGAGGAGCACCATCATAAGCGCACGTTTCGCGAGGAATATCTCGAACTCCTCCAGCAACACGGAGTGGAGTTTGATAGTCGGTATGTGTTTTGATCCGTCACCCCTGCCGGGACTGATGTCATCATCGGTCGATATTCCGGTGGTCGGCACCCTGAGTTTTCTACAGACCAACCCTTATTCTGCATTTTATATTGATTCAACCGCATCTCATCTGTGCCGAGGCCGTTGCCGGTTTGCATGGGCAGAAAATATGCCCCGCCACGAGTTTCGCTAGTTGCCGCCTACTGGCCGTGACGGGCGCGTATTCTTCCGCTATCCGCGCGGACGCGGACACACTGGACCGAGGAGAAAAGAATTAAAACCATGAAGGACATAAATGGCATGAAGATTCAGAAAAAATCTTACTCAGCCATCTCCCCCTTCCTGTCCTTCATGCTCTTCATGGTAGAAAAAAACGGGTTCGCCTCGTCGGAAGTCAACCCGGCGGCAAACAGCGCAAAATCCCGCTCATGCCCGGCGCGCTCGTTGTCCTCCCGCAAGCGAGTCGGGCAGCGAGTTCTCAAACCGCACTGTTGTTTCCCCCTCCCATAGCGTTAATCGTCCTTCAATATTATACCCAAAAAGTTGTGTCGAAAGCTCAGGGTTGGCACCGCCGGCTAATTTCCGCAAGCCCTCCGGGCTGACGGAGTCGTAACCCCACTGGAAATAGCGAAGGACCAGGACTCTTACGTAAGAGTTCCATGGGTCCGGACAAAGCATATGGTTGAGCCAATCATCCAGCTCATTCGTTTTTGAGAACGGCTGATTTTCGCTCCATAAAAACCGCGATCCAAATGCAGATCTCATAAAGCAGATACATCGGACCACCCATCAGAAGCATCGTGATCATGTCAGTCGTCGGTGTGAGAATGGCGGCAAAAATCAGGATGGCAACTGCAGCTTGCGCTCGAATTCGTTTGAGATCTGGAGCAGTGAGGACATCAAGTTTCACCAGCAGCAAGACAACCACCGGGAGCTCGAACGCCAACCCGAACGCAATGACAAACTGAGTCGTGAACGAATAGTATTCACGAACAGTCCAAGTCGGAACCCACCCGAGCGATTCAGCATCCTGATAAAAGAATGCCAGCGCGCTGGGCAATACCACAAAATAGGCGAATGCCACACCGGCAAGAAATAACCCGAAGCCCATGGCGGCAGCCGGCCAAATAAATCGACGCTCTTTGGCATTGAGCGCAGGCAGCACAAAGTCCGCGAGGAAGACGAGCAGCAGCGGGAAGGCCAGCACGATGCCAGAGTAGAATGCCAGCTCCAGCGAAATTGAAAACGAATCCACCACTCCGAGTGATTGCAGGTTATCGGCGCGCTCGGCATCTACGCTGCGCAGCGGGTGCTGGATAATGGCAAATAGCCATTTCCTAAACAAAAATCCGCACATCATTGCAGCAACCAAAGTCACTGCCATCCGGATCATCATCTTCCTGAGATCCTCGATGTGGTCGAGAAACGGCTTGGGTTGATCCTCAAGCTCCCGGAAGTGAAAGAATGATTTTTTCCAGTTCACTGACACCGTTTAGCGGGAGAGGTGTCCCATTGCCACCATCCGCGCAATGGCGGCAAGTGAGTTGGCATCACAAATCACGCCGTCGGCGATCATCGTCCAAATTTCTCCAAGAGCAAACTCCCGGCATTCTAATATCATCTCGCTCTGATCGGGACGGTGTTCCGTATCAAATCGATGTACGCCCGTCGCGAGAAAAAGGTGGCAATATTCATCTGTGAACCCCGCGGAGGGCCAATAATTTCCAAGCGAAACCATGGGATCTGTTGTTCGCCAACCGGTTTCCTCTGCTAATTCTCGGTGGGCGGTAGCGTGGATTGTTTCTTCGGTGACGGCTCCGTCGATCTGCCCGGCGGGAAATTCCCACAGCTGGCAGCGGATCGGCACACGTTCCTGACATATCATGAGGAAACCACCCGCATCCGTGCGCGGAGCGACTACCACGGCCTGTTTGCGGCGCACCACCATCCATTCCACGCCATCAGGCCGGGTGGGCGTGGCGACACATTCACGCATTACGCGCAGATACGGAGAATCCACGCACACGTCACAATTGATTTCGCGCCACCCCGCTGCAGTCACGTCAACACCTCCCGCCAATGCGAGAGCCTGGATCGGACGTTATCCGGTGATGGTGCACCCGGCGCTGTGCGGGCGCGCATGGCAGATTGGATATCAAAGACATCGAAAACATCGGCACGGAAGCTGGCAGATGCCGCTTGAAATCGATCCAGTGGAAGCTCATTCAGTGGCACTCCGCTCGCGCCCGATTCCCCAACCAGCTTTCCAACAACCTCGTGTGCCTCGCGGAAAGGGACGCCAGCCCTCACAAGATAATCAGCGAGGTCTGTCGCAAGTAAGAGCGGATCCGTGACGGCGGAGGCGGCCCGCGATTCATCCAAGGATGCGGCATCCAACATTTCCGCGAAGATGGCAAGGGTGTTCCGAATGGTATCCACCGAATCGAATACGGGCTCCTTATCTTCCTGCATGTCCCGGTTGTATGTCATCGGCAGCCCCTTTAAAATGGTTAGCAGGGCCATCAGGTTTCCGTAAAGCCGTCCCGTCTTGCCACGCGTAAGCTCCGCGATATCGGGATTTTTTTTCTGTGGCATTAAGCTCGATCCGGTCGTGTGCCTGTCGCTTAGGTTCAAAAATCCAAACTCAGTAGATGCCCAAAGAATGACATCCTCGCTCAGCCGGGACAAATGCATTCCGCAGATCGCCAGCGCAGCGAGTAATTCGCAGGCAAAATCCCGGTCCGAGACGGCATCCATGCTGTTCTGCGTGAGTCCATCAAATCCCAACTGATCCGCCAGGAATTGACGGTCCACAACCAGCGTAGACCCTGCAATCGCACCCGATCCGAGAGGCAGGAAATTCATGCGGCGCCGCGCATCGGCAAGGCGCTCACGATCGCGCTGGAGCATTTCTACATACGCGAGAAGATGATGCGCAAAAAATACCGGCTGTGCCCTCTGGAGGTGGGTGTATCCGGGAATGATTACTGCCTTGTGCCTTTCTGCCAAGCCGACGAGTGCCGTTTGCATTCTGATTGCAAGCTGGTTGATCTCGTCGATGGAATCACGCAAATAGAGCCGAATGTCCACCGCGACCTGATCGTTTCTGCTGCGTCCGCTGTGCAGTTTCGCACCCGCCTTGCCGATCCGTCGGGTCAACTCCGCCTCGATGTTCATATGAACGTCTTCGAGGTCCACATTAAACGGGAATTCGCCGCGCTCGATTTCACATTGGATTTCGCGCAGGCCATTCGCGATGGACTCCGACTCGTCATCAGTCAGCACGCCGACCCGGACCAGTGCGGCCGCATAAGCAATGCTCCCCGCGATATCGTGACGATACATGCGCCAGTCAAATGACACGGATTCACTAAAGGTTTTAAGCAGATCTGACTGCTCTTCGACAAACCGACCTTTCCACATAATTAGTAACCTCGAGAAGCGCCCAGCAGCATTTCAATCACCGACTGCCCATCGGCTGCGCGGAGGTGCGTCTTTTACAAGCGCCTTGACGCGCGAACTCGTCGCAATGCGCTTCGATGCGGACCATCTTGGTCGCAGGAGAAAATCCGAGGCGACGAGTGATGCAGTTCTCGAGGAGTTCCATATTCGGATCTTCAAACTCAATGATCTTATCGCAGTCCACGCAGATCAGATGGTTGTGCGTGGGGTGGTCGACAAAATTCGGATCGTAGTATTTTACGTCTTTGCCGAGATCTAATTCTTGGAGGAGTCCGCTTTCCACGAGCAGTGGGATGGTGCGGTAGACGGTTGCTCGGGAAACTGACGCGTCGATACGTTTCGCCATTTCGAGAAGCTCCTCCGCGTGGAAATGCTCCTTCGTTGTCAGAACTGCTTCGATGATCGCCTCCCGCTGCGCCGTACGGCGAAGGCCTCGCTCAGCAATGAAATCAAATATTGTTTCGCGAATCGAAGGTTCCACAAGAAAAGAGAATATGGACTCCACGCTGCGAGTCAAGCCGAGGAAAGGGGAGGGGGTGCCAGAGGACTACAGCAGAGAAAAGCAAGTTGCCGTTGCTGCATTCCTGCCCTGGCGGGGTTCACCTGTTCGCAATCCATAGCCCCTGGCAGGATTCATCATATCCATCACACGCTGCGACACAACTCGATTCTCCTGTTACGGAAGCGATATGCTTCGATCAGCAGGTGGTGAGCACGATGTGTTCGATAGGCATGCCCCGAATGCTCTCTGATTCGGACGCTCGACGTAATGCAAAGCGTTTGTTTTAAGCAGGGACTATCGAAAGCGGACATCCATCAAATGATCGGGCTAATTGTTTCAAATTTCTGCGCCTGGCAGGAGTCCCGGGACTCTTGATCTGGAGAGATTGTTTCTGAAAACCGGAAAGGAACGCCAAGGCCGATAGGGAGGGGGCCGGAGAGCGAAAAGACCGGTCCGCTTCACGACACCGAAATGGTCATCAACCCCGCTTGGAGGGAGCTGGAACGCCAGAGAAACACGATAGAAAGCAAGCTGCGCTACCGCGCGCACGCTTTGCCGCCGAGAGCCTCGCAGACATCCCGGGCAAGCAAGAAAACAAGCTCAGCCAGAGGGAAAACCGTAAAGCCGAGTTGCTGGACGAGATCACCGCGATGACGCACGAACTGGTCAAAATCAAAGAGCAAAAAAACCAAACAGCCCACCACATCCGATGGGGGGATTTACCCAAAGAGCATCAATTTGAAAAACCTCTCCTCGGGCGCAAGCGTCTCATGGACGCCGTGTGCATGATCGCCTGCCGCTCGGAAACCGCCCTGTGCACCCTGCTCACGAACCCTTCTCTCGACACCGCCGCTGCTCGTTGTCTCTTGCAGACCCTCTTTACGACCGAAGCCGACATCCGCCCGGATCTCCCACAAGGCCAACTCCTCTTCGCCAAACTCAACGAAATAGAGATCGTTTTCTCGGGAGCCGGGCTCATTTTGCACTACCAATTAGTCGGCTCAAATCCCGATGAAAACTCCCAAAAGTGTGTCGCGCTCACTTCACAGAGGTAAGGGGTGCTGAGGCTGCAGAAGCCTCGTCGGGTGAGAGATCGCGGGCCGCCCGGAATTCGTTCAACTGACGCAGGGACTCCTCGGAGACAAAATTTTTGTAGTTCTGCTATCCGATGCCATCGAATGCAATGCCCTTTAGTGCAGGCGCGCTCTCCAGCATGTCCCGAATCCCGACTTTGGCGGTAGCGAGGACCTGGCTTCAGTGAAAGCAAATTACTGGCTCTGCGAAAACCACCGGATACCCGGGTGGAGGCTCCCCTCGACGGTGGGTATTTTTCTTCCAAGTGGCGGGATCCGAGATCAGATTCTCCAGCAATCTCTGATCTTCGGGCGGCATCAATTGCTGATATGCATTTTTGTCTTTTTCATCGGGTGCCTGCGGCCGCACACACCAGAAGGCATCCAACCCGGCTTCCTGGCATTACGAAGCAAATCCCTGCATGCGTCCGGCTGTGCCTCCGACAATCGATGCGTTAAATCCCAGCGTTTTCGCCGACTGGATTATCTCTCCGTCATCGGACGGGGAGTTCTTCCAAAGCTCAACGCAGCCCGAACACCAATCATTTTCAGGCTCTGGATTTTCGGAACGCAAAGGGAATATCGGGAGAACGCTCAGGAGGAAAACCAGGAGAAGCGTCATGATGGATCAGCATTCTGGAAGAAGAACAACGGCGTCCATTTCGACATCAAGTCCGAGCAGGGTGCACCCGATCGCGGTGCGCGCGGGTTTGTGAAAGCCGAAAAATTTCACGAACTCAACGTTCATTTCCGCCCAAGTCTCGCTCGTCAGCGGTTGAAGGTAGACTTTCATGCTCACTACATCGGAAGGCTTGGCGTTCGCGGCTCGAAGCACGCGCCCGATGCAGGCGAGTGTCCTCTCCGTTTGCGCCGAAATGCTCCCACGTTCAAATTTGTTCGTCGTCGGGTTCCACGGCCCTTGGCCAGACACGAATAGGAACCGGCCCTCCGCGATGACTCCATGGCAAAAAGGCTTTTGTGCCACAGGCGGCATGTCGGGAATTTCTTGAATAAAAGAAGTCATGGTCGTCTAAAGAACGTCAGAATCCTGAGTATGTCGTGTGTAAGCAAGGTTCGTTTCTTGTAACTGTTTCAGAAGCGGCTGAAAATTCTTCTTATCCCGGCGACTCCGTTGCATTACTGATGGAGGATATGACCCCGGGTGCTGCAAACTCGAAACTCAATCTCGTTATCCTGCACGCCCATGACATGGGACGTTACAACGCTGCCTATGGGCATGCGCTGCCGACGCCGAACATCGCGGCGCTAGCCGACGACAGTTTCGTTTTCCGCGATGCCCACTGTGCGGCACCCACCTGCTCTCCCATCCGGGCGGCGATGCTGACCGGGCGGACAGCCCATGAAGTCGGGATGCTCGGTCTTGCACATCGCGGGTGGTATCTCGATAACAATGACCTCCATCTGGCGGTAGATCAGGCGTTCTCAGCAAACCTCACGGAGATGCGTAAGCGGCTTGATGCTTGGATGGAAAAAACCGATGACCCGATCCGTTGCGGCCCGATCCCCACACCCCCAGGGGCTAAAGTCGACGCCCGCGAAGCAAACCACCCCGGT
>Ga0209491_10008591_pt1 | contig 12882 bp, 12 predicted proteins | sample BON02_FD_187213 | JGI IMG/M metagenome (GOLD analysis project Ga0209491, IMG submission 187213) | Freshwater microbial communities from Lake Bonney liftoff mats and glacier meltwater in Antarctica - BON-02 (SPAdes) (version 2) | ecosystem: Environmental > Aquatic > Freshwater > Ice > Glacier... | reverse complement strand
TCTTTCTGAATCTATAGTGTCCCCAATTCATCATCTTTCGAGCAGTAACAGCTGATATGTTACGATCTGCGTTTTTTACCATCCTTGAGGTTTCAAACTTTCGTAGTAATACAATGCGTACATTTCAACATAGGTAGGTGGCAAGCTTCCTGTGAGCTTCGTCGATCTTGTAACGAAGTCTCAGTAGCAAACGGAGGTAGGCGTGATTGTAAGTGGATAATTGCTTCTCCATCTTGATAACCTTGGGATCGCTCGCTGCCAGCACATCCTTGTATTTTCCAAGTTCACCTTTACTTCTGGTGACATCGTTGTGAGCCTTGGCAATATCGAGGTGCTTCATGTTATTATCAAGTTTTTGAATCTCCCTTTGTAGCTTTTTAACAGCATGATGATCCTTACACAACGATTCCGTCTTTTCAGCCAGTTATTTCTTTTTTGGAAACACTTTCACAACGATATTGAATGAAAGTTGCGTTGGTTTCTTTCAACACCTTCGTTAGTTGAGCCTTGACAGCATTCAATCTAGCAAGCTCCGCAATTCGTAAGTTTACCTCAGGATGCTCCTTAGTCAATACATCCTTGTAAGTGGCGATCTTAGTCTTCCACTTGTCCATTATAGAATGAAGCTTGTCTGCAAAGCGCAACATCGCGTAGATTCGATTCATATCACCAGCACCTCATTCAATTACCACCCCATCTGCATACTATCCAGTCATGAATGTCTTCACACCAGGATCCAATGCAACGATTTCATGTGGACGATACGTTGAAGTATCCAGAGTTGCGCCTTCTGTAAAGCTAAAATACGATCCCATCCTAGTTTTTGTGATATTCACGGCTCGAAGTACCTTCTTAGGCATAGCATCCATCTCCTTACTAGTTAAGTCATTCACCGGAAATGACTGTTCCCCGATACCCCAATTTTTCGATAGAATTTTAATGGTCTCGTTGATGGCCTGGCCTCACTCTTTCTTCTAAATCCCATTTTAAAACTAAACGGGATTCCTTTCTTTCGCATAGTGATAACTTTTTGCTCATTGATTTGTAGCGCCTTGCAATAATCGCGAACTGCTTCTTTTCTCGCATCACTAGGACACTTTCCAACCCAAGGATTGTCGGGTATCATCGATGTTATATTATCACATAGGTCACGTAAGACTAGTGCACTCTTCTGTTTTAGTTTCTCAGGATGGTTTCTTCCAAACGCAACACATTGATTGTAGCACCATCGCACAATACCAATCCGTGCTTTATGTCCCTCACCAACGTAGCCTGCAATTGTTCCAACTCAGCTATATCGTGCAAAGACCATTGTGGTGGCACTTTGGAATTCCTCTGTGCAACTCATTTGCTTTTTTGAATCTTCAGGATTGCATTCCACTAAAGTGTATTTGTTGGTCAACATTCAAAAACGTTGATGGGGGGCTAAACGCCAATTAGACACTGTAGGTTTGATTTTTGAAATGGAGATTGCTGGTGTTTATCATGGAACCCCAGAAGTTTCTATTCAGCAACTTCCTTGCAAAGTAGGCTTGGACGGAGCAGCGGCCGTGGATACTTTCTTTAGAGTGGAAGACGTTGGTACACACAAGCGAACTACTTTTCGAGGCCGTCTGCTGTTAGGGAGCATCACATCTCTTCCTGAAGGAACCCACGGCAGAATAGTAGTGCCTTCGAAAGATGTACAAGGAAATGAAACGTGGGAGTGTGAGGCGTCCTTCAAGGATATTGTTTATTGGAATCACGATATCATGCCTTCCGAGATGGACGAATCTAAAATGTGGTTGGGTTGGATCGATATAAGTAGAGCGATTCACTCTCGGGATTAACTTATATATATTGTATTAACATATATATATTGTATCAACATATATATATATATTGTTATTCTATTTATTTACGACGACCTCCTTGGTCAGTCTCTATCATGGCAATGTACCAATCAACCGCTCTCGCTTGCAGTATTTTACAAGCTACAAGTCCAAATGATAGAAACGACGTCTCGGGGGAGAAATTCTTTTTAAGCACCACGCTGATGACACAGGCAGTCAGTGCATTCAAAATACTCAATGCATTCCACATTGCATACTGGCGTCCCATGCCCGACAGCGGAAACACTACGAATGTGAAGCCCAGAATTGGACCAGCGATTAAAGCCAAGGGGTATATGGACGTAAACAGGATAACTAGAGTATGTATACATCCATGCCCTGTTTCTATATTGACACAGTAGAACGAAGTAGCAAGAAAGAAGGTACATAGAATGTCGGCCACGATTAAAGTTGACAAGGCCACTCGATACTGAATCTTACTATCGCGGGATCGTGGTCTTTGGTTCGATAGTACGCCCAAATGAGCGCATATCCAATAGGGAATATAACGCAGTTCCATTGAAACCTCCTGATCGCTTTCCTCGTCTACGATGGCAGTATCTTCCTCGTCCGAGTCCAAGGGCCCAAGCACTCTGGCGAATTGCCCAGGGAACAATCGACCCATGTCGTCGTCACTATAATACAACGCATCAGGGATCTTCTCACTTAATGAAGCCTGCCGAACTCTGGACGACTCCAGCGATGCAGACGAAGGAAATATTTTTGATTTCGCACCATCTGAATGCAAAGGATTCAATTCACGATGCTGTTCCTCTAACTGAAAGGCTTCAAGAGCTGCAGCACTTGCTTTCAATTGATCTTTACTAACCAATTGGTCTAGAAACAGACCGGGTGAAGGCTGTCGCATTCCTGCCATATCGCTTGAAACGGAAATATTTTCAGCAAGTAAAGGAGACACCGAGTCAAAACTTAATCGGCTCTTACGCTCTCGATGTAAAACAATGCCAGGTCGGAGTGTTTTGCATTCAGGTGTTGAGAATCTTCCCAATCGGACACCAAGTCCACCAAGTTGGGGAATGGATCTCTCAATCACATGCAATGACGGTTGACAAGACATCATCCATTGTGAAGGATGAACAATTCTCAGAGCTGCGTTTAACTTGCCGAGCATCTGCAGCCAAGCTTGATCAATAAATGTTTCGAGCTCTACCAAATGCGGAACGGATCGGACCAGTATATCACTAACATCCACTTGGTAAGGCGACCAATAGGATCCATCTCCAGTAAGAAACAGTATCAAGGGAAGATGTGATTCCCTATCGACTGGTTTGGGTCCAATAATATCGATATAGGCAACGGTACATTCAGGATCCGTTCGAAATTTAAAGGTATTCATCAAAGCTCTTGAACGCGCACTGATCACACAATCATGATCGTAGGCATGGAAATACTCTCTCAGAACGTATGCACGTATTCGTTGTTGTCGACGTAAATACAACGAGCCAAGAGGATAACATAATAAATGAAGTAAGAAAGAAACCACTTTGGTTTGACCAAGATGGGGTGCTAAAGCGTTCACCTTTAAGGCCATGGCTCGATACTTTTCTGCATCTAGTAAATGTGCCGCTGCTTCGGGGGGGTTCTCATCGACCACCCATGGGTCATAAATCAAGTTATATCCTGATAGATACACTCGATAAAGATGCATGGGAACATCACCATCTTGTAAACCTTCTTGAAATAATTTACGTTGCTTGCCTAACTTGCCTACCGAAAACGGATTGAACTCCGTGCTGCTTCCGCTATAGGCTTCGTTTCGTAACAACGTAGAAGATAAACGGTTGTCCACAATTCCCACTTCACGTCGGTGCTCCATCAATGCGCGCATGGTATTCACTCGTTTGCGTTGGATTCTAGCCTCATTGGCGTAATACCCTGGACACCATTCCACCTTTGTACATACACATGTAAACAGGATGGCTATAAGAGTGATCACGCCCCCCATCACGGCAACAAACATAGCCACTCCTCCCATTCCATCAATCAGATTCTCCAAAGCAGTGTTACACTTGGGTTGTACGTATCCAGGGTTACAAGACACAGGACAATCCTGTTGAGTAGCCCCTTGAGCATACCATGAGCAGCTTCCTCGCTCAATGCATGTACGTCTTAAACATGGAATGCAGTTGGAGGGTCCACTTGTGTTCTTGTAGAATCCGAGGCCGCACATGGTGCACCACGGACCACCATATCCCATTGCACACACACGAGTGCTCAACGTACCAGATCTACCCGCTCGACCACCATGCAATAGTTGCATGCTTGAGCTAAACCTCCCTTGACGACCACCCACCATATTCAGTCCTGATGTAAAGTTACCCCAATGCGTGCAACCGAAATCAGCCTCGGATATATAGAATCCACTTAAATCGAATAGTGATGCTTCGTCATCAAAGGATAAAAGTATTCGACCTCCTCCACCCCCACCAGCACCTGTACACATACTTAATAAAGTTTCTATTACTGCTCCGACTTACCTCCGATACCGCCAGATCCCCCTGAAGCAGAAACATTGCCCAAGGAATTCCCACATACAGTTCGTGCGAGAATCTGTACAGAGCCACCAGCACCACCACCACCACTGGAAGCCATCGAAGGATCAAGACCATTCCCAGTAGCTCCATTGGCTTTCACTTCCCCATTCAACTGCAGCAAGGAATACGCTCGCACGACACTAACGCCACCTCCAGAACCGCCACTCAATCCGGTGAGAGACGATCCACCGCCTGATCCACTCAGTATGGGGAAACCAGGATTGTCATAAGTAGGTCCAACTGAATCACATCCTATACCAGATCCTCCAAGACCTCCATGCGAGGCCCCGCTACCTGAGCTAGCGCTGCAACCTTTACCGGTGCCCGAGTCCGCGAGACATCCTTGACCTGTGGAAGTCACAGTCCCATCGATTCGTACCATATCCCCGCACATGAGAATACTAGACCCGCTAACTAAACCGGATGATGATATGTATATGGAATCCTTGAGAGAGATGTTGCGATAAAGCGGTTGCGGAGGATTCATCACCGCTACGAGGACCGAAAAATCTGCGTTGTAGAGTTTCTCGTCTTGATCGGAGGACACCATGGCGGCGATATCTTCACAAGAAAAGGTTTTGTTGAAAGTAGAACATTGCGGGATGCCTGCAGTACTCGCAGTGTTGGAAATTTGAATGTATTGTGTCCCAATAAAGACCAGTTTCTCTGCTTTGATGGTCCCGTCGACAAATAATACCGGTGATACGATGTGAACGATAGAAAGCAAACCGGCTTCTCCCACAGAGAGTGCCGAATCCTGCCGCGTGATGGATCCAGCAATATTCACACTTTTAAAAGCTTTTAATTTGAAAATACCTTGGAACGAGATGCTACTGGAAGCGTCCACGGACGCATCGGAATCAATATGGATCTCTGGGTTATTGGCACAGTTAATGGAACTCCCTGATTTTAGCTGAAGAACCATTCCACTCATGTATTTACATCCAATAATTCGACCAGCACCAAGAAAGATTCCTGCATCGTTTCTGGGATCCGGAGCGATGACGAGGTGGGTGGCATTGACAAGTGCATATTTGTTCACCTGTACTGCGATGACTCTCACTTTGGATGCATTGGTTACATTAAGATTAAGAGGCGTGTTTGCAATTGCAAGTTCCCGTACTTCACATGCTCCCACAGCGGGACAGTTGCTTATCTGTATGGATGCAGATAAAAGATCGCCGAGCACACGAAGCACAGTTCCAGCAGCACCTGATCCACATCGTGAAACGGACCTGCCTCCATGCACTCTAATATCAAAGGATCCAGCAACCACAATCCTATCGACTGCAATAAAAGCGATACGCCCGCCGCCACCGGCTCCTCTCTCTTTTGAAAAGGAGGACCCTCCTGCAACCGAGATTGCTGGTGTTTCCTCCGCAGATACACCAACACCTTCACATACAATTTGATCTCCTTCAATAACCACTGTACCACCAGCACCTGCAGCGCAGTCACGTTGTTGTGTGAAGCACAATGCGTTTGATCCATCAGACACGACTAACCCTCCTATGCTCATTTTGGCCTGCGACGAAAGGAATATTCGGCCACCACCTCGATGAGGACCGACGCCTCTGCCATACCCCGCTTGTTCATCGGGAATGTCTTCGTATGCCCAGCCGTCCCACGGAGAATCTGCAAAACCCACAACCTTGCCGGACAAATCAGGTGGAGACGCACATTGCGGATAGCCCCCTTGTCCTCCGTTGGACCCACCATAGGACAGCAACGATTCACGATGCAAAAGTCTGGAATGCAAACCAAGACCACTTGCATTCACTACGCTTCCGGTATCAAGCGTCATGTACCCTCCTGATACCATCTTAATACTCGACATCCGAATAAGTGAACCAGGGAACATGGTAATATTTCCAGTCACATTTAAAGTAAGCTCACATCGATTATTGCCCGTAAATCCAGTATTGCAATTTATGGAAGCTGGATGGAATTCCAAATTCGAATCCACAGTGCACGTGCAGGAGCACGATTCAATTCCGGGGGTGCATTGTATTTCGAAATCAACGTCTGAAATTCGGCACACATCGCTCGTACTGGCTTCGGAGCACAAAGACCCAAGGTCAGTGATGGTGCTTACGCAGTTGCATATAGGAACTGCGTCAACATGAAGCATCAGCAGTACAACCACTACGAGGAAACATCGTGGCATCTCCAAATTTATTTTAAATAAAAAATAAAAAATATAGATTTCTACTAGTCGAAATGCTACGACTCATCTATTGTATGGACCACCATTGAGTTTTCTTTCAATATGTGCAACTAGAATGTTGTTACGGAGTAGTGGTTTCAAAAGATACTTCACTACCGATTCCCAAGTCAATAAAAGTGTATGGTCTTTCCTAGGACCGTCTTCAGGACGTGCTCCAGTGAGGACAGTCATGCTTTTGGGCGGAATACATGGAAACGAAAAAATGGGAATCAAAATAATAGAAAACCTAGTGGATGATTTGCAGTCTGGAAAAGCAAAAATAACCAAAGTAAATTCAGAGGTTATTCTGGCACTAGGAAATTTGCGAGCTATCAAAGCAGAAACTCGTTGCTTTGAATCAAGTCTTGATTTGAACAGGTGTTTTGTTCCGAAATATTTAGATTCTCCTACTCGGCGAGAAGCTGAAGCAAAACGTGCAGCCATTTTAGCCCCATATATCCAAAGATCAGACCTTTTGCTTGATATTCATGCAACCAACAAGGAATCAGAACCGTTTATTCGGATTGCAGGACGAGCTACCAACGATCACCTTCAAACAGCTAGTTGGTTTGGAGGACTGAAAGCATCGCCTAGTGGCAAGCTCAAGTTGCTTTTGGACCCTTTCTACCATATCGGTAGCAAACCTTGCACCACAGATGAGTATGCGGGTATCATGGGAGGCGTTGGTTTGTGTTTAGAAACAGGTATAGCAGATGATCTATCCTCCATGGAGGAGATTTTCCTCCGTGTGAAAAAACTTCTTGAGTATGAAGTAGGATTAGAATATGAGGATGACACTGCTATTTCAGATCCTTCCAAAACATATGGAATAAACAGAATGGAGATGGGATCAGGGAATATCGTCACCGTGCCTCCATTTTTCGATCACCTTTTTGAACCATATGTTCTCCGAGCAGGACACGAACTTCTCGCAGATGGATTTGAATGGGAGCCTGATGCTGGTAATCGCAATTGGCAGCCGGTTTCTTCGAAAACCGTCGTCGGGCGTGACTCAAAAATGAACATCTACACTGTCTTTGACGATTCCGTCATTCTATTTCCAAAAACACAAGAGTTGATGCAAGTAGGAAAGCCTGTCTATTGGCTGGCTACCAAAGTACGGGCTCATTATCTCGCAGGTAAAAAAGAAGCCCTGCCAAGGATGCCGGAAAAATCGAGTATGGAAGAGTTGGAGGGTTCGAAATTCGAATTCAAATTCGCCGAGTTTATCAAGAGGGTAATCAAGCACAATTCGGATATCTTTTTGGCGAATTTGTATTCGGACCCGGGTTTATACCGTAAATCCTCCAAGAATCGGTGGACCGTGGTAGACCATGAGAGTCAGATGCATTTAAGTCAGAACTTCGGAGAGATCCCAATGAAATCATCGATGGTGAGACTGCCTGGAATGGGCAGTGGACCCAATGCACCTGATGGATATAATATATCCATTGTATTGAACAATTTCAACAAAGCTGAAGAAAAGCGTCTAGTGCAAGGTAGCCCAAAAGCCACAGCTGCTATGTATCCTAAGAGTGTGATGCAGAATTTCCTGTACATTCCAAAACATGGTAACAATCCTATATGCATCTATCCATCCACGTTGGCAGTTTCTGGGGAGCATTTCACTCGCGGTGTCGCCCCGTTTTGGTCGCCCAGACTAGCCTTGGTCTACCCCGTGTATCATGCTAGCAAAGGTACGGTGCTATATGTGGGAATCAAAGTGGAAGATGATGTTAATCGAGATGATATGATAGCAAGGTTCAAAGCGCACGAGTATGAGCCTTTAACCTTGTTGAGAAAACAAGTTGTGTATATCCAAGTGCGTGTGTATGGGGATGCCTATGTCTTTTTCGATCAAAGTGCCACAGATCCTTTGTACGATTGTGTGAAAGTTATGGGGAATGATAAATTAGCGGTGGGAAGAACCTACGAGAGTCTTAGAAACGCACTGCATTTGTTAGGGAGTGAGTTTGGAGGCATTCCATTTGAATTTCATCCGGTTTTCGATGCAAGAGGTGGACTTATTTCTGAATTTGCTACGAAAAAGAAACTTTAATAAATTATTGTGGTCGAAGTTAAAGTTTAGTCGGATAGAATTGCAGGCTGAGAGGTACAGTGATGGAATAAAGCCAAGACGAGGTATTGTCAAATTCAACCGCTAGAAATCCACAAGATATATCTTCAATGTATTTCGGAAATTCAAAATTATAATAACCATTTGAATAAATAGCCTCCACTTTGATTTCTTCCACCGCACCTTGCTTCAAGTACAACCAAGAGAACTGCGGAGGTAACTCAAGAGTTTCAGTAGTGCTGATTTGAACACACTGGCGATCTCCAGTGCGAGTAAGATACAGAAAAAATTCACGTTTTTCTCGAGCGCTCACCATGCACTCGAGGTGGTCCATCAAAGGAAGATGATCATCATCGGACCCCCGATCGACGAAATCCCCGTTTTTAAGCCTAATCATTTTGTCAAGACGATGTAAAACCACACAGTCATTTACTTGTTTCAGGATTTGGCGATGGTAACAAGCTCCAAGGAAATTCACTTTAGCCAACGTGTTTTTCCGTAGTAAAAGTGAAATCGCCGGCCAAAAAGTGTGGAACGACGTTGGTGTATTTACAAAGACTGCTTTTGAAAGAGACTCAGGATAATTTTTAGTCCCTGCCTTAATTATTGAATGAATCAAACTCATGCTTTTAACGTGTTTCAATTGATGGAGTCCGAAATTGGACATGTCCAGTATTTGCACACTACGGACAATCCGGCCGTGAAGTCTGCTCAAGGTGTCGAGATGCTCCGCCCTGGTTTCGATAAATGAAATAGTGTGCTCGACAAGCTGATCCAGACTCAACGAATCCAGCAGCTTGTCCACATTGACTTTCCCAATGACTTCCAAGTGTATGGGCTCTCCACATGGTGAAGCGCCAGCAGGAAACCACGGGCCATAATCCCCGCAATCTCTCATTATTTGAAAATGAGGCAAATTATATTGACTGCAACAATGGATGTCCAAAATAGTTTCCCTCAGAGCATCCACTCCAAGTTCCTGCCGCCAACTCAGCATGCTTACATATGCCTCGTAGGCCTCTTCCATTATATCATCGTGTGCATTAAGAAAACGTTGAATACGTTCCTTAGATTTGACACTAGGATGTGATATATCCCATAGACCTTTGTGATTTGCTTGTACTAGCGCAGAAAGCTGATCTTCCATTCGACATAAATTTTTAACTGTATGTTTCATATGTTTCATCGACTAAAGGTATCACAATTGAAGGACGAGCTTCGGGCTAGGGGGCTCCGTGTCAATGGAAATAAGGGCGAATTACTCGAGAGATTGGAGTCCTATCAAGATGGTGGAAACAAACGTCCATTAGTTGACGTAGAACATGAAAGGAAGCGCCAACGCATCGAAAGTGAAGCCGAAGTTTCGTTATCACGCATGTTTGATAGATACTGCAAGGAGGAAGAATGCATTGGTATGGAAGGCGTGCTTTCTCTGTGTGAAGATATAAGAGTCTCCCCTGAAGATCCTGTAATGATTGTAATCTCGTGGTTTTGCGAGGCCAATCAATTGGGGGAGTTTTCAAGAACAGAGTTTAAATTAGGTATGGGTAAAATAGGATGTTGTTCTGTGGAAGAACTCGGAATGAAAGTTGACCAGCTAAGGAAGTATATCACTGTCCCTGGAGCCGACTGGGAGGACATTTACAAATTTGCTTATGGTTGGGCGTGCGAACCTTCTCAAAAGTCAATTAGTAAAGAAGCTGCCTTGGGTTTATGGCCCATTTTTCTGGAACCTCTAGGATTTAGCGTTCTAGATGTATTCCTCAGATTTGTCGGTAAAACGGGTGCTCGAGGAATCACCAAAGATACATGGGTTCAAACCTTGGCGTTTGTTAAATATTTTAAAAGAAATGGAAATACTCTCGCTGATGATATGGAAAATGCATGGCCGGTGCTCATTGACGACTTTATCGAGTTTTATAATAAGCAAGGAATTTAGAAAGTTTATTTATTGAAAGCCGTTGACAAATTCGAGACCTTCGAATTTAAGATCATCCGGAATGGGCAGAAAGCCATCTGAGTCAACATTCTGATCTGCTTGTTGGTCAAGCAGCATATTTCCTTCTGTATCAAAAACGGTTATCCAGGATGAAATATCCTCACCCACTTCTCGCACCTTAATAGCCAGAAAATGATCCTCCGTTCCTGGAACTTTCCTCAACGAAGTGAAACCGCGGTCAGGCTGAAGTGGACCAACAGTGCGTGTTTCAATATGTCGAAAATCCTCAGAGGCTATCAGTAGGACATTAGAACCCATTTGCTCATCCAATACAGGATTGTATTTTATCGTTTTGGAAAGTTTTCGAGGGAGTACGAACCATTGCCGAGATCTGGCATCGAAATGAATTGCTTCATGCCATAAATAAGAAGAAACATTTGCTGCGTATTTCAACGCTGCATAGATACTTCCCCAGTTGTGGTTTCGAACACGCCCTCGGGAGTCGATGGTTTTTACCCATTCAGAATCACGATGCTGAAGGTTCCCGTGGTTGTCGGTCCACTCCTTTCCAATGGACCCTACATAAAGAACATTGTCTTTAACGGTTGCCCATTCAATTTTACATGGTTTGACCTTTTCACCATTGCCATCAGCGATAGCCCAACGCTGAAATACCTTTGGTTGGTTGCCAGGTTTCGGATTCACAGTATCAATCTTAAATACAAGACCTGTGTAATCACACATAGCCAATAGTCTATCTTCAAATCTCACCAGCTCACTAAGTTCCATAGATCGATTCTAGAATTCGAATCGATCAAAATACTTAATATTCAATACAGGTCGCACTCACCTTGTTGGCTGTTGAGGATTCCAAGCTAAGAGTTTTTCCCCAATTAATTCTGTACTTTTTATTACCAGCTTCATCACTGTCTGAAACAAGATCTCCGATTTGCATAATAGATCTCCATAGAAACTTCTTAGGGTCCCGACTCTGGATGACAACAATGAATAATTCGAATATCAAATAAATAGAATGCACAAACCTTCAAATCCAGATCACTGACCATTGCGAATGGGAAGCTTTGGCTATCAAACAGCAAGATTCCATCGTCCACACATTCATTTGTTTGACACGAAACTATGTGCACCAGCCAAGCCAGCGGAAGCAACAAGAACATATTCTGAGGTGGGACCGTACCGCAGAATTTGAATTTTAACATGTACATCAAGTCAGCATATGGATTATTAGGATTAGTCTGTAAAAAATGATGAGGTTGTTATCACGCAGGGTGCTTGTCTTCATGTAGCGAGTCTGTAAAATAATGATATTGTTACCACGCAGGGAGTTTGTCTTCATGCAGTGATCTAAATTGACAATTGTTGAATTTTATGTAATCGATCAAAAGGCCTTATTTCTTATACGCTACTAATTAATTACCACGGCTGCTGACACCAGATTGGCCCTCTACTGGATAATCCTTTGTCTACTCTATAGGGTCCTACATATTTACATGTTCTTGATTTTATATAAAATATTCCATGGTTAATGTTCATGTAAAAAGGGAATTCAATAAATTGCACGCGAATTTATTGAAGAATTTTCCCAGAGCGCGAATTGGAAAAGGAAATTTTGTGAATTAATAAAGTATCTACTTGGCGGCATTACTTTTCTTGGATTTTTTGGGTTCCGCATTCGAAATACCATTCGTTTCAGATTCTCGGTTTTTCTTTTTTGATTTCTCCGTCTTTTTGCTATCCTTGGATTCTACATTATTTTTTGGCTGTTTATTTTTCTTTGATGACGATTCCTTCTTCGTTTTCCTATCAGGAGAAACAGTCTCATCTAATTTACTTGAAGTTTTCTTCGATTTCTTTTTCTTATCACCTGAAATTTCATCTAATTCACTTGATGATTGCTTCTTCTTCTTTTTATCAGGAGAAGCCTCATCTAATTTACTTGAAGTTTTTTTTGATTTCTTCTTATCACCAGAAGAAGTGTCAACTGATTCAGATTTCTTTGACTTCTTCTTTTTGTCAACAGAACTCTCATCTGATTCAGATTTCTTGGACTTCTTCTTCTTCTTCTTTTTGTCAACAGAACTGTCATCTGATTCAGATTTCTTTGAATTCTTGGATACTTTTTTAGCTTTCTTCAGTTCTTTCTTCAGTTCTTTCTTGGCCTTTTTTGACACTTTCTTAGATTCACTTTTCTCCTTAGCTTCCCGTTTACGTTT
>Ga0209491_10008584_pt1 | contig 12896 bp, 18 predicted proteins | sample BON02_FD_187213 | JGI IMG/M metagenome (GOLD analysis project Ga0209491, IMG submission 187213) | Freshwater microbial communities from Lake Bonney liftoff mats and glacier meltwater in Antarctica - BON-02 (SPAdes) (version 2) | ecosystem: Environmental > Aquatic > Freshwater > Ice > Glacier... | reverse complement strand
CCTGCCCCTCCCTCCCAAGCCCCCATCCTCCCCATTGGCCTACGCCTCCGACGGGAGCAGCAGCTTTTGCGCAAGGCCAAGAAGAAGAAGGAGCAAGCGGAGAAGCAGAAGCAGAAGCAGGTCAAGGTGCGTTTGTGTGTGTAGTGTGAGGGCGGGTGGAGCAATGGAGGGAGGGAGGAGGTCAGCTTTCGAAGCCCATCTGGAAAAGTACGAGCCCTCGTCTTATTTACCTACCCACTCTCTTACTACCACAGGCGGATGATGATGATGATGAGAGTGAGGAGGAGGATAAGGTAGAGGATGGTGATGACGAGAGCAGCCTGGCCAGCAGCATTGCCTTTTCATCAGATGAGGACGAGGAGGAGGAGGGCGACGACGAGGACGACGGTACGTTCTACCTCTTTCCTCTCCTGCTTTCTCTTCTTCTTTCATTTCTTTTTCAATGGCTAGGATTGTGCTTGTGCGATTGTATGGGAAGGAGGCGCAACCTTCATTTTGCTTCTAAAAATCATGCCCTCCCTCCCTCCTTCCCGTACCTCTGCTTATCCCCCACTCACCCTTCCTCCCTCTTTTCCCACTTCCCTCCCTCCTCCCTCCCTCATCAGGCAGCAACGACAAGAAGAAGAAAGTAAAGCTCAATGATCTAGACGCCCAGCTCGCCGCCCTCGAACGTGAGCTCGGCTCCTCTTCCTCCTCCTCCCACTCCTCCTCCTCCTCCTCTTCTGACCACTCCTCCTCCGACGACGACGTAGAAGAAGAAGAAGAAGAAGAAGAAGAGGAAGAAGAACAACAAGGCCTCCTCATCCAAAAAGGCGGCACCATCCTCAAATCCCGCCTCGTCAAAGAAGCAGCCATCCCCCCCCCCCCTCCCCACCTCCTCCCCCTCCCTGAATGCAAAGGCAAGGGAGGCAGTCGTGGCGCCACCACCCAAGACGCCGACGGCAATGACATCCCCAAAACCAAAAAACGCAAAACCCGCAAAGAAAAAATCGCGGAGGACCAACAAAAGAAAGCGCAACAGGAGGAAGGCGACGACGGTATTTGTGCCGGGCCCCTTCCTTCCTCCCTCCCTCCCTCCTCCTCTTCTGACCGGGCCTCAGGCTTAGCACAGACCGTGGCGGAGCTCTTGTCAAATTATCAACCTTCCTCTTGTGAGCGTCGTCCTTTTTATTGTCGTATTTGTAGGTATCAGGGGGAGAGTATTGAGGAGCTGAATGAGCATAAGAAGAGTGAGTTGCACGTGATGGCGGAGGAAGGGGAACGCAAGCTGGCTTTTTGTCGCTTGTGTCGCAAGCAGTTTACGAGCCCTGAGCAACTCAAAGGCCATTTGAAAGGGAAGCCACATCAGGAGTTGTTGATGAGACGGAGACGCGGGGGAGGGGGCGCAGGGAGGGAGGGAGGGAAGGGGATTGTGTATGGATGATAAGGAATAAAAGAATGATTTATCTGGAATTTGTTTTTTCCCGCTTGGGTTGGGTTGGCTGAAAGGACGCTTGGGATTAAGTTTGCATATTTGTGCCTATTATTTTCCTGTCGCTACTCCTCTAGCATTCATTTACCTAGCTCTCGATCTCGCAAAATGACGTATTTATTATTCACCAAGCCCTTCTCTTTCCTGACCACATAACCTCCCCCGCAAATTTCATCGTTCTACTACCACGACCGAAAGAAGACAGACATTCTCCCAAAATATAAAGTCATATATCTCACACGCAGATATACACGTGCTTGTGTGTGGTATACATTCATGGCCTTTGGCCGTATCCTGGCAAAGCAACTTGGTGCCTTTGGTTGGAGAGGAGACGAGCTTTGCGACGACACCGGTAGCAGCAGCAGCAAAACAAGCACCAGCAGCGGGAGCGGTCGCGGCCGACAACAGCCGCTGACAGAGTCGTGCTCTCCCGTCCGCTCTGCAGCTTTTGCACGACCTGCTAGACGATCATGAGAAGCAGGCTGCCTTCCTTCCTCCCTCCCTGGCACTGTCGCGAGAGGACCTAGACATTTTGAGGGAGGGTCGACGGCTGGTTGTGTGTCAAAATGAGATAGTGGAAACTTTCATGGTTTCGCTTTTGGCAGCACCGGGAATTAGGCTGGAGGGAGAAGGAGGAGGAGAGGAAGGGAGGAAGCAGGGTATGCGGGCGGTGAGATTGTATCTGGAGATGGTGGAGGAGGGGTTATTTGTGCCCTCGCTGAGGGAGTGAGGGAAGGGTTGAAGTTGGGATTTGATAAGTTGAGTATGTGTGCGTGTGTGGACAGGTGTACAGGTCTCTTTTAATTATGGCTCGGCGCGTTGCGAGGGGGATGAGAAGAAGAAGGTATTTTCAAGACTCGTAGAAGCATATATATGTGTGATAAATCAGCCTGGATAGTTCACCAACAGAAACAATGAGCACAGACGTCGAGGGAAGCATTCTACAAAAGAGAAAGGCTGTGCAGATGCAGCAAGCTCGAGCTTTGCCGTGCCCTTGGCTTGCAGCCGCAGGGGCTTCTCGTTGTGATTATTTTTACCTATATCCTCCGGTAGACCCAGGCACATATTGGCACACAGCAGCATATAAGCGAAGCATTTCAAGCTTGGCTGCTGGGGGGCGCTGCTATCTATTCATTTCCGTTCAGTTGAGTTGGTTCTTTTCTTTTTATCAATGCTGACCATGGTGCTGCTGTTCAGTTCAGTTCACTTCAGTTCATTTGATTCTTTTCTTGATCGACGTTGACCTTGGTTAAGCCATAAACGCATCGAAATGTCGTGCTGCTCTTCCGTACACGAATTATAACCTCCTCTGGTCTGCGCGCGGTCGAGCCCTGGAATAAGCTGGGAATGGAGGAATGCTTTGAAAATTTTAGATGCATAGTGCGTAACAGGTATAATTGTCTTTCTCCTGAGTTTGTCTTTCACCCATGCTGGTAAGGTTGGCGGGGAAGACAAGAGGACGCAAGCACGCTGCTTCAGAGGAACTTGCATGCGGTAACGGCTTGATGGTCGGCTTGATTCAAAATGATTGGTCGTCTTGCCATTCACACTCACATCCCTCCACTCAACCACACATACACCCACACATAAATGCACAGGCAGCACAATAACAATGACAACGACAAGGGAGCCATGCCGCCGGGGACGGGGGCGGAGAAGAAAGGGCACTACTCTGCTTGCGCTGCTTGTTGCCGTCGCTTACACCACCAGCACGGGCATGAGGAGGAGCAGCAGCAGCACCAGCAGCGGCTTCGTCTTTCCCCGCCTCTGCCAGCGACAACCACGGCGGGCAGCGGGCGTGGAAGGTGAGTGCGTGCCTGCCCTGTCATTGCTTCCCCCCCTCTCTTTACCTCACTCGTCAACCCATCAGGTGCCTTCGCTTCGTATCGTGCCCCGCGCTACCTGCCCTCACAACGACTAAGTGGGTCCCTTTTCCCAACCCAACTGCGACAGGCCGCTTGTCGGCCCACCGTGGTGGCGGGGGCGGTGGTGGCAAGAGCAGTAAGGAGAGGCGACGAGAGCGAGGCCGTGGCAGCGGCGCCTCCTCTTCCTTCTCTTCCCCGTCACCTGCGCAATCCTTCTCCTCCTCTTTTTCCCCTCCGACCGACCCGGACGAGATCCCGATGCTCTATGATAAGGATGGTGTGGAAACCACGGGGGCTATGGGGAACAAGCCCGCGCAGTGGCCCAATAAGGTACGGAGGGGGATGCTGGTGTGTGTGGGCTGGTGCAAGGCTCTTTCAACTTCTATTTCCTCCCTTTCGATCTTAAGCAATGCTTAGCTGTATATGTTCCGCTTCATTCTTTTGTATCCTGGTGGGCATATTTATCACATTTGAGACGAGGTGTTGAAGATATGACACACTCACCTTCCATCCCTCCACCCTCCCTCCCTCCCTCCCTCCTTTCCTCTTCAAGGTCCTCTTCTCCCAAAAGCTCAAGTGGGCCCCTTCCTCCGCGGGGCAGGACGTCAAGGAGAATTTTCGTCGTCGCCTCCTCCCGGGCATCGAAGTCCGCTACATCACCGAGCCCTCCCATGTCCTGAAGGGGCAGTACGGTGCGTGTGCTGGAGAGGGAGGGAGAGACGGAGAGGGCCTGTGTGCGTATGACCAAAACTCTCGTTAAAATATGTGGATAATCACAAAAGTACACAGAAATCGTTGCCGTTACTCCATTGTCATCTTCTCCCTCCTTATCGGAGAGTTATCCCCTGGACTCAAGCACTCAATCTCGCTCCCTTCCCCTCCCTCCTTCCCACCCCTACAGGCGTCTATGCCACTCGTGAATTCGCGCCCTTCGACGTCATGGGCGAGTACGTGGGCCGCGTGGTCCCTCCCGAGGTGGGCGGCGAATATGTCGCTACCATTGACTGGGAGGATTGTCGGTTTGCGGACGGCGCGGGGCATTTGTGGGGGGTCGACTCACAGTTGTATGGGAGTGAGTGAAGGAGGGAGGGAGGGAGGGAGGGAGGGCGGGATGGAGGGTTGCAAGCGTTCTAGGTCGTAATCCTATCAAGCACATTCAACAACTCATCAGCACCATGCCTTTCCCTCCTTCCAATTCTCCTACCTTCCCATAGATGAGGTCCGGATGATCAACCATTTCCATCGCATCGGCCCCGTGCCCAACGTTAAGTTCGTCACCGCCTACATCGCTGAGCTTCCGCACATCTTGGTGGTGGTGGTTCGGCCAATCGCGATAGGCGCCGAGGTCCTGATTGATTACGGGTAAGTTTGTGCGTGTGTTTGGGCGCGAGTTTGCGTGGGTGGCTCGTATTTAGAGACATGTTATTTGGTCAGCTTAATCTGCGCGCAACTGCGAGTGTCTTTGAATAGCGCGTCCGTGCAGAGAAACTAGTATTGTGCTTCATTCTCTTAATCACCTATTGTCTCTCTCTCCCCTCCCTCTAGACCGAACTACTGGTGTGGACAGTACCACGCGCCTCCTGCAGAGCCGCCGGGGATCGACGATCCGCCAGAAGAGGAAGTGGTTGAGGAGGAGTAAATCAGCTAGATTGACCGCCTTGAGCGGGCAAAGAACATAAAGAAATTGACAACAGTGCATATTTTGGATCGAAGTACTCACACTGCAGTTCCATATTTCCTGCTCCTTTCCTTTCGACGCAACAAAATATTTCAAATCCTCATGAATGACTGATGGATTCCTTTGTACATCACTTTCTCTTTTCAAAGCTCCAACATCGACCCTCCTCCTCCCTCCCCCCCTCCTCCCCCTCCTCCTCCTCCTCCTCCTCCTCCCGCCCCCCCCGCCATCGTCCTCGCCATCGCCTCGGTCACCACCTTGATCATCGCCAAATAGTCCTCGCGAATCACGCCCTTCGCATGCTCCACCAGCGCCTCCGCCATCCTCTTCCCCTCCCACCGCGGGCTATACCTCCACACACCCCTCTCTCGACTAACCACCATCCGGTCCCTCGCCCTCGCTAGGTCCGAGTAACACACTTCGGGCGGAGACCTATCAGCGGGGAAATCCCAGGCAAACATAAAATGAAGCACAAACGAGTGCTCTTCCTCCTGCCCCTCTTCCTCCCCTTCCTCCTCCTCGTCCTCCTCCTCCTTCTTCTTTTTCTTCTTCCCAACAAGAGGGAGAGGGAGCCGCACGAGGATCGTGGCTGAAGCGTACTCACAGGCATCGAACTCAATCATGGTGAAATTGGCCATTAGAGCCCGTATGACACTTTGGCGCTTGAGGTAGGGACGGAGGAAGAGGTCGCGGACCTTGTCTAGGTAGCCGAGGATGAGCATGTCGTCTTGGGTGGGGGAGGGGAGGGAGGAGTGGAGGAGGGTTTCACGGGTGAGAGGGAGGGAGGGAGGGGTGGCGGTGGCCTCGGGGGGGAGGAGGACTTTGCTGGTGGTAGTGGTGGTTCGGTTGCTGCTGCTGCTGCTGCTGGTGGCGGCGGCAAGGGGGTCGAGGGTGTAGATGAGGTGCAGTTGCAGGTGCCGACCAAAGGGGGGGCAAGAGGAGGAGGAGGGGGAGGAGGGCGGAGTGGTGGGCCCGCTGCCTGGGGATTTGTTTTGGTCTTGACTCATGGCGTTCAGGGCGTCGCTCTTATACTCCTCGTCCTCGTCCTCCTCCTCGTCTTCATCGTCGGAAGAGGAGGAGGAGGAGGAGGAGGAAGGGGGCCAGAGGGGAAGGAGGATGTGGATCTCGTGGCCGGCGTAGGTGGTGCAGGTCAGCAGCTCGACGCCTGGAAGACCGGCCTGTGTTAAGGGGAGGAGGAGGGGAGGGAGGGAGGGAGGGAGGGTGGGTGAGGAGTGATGAAGAAGGGAAGAAATCTCTGGCTTTCGAGTCAAGCCTGCATACACTAAACATTCAAACAACCCTCCCTCCCTCCCTCCCTCCCTCCCACACTCCCTCCTCATGTACTAGAATTTCCACCTCGAACCGCACGCTGTCCTCCAAGGCAAAGTCCCGCACCTTCTCCCTCCCTCCCTCCCCTCCCATCCCTCCCTCCCCTCCTCCCTCTCTCCCTCCCTTACCAGCATCTCCACCTCAAACCGCACGCTGTCCTCCAACGCCAAATCCCGCACTTTCTCTACATGATACCCCATCACCTGTCCCTTCATCGCCAACAATAACTCGAACAACCCTTTTGCTGTGCCCCCCCTCCCTCCCTCCCTCCCTCCCTTCCTCCCTCCTTCGGGGTGCCACTCGGCGAAGGCGGGATGGAGGTGCAAGGAGTCCCAGGCTAGGGTGGAGTAGGCGTTGTGGAGGGAGGAGGAGGAGGAGAAGGAGGGGGAGACGGCGTCCAGAGAGAGGGGGATGAGGTCCGGAAGGGGGAGGGAGAGGGGCTGTGATTGAGTGGGTGGGTGTGGGTGTGTAGGTGTGAGGAAGAAGAGAAAGGAAGGAAGGAGAGGAGGGAAGCACGACCTATGTCCGTGTTGCGCTTATTCAGAAACACAGACGGTCATAGCCCTTCGTAGTTATCGTCGTTGAGACGCTCTTGATCATCTCCCTCCTTCGCCTCCTCCACTAGCAAGCAACCTTTCCATACGCACCTCATCGTCGCCCTCCTGCTGCTGCTGCTGCTGCTTGTCCTCCTCCTCCTCCTCCTCCTCCTCCTCCTCCTCCTCCTCGTCGTCTCCAAACCCTCCTCCTCCTCCTCCTTGCCCCGCATACAGCACCGCCTGCAACTCGATGCCCGTGCCGCAATAAGGGAGGCTCACGTGGTAGCACTCTTGCAATGGACCGCTGCTGCTGCTGCTGCTGCTGCTGTACCCTTTCCCTCCCCCTTTCCCTCCACCATCGAGCCGGCGGAGCGTTAAGCCCTTCCGAAGACAGTAGTCGACTTGCGCTTGGAGGAGGGCGCGGCGGCGGCGGTGCCGTGAGGGAGGGAGGAGGAGGGTCATGGCTTGCTGTGGGAGAGGGGTGTGCGGAAGGAAGGAGGGAGGAGCGAGGGAGGGGGAGGGGGTGAGGCACCAGCAGAGGAGGCGGAGGAGAAGCAGTGCCGGTCGCGAGGATAGGTAAGGATGGTGTGCGAGGTGGAGGAGGAGGACGGGTGCTTGCTATCTGTGTGTGTGTCAAGGGGATGGTGGGATGGATTGTAAGAAAAAGGCCGTGGCGGCCATCTCACTCACCTCCTGCCCCCCTCCCTCCCTCCCTCCTTTCCCTTCCACCACCACGTCCACCCTGCTCTCATCCACGCACAACTCACGCCCTCCCTCCACTCCCGCACATGTCCACAGGCAGAGGGGACAAAGACGCCGGCGGGTTTGTCTTCTGCGCCGCCTCGCTCACTTCGCCCGCTCCGCACTCTTCAAGCCTCCCTCCCTGACCCCTCATCCTCATCCCACACCACACCAGCCACCACCAATGCCCACGCTCGACGATCTCCGCGCTGCCATTAAGTCTTTCCAACCAGACGTTGTCGTCGTCGGAGCAGGCGTGGCAGGTGCCTCCATCACCTACCACCTGACCCACCCACCCTCCTCCGCTCCGCCCCTCCCCCGTGTCCTTCTCCTCGACGCCGGCAAGGCAGGCCAGGGCCGCGAAAGGAAAGAACCAGCTTGTGATTCCTCAACATCGTCACCTGCTCCTCTTTCTCCTCCTCATCACCCCGATGATGAGCCATCCTCCTGTTCCTCCTCCTCCTCCTCCTCCTCCTCCTCCTCCTTCCCCTTCCACCCCAGCGGCACCGCCGTCTTCCCCTCTCCCTCCTCTTCCTCCTCCTCCTCTCCTCCCCTTCCTTCCGCGTGCCAGACCGTCAAAATGATCGTGACTCTCTACCCATCCTCCTCCCCCTCCTTTATTGCCCACCACGGGGAGAAGGGGGCGAGGACCTACCTCCGCCTCGCGTCCCAAGGCGTGGAGATGCAAAAAACACTCGCCAAGCAATTAGGAATGGGTAGAGATAAAGAGGAGGAGGAAGGGGGGGAGGGAGGAAGGGTTGGAGGAGGGGGAGGGGGGCTGGTGGAGGAAGGTTCGATGTATGTGTGTTGTAGAGGGGAGGAGGACGCATTTTGGAACGAGTTTCTGCTGTTGCGGCGGTTGATGTTGCCGGAGGTGGAGGACGGGAGGGAGGACGGGAGAGAGGACGGGAGGGAGGAGCCTATCCGGTGGTGCGAGAAGGAGGAGGTGGTGGCGATGCATGGATCCCAAGCAGGCTTCACCCGCGGGATCTTCTTCCCCCAGGACGCCATCATCGACTCCACCTCCTACACCCAAGCATTAATTCAAGCAGCCGTCGGCACAGGCAGAGCGTTGCTCCTCCTAAATTGTCCCGCCGTGTGTGGGATAGAGGAGGAGGAAGAGGACGAGGAAGGGAGGGAGGGAGGGGTATTCCTCTCCTTTCAAGACACAAAATCTATCGTAAAACTAAAAGTGCCACGCGTCGTTCTTGCCACTGGTGGCTTCTTCCTCTCCCCTCCCCCCCTCGCCGGGATCCTCCGCCCCTGCTTCTCCTACCTAGCCGCCGTCCCCCCCCCTCCCTTCCGCCCACCCTCCCGCCCTACCCCCAATTTTTTCACCTTCGGCTTCACCCATGATTGGTGTGTGGTGGCCTCGGGTCATGTGAGAGTGAGTGGGGAGGATCACTTCTCGGCGCTCAAGCCTCCTAGAAGGAAGGCACGCGCACGGGCGCTGGTGGAGTGGGTGAGGGCGAGATATGGAGGAAGGGAGGGGGAGAGGAGGGAGGGGAGGATATGGGTGGCAGCTTCGCGTTTGGAGGGGGAGGGGGAGGGAGGGAGGGGGGGCGGGGGGCGGGAGGAGGAGGTGGTGGTGAGTGCAAGGCATGGGGTGTATAGTGAGACGCCTGATGCCCTGCCGTTGTTGGGGAGTGTGAGGAAGGAAGTAAGGGAGGGAGGGAGGGCGCGGCTTGTGTATTGCGTGGGGTGCAATGCGTGGGGGGAGGCGAGTCTGACGTATGCTGCGAGTCTTGTGCCTGGCTTGTTAGGATATCGAGAGCTGTCGGTGGACGAGGAGGAGGCGGCGCGCTTGATGTCGATTCGACGTTTCTCTGGAGCTTGAGGGGGAGGAGGGGGAGAAGGAGGAGGAGGAGGAGGAGGAGGAGGAGGAGGAGGAGGTACTATGTAAAGAGGAAGAGAGGGAGAAACTGAAATGAAATGACGACAGCAACGATAAGTGCATGTGTGCAATGTTTTGGTTGGTTTGATTCGTCGTCATGTTTGCTTCCCTCGCCCTCTCAACTTATTCTCTAGTTCGAGGGCTGACCCCCCGCAGGAGCTGCTGCTGAAAATATACTGAGAGCGCTGGCTGGATCCGCCGACGGCATGGTAAGTTGCAGCTGGCTTCCCAATGACTCCGCACCCAGCCCTCGCTCTTGCAATCCTCCTCGTCAACCTCTTCTTCTTTTTCCTCCTCCCCTTCTTTCCAGGTCGCCTCAGAGGAGGAGGAGAAGGGCTGAAAAGAGGAAAGGGAGACAGTCCAAAGAAATACGAGTATATATGGGTGCTTTTTATTTGCATTATTGGTTCACACTTTGATGACTTTTCCAACCGCCCCCACCCACCCCCCCACAACATTTTTTCTTCTTGTTTTTTCGTTCATTTGCATTGTTGATTCACACTTTGTTGACTTTTCCACACCACACACACACTACTACTCTTCTCCTTATTTTGTTTATTTGCATTGTTGACTCACTCTTTGTTCCCCCTCCCCCGCCCACTACTTCCTTTCTCCTTCTTGTTTTGCTTGTTCATTTGCATTGTTGACTCACTTCTTGTTGACTTTTCCCTCTCTCCCTCCCACCCATGACTTCCCCTTCGTTCGGTTTCCCCCTATTCTTTTTTCTTCTCTACACGATCGCTGCCTCCCTTCCTGTCCTCCTTCTCCCTTCCTCGTTCTCCTAAAATCTTCTTCAGGAGGGCCTCCCGCCAGTTGCGTTAAAGGACCTCCCCCTTCCGTCCTTTCACCCACCCGGGCAGATAGAGGTAACGCGCCGCCCCTTGCTGCTTTCGCAGCCAGGCCAGGAGCAGCCACTTCCCTCCTTCGGTCATACCAGTCGAAGAAGGGAGAATGTCGAGCTCTTTGAGGTGGGGAGAAAGAAAACCAGAGTTGCCGTCGTCGTCACCGCCGTCTTCGCTGCCAGCTGCAGCGGCACCAGCAGTAGCAGACATGTGCGCAAGATTGACAAAGTGGGTTATAAAGGGGTCGAACGCGCCAAAAGCTTCGCTCCGCAGCCACAATGTGCACAGGCGGGGCGAGAAGCGCACCATATTGAGGAGGCCCTCCAAATGCAAAGTGCTGCCGTCCAAGGGGGCATTGGCGGCATGTATGCGCAGGAGTCTGAGACTGCGGAGGAGTCGGGGCGGGAGGAAGTCTTCTGCTTGGTTCACCGCGGCCCCGTTCTCGTCCTGGTTGCGGGCAAGGCCAGCCATCATCAACAACTGCCTCCCGGCCGCCCTTTTCCCGGAATCCAAAGATAGGACTGTCAAACGGTGCCCAGGGACACGGATCAACCGGCGGTAGGAAGCGTCGTCCATGGTGGTGCGGAGGGCCAAGGCCCGCAGCTTCGGAAGGCAGCCCGCAGGGATGACGAGATTACTCAGCAGGATCATCTCCTCGTTATTGATGGCCACGTCCAAGCCTCGGAGGTTGGGCGCGCTCTTGATAAGCGTCATCAGCACCAAACTCATCCCGTCCTGCAGCAGGGTCTTTGGAGCTGGAGTGGCCACATACGACGCATTTATATCCAACCATATGAGGGGGAACAAAGGGGTCTTGAACCACAAAGAACGGAGGCGGTGGAGAGGAAAGCGGCCTTCGCTCAAGACATTGGTGTGGAACATGGTTATTGCCCCGGCCGCATCATCTAGGTACGTGCCAAAGAAGCTGCCACGATCCTGCACTTGAAGAACGCGGGCCTGGGAGAGGGCCTCTCGCCAGAGTAGGATAGCTCGAGGGCTCACCCCCCGCTGGAACTGCTTCCTAAATTCCACTGAGAGCATTGGCTGAATCCGCGTTGGGCGTGGCCCGACGTAGGTGGTAATGTCCGACTCGCTGCGCAACCACCTCTCGCTCTTGCAACCGTCTTCGTCTCCCTCCTCCTCTTCCTTCTCCTCCCCTTCCTTCCAGGCTGCCTCCTCGGCAAGGGCCGCCGCGTGGCCGGCCAACTCAAGACGGAGGCTCACTGGCAGGTATCCGTGGTCCATGGCATACGCGACGTGGGCAATAGGGACGCCTCGTTCCAAACTGCCGTCCAAAATAAGGCATCGTAAGCGGGGAAAGGCCCCACGGGAAAAGGAGAACATGTTGTCCTCGTAGTTGTTGTTGTCGTCGTCATCGTCGTAGTCGTCTCCTTCCTTCCCTCCTCCCTCCATTGCCGCCCTTGTCTTCCCCCTCGCGCCGTCGGTGTGGCCCCCCTCCCAAAAAAGGCCGGCGTCCCTCCTCTCCCTCTATCTATTCTCTCTGACCCTTCTTCGATCGTCCTCGGAATACAAACTTTTCCTTCCCCGCCTTTAGTCGTCTTAGACGGAGTAGAAACGCCTAATTTATCTATCTTGTAACTCGCTGTGCATAGCTCGTATGCAGCGACACACACAGATAATGCTTTGATTCCACCTCAATGTACAACATGTATTACACCTTGGCTCATTCTAATTTCAACCCTCCTGCCTTTCCATCATCTTCTCCCTATCCGCAAGCAACAGCTATTCTTTCCCTCCCTCCTTTTGCCACTGCAGGTGCTGCCTCCATCCTGGCGGCGTGCTCTGGCGTCTGCTGCTTTAAGGGGAGGTGGTGATGGTGCTGCTGCTGCTGTTGCCACTGTTGGTGGTAGGTAGTGGTAGGCGATTATGGTGGCTGTACTGCTGCTGCTCGTGGTGATAGAAGTCGCCCATCTCTCTATTCTATGTTTATGCTTACATGACATTCGTTGGTATATCACAGGTTTTAATCATTCAGGCCATCGTCCTCCATGTCCTCATTCTTTGTCGTCATTCTCGTCCTTTCCTCCTCCTCCCCCCTTCTCTCATTTCCCGCTTCTTCCTTGCAAGTCTTCCTCCTATTCTGGGAACAAGAGCTCCTGCAACAGATCCACGTCCACGTTGGGCAGTCCAGGCGACGACAAGGATTCCTCCGCCGCCCACACAATTTCTCCCCCTCCTCCTTCCCCCCCTCCTTCTTCTCCTCCTCCTCCTTCTCCTTAACTACTTCCTCCTCTTCCGCTTTCTCCTTCTCGTGCTCCTGCTTCTCCCCCTCCTCTCCCCCATCTACCTCGAACCCCTTCCCACCCTCCCCCTCCTGCGGCAGACAGAATGCCTTGAGATTTTTGCTGCGTCTGAGGGACAGAGATATGAACCAGTTGCCCCACTAGGGCTACCTGCGGCGGTGAGTACGATCGCCCTCCTGCCCCTTCTCCTCCTCTTGTTCCTGCTGCTGCTGCTGCTGCTGCTGCTGCTGCTGCTCGTGCTGCTCTCGATTCTGCCGATGCTCTTTCTTGCACTCC
>Ga0209491_10008582_pt1 | contig 12900 bp, 12 predicted proteins | sample BON02_FD_187213 | JGI IMG/M metagenome (GOLD analysis project Ga0209491, IMG submission 187213) | Freshwater microbial communities from Lake Bonney liftoff mats and glacier meltwater in Antarctica - BON-02 (SPAdes) (version 2) | ecosystem: Environmental > Aquatic > Freshwater > Ice > Glacier... | reverse complement strand
CGGCGTGGCCAACGCAATTTTTGACTCACCCGCAGGGTGAGCGGTTTGACTGGCGACAATCGGATGCATCATGCACCCAGTTAGTCACTTTCACATCTCACTGTCCCGCTCAACTGTCGTTTTTAGGATTAAGGGAGTGGGAGGAAACAAATCGAAGCAGGTCCAGATTCGTATCTGGCCAAGAGAGGCAGGGGGCGCACCGGATGAAGCTCGGCGCAACGGGTAGCTTTTCCCCGCCGAGGTCCAGGAGCTGGCGGAGGATGTCGATGCGGTTAGTGCTGCCCGGTTGCGGGCGGACTATTTCGGAGCGATAGGGTGAAACCGGGCGCCGTCAAGCGACGCCCCTACAGTCGGAGCCACGGGGCGTCCTTTTATCCGCCGAGGCCCAGGAGCTGGCGGAGGATGTCGATGCGGTTAGTGCTGCCCGGTTGCGGGCGGACTATTTCGGAGCGATAGGGTGAAACCGGGCGCCGTCAAGCGACGCCCCTACAGTCGGAGCCACGGGGCGTCCTTTTATCCGCCGAGGCCCAGGGGCTGGCGGAGGACGTCGATGCGGTTAGTGTTTCCGGTTTCGGGCGGACTATTTCGGAGCGATAGGGTGAAACGGGCGTCGTCAAGCGACGCCCCTACAGTCGGAGCCACGGGGCGTCCTTTTATCCGCCGAGGCCGAGGAGTTGGCGAATTATATCAACGAGGTTCGTGCTGCTCGGTTGCGAGGGCTGCGAAGGTTGGCTCGAACTGGAAGATGAAGAACTGGAAGAAGAGGACGAGGAACTCGAGCTGGAGCTAGAGGATGAAGAGCTCGGGGAACTGGAAGACGACGACGATTGACTGGATGAGGGCGACCCAGGGCTCCCGGGCTGACCGGGCTGGCCCGGTTGACCGCCGGGCTGGCCGGCTTGTCCGAGCTGGGCGAGTTGTGGCGGCTGATTCATGCCCGATTGGCCTTCCTGCCCCTGACTTTGAGATTGGGACTGGCCTTGCCCCGACTGGCCCTGTTGCTGGCCCTGGGATTGGCTTTGGCCCTGTTGGCCGCCGCTTTGTTGTCCGACTTGCTGCCCTTGCCCTTGGCCTGGGCTGCCGGATTGTTGGCCACCGCCTTGCTGCCCGCCGTTGACGGTCATTCCGGGCTGTTGACCTTGCCCCTGACCCTGCCCACCGGGTTGACCGAGGGAAGTGAGTTGAGCGAGCTCTTGGCCACCGTTGCCATCCATCTGGCCGGCTTGGTCACCGCCTTGGCTCTCGCCACTGGGGTCCTGACCGCCGTTGCCTTGGCCGTAAGGGTCCCCTTGGTCGCTCGTTCCGTTGCCGCCGCCGACGATCATGCCTGGGCTACCACCATTGCCGTAGCCAGCGGGAGCGGATCTAGGATCGTAGGTGTAGTAGACGACGTCGACGATGCTACTGCCCAAGGCCGGAGCTTTCATGACCAAGTCATTACGTAATTCGTGCATGCGGCGCTCGAACTGGTAGACATTGATTTCTTCTTCAACGGGGCCGAAGAAGTAGGTGAGATTCTCGTGTCGGTAACGGACATACCAGCCTTCGTCAGTGAGGCCCTGGCCAGTGTAATCGATCCCGGGGAACTCTTGCTTAAACTCCTTGGCGTCCAATTCCCAAGCGGCTTCGATGGCGGAGGTAGGAAAAACAATGGTGTGGGCGAGCGCAGCGGTCGGGTAAGCGAGGGCGGCGCCAAGGAGCCAAAAGTGACAAAGACAACGGGCGCGGTTCATGAGCAGGGCAGGGTAATTACAGGTTGGAAGGAATGTCTTTGCCGCGTTCGGAGCCTTTGCCACGGTTGGCGGCTTGGTTACCTTGGGCAGCGTTGATTTGCATACGCCCTTCGCCTTTTTCGCTTTCGAGTTGGGCGCTCGCGCTGGCCGTGGGTTTTTGAGATTCGGCTAAACTGGCATTGGGGTCGCCGATTTGGACGGCGGATGGTTTGTCGAGTTGGCGCCCTTGAGCACCGGCAGGTGCTTTGGGACCGCCGGGGGAATCGGGTTGGCCAGGCTTACCTTCTGGTTCACCTTCGCCGCCAGGTCCACCGCCGGCTTGCGCGACGGGGGGAAGTCCGGCGACCTCCGGTGCGCTGGGCGCTCCGCCACCGCCCGCTTCACCGTCTCCAGATCCGCCGCCGCCTTGGCCGCCGCCGCCGGCCATTTGTTCTTCGCCACTGCCTTGTTGTTGTCCACCGGCGCCTTCTTTTTGCCCGGGTCCGGGCACGGGAGGCGGTTCTTCCCCGGGGCGTTCCATATTTGCCAACAGGCCACGTTCGGGGCGTTTTTCGAGCGGGAACTTTGATCCGTCGAAAATCGAGGGATCGGGAATTTTGGAATTGGGGCGTGAGCCGACGGTATTGCGCGTCGTGCTGGAGGACAGGGCGGGCAGGTCGTATTCCTTGGGGCGCTCGAGGGTGCGACCTGAGGTCTGAGCTGGTGCCGCGGTGCCCGAAAGACAGAGGAAGGCGAGAACGCCGATGAACCGATGAGTCGCGGGGCGAGAGTGCATGAGAGGCTTAATTGTCGGCGCGCACGTTACAGACGACGCTGACTTGATTGGTGGTCATACCTGGTCGGACTTTGAGGAGGAGGAGGACGTCTTGGTATTTCTTGCGGCGGCCAATGACCTCATAGTCTCCCGGGGGGAGTGCGACTGACTCGTCCTTGATTTTACCGAGCATGCGGTAGTTGGAGATGCTGACCCAAGTGCGGGAGTCGGACAGGAAGGTGATGTTGATCGGCTTGCTATTTTGTTCGAGAGACAGGCGGAGATTGGCGATCTCGGGGCTGATCTCCAGATAGCCGGGCTTGGTCTGCATCGCCTGATTGTAGGTGCGGATTGCCGTCTGGAAGTCGGAGGCTTGGATATGCTGTTGGGCGAGTTCGATGAGTTTCTCGTATTCGAGTTTGGCGCGGACGGTGCGACCGACCCGAATGATCCCTTCAATGGCTTCTGCGTGTTCAGGCTCGAGATCGAGTAGTTTTTCGTAAGTGACTCGGGCCCGGTCCCATTCGAAGTCGCGCTCCAAATCGTAGGCATCGGCCAGTGTATTAAAGACTTTGGCCTCATGGTAACTGTCTTGGGCCTCATCGAGCAGGTCATTAATATCGTTGCGCTTGGGATAAACCTCGAGGGCCTCCCTGTAGCTCGCGATGACGGTTTCCCATTCTTCCGCGGCGGTGGCGACGTCGGCGGCGGCGATTAAGGAATTGAACTTGGCCTCTTTTTGGTCGGCCTTGGCGCGAGAAGCGCCCTGTTGAGCGACCGCGGACAGGGCATCGAGGGCGAAGGCTGCTTCGTAGGACTCAATGGCGAGATCGTAGTCTTGGTCGGTTTCGGCTTGTTTCGCAGTGACGAGGAAGTCGTGAACTTCGGCAATGGTTTCGGCGCGAGTGAGTCCGCGGAGGCCGGCCTCGTTGGCGCTGTCGTATTGCAACGCAGCTTGGAAGGCCGCGATGGCAGCGGCTTCGTCTCCTTGTTTGAGAGCGATTTGACCCTGTTGAAGATTGTCTTGAACGAACGAGTCTTTCCGCGATTCGAAGTCGTCCAAGGTGGTCGTGGCATCGTCGAAGGCCTGCCAGGCGGCGCGGAATGAACCCTGTTCGAGGAGGAGGCGACCTTCCCCGATGGAGTTGAATGCCTGATTGTAGGCCACCGAAGAGAATGCGCTGATACGCTCGGCTTGGCGAAGCCGCGCATAGAGGATATCATAACGCTTATTAGCGTTTTTCTGCATCTGAACCGTCTCGGTGAATTCATCCATCTGCACTTTCACGCGTTCTAGACTCGTGGCGGCGACGGCGAAGTTGCCTTTTTTGATGTCACTGCCGGCGAGGAGGAACGCTTTTTCGATGAGCGCGAGTTCCTGCAAGAGAGTCGGGTGATTGGCGGCGAGACTACGCACCCCCAAGAGGGTTTCGGTCGCGGTTTGGAGGGCGAGTTCGGCCCGACCGCGGCTCACATATTCGGGTTCCTTATTGTCCTTGGCCGGGGTGACGACCGTATTATCGGTTGCCACGGAAGTGTTGACCGCACGCCAAGAAAGACCCACGGCGACAAGCGCGACTAACAGGGAGACGACGGCAATGACCGCGAGCAACTTGTTACGACCTGATTTGTTGGCAGAATCGTGGCCTTGGTGGGCTGCGGGATCCCATTCGATGACCCGGTGCTTGGGGGGTGGTTTATCAGACATGGCGGTGGCGGTGGTAGAATAAAAGCGTGACGAGGAAGTTGGACTGCGCGGAAAAAGGTTTGTTCAGGCGGAAGGTGGAAATTGTATGCAAATCCATTTCGGGCGGATGCTCAACTTCCGTTGTCGAATTGAAAGAGTCCTCGCGGAGGGAGAATGTTCCGAATACTTGCCAATGGAGAGTGAGTGGAACAATGGTCCAGTCCTGCCGGTCTGGGTGATTTCCCGGCTTAGTTTACTCTTATTTTTTGGCTTTTCACTCATGTACCGACCCGACTTGTTACTTTCGTCCATCCGACGGCTGGTCTTACCACTCGCTGCCATCACCTTTTTGTCGGGATGTTACAATGTTCCGGTGACAGGGCGGAATTCGGTGAGTTTGGTTGACGACGCCGATGTGACCAAAAAATCGATCGCGGAATTCGAGCGCACGAAGAGCATGCAGCGGTTGTCGCGGAATCCGGCACAGATTAAAGTGGTTAACGATATCGGGTCCCGGCTTTCGCAGGTTGTTTTCTGGGATGTGCCTCATGCTGAATGGGAGTTCGTGGTTTTTGACGCCAAAGGGGTGCTCAACGCGTTTGCCATGCCGGGAGGCAAAGTCGGAGTGTTCTCGGGCCTGATTGATTTTTGTGAAAACGAAGACCAATTGGCCTCGGTTATCGCCCATGAGATTGCCCATGTTGCGGCGAAACACACGCACGAGCGGTTTTCACAAGGGATGTTGATGAAGCCTTTGGGGGTTGCGACTTCAGTCGGTTTGAGTGCGTCGGTCGGCGGATCGGGAATTTATATACCGAGCGGTATTGGGAGCTCGACCGGAAGCGGTGTGACGGCCTTAGCGCAGGCTGGATTTGATCGCGGCAAGGAATTGGAAGCAGACGAAATCGGTCTGACTTACATGGCCAAGGCGGGTTACGATCCAGAACAGGCGTTGGTTTTACTGCAACGCATGGAGGATCATTTGGCCTCCCAAGGAGCTCAGACTCAAGTGACGTGGTTGGCGAATCATCCGGGGTTTCCGGAACGTCAGATTCGGATGCGGGAATTGATGGACGCAGCGAAAAAGATTTATGAATCCGGCGGCAAAAATAAGACTCATACCGTCATTGAGTAATCGTCTCCTATCCCCCCTTTTTGCGCTGGTGCTGTTGAGCTGCGGCCTATCGCCGGGCTTGCAGGCGGCGGATGAAGACGTGATCCCGCCGCGGATGACTCGTCCGGTCCAGCCTGAATACCCGGCGGCGCTGCGCGACGCGGGGGTCGAAGGCCAAGTTGATTTGGTTTTCAACGTGGATCGCCGCGGGGCAGTGCGCGACGCTGAAGTTCGATATGCGACCCACAAAGAATTTGCCGACGCCGTTAAGTTGGTCGTGGAAAAGTGGCGGTTTGCCCCGGCAATGAACAAGGGTCGGGCGGTGGATCTACGGGTGCGCATGCCGGTAGTTTTTGTGATCAAGGAAACCGATCCGTTGAGCAAATGGGCGGGTCGCAATGTTTTTAAGACGATGGACGCAACGGGAGTGCTCGATGCCGATACGCTCGGCGCGTGGCCCGAACCGGCTGCTTGGATCGAACCGTATTACCCGCCGCAGTTAAACGGATCGGGCAAGCGCGGCGAAGTGATCGTGAGCTTCATCGTCGACGAGTATGGCGACGTGGTGAATCCCGAGATTTTGGAAGGCGATGACCCCCATTTTATCGCCTCGGCTTTAGCGGCCACGGTGAGTTTGGAATTCTCCCCCCACCTCAATGAAGAGGGAGACCCGATTCCGGTGAGTATGGCTATTTCTTACAAATTTGATGAAAAGAAGCAGCAACAGTGGGACAAGGCAGTCGCTCCGCGCTAGGGCAGGATTTGAGCGCTGGGACGAGTGGGGTCGAAAAAATGCGCAAAGAGTGGACGCCCGATCAATCGATGTTAGGTTTGGGATTCCTTTATTTCACCTCGCTCAACCCGTTTCCAACCATGCTCGCTTCCTTCTCTCTCTTATCTCGTCGCATTGCCGCCCTCACAATTGCACTCAGCGCAACCTCCTTCGCGCTGGCGGATCATCACGAGGAAAAGGCAGCAAAGGTGCTCAAGAGCGCGATAGTCGTTTTGGTGGAGGGCAATGATTCTGGGGTAAGTGGAACGGTGACTTTTTCGGAAGTGAAGGGAGGGGTTAAAGTCGTGGCAGACGTCAAGGGGCTGACTCCGGGCAAACACGGTTTCCATATCCACCAAAAGGGTGATCTTTCGAAATCAGATCTGACTTCCACGGGCGGGCATTTTAATCCCAAGGGTCATGATCATGCCGGTCCCACGTCGAAGATGCGCCATGTGGGCGATTTGGGTAATCTCGTCGCAAATGCGGACGGGGTGGCCAAAATGGAGACGGTATTTAAAGGCGTCTTCATGCGCGGCAATTATTCGATTCTGGGTCGATCGATCATCATCCACGCCGATGAAGACGATCTCACCAGCCAACCTACGGGCGCGGCGGGTAGCCGAGTGGCGGGTGGGGTGATCGGTTTGGTTTCGGAATAGCCTGGCTGACTTCGAATCATCACTGCTCGAGGAGGGATGGATTCGGTGCCAGTTTGATCATTCGCTCCCATGGCCAGTCACTGGTATCAGTATTCTGAGGATCGATTGCTCGACACTCGGTTGTGCGATTTGCCCCTGAAGTTGGATGGCACGCTGATCGAGGTGCGAAAGCGTCGACTTTACGATGAACTCGAGGCCAAGGGCTTGCGATTTCATCCCCACTTTTGGATCGGACAGGAGTGGTTTACGCCGGACGGAGTGCCTGGCATTGCGGTGCCTTTTTACTTGGTTCACCCCCGGCTTTTGCAGCTCGAACGTAAGTTTATGCTCGAAGCCGAAGGGGCGTCGGAAGGGGCTTGTATGCGGATTCTGCGGCATGAAGCGGGGCATGCGATCGACAATGCGTTTCGCCTGCATCGACGGAAACGGTGGCGAGATTTATTCGGTTCCTTCAGCGAACCTTATCCGGATTCCTACCGCCCGAGGCCCAATAGCCGAAAATTTGTGCAGCATATCAATGGTTGGTATGCGCAGGCGCACCCGGCGGAAGATTTCGCGGAGACTTTTGCGGTTTGGTTGACCCCAGATCTGGCGTGGCGGCGGAGGTATGCCGACTGGCCGGCTTTGGAGAAACTGGAATACGTCGATGAATTAATGACGGAACTGATCGGCGTTTCGCCGCCGGTGCGCACGAGGCGATTTATCGAGCCGCTCAAGGAAATTAAGCTCACGCTGCGGGAGCATTGGGAGCAGAAACGCCAAACTTACGCAGTCGAATGGCCGGCGTATTATGATGAGGATTTGAGCAGAGTATTTGAGCGATCGGTGAAGCCAAATGCGAAGATGGCAGCGTCTTCGTTTTTACGTGGCCACCGCCGCGAATTGAGCTGCACGGTGGCCGAGGCGACTGGGGTGCCTGCTTACACCGTCGATTATGTGCTCAAGACGATGATCGAGCGCTGCCGCGATATGAGGCTGCGATTGCGCGAATCTCCGACTCGCACGCGGGAACGAGTCCTACTAATGTTGACCGTGCACACCATACAAGTGGCGCATGCAGGTTATTTCCCCCTCGCCATATGAGAAAACGTTTAAAGCCGCTGAAAATCCTTGCGCTGATGCATGAGGATCTCGTTCCGCCGGACGATATTACCGGGCTGACCGAGAAGCAGATTCAACCCTGGAAGATGGAATACGATGTCAAGGTGACGTTGGAGGCCATGGGGCATGAGGTACATCCGGTGGGAATTTACGGGGACTTGAGTGTGCTGCGAAAAGCGTTGGAGAAAATTCAACCGGATATCGTTTTTAACATGATGGAGGAGTTCAACGGGCAGCCGCTCTTTGATCAGCATTTGGTGAGTTACTTGGAACTCAATCGGGTGCGCTATACGGGTTGTAATCCGCGTGGACTGACGCTGGCGCATGACAAGGCGCTTTCGAAACAGATCCTGGCGCATCATCGCATCCCGGTGCCGGGATTTGCGGTGTTTCGCCAAGGTCGAAAAGTGAAGCGGCCGCGTCGACTGGAGTTTCCGCTTTTGGTAAAGTCCTTAGTTGACGAAGGGTCGGTGGGGATAGCGCGGGCTTCGGTCGTGCACGATGACGCGTCGCTGGCGGAGCGGGTGGAGCTGGTGCATCGGCAAGCCGGCAGTCCGGCGATCGCGGAGCAATATATTGAAGGGCGGGAACTCTACATGAGTCTGGTCGGAAATGACCGGTTACAGACTTTTACGCCGTGGGAATTGATTTTTAATAAGCTGCCGGAGGGGGTGCCGAATATTGCGACGAGCAAGCTGAAATGGAGTTACGCACACCAAAAGCAAATGGGACTGGAGAGTCGGCCGGCGGAACTGACTGCTGAGCAAACCCGACGTTTGGTCACGGTATCCAAACGCATTTATCGGGCGCTATTCCTGAGTGGGTATGCCCGCCTTGATTTCCGGATGTCGCCGGCGGGAGAGTTCTATGTTCTCGAAGCAAATCCCAATCCGTGTCTCGCGTTCGGGGAAGATTTTGCGGAAGGCGTCGAAACGGCAGGAGTCGGGTATGAGGACCTGCTGGATACGATTCTGCGCAACGGTTTGAGCTACCGGCAGCGACTTTAGATCGCCGGGAAGGCGCGATAGAAGCGTTCTTCCGACTCGGCCGAGCCGATCAGCACGAGGCGACTTTTGGCGGGAATTATCGTGCTCGGTTTGAGGGCGATGTTACGTTGGCCGTCGTGCTCGATGGCCACGATTGAACAACTCGTTTTGGCGCGGAGGTTCGCTTCGGCCAAGGATTGCCCGACGATCGGCTTAGGCACATTCACGGTGAAGACGGTGACGCCCTCGGCGAGTAGCACGGTATTGCGGCCTTTGAGAAAATTGAAAATAGTGTTAGCGCCCATCGAGGCGTAGGAGAGCACCAGATCCGCGCCGGCCCGGTGGAGGCGGTCAACATTGGCTTCGTGGGTACAGCGGCTAATGATTTGGGTATGGGGCCGAAGTTTACGGTAGAAAATGGTGAGGAAGATATTGGTATCATCGTCGTGGGTGGTGATGATGACACTGGCCGCATCGTGGAGACCGGCTTTGACCAGCAACTCGAACTCAGATCCATCGCCGACAATGGTGTGTTCGGGAAATTGCACGCGCTCCGCGAGTTTTTCAATCATGGTCCACTCGGTCTCCTGTTCATCGAGGGCACGGGCGGTAGCCCGACCCACGCGGCCACCACCGATAATCAGGACTTTGGACTTCTTCCCATCCGGCGCGGGAGGTTTACCGAAGTGGCGATTGTAGGCATCGATTTGCGAACGAGCTCCGGCGATGATGAAAAATGTGTGTTCGGTGATCAGGCTGGTCGGTTCAGCCGGGACTAATTTGCCCTTAATCCAGAGCCCCGCGATGGTGACTCCGGTGATGGCACCGATCTGGCAAGCGGCGACAGTTTGACCGACGAGATCGGTGCCGCCGGCCGAGGCTTCGGCGATCACCAATTCGTTCATGGTGTGAATCGTTTGAGCGCAAGAATCTCCCCCGATCACGCGGCGGGAGAGGGCTTGGCCCATCATTTCCTCGAGGGAGAGAATGTGGGTGACCCCGGCAAGTTCCAGGGCATCGCGTGCGGCGGGGGAGCGGGCGGAAGCGATGATGGGAATGTTTTCCGATATTTCTCGAACCGAGAACGTGACGTTGGTGTTGATGATATCGTCCCGAGTGGTGACGACCATAGCGGCCTGATCGACCCGCAGTTTGCGGTAGGTCTCAGGATCACTGAGTTCGCCCATGACGACAGGTAAATCCCGGTCACGCATTTCGAGGGCTTCACTTAACACCGGGACCAATACAAAGTAAGGGTAGTGATGTTTTTCTAGCAGGCGGATCAGCATTTTAGTGACCGGCCCATGTTGCGTGAGGATGACGTGCCGGGACGTTTTAGCGGGGAGCTCGCGAGGCGCTTGGGCGATGGCCTGGGCCCGCATCCAAGGGGCATAGAAGAACTCAATGAACGTGAACGGGAGCAGCACGAGAAGGAATAGGACTCCGGTGACCAAGACGATGATGGAGAATAAGCGCCCCAGATCCGAGTGAAAGGTGATGTCACCAAACCCCAACGTGGACATGACCGTGAACGTCCAATAAAAGCCAGTGATCCAACTGTGGTGCTGGCCCTCCCGTTCCATGATAACGTGGAAAAGCACGCTGAAGGTCGTGACCAAGGCGAAGAACATCAGCAGTAACTTGAAAAGCGTGAGCAGATTTTGACGGCTGGTCCGGCTTTCTAAAAACGTTGATACGACTGAGACGAGGGCTTTCACGGATGGAGAATGTTGAACAGACGACAGGGACTCGGTTTAGTAGCGGCGGATGATACCGCTCCACATGATCCACGTTAAACCGGTGGTGAACAGCACCATTCTGGCGACGGAACTGGCGAGAATAAACAGATTCTCGCGACCCAAAAATCCGATAACACTCCGGATGAGGTGACCGAGAGCAATGAGGACTCCATCGTCGAGGCCCCGGCGATTTGAGCGGCGAACCGGGGTGACCTCATCCGGCCCGCTCTGCTGACCGATGAGGCGGCCGGGGCGGCGTAAAGCGAAGGCATCGGGTTCGGGGGGCTTGATGCCATCGGACTTTGGATCGTTGGCCCGGGCAAGATTCTCTTTCGGTTTGAGCCGATACTTTGACGGAGTGGGTGGGGACGGGTCTTCAATGCAAGTGACACCGGGGTGGTTAAAGTCAGGCGCCGCCACGAATCAGCGCCCGGTGATCCAGCGGGTGACGGTCTTGGTTTTACCTGAATTTAGATCGCGCACGATTATGGTGATTTTGGGCCGATCTCCGGTTAAATTTTCGATGGAGCCGAGGTGATAGACGTCATTGAGGTCGCCGGTGCTCGGGTCCCGGAGGGTCACTTGGCGGGTGGACAGCGTCTGATCGTCGAGGGCGAGACTGACCAGTTCGGCCAGAGGCTCGCGAGGTTTACCGCGACTGTTGTTGGAGTGGGCGAGGCGAAGGCGGAGGGCGACGCCGTTTTCGGGTCGGCCGATTTCGTCGTGATCTTCGGGGGTGAGAACGACGAGCGAAAAGAGCGGACGAGGGTGGTTCGATTCTCCCCACCATTGCCAACGGTCGGACTGAGCGAAGAGTGCGGCCTGCACGGCGTCGTTGGCCGCGTAGGTCCAGGTTTCGTGCCGGCTCACGGGATCATGGCGCACGGCGGCGACGCGATTGTGATCCAGAGCGTCGAGCCAGCCTGCCCAGGAGGGAGATCGAGCTAAAAATAGCGTGCGATAACCGGCCATGGAATCGGACCACCACCAGGGCTCGGGTCCGTGCGCGTCCTGTAATGCGATGAAGGGGATTTGGCCCCGATAGCGCAGCATGAAGGACTCGCTGTTGAGGAAATCAGGGTTGCCAAAATGGAAAGTGCTGATGGCGGCGAATCCGCCTCGCGTCAGTGAATCATCTAGGAGAGCGCGCACGAACTCTTCGTTTTCGCCAAACTGCCAGAAAAGTCGTCCGGTCGCTTCCTGGAGTGGTTCGAGGCGCTGATGGCGGAATGTTTCCCACGTCACGACGCCTTGGTCTGCTAGGCTAGGTCCGGGGTCCTGATCGGCGGGAAACATGATGTCGCTGGTGTGGCTGTAGGTGCCCAGACCCGGCACGGTGACCCAGGTGCCGTATTCTTCGTTCGCTCTAAAAAACGTAACGGGGACTTGCTCGCGATCGGCTCGGGCTTGAGCGCGGACGATCCATTCCGCGGAAGCGTTTTTGGCGCCCCAGAGATGGACTCGCAGCACCCGAGCCATTTCCACGGCGTCGGCGACGCTGCCGGTGCCGTGGGCCTCAATCTGAATGGAGAAAACGTTTAGGCCCGGAGGAATGGTGGGAATGGGGGAGACGGTGACTGACTCTTCGATCGGCAATGAACGCCAGCCTCCAAGGGTTTCCGCGGCCTCGAGAGCGAGGCGCGTGGCGGGCAAGTTGGGCTGCCAGCCGGGGCGATCCGAAAAGCCGCCGTTCGGATACCACAAGGCAGCGAGGTAACGCCGACAGGCTTCGACGTCGCGTGGTTGCGCTCCGAGCAATGCCAAGGTTTGCACAGCAGCATGCGTGTAGGCGACATCATCGACGCCGCCGAGGGGGGCGTCGGGGGAGTAGGTGAACCCCCCGTTGGGGAGTTGGCAGGCGTGGAGCCACGCGATCAAACCTAGGGAGGCGGGGGTGGATTGGCCGAGTTCATGCCAGGCGGTGAGCACCGCCCAAGTGTTGATCACGTGTCCGTCGGAACCGTCGGAGGCGAGGGTATGGTTGTACGTGCCGTTGGGCCGTCGACGCGCATCGAAGTAGTGCTTGAAGGCGGTTTCGGTCTCAGGGAGCTTGAGCTTAAGTAAGGCGAGGCAGCGCAGCACGGCGGCTTCTGAAGGAAGGTAAGGTGAGCCGTTTTTTTCGTATTGGCGGGGGTAGGAAACCGGCGCGGTGAGCTGGCTGATTTGGGGCTCAAACGAAGTGATATCCGTATCTAGCCAAGAAAGAGATTGGAGCTGATCAAACAGGTAGCGCCGGGTTTCACGTTGCAAAGGTTTGAGGTCGTGAGGGTGGTGGGTCCGGATGTAATCGACGAGCGAGTCGCGCCGTGCAGGAGTCAGGCCGCGACCCAATTGGCGCAGGCTACCGATCGC
>Ga0209491_10008577_pt1 | contig 12902 bp, 14 predicted proteins | sample BON02_FD_187213 | JGI IMG/M metagenome (GOLD analysis project Ga0209491, IMG submission 187213) | Freshwater microbial communities from Lake Bonney liftoff mats and glacier meltwater in Antarctica - BON-02 (SPAdes) (version 2) | ecosystem: Environmental > Aquatic > Freshwater > Ice > Glacier... | reverse complement strand
GTGTTGGTCTTGGCCAATCTGTATTTTGGGCAGCAGGGCCGCAGGGGAGAGCCCAATTGCAGGTCAAAATCCGGCTCCTTTTGAGACAAAATTCAGTAAGATGGCCGGGCCTCGAGTCACTTCTCCTGGGCTACGTGCGGACGACCCATGTAAACACACTTTCGGTCAGACTTGCGCCCAAAAGAGGCCAAAGGGGGGGCTAAAAAATGTGCGCGTGCCCCCGTCATCTAAATCGCCCCAAAACGGCACAAAACTTCAACCCTTCTCTGCGCAAGACGGAGCGAAGAGCGGCCAGCCACTGGTTTCTTGTGTCTCCTTTGGGAATTTTGTTGCCTCGGAATGGGGGCCCTAGTCATTCTTGCTCGCCTTGTCGACGCCAAGAAAATTGTGCCGGTGTATTTGGTGAGTCGGGCGCATTCTCTTTCTCGAAAAAGACGAGCGGGGCTTGCCTCACCATTAGTTGGTCGCTTCACTTCTTTCTTCGTTCACTTGTTGCTCCTGCTGTGGGCCATCGCCAATTGTACGACGGACACCACTGCCGCTTACTTCTATGCCTGAGTGCATTGACAAGCTGTGCATGTCATAGTGCACTGGGTCTGGCTTTTGTCTGTCCATCACTCCCCGTGCGCCTGTCCCTTTCCTTGCCAGGCGCCGAGAGGGCTTCGCTGGTGTGGCCGCTTGTGCGATATTGTCTTGTTCGTTCTGCCTTGAATGCACTGAAAGCTGGCAAAGCAACCAATGCACACAGAGTCGTGCGGATGCGTCCAATATATACAAATGCTCATCCCTCACGGTCCGCTCTCCACTCCACACCACAAGAGGCCCGCCGCTCGCCGAAATCGGCTCGTCCACGTGCCCGTTCTCTCTCCCATTGCCTATCAAAGAGACCAACACGCTGTCTTTATACAGGACCTGAAAAATGCTGTCAAGAAGTAAGTGCATGATTATCCTCTTGCCTAAGTCTACTCTTGCTCAAATTGTGGCTGCACATTAAGCCCCTCCCCCCCATAAAATGGCCCATCGGTGCTTGGCCCTTTTGCCGTCTCTGCCAAGTCGCATTCCCCACCCTACTTTTCCTGCCTTTTCAATTCCATGTCATCATACCCTTCAGCGCTTAAGCACCCCATCGTAAATTGCTCACTCTGCCTCTCTCCACACCCACAACACAACAGCGACGCCCCCCAAGCACCGCAAGAAGAAGACCTTCTCCACGGTCTTTAACCATTCCCCCATCTCCGTGTCCGCCGGGGGGGCAGCGACAGCCTCTGCTGGCATCTCCTTTTCCATCAAGAAAGGAGGCAGCAGCGGTCCTGTCCGGGCTACCCACACCGCCGTGGCCCTCAATAAGACCAAGGCGGCTGCTACCAACGCCATCGGCAGCAGCATAAGCAGTAGCAGCATCAGCATCAGCAGCAGTATTAGCGGTCGCAGCACCAGCAGCATCAGGCACAACAGCAGCGCCACAGCGATGCGGACTGGCCTTGCCGTCATGTCCACTTCGTTTGCCTTGGGTCGGCAGCAGCAGCAGCAACAGCAGGACAAGACGCCCTCATCTCGACCATGCCTCCTTCCTCTCGCGGGCGGCCAAGCCAGACCGTCGCCGCCGACAACCCCCGAGCTCATGCTGCCAGGACCTGCCCGAACAAGCACGAAGACACAGCAGCGTTTGCACTTTGACCAGCAGCAGCAGAAGCAGCAGCAGCAGAAGCAGCAGCAGCAGCAGCAGCAGCAGCAGCAGCAGCAGCAACAGCAGCAGCAATATGGGACAGCGCCTGCCTTCATGCTGGGCGACGAGGACGACACGGATATTATGGCCTTCCTTGAAGCTCATCCCCTCACTCCCGACGACCTCAATTTCCTCTCCCCAGCCCGCTTGGTCCCTTCATTTCCCCCACGTAGCATGAAGAAGGAGGTTTCGATCATGGCAGCTGCTGTTGCTGTTGCTGCTGCTGCTGCTGCTGCTGCTGCTGCTGCTGCTGCTGCTGCTGCTGCTCCTGTTGCTATTGATGTGTCGACCGCCTACACCCACACCACAAAGAGCCCGTACGCCAGCGACCTGACCGACACCTCCTGTCGGAGCAGCAGCAGCAGCAGTATCAGCGGTGGGTTTAACAGCCAAGCTCCGACACCGTACTCTACCAAGGATGGAAAGCCGCCCATCTTCAGCCGCAGCATCAGCAGTGGCAGTTGCAGTAGTACCAGCTCCTCTTCTTCCTCTTTTTCCGCCACGACGAGCAGTAGCAGCAGCACCTCCACAGGCACCCAAAAAGCCACCGGCAAGACGACTACAAGGAAAACAAGCACCAGGAAAGCCAAGGCCCCTGCCTCCCCTCCCCCCCGTCGTCGATTCATCTCGTCTCCCTTTGAGGTGGTCAAGCTTCTTGACTGCGGGGATGAAGAGGAAGAAGATGCCACCGACAACGAAAAGGAAGGAAGCAGCCGTCCCCGAGGACGGCCCTCGCGAGCGTCGAGTAGCAGCAGCAGCAGCAGCAGCAGCAGCGCTTCCACATCCTCCTCGTCCTTTTCGTCCCCTATGACGCGTTGCTGCTTTTCTTTCAAGGACTGGGACGAGCGTCTGCAGTCGCCCTCCCTCGCTACCTCTTCCTCAAAGACTCGGACCAAGATAACCACCAGCAGCAGCCAGGTGGCCAAGCGCACAAAGAAGAGTGCCACGGCCACGGCGACGGCCCCCGTGAATGGAACGACGGCAGCAGCAGTAGCAGCACCGACGACAACGAAACCCAAGACGAGCGGAAGAACCATCAAGAGCAAGGCCAAGGCTGCTGCTGCTGCTGTCACTCCAGCCCAACAAGCAGAGCTGGACCTCGTCGTCCCCTGCAGCGAGAGGCTGACTTTTCCTGCCCCCGTCATTTCTATTCCTATTCCTGAGATGCACTCCGAGCCTTTCCGCCTGATGCCGCTGGTCGTTGAGGTCACTCACCACCTCCTTCCCCTTGCCGTGGGCTCGTTGGACAGTTACGAGAGCGGCGCAACCACAATGGAGGGCGGGAACGAGGAGGAAGGGGAGGGGCAATACCTGGGGGAGGAGGACGAGGCCCTCTCCAACTCGGCTTTGGACATTCTAATGTACGCCTTTTCCTCGGATGGGATGGGGGACATCGATTTGTTGGGGGAGGTGCCTGTGGTCAGCCAGGAGATCCAGGCGGCGGGCGGCCTCTTTTTCGAGGCTGCTGACGAGAATGCCCGTGATGGGTGCGGGGATTACAATTCTGGGTGCCATACCAGCAGCGTTTCGAATTTTCTGGCGAATCAGGGGTAAGGTTTCCCGCATTTGCTGCTGGCGGATTGGAGCGTGTGATGTGGGGTTGTCGTTGTGTGTGGGGTAAATTACTGTGCGTCAATGGGGGAGAGGATTATGTGTGTGTGTGTTTGTGTGCGTGTACGACTACGACTGTAAGTGTGCTTGACTCTGTGCAGGACGCACATATCTGCGACGAAACGATTTCGCGCTTTGTGTTTTGTGGAGATCAAATGAATTGTGATTGCGGGCCATAGCTTCCAGTCCTGCCAATTTGAAAAAAAGTACAGTACGTGAACGTGAAAAAAACTCCTCCTCGGATTACGAGAGGGAGGGCCTGCCGAAAGAATTGACAAAGGTGTGCATCTCGATGTGTGAAAGATGAAGAATATTAAGCGACCAGGAGAGCGAAAAAGGGATATAAAATGCCTCCTGCGTTTGCGCAAAAGTGTTGTACCATATAAAGACAAAAAAGAAAGTGTTTGTGGCTCCCACCTTTGCTACCACTATTACTTGCGTTTCCTGTTAATCCGCCAGTTGCTAAATTATTATGAGGAAAGATTCAGCTTACCACACGTATGCCAAGACTCGATTTGAGTCTGTCAATCTCCCCCATTTCCCCCGCGAGTCCGCCTGGTTAGACATAGGTGTATGTTCTTTGTGTCTCAGCGTGATTGTTTCTCGCACAAGCATGCATTGTTTAGGCCACAATTTCTGCTCCGTCCTCAATTGAACTATCCTGATGCCGTTTGTCCATCTCCTTACCCAAGAAACTTACACCAAAGCCACACAAAAAGACGCGGCCCCCAGCGCACCAGGTAAGTTGTCATCTAAACGGCTGGCGCTGACGCCATCCTTCAAGTCTGCCTGCCCCGCGTCCCAAGCCGCCTATCCACACCCCACATGCCCTCCCTCTTCCTTGTAACATTCCCACAGCCACGTTTCTAGGCCACTTCACTAGCTTTCGTTGTGGTTGGTGCCTTGATCCAGGATCCCTGCCTAGGCCCGCCAAAGTCCCCCACCAAATTCTACTAAGCACGCAAGCAAGCAGACACGTCCTTCTCGGTCTCCAACCCGACTCGCTGCCTCTCTGATTGACAACCACCCTGCTTCCACGCCCAGCAAAAAGAAAATAGAGCATGATTTGACAAAATGGTCACGCAGAGCGATGCATACATTCCAGCTCCACACTTACTCACTACTCCTTCCTTTTCCATGTCACACACACAGGCACACACAGACGACACCCTCTTCGAGTCGCGCCGAGCGCAACAAGCTGCCAGGCCAGGCACTCGTATTCCAGCATTTCGACTTAATCAATCAAGCATTGCTACACATACCCGCGACTACAACAACAATGGCTCGCGCATGCAGCCGCAGCAGCGCGAGGCCTTCCATGCCTCCGCCCCCTGGCCGCCCAAGGACGCCCCCGTCGCAGTCACTGGCCAGCAGTGGAGAGGACGTACATTCAATACCACCACGAGCACGGTGGGCTCGACATTGTCCCTGCGCACATTAAGTACGACGTCAAGATGCAGCTGGCTGGCGCCGCGGCGGACACGGGCGACGATAGCAGGGAGATCACCGTGGTAAGTGCCTTGCGCGTTTGTGTGAGATCATGCGCGCTTGACCTCCTTTCCAAACGTGCCTCTTCCGCCCTTCCTGCATATCGTGTCCCGCCTCCCACCTATCTATGTGCCAATGCCATCCATGCCTTATCTCAATGCTTTATGCCCCTACCGAAACACCCTGGCTCATCTCTCCGCTCTTAACCCTCCATCCCCCCGCCTCCCACCTCACAGCGTTGGTCTCACATCAAAGCCTTGCACGCTGCCCTTTCTCCCATGTGGCCGTGCAAACGGGCCACCAGCTTCACCAAGAATATGAGCGACAAGCTGGCGGCGGGCAAAGACATGGCCCTCCTATGGGGATCAAAAGCGGAACAAGCGTCTCCCCATCATCGGCCCCTACCTGGAGGCCCTGCTTGGCCGAGCCGCGTCTGCGCACCAACCCTTTCGTCACAAATTTCCTGGCACGAGCACAAGTGTTTGCGGACTTCTGCGACCCTGCAACCACCAGCAACGTGACGACGACGACTCTGGGCATTCCTACAGCCACCGCTGACGCCGACGCCGAGGAGAGTGACAGCACTGCCGCCGCAGCAACGACGACAACGACGGCCACGACGGACCCCAAGGAGAGGAGCACAACCCTCGCGTACCCCCCTTCTTCTACCACGCCACCAATCGACTACGGCCGGGGCAGAATCAGAAGTAGTAGCAGCAGCAGCAGCAGCAGCAGCAGCAGCCTGCAAGGAAAGGGTTCGTACGTCTCCGCAAACCACAAGGTGTGCGCGTTGCTGGCGGCCTTGGGTATTTCCCATTACAAGGCTCTTTCGGACGTGCCCCAGCCACCACTTACTGCCACGAAGGAAGAGGAAGAGGAGGACAAGATCATGGATATAATGCACTTTTTGCTCATTGACGGACGCCTCGTGACCCCTTTCCTTGCTAATCAAGACCTGCGTCAACTCTCACAAGCCCACACGGCGTGGCGAGGCGTTGTGGAACAAGTCGTGACTCTCCGTCCTCGCTCGGCGCACACGCCTGCTTTTCACTACTATTTCGCACACGCCGAATCGTGGACACATGGGACAAGGTCCGCGACGCAGATAGCGGGGCCTTCCCCCTGCATGCCTTTCGGACACAAGTGGCACGTCAGGATTGCCAGGATGCGGGCTGGGACCCTTTGCTCTGGGCGTTGGAGCAAGGCAAAGGGCGGCACCTGCAGCACTTCGATTTCGGCGTCGGCTTTAGAAAGTTGAGCGAGCGCTTTCTTTTCACGTGCGCTTCCGCAAGCCGCTTGGCCGCCTCTCTCTCTGACATGCCAAAACTTCTTTACCTGAGCCTTTTTGGCAGTAAGATAGGCTCGGGGGGGGGCGTGGCGCTGGCGAGGGGCTTGCAGCACACACCGCACCGACGGTACCTCGTTTTATCTGACAACAAAATCGGAGATGAAGGCATCCAGGCCATTGCGGGAGTCTTCCACAAAATCAGCAAGCTGGAGGTTTTGGGGCATGCTCGTCGAGGGGGCAAGAGCGCTTGCGTCCTCTTTGAAGTGTTTGCCACGACTTACGGATTTAGGTGTCATGACACGCTCAAACCAGCCGCAAACCTGATCTTCAAGCGTCTGACGGACCTGCCCAATTGAAAAAAGCTTGAATGGTGTGGACGTCTCGATGTGAGCCAGGTTTTATTTCTGGGCGCACAGCTCCAGTGCCTCCCGAAGCTGGCAAGTTTGCACTTGCGGGGCCTTGATCATGCAGGTGCGGGTTGTTTAGAGGCCCTTGCGGCAGTGATTGTCGATTTGCCCGCCCTTGAGCATCTTACTATTAATGATTATCCTCTGCTTCTGACCGCACAAATGTGCAGCGATTTCAAGAATGCTTTGGCTGCTTGTGGATTCAGAGAAGAGGAGAAGTTTCCAGGACAGATGGACACACAGCGAAAATCAGAAGAGCGTGCATTGCGACGCATGGGGTACCTCGGGCAAGCGTCAGGCATGACCATGACCCGGACTTTGGACCTGCGTCGTAAATTGTCGTGAGAGGCGATATACCTCTTAATTAAATGTACTTTGGTAGGGAGAGTAGACTAGGACGACTCCGCGTGAGTGCTTTTGTATACGTATGAATGTCTAGGCTTACTCAAGGCGGGGCCTGGGATATTTGTCAAATGAAATATTACGCTTGTAATAGCAGTACTTGGTTATTGAGCTGGTTTTTTGTTGTATTTCTCTATTCTCTTGTACGTTTTGTCTTTCTCTTTGTTAAGCCTTCTCAACCTCCCCTTCCCCGTGTCCGCCTAGACTGAGCTAGAAATGGTAGTGGTGTTCTTGGTGTCCGCGCCTTATTCTGCACAAAAGCAATTCTTTTCCCAAGCACAGCTCCAGAGAAGAAATATCAAGCAACTCTTTTGAATATCCCGGAAATACCACAAGAAAACCCCCCATGAGTTAGAAAGGGTAGCTTTGCCGCTCGAACACTCCAACCTCCCCCTTGATTTTATCGTGGTACGTGCCCAGAATAACACATGCAGTTTGGGCTTTTTTGCCCTCAAGGACTTGGCTTACTTCAAACGCTGATACATTCAGGATAAAAGGGCTTGTCTTAAGGCCATAAAACGAGGAACTTGCAACAAGGATTGGGGCCAAAAGCAGGCCACACAAAGGCCCCTCCGATTGAGGAACGCCCAATTTGGCGAGGACTCGTCAGTCAGCGAGCGATGCTCCGTCCCAACACTCACGTCTTGACGCCTCGCTCACAAACCCCCAACACACCACACTACACAGGCACCATGCCGCACACGCGTAAGGAAGAGGTGGAGATGGACTTGAGCGAGCTGGAGGCCGTGACGCAGCGTCTCCTCCAGAAGTCCTTTGGGTACGAGTCCCAGGCAGCAGGCCTCATCACACGCGTGCTCCTCTATGCGCAGATGCGGGGCAACAGCCAAGGCGTCATCAAGTTGCTCACAGGGGGAGTCCCGGCTTACAAGGATGCCAACCTTACGCCAATCGAAGTCGAGCACGAGACCAAGCTTTCCGCGCGGCTTCACGGACATGGCGCCGCGGGGATGCTTGTCCTCGACCGCGCCACCACCATGGCGATCACCAAGGCGAAAGAGCACGGCTTGAGCGTCGTGGCCGCGCACGGAACCTCCTCCGGGACAGGTGCCATTGGGTTCTTCGCGCGTACCATGGCCGAAGCTGGTCTGGTGGGTATTGTCCTCTCGCAGAGTCCTGAGCTGATGGCCCCGCATGGGTCGTATGAACCGATTTTGGGCACCAACCCCTTTGCTGTCGGCGTGCCCCGAGAAGACGGTGCCCCCCCCCTGGTGCTGGATATGGCTACCTCTGCTTATGCATGGTATGCCATAAAGGAGGCACAGGCGGCGGGACAGTCTATTCCGGCCGATGTGGCGTTTGACAAGAGGGGGAGACCGACGACGGACCCAAGCGAAGCTCTCGCGGGGGCATTGAGAGTGTTTGATCGTTCGTATAAAGGGAGTCATATTGCCTTGATGGTCGAAATTATGGGGGGTGCTTTGGCAGGGGGCGATGTGGAAGAGAAGTGGGAGAGGAGGAATTGGGGTAATTTGGTGCTGGCGATTGATCCTGAAGTGCTTGGGCAGTCCTTGAAGGGATTTACGGCAAAAGTAGAGGCGGTGCTGAAGAGAGTGAAGGAGGCCAAGCCTGTGCCACCACCGATGACGACAGAGGAGGAAGAGGAGGAGAAAAGAGGGAAGGAGAAAGGAGTAGCAGCGGGAGGAGGGGAAGGAAGAGGGAAAAGTAGCGGCAGCAGCAGCAGCAGTAGCAGTGGTGGAGGAGCAGCGGGAGGTCCGTCGTTGCCCGGAGAGAGGAGTGAGGCTTTGGCAGCGGCTGTTTTGAAAAGGGGGCGAATTAGGTTGGAACGAAGCGTGTACGAGGGGTTGATGAAGGCAGCGGCTTCTCCGAATGCGGACAGAACGGAGATTGATTAAAGAGTCGCCTTCCTTTAAAAAGGAGGAATTGTTCGAGAGACATAACGAAAATGAGGGGGAAACAACATAAAATAAAAGAAGGGAAGGTGCAAAAAGACTGTTCGGACGCAAACGTTTGGGTAGGATGTGCAGCAATATCAGGAGAAGATAGAGCAATCTTGAGTCGATGAAATGTTTTCTGTGTTTTCGGCTCAATTATTATTTGCGCATCGTATTCTTTCTTTCGCCTGTCCTTATAAATTTTATTACTTTTTTTGTTCTCGCTCTTTCATTCATTGTTTGCTTTTGCTTTATCCCTCCTCCTCCTCGTCCTCCTCGTCCTCCTTCTCCTTCTCCTTACCATCCTTGATGGTGTTGGCGACTGGCTAAATCTATTTTCCCTTTACATAAACACTATTGCGCCAGCCATCAACCCACCCCTCCTCCTCCTCCTTCACCTCTCACCCACCCAAAACCACCATCAACCCTCTTCCTCCTCCTCCCCTCCCTCCCTCCTACCCCGGGCACCGATGCGAATGCACAATCGGCCCCAAGCTACTCTTGGCCGTCAAACTCGTCGCACTCACGCACGCCAGCAACCCAAACAAAAACATAAACAAATCCCACAACGCCTCCTTCCTCAACAACCGCGCATTGAAAAGCAACAGATGAAAAAGCGGGGGCAAGACAAAACTCAGAATAGCCACCGAAAACGCACCCATAAACGATACAACTACCCCAAAACAAGGCACTACCGTCGAGAGCACTGCTGTTGTAAACACAATCGCAGCACGCAACAACAGCCTCTTCCACGACCAAGCAGATTCGGCCTCGGAATGCCTTTGTTGGTATCTTGGCATGTGGTTTCCTTCGCTGCTCCCCCCTTGAAGCACTGGAAGGGGGGCAGCAGGTGCAGCAGCGCCAGCAGTAGCAGCAGTAGTAGTAGAGGAAGTACCGCTTTCTTGGTCTTGGAGGGAGGAGTAAGAAGCGAGGTGATTGAAGCCTTGTCGTTCTTCGTATTGACTAGAGGCACGCCGTAGGGACTCCCAGCGATAGATTCTTGAGACCCGTGGGCCTTCGAAAGCTTTTTGTACGCTTTCACACAAAGGAACGATGGCCAATGGATAGGTCAATAGACAAACCATCACCATCAACAGCCGCACAAACGTCGCCAAGATCGAATCAGGCAAGACCGTGAGAATATTCGGAGGAATTTCAAAATCATACAACAACACAGCTGCTTCCGCTATCAAAATATACGCCGCAGCCACACTCACCAGCGCCAACCGCACCGCTGACCCCAAAAACTCGGGCCGAGACATACTCCCTTGAATAGGAAACAACAACGGAGGGATCCCAAACGAGAAACAAGTGATGCCAAAAAACCTTGACAAACCCTGAGCGTCTGTCGCAAAGGCACGCGCCCATTTTGTTGGTGGCCCCCCAGCATTAGCAGCAGCAGCAGCAGCAGCAATGGCGGCAGGAGGGGTGTTATTGATCCCCAGAGCGATGATGGTGGCGAAGGAGAGGAGCAACGCAATCACTCCAAACAACGAGGTGTAGGAAAGGAAGGAGAGGGACTTGGCACACGACAAAGGGAGGACCACCAGCAAACACAACAGAGTATTGCAAAACCGTGTCCAGATCGGCGCACCCACGAACAAGAGAGACAACGGTGTGGATTCCAACAAATCACTCGCCGCAATTAAATACGACACACCACACCCAACAAAGGTAATCCCCATCGCAACATGCACAAGTAACTTCCCCGGTCGCCCTAGAGATTTTAAGGCAATAAAAGCATACACATCATTCGCCTCCACGTCCTCCGCCCCCGCCGCCACCGAATCCAACAGCTCCTTGCACGCCAGCAGCCGCTGACTCGCAAAATAATTCCATTGGGCCATCAGGGCAATGCCCAAGGCACTCCACACGAGCCCACCACTCATGAAAGCATAGGGCAAGGCCAAAGCCCCTGTGCCCATGCACACCTTGACCAGAGTAAAGTAAACGCCTTGTGAACCGGCCGCTTCTTCATCTTTGCGTGGATGCAAGGGCGACAGGGACTCGCCGCTGCTTTCCCGATGCCGTAAAACGAGGGCGTAGGAGGAGAAGAGGGGGGAATGAGGGGCCAGCCCATGCTCGCGGGTGTGTGGAGGCAAGCTTGTGCCAGATCTAGAGCGGGTGGGGGAGACGCCCGAGGAGGAGGAGGAGGAGAGCCGGGGGGCTAGACTCCCGTAATTGTGCGGTTTTGATGATGATGGTGGTGGTGTAGGAGAAGCCTTGGCCGTGGCGGTGGCCTCGTCACGTGGCATGGTTGCCCCTAGCTTGCCTGTGCCTGTGTGGGTGGTGAATGGTCGTTCAGTCTGTGCGGTAGAGTCGTACTTGGTCCCTCAAAACGGTCGCGCGGCATGATGGCCTTGCTGTGGGGTTGGGTGGGTGGTGATGGTGGAAGGCGGTCAGAGTGCGCGGTCGCTGAGCACTCAGGGCGGCGTCAAACACCGGCATTAATAGAGGCAAGGGCCAAGCGCTGTACCGGGCATGGCCTGCGCGTCTCTGTGGTTGTGTGTGACTGTGGGTGTGGTCGTGTGCGTGATGGTGAGAGTGGGCAGGCAGAGCAAACGCCCAGCCGTTAGACGAATTCGCTGCGTTCAACCTCCTCCCCAACACATTGTGTTTTTTAGTCTATTTAAAGAGTAAAGAGCGTCCAGAGCAGCAAATAGACGGTTCATTTCGTCGTTGAGTGAGGGTGCTTTTTATTTCTCTTCTTCTCATTGTCTGCTGTCGTCGTCGTCGTCTTCTTGCCTAGCTTTATAGTAGGGCGCGCCGTCTTTGTTACTTAAAATATCTCTTTTTCCCCCTCTCTCAGTTCTTCTAAAACCCACCCAACCCAAACTCTTCCTCCTCCTCGTCCTCATCCCCTTCAAACATCACGCCCGCCGCCCGACTATTCTGCAAACTCTCCACATCCTTCCTCACCGACGGAAACCTCCTCACAACATAAGCCTCATACGCCGCCCAGTGTCTCTTCACCTCCTCATCACTCAACGCCTCCAACTTCTCTACCTCCTCCGCCGCCAACTTGGCTCTTGCCTCCTCCCTACTCTCCACCGCCCTCTCAGTCAACACAGGCGGAATCGCGGGCGGGCGGAACGAAGCCATCTTACTCTGCACATACACCATCGCCCGTCCCCTCACCTTCAACATCTCCACCATCTGATCCTCCTTATCATCCACACTAATCCCCTCCCATTGCTCCGTCCCAATCTCTCCCCACCCATCCAAGACCTCGCTCAAATGCCCGCCATACGCAGGGTACCGCTCCAAAAATTCCTCCGCCGACCCCGCAGTCTCCTGCCTCACCCTCCTAATAAACTCATTCCTATAAGCCTCCTGCCCAACCAGCCGCTCCAAAAACCCCGCCCGGACCTCAAACACCCACAACGCCTGCTGCATCGCCTCCACAAATTCATCGTCCTCCTTCCCCCCTTCCTCCCCCTCCCCCTCATCCACCACATCATCTAAATCATCCCACCCATCATCTTCCTCCCCCCCCTCCTCCCCCCCTCCTTCGCCCTCCCTCCGTGCCCCCGCTGGCAACGCCAAGGAATGCCCACGATAAGCACCATCGGGTCCTAGCACACCCTCCGCACGTGCTTGGATTAATAATTCCTCTTTTTCCGCGATGGGCAGACGCTTCAAGCGGAAGGATTCCATGTTTTGATAGCCGGCAAGTTTTTCGTCCATATACCCATCATAGCCCGGGTGTTTCTTCGCCCAGTCATCAACAAACCCCACGGACTCACCGAAAAGGTCGTCGGCGTAATACCTGAGAATGAGATAAAGGTGGGGAGGGAGGGCAGGAGGAAGAGGTGAGTTTTTCGTGTGTGTGTGTGTGTGTGTGTGTGTGTGTGTGTGTATATAGAGCCATCGTAGCCCGGATGATTCTTGGCCCAGTCATCAACGAAACCCACGGATTCCCCGAAAAGGTCGTCGGCGTAGTACCTATTTTTTAGCAAGGATGGAGGGGAGGGAAGGAGGAAGAGGTGAGTAAGCGCTATCTAATATTTTGCATTGCTCCTCCACCCGATTGCTCTCATTCCCTCCCGACTAAACAACACCCTCCT
>Ga0209491_10008576_pt1 | contig 12903 bp, 14 predicted proteins | sample BON02_FD_187213 | JGI IMG/M metagenome (GOLD analysis project Ga0209491, IMG submission 187213) | Freshwater microbial communities from Lake Bonney liftoff mats and glacier meltwater in Antarctica - BON-02 (SPAdes) (version 2) | ecosystem: Environmental > Aquatic > Freshwater > Ice > Glacier... | reverse complement strand
AGGGCAGGGTGTGTTAGAAGCTGCAAGCCTTGCGTGGGCCTGTCACAACCTAGGTGTCTCAACCACGTGTGAAATGACCCCGGCTGGACACTCTCCATCCACCCAGCCAGGTGACTGTGACACAGTCACATTCTCATCACACCTGCAGTTGCAGCCTTGACCCACGACCTGGACCGCGACTGTCACTACGCACACTTGCACAAGCAAGCCCGGGACAGGAACAGAGTGTTGGTGAAACCACCTCGAGATGGCACGCAAAGCTGCGTGTATCATATAGTTGCCGCCTTCGTGGGACAGCCCATGACGCAGGGATCTCGGGGCGACGAACCAAGCCAGACTTTGTAACATGTTGCAAACAAATCTGCAGAGCCCAGCTGAATGGAGTCAGCAATCACGCTCCGTCCTTAACTCATCCAACCTGGCGGATGAATGCGATGTTTGAAGTTTGGCTCTGCTCTTCGATGTTTCCTTTCAGATTCCGTCCCGACTGCGAGCGTCCAGGTCATGAACATACAGTTTACGAGGGGTATGACCATTGGGCATGTCAATTCAACCCGGGTCAAACATTTTGTTGGGACTAAACTGTTACGGAATGCAGGTAACGTCTCCTCCGCGGTGACACACGACACAATGGAGGTGCCTGCGTCGCAACAGAATGTGACACAGAGCAAAAGACGCAAAGTCAATGTACCACCCGATCCCACAGTTTTGTTCGACACCTGGCCTGTGTCAAGTATTATGCAATATTTTATATATTTCATATCTTGTACAGTGGCTGAGGTTCTTCAGTAGAATGCGCCTTTTCAGGATTCTTCCGACCCCTCAATCACGATTGTGATATGACCAAGAAAAACGTACTTACGCTAAGTCTAGTAAATACTACACAAAGCATCGCGCTACCAAGTGAGCCTATTTGATGAAATCACACCACGTGTTTCTAAGTCCATGAAAGTCATGGAGTCGTAACTATCAGTCACGATATATCACACTGAAATCTTAAACATTGTTCAAGATATGAAATATATAAAATATTGCATAATACTTGACAGCCTGACGGTCCGCCTCCTGGAGTGGCACTTGGCGTCTGAGCTCCCCTCTCTTACCGCAGCGTGCTAGCACCTGACTCGCTCCCGTACACAGGTAGCCGTCGTGTGACGTTTGATGAGGTAGCCCTCTTGAACCCGCAGGGGAATGGTGTGGCGGACGCTGTCTGAACACCACTGCACGCGTCCCCGACACCAGCACCTCCTGGTTCCATACCCACACACCTTGTCACTGTTGGGCCAGTTCCTCACGCCAGCGCTTCAAGATTCAGCGGGCTACCCACCTTTGGTCGTCCTGACTGCAATGACGCTGCACCTGTGGAGATAGCCGATGACAGGCCCTGGCCCCCAGATCAAGACACCACAGATCTTGACGGGGCAATCCCTCGCGGCTGAATAGTGCTTACTCTCCTTTGCCACCATCATCAACCTTCGAGTGACTTGCTTGCAGTCTCTGCTGTGCCAGGCCCAGTGAAGAAAACAACTTCTCAGAATGTTTGGCCCCGAATTAATTCGAATGAATTCATTAATTAATTAATTAATTAAAACCACGCGAAGCGCGGTTTTTTTTTTTGCGGCGTCAGGGCGAAATTTTGAAAACACGACATTAGTAGCGCGTCGGAGAAAGCATTTTCGGGGTTTTTTGGCGATATTTTTGGTTGCTCAACTCTCTCCAAAAAGAGGTGTTTTAGTACCCAAGAATTTACTCGCTTCTTGTCAACGGTGTCGTCACAGCGTTGGGCTGTGGTCAGCAGAATATGAAAAACATTCTGTCAGACTGCAAGTGGGCTGGGCACAGGTTAGCACACATATTTGCTGATGGTTGGTCAACAGGGTCACACAAACGTAAAGTGACATTGTTGGAGGCGCCCACAGGAACATTACTTTCTTATTACAGAGACATTAAGCAAGAGATTGTGCACACGTTACTGTTGGAGGAATATGGTGTGTCAAAGAAGTGGGTGATCATCATGGACAGGAGACAGGACTTAATGTGACTTCGACTCCAGCAGGAAAAAGTGGACCTTCGGCTCAGGACCGTTACTGTGCCAGAGGGTTTGGAGGACGCGCGAAGAAACGGCGTGCATACGAAAAAGAATAAAAATAAGTCTAGTATTTATGACAATTATGTTACATGTGTTGACATACGTTGTTTCTAATAAATTGTTTGGGAATTGAAATTGTGTTGTGCGATTTGTATCTCAGGAGGTTTGATTTGACAAAGGGGTTGTTATTTAAAACTTTCGTAATTACTGTTTGGTACAAATTGTGTCGTTGTGATCACTCAGTATTGAAGTTCAAACCAATTTCACTACTAAAGAATTGGTAGACAGAATAAGAAACTTGAAATGAAATGCATCCCCGAATGATTAAGTTTAAGAAGAGGATTTTTTATTGAAAGAATGCGCCGCAGGCCAGATTTTTTATAAAATAAAATGCGCCGCAGGCAACACTTATCAAACAAAATGCGACGCAGGCCGGATTTTTTGACTAAGTCCTGATGGGTACTCTGTCCTGTTAATGCAGTAAGAAAATTATTTTTCACGAATCTCAGCTCAGAATCTTCTTCTTTTAATTAATGAATTAATTCATTAATTAATCAATTAATTAATTAATTAATTAATTAATTAATTAATGAATTAATTAAACTTTGGCCGGCCTGTAGTACGTTTGTTTTCCCCACTGGCCAGGCCCTCTACCCCTACCATCTGGACAAGGACTCAGTGGTACTACAGCCCTTTCTATTCAGGGTGATACGAGTAAACATGTTATGGAGATTAAAGAGGTAATAGGGATGACGGGTCAATGGAGATTGATAATGCATGCCTTGGACAATTGATAGACATTGTGCACCTGGATGAAAGCGAACAAAAGGTGGGCAAACCCAAACGGAAACAACTCAAAAAGAAGAAGTCGCCAGGTACACGAATTGGAGGACATAAGGGTGGTCAAGAGGGCGCTAAACGGGAATGACGAAACCAAGCTGAAGACCTTGGTTCTGACCATTGACGCTGCAGAGACTAGTCCTTGGCTTCTCCAAGCATTGCACCATAACACGACTCATATTTAATTTATTTTCCATTAATAGTGTGACCCTAGGGTACGCGTTCGCTTCTTCGTGAAGGGTGTGCGTAGCATGGGCCTATACATTTCCTCAAACTCCACCTCAATACTCATATCACTATTCTCCAACCCCTTGGCAAGCTTTCAAAATAGCCTTGGTTGTACCCTCCTTCAACACCCCACTTCACCCGCGCTGCTCACTTCCCCCACCCCTCGCCAAGGAGAGCTCGTCTGTGGGGCGTGCATCGGCACCGCACAGGTTAGCGCCTCGTTGGTTGCACCCGTAGAATTCATCTTCAAACGGTCTAGCTTGCGTTCTTCCTGTGACATGATCACAAAATCGTTATATATACACTTCCATTGACGGTATCCAATTGCAAGGTGTAGCACCAGTCAGATGCGTCCCCATACCCGTCGTATTTACACCTGTATGCGCCTGTTTTAATTTCTTTCTTTACTAAACCTATGCGGTTCATGCGTGAGCGTCTCCCACGACTCGGGTAAGGTGGACCTACCCACTACATTCTTTGGTTGTTGTTGTCCTTGTTAACCCACCTCTCTCAAAATACTTCCAATGGTGCTTGCATGATATTGCTCATGTAGTTACCTGTAATATTATATCCCAACAATGTCTCACCCTCCAAGGTCTCCAAGGTGCAGCACCCGTACCCACTTCTTGCCCCTGTTGTTTTGTTCTCTCTTGCGCATATATGTGGTCTAGGTCTCTGTCTTTTCTTAGTGTGCTGGTCTGTGATCTGCTGCCAAGACAGTTGTTTCATGGTTCACCAAAGGCGCATTGCCAGAAGAGTATCTCAGTCACAATTTTGACGGGCATTGCTTGAAGGACACTAGGCTTATTTGGTGCCTTTCCTACCCTAGTGGGGGGGCACCATTGATCCCTGGGCGCTACGTTTCTTGGTACTTAGGGATGTTGATTGTGGGGATTGGTCAGCCCGAGGATACATGCCAGCCCACCAACATTGTGATCAGTTTTACCCACTAGTTGGGGATCTGCTTGGGTCTGCCATAAACTAGGTAATGCTCCAGTTCTCCGGTCCAGGACAGGTTCTTGGGTCCTAAGTGGCTAATCGGGTGCTCGTCATCCGCTTAGTCCAGTGATCAGGTTGGGTCTTCGAAACCCAAGAAAGAAAGAAAGAAAGAACACCGTTGAGACTGTAATGAGTTGCTCATGTTTTTACATGGTTCACGTTTTGATCGTGATTTTTTTGATTTTTTTGAGCACATAAAGCTTCCCACAAAGCTACGAGACTATTTCTGACGAAGTAATAAAAGCAACATCAATCAATATAAATTCAACAGTCGGCCGGGTTGGCGACTCATCTCAAGAAAGGACGTTTGCTGTCATACCTGAGATTCAACAGAAAAACTGTTAGATCTAAAGATCCAAACTCTGATCTCCTCTGTGAGCGGCTTATCCTGAGTTTGAAGTCCCTAGCCTGAGTTTGAAGTTTGATACGCATTTCGAGTTTAGATCTGAAGATCCAAACTCTGATCTCCTCTGTGAGCGGCTTAGCCTGAGTTTGAAGTCCTTAGCCTGAGTTTTGATACGCATTTCCCGCGCGACGCTGGCGAAGATAAGAGAGACTTTGAACACAGGCTCGTGACTGCAAACTGAGGCTCTGATTTCAAATCAGGCTGAGGACCGTGCTCAGGCCGAGACGATGGTACAAGGATTCAAATCTAAGCGCGCGAGCAAAGGTCGCTGCGTTCGACATAATTTTCTGTCTTTCTTTCTTTCTTGGGTTTCGAAGACCCAACCTGATCACTGGACTAAGCGGATGTCGAACACCCGATTAGCCACTTAGGACCCAAGAACCTGTCCCGGACCGGAGAACTGGAGCATTACCTAGTTTATGGTAGACCCAATCAGATCCCAACTAGTGGGTAAAACTGATCACAATGTTGGTGGGCTGGCATGTATCCTCGTGCTAACCAATTCCCATAATCAATATCCCTAACTACCAAGAAACGTAGTGCCCAGGGATCAATGGTGCCCCCCCACTAGGGTAGGAAAGGCACCAAATAAGCCTAGTGTCCTCCCAAGCATTGCTCGTCAAAATTGTGACTGAGATACTCTTCAGGCAATGCATTTTTAGCAAAAGCCATGAAACAACCGTCTTGGCAGCAGATCACAGACCAGTGCACTAAAAAAAAGACAGAGACCTAGACCACACTAGCACAAGCAACTCACCATTGGCAAGCAACAAGGATGGCAATAGGTGAGTAGGGGCGCCGCACCTAGGAGTGCGTGAGGTAGAGTCGAACCACGTCCGAGTGCGGAGTATAAAAAGTAGGCGAGCCTAGTAAATTTAGGCAAGGCATCAACACAACAGCATGTAAGGGGTAGGTCCACTGCACCTGTGTCGGGTGAAGATCTTCGTAATACTAGGTGGAACAATCATAACAAGGACACAGACAGGACGGGTACGGAGGCGTACCGTGGAGGTGCGCACGGCTGTGTGTGGTACTGAACCAAGGCGTAATCCATCTTGAAATAGACCACAGTCATCCTTATACAAACAAGGCCCGCACAATATATGTCATGCTCGCCCGGGCAAGTACTACATCTCTGGCGTGCGCACAGTCCCCCAAACCCCTCTCAGATGCTCACCCGAAGGATTGACCGCACAAGAATGAGTCGAATAACCTGCGCACTACCCGGAGAGAAATATGGTGCTGCCCAGCCCGACATTAAGATGTTGTATCCCCCCGTTCGCTCAATGACAAATAATTGCGCACGCCAGCACCTTCAATTCCAAGACTGTCCCAAGAGTAACCGATCTGTGCAGTGCAGCGCACGTCGCACATAAGGGCTCCCCTTGACACAGTCTCAAAAGATGCATACCTAGAGACCTAAACAAGCATGAGCATACACTTGACGTGTGAGGAGGGAGACTGTGCACTTGTCGAGGTGCTTGGAATAGGGCGAAGGAGGAGGGGGGAAGCCCCCCCCGGACGCGCATCAGCCTGGCAGATTGGAAGCGGTGGAAGTTGGTCAGACGATAGGGAGAGAAGGGACGCGGGTGGGGGAGTATAATTCGGTCGGATTGCGTTTCAAACTGTTCCTGATTCTGCAGATGAACGTGGAATTCCATTTTACTACCTGAAAATTGTGTTTTTTGAATTTCTCCGAACATCTGGCGAGGCACGGTATCCAAATGGACCCATCGGTTAATGAAAGAAGCTGACAATGCAAAGAAGTCTGTAATGTGCATGTTGGGGTCTTTATCCACGATTATCAGGGGGAGGGAGCGATCTGATCAAGAAAGTGACAGTCTGGGAAAAATTGCTCCGGCGAATGAGCACAATTAAGCACCGATAACGTCAACTTCTGCACATAACAGCGCGATGCCTTTGTTTGTTTGTTTGTTTGTTTGTTGGAATAAAACCCGAACAATCATACTCCACCTCCGGTGATTGGGAGGAGCGCCTCGGCCATCCGGCCCGGGCCGGTTTTTTGAAAGAAAAGGTTTGCTTGCCACACCTCGCCGTGACAGATGAACTTTTGAAACTCGAATTCTTTGATCGAATTCAACAGCCATTCCGACGAAACAGTGAGACTTGAGAGAGGAATGAAATAAACAAAATCGCCGAGTTCACGTCAACAGCGTGCAAGGATTTCAGTGTGTTGCTTTGTTTTATTGAACCGGAATTGTGGAATCGTTACGGTCCCGAGCCAAGGGGGTGACTATGGACTGACAATTTGAATAGAAAGGTTCATCAATCGCAAGTCACATCTTACGGAAGGTCACTCGACAGCCTGAGTATCAACAGGATATCAGAATGAACCAGTCGCTCCAGGTGTGCAAAATCTTTCATTTTGAGCTGGAGAAACACATGAATTTTGATGCTGCTGTTTCACGTAGGTCGTTATCATGCGCGCAAGCAACTTGCTGGCTGCCATTCCAGATACCATGCCCGCAGCACAAGTGGAACTACGCGCAATATTTAAAGGTATTCCCATGATATTTGCTTGCTTGGTGTGTATTTCTTTTGACTTGAACGGCAGGAGCTCACATGCAAAGACACTATACAGATGAAGAAATAGCCTTTCAGAAGACGACGGTGCACCAAGAGAGCACCGAGCCGTTCTGGGAGCAGCAGTTCACGCTGCCGGTGCCTGATGCCAGTGAGTGTTTCTATTCTGGAGGCTATGTGTGTTGCAAAGAAAGCAGTATGTGCAATGGAAATACCTCTGAGCAGTAAATACACAAACATTTGACATGCAATGTATACACGTGTACTACTGAGTCAGGTGAGGCACAGCTCGAAATTACTTTGTGGGATCTAGGAGAGGCAGCAGAGGATGAAGATGAGTCGTTCCTTGGGGAAGTTGTATTGAATATCGCCAAACTGCTGCCCTTTCAAAATCGCCTCATCGAACAGGTACGAAGCAAACGCGTCGCACAGGAATGAGTCGTGACTCATTCACATGACTGTATGGACTTTCACATTGTCACAATAAATAGTCCCGCACTCAAACAAGTCACGTCGATGAATTGATTGATATGACTGTGGATGAGTTATGTGACGCGCAGAAACTAGCCTGAGGCAGCATGTTGCACTCTCCAGTGAGTCCAGGGTGCATGTCTGGTATCCAGGGTATTCCACCGTGTCCAGGGACAAGGGTGCATGTTGTGTGCATGTCCAAAATAATCGTTGTTATCCATCATATCCAAAACATTGATAACATTCATGCAGCGATGATTCTGATATGTTTGATATGTATGATACCTGTGGCGTTAATGAATAATACGATGATGCACTTGTTGAGGTGCGTCCGACGCCTCATCCAACACCTCGTTGTGGTTGGATCACTGTATCATTCTCTTTTACTGTGCTGCCTTATGCAAGTGATGCTGCTGCACACAACCAAATATGAGCAGGTTTTCGAAGTAAAACAAGGACCTTCCTCTGACTCACACGCTCTCTTAACGGTCAACCCCCCCCCACGAATATATTTTTATTGCAATGAATGTGTACTTGCTAGAGCTCTTGAAATGCCTGCGTTTTGGTGTGCCAAAAGACTGGGTGTGCCCCAACAGACTTGGCCTAAAACACTTTGATGGTTTGGGCGTTTTGACGGATCAAAAGCAAGCGGGTCTTGGATGAAAGCAACAAAGCAACACGTCTATCATGCTTCCCCGTATCAAAAAAAAAATCTCAAAAAGAAACCGGCACAGAATGCGAGTGATTAAATGTGTGGTGCTCATGTGATTAAAGGTGTGTGGTGCACATGTCATTAGACGTGTGCTGCACATGTCACCTATGCCTCCGAATCAAATTGATATGCAACCACACCACTCTCGAGAGTTTGACAAAGCGTATTGAAGCTCGGAGTCGATACGCGTAGCGACTAGATGGATGGAGTTAAAGGTGTCGATACGCGTAGCGACTCCATCCATCTAGTCTAGAATCATCTACATAGTCGCCTTAACACTCCAGACTGCTGGGACCACGATCTGTTCCGACACTTGATGACACACATATATACTTTACTCGGGCCACATGGGTGATACTGGAAGCTCCAAGTCGATAGGCATCTAAGACATGAGTATCACGCGTGCATCTTAGATGCCTCATGTTAGATGGACATGAGACATGAGGCATCTAAGACATGAGTATCATGGGTGCATCTAACCCATATATCTGTCAACCTCCAGGTCGATAGGCATGCAGATAAAGTATGTTACATCCACACATGATACTCCCAACCTCTAGCCATCTGTGACTATCACCCTATAGGGTGATATTCCATATTTCCTATCAACTTGGGGGCTGATGGGTAGCGACTTGGAGGTTGTAGTCATACTCCGCCTCCGACCACTAATAGCTTGGTCTCGACCTAACAGTTACGCCTGCTGCTGTCGGATGAGTTGGTAGAGGCCGACGCACGTCCATTGTCGACGTCTACATATCAAAGACACCAGGTTCTGCATTGTGCACTTCTACATATGAAAGACACGAGGTTCTTCTCGATTCTACAGTTTGCCTTGATGATGCGTGTGACTCTACCTTTGATCATGTGTGTGACTGTGCCTTGGGGTGACTGTGCCTTTACCGCCCTGTATACTGCGCCTAACGTCTGTGGGGGGGGGAGCACAGATGCAAGATGCCTCAGTCTTGGAGCCAGCCACTACCTCGATGCAAGTGGTGTCTCATGCAAGCAGCGTGCAAAGCAAGCAAAACAAGCGTGCTTCACACCTCTCCAACCACCCAACACCTCTTCATCACCCAACACCTCTGCATCAACTACCTACTGCGCCTCTCACAGGAGACAAGAGCGCATCGGACGCAAGACAAAGTGGAGGGGCGGGGTTAAAGTATGACGTGTGCTTGGCGGCATGTAGACCCCCTAAAGACTACGAGGCGCGAGTGCAAGTGCGTGTCATTGAGGCCCATCATCTTCCCTTGTCGCATCGATATGGCAGCGAGGCACAACCCTTTGTGACCATTCACTTTCAGGCGGGTCCTTCAGAACCGTCAGAGCTTGTTCGGTATCATTTAGCTATCTTTCACACGCCCACCAATGCTGTTATGAATACGAATGTACACACAAATACATAAAAATATACCATCATGCACATGCGCACGCGAACATAAGCACACGCATATACAAGCACACACACGAGCGTGCGCACACGCATATGCACATACCTAGAGAGAGACTGCGCGCGCGCGTGCGAGAGAGAATTGGAGAGAGCGTGCGCGCGCGCGCGAGAGAGAGAGTGCCTGAGAGAGAGAAGCAGGAGGTTGTGGTGGTGGTTGAGGCTCACGTCTTGTTCAGGCTCACCTGTATGCCTTTCTTGTGTGTGCGGGTTGCGTGGCATAAAGTGTGGAGGATCCTGACTTTGTCGGGTTGGTAATGCAGCACCGAGGCTGTGAGCGGCATGGCGCCCCGTTATGGCGCCACTTTTGTCTTTGGTTACGATGCAGCGCTCGAAAGCAAGGCGGTCTTGCATTTTGGGCTCGAAGATTCGCAGGCCACGATCGCAGATGAGTCCATGGGCCTCTCTGTCCAGGTCCTTGCTGTCGTGCATGTCAAGTGCTTTGTTCAACTGCTTTGTTCAAGTGGTCTTCCCTATCGTTTGCACATCTGCCACTTTGTCACGCAGTGTCTTGTATGACTGGTCAGAGTGGATTGGCTGTGGATGTGACAGTGGGTGAGTGCCCTGAGGGCACTAACTAAGTGCCCTGAGTGCACCAAGTGCCCTGCGCCGGCAGCTCCTGTCCTCTTGTGCACTGACGTAGGAGACGTGTGGAGGTGGGTTGCAGGTGCCGTTATCAGTGGTGGCAGAGCGACAGTCTCGCACAGTCGAAGGGTGGCTAGAAGTATCGGTGGACAATCTTGACCACTCCCGAGTTCTTCGGGTCAATCAAACACTTGGCAAAAGCTCGCACGCATCGCAAGTTCGAGTCCGAGTTTCGCTTCTTGCGCCTGAGCTTCTGCCCTATCACCAGCCACCCAGTCAGATAGCAACACACACCCATAGCACGGGCTCGGCGACAGAGGCATCGTCAAAGATGCACGTCGCCCCTGGCAGTGTGGGCCTTGTAAGTATCGATGCTGCACCTCCGCGCGCTGTCACACTAGTGCATGCTGGTTTGTGTGCGGTGTTGGCGAGAAGAGTCTTGTCGCTTCTACCTTGACTCCTCCACGCTCCGAGGCGGTGTTGGCGGGAAGAGTCTTGTTGCATCTGCCTTGACTCCTCCACTGCCATATCATTGCATCACCATCTCATATACTGGTGGGTTTGCATGCGTGAGTCGAGTGACGAGTCAGCACAAGTCACGAGTCAGCACAAGTCACGCATCGTCAGCACAACTCAAAGCCTGCCACTTGTGCAGACCTGGCGAGATGCTCTTGCAGATTCAGGAGCTTCTGCCGGTGGTATCTTGCCCGTTCTCCTCTTGCTCGCTCTCCTGTTAGCCGCTCTCCTCTTGCTCGCTCTTCTCTTGCCCGCTCTCCTGTTGGCCACTCTTCTCTTGCTTGCTCTTGTGTCGATATCTGGCACACGCATGGTGTATGCTACAAGGAGCTACTAGTTACCACTATCATACACACCACCTGCTAATAATTCTGGCGCCCGGATTGAGATGCACGTGTAGTGATATCTGTAGGTTAAGCTTATAGAATGGTAGATATAGCATTACAAAGAGGGTAGCCTCCGAGGGCTGGCTTGTATCGGAGGGCTGGCTTGTATCGGAGGGCTGCCTTGTATCATCCGGGTGATTACTGTATACACCCGGTGCTCGTGCCAGGCAGCATGTGGTTGTTGATGGCTTCAACGGCACAAGAGTGCTAGTGCATAGCACAGTGTGGGAAGCAAGTTTGGTCTTGTATCAAGTCATGTGTGAAGCACGTTTGGTCTTGTATCAAGGAGCAACCATTGTCTTTGGTGCACCAAGGAGGAAGCATGATATGATACCCAATGAAGCATGATATGATGCCCAATGATATCATATGATACCCAATGATATCATGCCCAATGATATCATACCCAATATGACCATACAGTCTGATAGTCACAGATGGCTAGAGGTTGGGAGTATCATGTGTGGATGTAACACACTTTATCCGCACGCCTATCCACTTGGATCAAGGTGTGATAGCAAGTCAGGCACCTCCACTGCAACACACACACTGCAACACACTGCAACACATGATAGCAAGTCATGCACCTCCACTGCAACACACAAACTGCAACACACTACAACACACACACTGCAACACATGATAGCAAGTCATGCACCTCCAAGTCGATACCCACTCGCTTACCTTCGCACTCTTACACAATTATACCCCACTTGCACCGAATTCGGTGGATGTGGGGGATAATTCTGTATGAGTGCGAAGGCAACAGAATGTGCGCGTGGCGCGCGTCGGCATGAGTAGATGTGCGGGGTAGAGGCTTTAGGGCTATACCTATGCACTTGGTGCTTGATTACGAGGCTTGTGATAGCTTGACTGATGCACCCTTTGTTCCGCAGCGGCAAGTCGCACATGCGTAATGGTTCAAAACGTCACACCTGGCTCACCTGCCTCAAAGAATGCCCAGGTCACTCTCTCTTTCGCCTTTTTGTCGTTGGCCTCTTTGTCTTTGTCGTGTCGTCATACAAGTGGTGTGGGGACTGCTTGTGTGAGGCACAGGGACTGCTTGTGTGAGGCACAGGGACTGCTTGTGTGAGGCACAGTATATGCGTGACGCTAAACGAAGCTTTGCTCCGGCATGCATGCATGCTGGGTATGCCAAGGTTTGCTTGCGCAAACAAAGACTGTCATGGTGGAGAGTCAAGATGGCTGTTTGCGCCCGAAGAGGGGCGTCATGATACATAGGCAAGGCTTGAGAGAAGCGCTGATAACCTATAGAACCACCAAGCGGTTATGGCGTATAGAGTCGAGGCGCTCATGGCCTCGTTATCACTTACCATCCTCTTCGTCATCACTTGCCATCCTCTTCCTTGCTCCCCTGTGCTGATTATTTGGTTGCTCTCCCTCCACGCCACTGATTCAATGCGCTAATTCAACATCCTCAAAATAGGTGCGTCAAGGAGACATCATTATTGGTACGTCTGCGCATCACTCACGCACATGCGTTACATAACTCATTCACATGTGTGGCATGACACATTCATATGCGTGGCATAGTGAGTATATAGACCTGAGTGTGGACTTGTGAATATGGTGCGTCATGACACAGAAGCGCAAGGGGCATATCCAGCCTCGCCAATCCGTCTCAACCACTCCACTCACTTTACCCTTCCCCCCGCCCCC
>Ga0209491_10008570_pt1 | contig 12911 bp, 8 predicted proteins | sample BON02_FD_187213 | JGI IMG/M metagenome (GOLD analysis project Ga0209491, IMG submission 187213) | Freshwater microbial communities from Lake Bonney liftoff mats and glacier meltwater in Antarctica - BON-02 (SPAdes) (version 2) | ecosystem: Environmental > Aquatic > Freshwater > Ice > Glacier... | reverse complement strand
TTATTCTTAAGCGGTCTTTTGGGTTCATTAAAGTCTATTACTAATTTTCGCTAACTATTTAGCTCTATGAACAGTACGGGAGCAAACTAGCGTTTGCTTTCCGCCACGCACATAGCAAAGTTTTTCGGTTTAATTATTTTTTTTCGCTTCCAATTTTTTGATCAATTTGCTAACGGTTTTAGTGTCCATTCGCGTCACGATTATATCACCAATATTTTCAATCCGTTCGTTGTCAAATTCATACAAATCCTTTTCAATTCGGTCAGATAATGATTGTATAAAGTTCACGCTACTATTTTCGACTCTTGAATAGAAACTCAACAAGTCCGTATAATTCAAGTTTTTTTTGTTTTGAAACTCTTTTATATTTTTCGTTTTATTATCAAGAATATTGAGTGAGTGTTTTATTGCATTGTTGAGATTTCTTAAGTCCCGTAGTTCTGCATATTTTGATAATTCCTTTGGGTTTATTTTTTTGGAAGTCAAAAAATCCTCAACATTTTCCCAACGAAATAATTGTCTTTCATTGATTTCGGAAGAGTATGAAGCTTTCAATAACCACTTTAAATGAGTTTCAAAATGCTTGTACCCATAAAGTATTTTCATTTCTGAAACGGCATATATCTCCTTCTCCAGAAAGTAAACCTCCATGTGTTTCATGTATCCGGCTCCTTTTTCCTCCGAATCAATTCGAGATTTTAGTTCGACCACTTTCTTTTCAAGGTCTTTAATAAGTTTATTAGAAACAAAATCGTAGTGATTATTATCAATGTTCATGAAGAAAGTTTGTAGTCCAATCTTTCTTTGTTCTCTTTTTTCCCTAAATGACTCCTGTTCTCTCAAGTTTTTTATAATTAAACACAATGTATTGGTATAGTAACAAATTACTATACGCCTATTTTATCCCTAACTAAAGTAAGCTTATTCCTAATAACAAACATCTTTATAAGAATTGGAATTGGCCTAGCAAGCTGATAAAAGGTCAAAAAAGCAAAAGAAGCAATTAATCCACATCCAGAAAACAAAAAGGGGTAGGGGTCGATATGCTTATCGAATTTGTGGATTTCATAATGGAGATGGTATCCCGTACTTTTTCCCGAATTGCCTACAAAACCAATAATTTTCAATCCAGAACTTTTCGGAAAAATGACCAAAGAAGGTGGTATACTTTATCCGCTTTTTTGCAGGACAGCCCAGGCTTTCTGATGCCCAGTTTCGTAGGTTCATGAATATTATCTACCAATGTGGGGTCATAGCAGGGGTGAATAAATCAAAGAAGAAACACTTTAAAGGCACGGAGGATGCACATAAATTGGACATTGAGCACTTTTTTCAGGGAAAGGAATTAACGCAACTTATCGGTAATCTCCCTCCGGAAGCATTGCTAAAAGAAATGTGCAAGCTTGGCAAAGATGATTTTTAAATGTTAGTTCCAAAAAAGGTTCTTTTTATGAAACTATTCAAAAACTAGAAATTAAGGCTTAATGTATTCAAGGGAATGCCTAAAATTCTGACCAATTTCAAAACATCAATCCAATGTATTGCGAAACTTGAACTGGGTCTTGTTAATTCTTTACTTTTTAAACGAAACATTTTGTCCTATTTTAGGGATAAGGCCTTGTAGCAAGATTTTCAAATCAACTATAGTTACGGTAAATATTCTGATAAAAAAGGGCGTCAACTTTAATGATCAATCTTTTGCAACTGCTACTCCTTGTTTGGCAACCATATTATATTCTTCTATTTCTTTAGGTTTTGGCGATTTGAAAATAATGATTAAATTTCAATACTTTCATTATTTGTTTAATTCTTTAGCCTATTTTTTGGTGAGTGGTTTGGGATTATCAACATAAGCAGCTGGACGACTGTTTCTTTTAAGGTTTTTCTGAAAACCCTTGATATAACCAAGTAGTTGCTCAACAATTAGTTCGTTTCCCTCCAAAACATTGATGGTTTCTGAAATATCATTTTCCAGATCATACAAAGCCAAGGGTTTATTACCATCCACATGTAGCTTCCATTTTCCGGACCGTACAGCTTTAAGTTTGTCTCCTTGATGATAAAAAAAGTACTTGTGTGGACTTTTCCCATTACTAAGCAACACAGGTAAAATATTTTTGCCATCAATAAACCGGTCGGTTGGAAAGGTTGCACCAGCCAATTTTGCAAAGGTTGGAAAAAGATCCATAGCAGTTACCAACTCATCATTAACCTGCCCGGCTGAGATTTTTCCGGGCCAACGTATCACAGTAGGTTCACGCATTCCCCCTTCAAATGTACTTCCCTTCTTCCCTTTTAAAGGTCCTGCATTTCCAACAGAAGGGCCATTGTCCGAGGTGAAAATCACCAGGGTATTGCTATCAAGGTCATACTTCTTCAGCGCATCCAATATTTGACCCACAGACCAGTCAATTTCTCTTATTGCATTTTTGTAAATTTTGTCACGTGCAGCATAATCAATATAATTATCCTCTTTTTCCAGTTTAACTTTTAATGTATCAGGAATATCCCTGGCAAAAGAAGGGGATACATGTAGCGGCCGGTGTGGGAGTGGATGAGGAATATATAAAAAGAACGGGGTTTCTTTATTTTTTTCAATGAAGTGAATAGAGCGTTCAGTAATGCGCATGGTCATGTAGTCCATATCCGGATCTGTTTCGATCACTTTTTCTCCATCTAACAAAGGCAAAGGTGGAAAATTATACTTTTTATTAGTGTGAAATGGATGAATATCGTGACTATACGGGAGTCCAAAAAATTCATCAAACCCCTGCTTAGCAGGTAGGAACTCAGGTTGATCGCCAAGATGCCACTTACCAAAAATTCCTGTTTTATATCCTACTGATTTTAACATTTCGGCAATGGTAATTTCATTTGGATTAAGGCCCTTGCTGTCAGCTGAAAGTAATACCCCACTACGTGATCCTTCTGCCATATTAATACGTGTAGGGTAACAGCCTGTCATCAATGCGGCCCTTGATGGCGTACAAACTGGGGCTGCCACATAGAAGCTAGTCATTTTTACTCCTTCCTCGGCCATTTTATCTATCCTAGGTGTGCTAACGTCCTTGCTCCCAAAACAACTAAGGTCTCCATAGCCCTGATCATCGGTGAATATAATAATGATATTTGGTTTAATCGCTTTTTCGTTAGAGGCGGTTCCACATGAGCAAATTGATATTATGCTTACAAGTGTAGAAACAGTTATTAAAAATTTAATTCTCATATGTACGTAGTTGATTTCAGGTTATGCTCACCTACTCTTTATGGAATAATCACTTTTAGAGATTTTCTATCCTTTTCAGGATATAGGGCACCTTCAATTTTTAATCTATTGGAAAGATTCGTTATCATCCTTTTTAGTTCTTTTGGTTTTGCCCCGGCAAGATTCGTGGTCTCGAAAGGATCCTCCTTTAAGTTGAACAATTCATATTGGGGTTTTCCTTTTATTTGATAATGATAAATTGCCTTCCAATCATCCTTTACCAAACTGGTAAAATAACTGGATCGATGATCGTGGGGAAAGTGATTGAGAAAAACATTTTGACGTTTCCTGTTTTTATTACCTTCCAACTGTTTTTTTAGATCAAACCCATCCAAGATATGCCCATTAGGACCGGAAATATTTACGAGATTGGCAATTGTTGGAAAAAGATCCAGTATCGATCCTATTTGTGATTGAACCGCTCCCTGCGGTATAGGAAGTTCTTTTTGCATAGAGGATTGTTCGTTCGGCGTAATCCAAGAAGCAATAAAAGGAACACGCATACCACCTTCCCAATTGTTTCCTTTTTTGCCCTTTAAGGGTACGGAACTACTGTAATCATCAATAATTTCCAATGGAGCGTCCGAACCATTGTCCCCCAAAAAGAATATCAACGTATTCTGTCCCAGCCCAAGATTTTTAACATGGGCCATAATATCTCCCAATGACTTGTCGATACCTTCGATCAAAGAAGCGTAGGCCTGGGCTTTTTCACTCTTACCGGATTCTTTATAGTGGTCCGCAAATCGGGGATCCGATTGAAAAGGCGCATGTACCGCATAGTGCGACATATACAAATAAAATGGTTTGCCATCCTGTTCGGACCGGGAAATCGCCGCATTGGCCTCCAATGTCAACGCCTCGGTCAGAAAGATATCCTTGTTCCAGTATTTCTCCAATCCCGGAACCGCACGACTTTTGTTTCCTTGAATATGGCCATAGCCATCCTTACCATAATAACTTCCTGGTTGGCCTATAGAGCTACCTGCTACGTTAACATCAAATCCCAGATTGGCGGGGTCTTCCCCTTCATGGCCAAATGGGGCAAAATGTGCCTTGCCAACATGGATGGTCCTATACCCTTTTTGATGTAAAACCCTTGGAAGGGTAATGGATTTGCCGGTAAGACCTTCCCAGTTCCAATCTGACGGTCCAAATTCCGTTCGATTGTTATTTTCCGATTTTATCCAATTGGTGGTGCGGTGGCGTGCCGAGTTCTGTCCGGTCATAATGGAGGATCGTGTAGGGGAACAAACAGAGTGGGCATAAAAATTTGAAAATCGAATGCCTTGCCCCGCTAACTTTTCCATATTGGGAGTTCTATAGTAATTGTTGAGCGGGTATTTTACAGGATTGCCGTCCTCGCCGACTATGAAGGGGACGGAGGTATCCATCAATCCCATATCATCTACAAGAAATACAATAATATTGGGCAGGTCGGCCTCCTTGACTACCTGGGAAAACAGAGGAGTGCCCAAACCTGATATTACTGCCATAAGCCATAGTGAAATTCTCTTTTTTAAATTATTCATGAGTATCCTTTTAATGTGTTTAATGATTGCAACCTAGTCTATCTTTTAAACTTTAAAGGTCCGTAGTCATTAGCATTTAATTCCCATTGATATACTTTCTCCTTATAGACCATTTTTGTTATTGGATTATTAAGTTTTGTTCCTTTGTCCTGGCATCGATCCAATCGAATACAGAAATGTTGAAAGACCTGTTAAGATTGTTCGGGATATAATATCATATGCCGCCGCCATTGGCCCGCAACTATTTCATTTCAAATCTCAATAAGTAAGTTAAGCCTTTACCTCCTTTCATGGCTATACCCCATCCCGGGGATTCCGCATCTAGATTGCCATCTTCCAAATCGGGACGATATAACCCTGGGGCACTGGGAATATTCGTCAAACTGTCCTGAAACATCGAGAAATTAATCCCATCACCTGCATAATTTATGGATTTACTGATGGAGGCCAAGGATGCCACTCCCTTCCCCATCTTCCATATCAACACCTCATGGCTCTTGTCCAAGATCGGGCCATCATGTTTGATAAAGGGACCTTCAGGCGCATCCGCATAAGCCACACCCATTTCCGTAAGACCTGGACCTTTAGAACCATGTTTCATCGATCTTCCTTTATAATACAGCCATGTTTTATTGTCTTTGACCAACATGCTGGCATCGTCTATACGGTAACTATCAAAATCCTCTTTAGTTTCGCTAATAGTTAATACGGGGTTGTTCCCTACTCTTTTAAAAGGGCCATCGGGACTTTCGGCAACGGCCAACCCTATAGCTGTAAAATCATTTTTTGAATTATTTTCAAATATTCCATCTGGATTTCCGGGGGTGGGTCTTACCCCAGTGTAATAGAGGTAGTACTTTCCTTTATAAGCAAGTATATTTGGGGTAAACACAGATTGATGATCAAATGCCCCTTCAGATCCGACATCCAATGCCATACCTTTTTCTTCCCATGTACGGCCTTCGTCCTTTGAGGTTGCGTACCAGATGGTTGCCCAATATCCAGGAGCTATAGGGCTATCCATACGGGAGTACCAAACATAATAGGTGTCATCCACCTTAATGATATCGCTATTGTCCCGTCGATTGTATATGGAATCCTGACCGATACCTGTAACATAATCATAAGTAAAAGTTACTTTTGGGGGAACCGTATCGGCCACATCCATTATTCCCTTCCCTTTATTTTTGTCCTTGTTCCCACAACTTGTTAAAAGCATTAGTACCAATAAAACACTAATATTAAACAAGATATTTCCTTTTGATTTTTTCATGTTTCCTGATTTTATAATAAGTAATTATTCTTTATCCAATTTTAGTCGAAGGCTTTTTTTATCTCTTCCAAAGACACCCCAAACAGTTGTTTGACAATAGGGTCTAAAGTTGTGGGATCCCCTTCAAAATGGCAGGTCAATTGAATATGGGTTCCTCTTTCGCCCGATTTTAAGGCCAAAGCGGGCGACGAGGTTTCCAATTCATAAAAAGGCCCCAAAGGTTCTTCGCCGGGGGCCGGGACCCCATCATTATAGGAGTTAACCACGTCACCTGCATAGGGCCTCTGCTGTATTTCCCACATCGAGTTTACATAATCCCTTACTCCTTCCGGTTTGTTAAACTTAACAATGGTCAGAATGTTATTTGCAGTATCGTAAGATCCCATAATATTTTTGGCACGCATTGGGGACAATCCTATTTTACTTCGGTATTCCCCATCGCCGTTAAAAAAGATGGCATTTTCCTTGACCACCAATCGTTCCGAAGGCACAATGCCAAAATAGTTGTCATTTACAATAGTCCCCAATTCCCGTTCATTACCAGAATTATAGGGTATTACAATCGTAGTGTTAGGAGACGGATTGAACATGCCCAACAGCCAAATGGATAACAGTCCCGTATCTTTTCTCCAATCAACATTGCCCTCATTTGTTAGGATATTGGTTGTTCGGTATGCGACCGCCCTTGCTTGGCCCAGGTTATCGATACCAAGTTCCAGTATGAGTTCTTCTTTGGATAAAATGGCCACCTCCCGCTTAATTGATAGGTCAAACTGGAACCCGGAATAGTTCTTTAATGACGCTTTCTTGGTAAAAACAGCCTTGTCCGAAGAAGCACTACTAATTTCAAAAGGTTCCAGATCCATCAATCTTGGCGTATACCAATTTTCCAGAGTGAATTTCGCTCCCTTTTCAAAGAAAATAGAATATTGCCCCCCTTCCGGCCCAAGCCAAAAACGTTCCTCGCCACCATATGCGTTGATATGCTCCAAAGTGTCCTTCGATTCAAAAAGTTTCCGATTGATCCATCCATAACTTCTTCCATTTATTCCCGTTGCACTACTGGTCATAACACGCCCTTGTAACGCAGGAGAAATAGCTACATTGCCTCCTGATTCATCCGATAGCTCAATAATTGATGTGTATTCCTTCATAAAGGCCAAATCATTACCATATGTGGTATTCTTTGTAGTTTCTATAACTATATCATTTTTGCGAAGTTTATTATTTGTATTGAGTTTGCATGCATTGAAAGTAATTACGATGCCTAGAGCATAAATGGTTGGATATTTAATATTGATTTTCATACAAGCTAAATATTATCGTTGTAAGTAATAACATGATATGGTGTAAAATACGGTTAATGCCTTAACGGTCGGGTATTTACACCTATAATGAGCGATAACCCTTTTGCGTCAATGCATCCATCTTCTCATTTCAATGGAGTTCTCCTCAGTCTTATCATAAAGATTGATAGTCAGAAAGTCCCGTGACATTTCTAGGTAATTCCGACTAAGGTTTTGGGTTAATTTATTTCATTGATTTTCAATCTGATTTGGACCTTGTCATTAGGAGAGCCTAGCTCCAGTTACAGGTATTACATACCACTTAAAGGGATGAGGGATGATCCTATTTAGTTTAATCCATTGATTGCTAAATACCCCCAATCGAAATTGAAAATGATCGGTTGGTTTAACGCTAACATATTTGGATAAAATGGGCAGATTTATAAAACCTGCCCAAATTAAAAACCTGCTCAGATAACAAGCCTTACTATTAATACCCTGGGTTTTGTGTCATTAATGGATTTGTAGAAATTTCACTAAACGGAAGGGCATACAGGTACTGATCTTTGCCTGTTATTGGATGTGGAGTAATTTTAGCTTCTGAAACGGTAATGCCCTGCAAAGCCATTCTTTCGGCCAACCTTCCGGTTCTATTAAGGTCAAATAATCGTTTGGCCTCAAATGCCATTTCTACCCTTCTCTCTTTCCAGACCGCTTCTCTAAATTTCGATTGGTCCGATGTAATCGATAAAGGCAAATCCTCAAGACCGGCTCTATCTCTAATTTGGTCATTAACTATATTTATAGCTTCTGTACTGTTTGGACCTATTTCATTTAACGCCTCTGCTTTTATCAGCAGCACCTCTGCATATCTCATTAAGGGAAAATTGGCGGGGCTGGCATTTGCGGGAACAGAGGTTCCCATAAAAAACTTATTCACCAAAGGGTCCGGTGGACCCGAACCCAATACAACACTCTCCGTTAAACCGTAATACGATATTGAAACATCAAATCGAGTATCACCGCTCTCAAATTCCTCCACGATACCTATTCCTCCTCCGGCTGCTCCAATAAAACCTGTATCCAGATTGTCACTAGTAGGTATGTGGGCGTAAAATGCATTTCCTAGTACTTGTGAGCCATGACCATAAAAAGTATTTAAGTTGGAACTAGGGGAACCTAATTGTCCATACTGGACCTCAAAGATAGATTCTTTACCATTTTCATTCAAACCATAAAAATTATTCGCAAAGTCTTCCCATAATTCATATTGCCCAGATGAAATTACCAAATTGGCGGCAGACACGGCTTTGCTCCAATCTTCAATGGTAAGATACGCCGATGCCAATAAGGCATTCGCCGCTCCTTTGGTGGCACGCCCAACTTCACGGCCATTTCCACCAGAATATACTTCAGGCAATTGTATTACTGCATTTTGAAGGTCACCAATGATTTGAGCGTATACATCTTCTATAGAGGAGCGAGGTTTGGTTGCATCTGCTACCGATTGGGTCTCGTCCAACAGAATCGGTAAATCACCGTAAAGGCGAACGAGATGAAAATAATATAATGCCCTAAGGTAATAGGCTTGGCCAAGAATTATGTTCTGCAATTCAGGATCATCAAGAAATTCCATGTTTGAAACTCTCTTAAGAACCGTATTACAATTGTTTATACCTTCGTAGGAATTAGACCATACACTACTTACCACACCATCTGCAAAATTCGTAGTCAAGGCCTTATACGTCGTTTCAGTTCGCCATGTGTAGACATCATCACTTCCTAGTTCTACCAATCTCATAAGACTGGTATTGTATAAACTATTAAGCGGTGAGTAAGCTGAATTTATTCCAGTTATGGCACCGGCATTGTCAATATACACGTTATCTATGACAGCAACACCTATTGGTTCAGGTTCTAGTAAATCCTCACAAGATGAAAGGGAGGTTATTGTTATTAAAACAAAGATTATTCGTATTATATATTTTAATTCCATTTTCTGATATTTTAAATTATAAACCTAGATTTAAAGAAAGCATGTAAGTCCTTGCCAAAGGATATGGCGTGTAATCTGAGCCCGAAGACAGTACGCCCAAACTAGAACTTTCAGGATCAAGTCCGCTGTATTTCGTAAAAGTGGCAAGATTCGTAACATTAACACCTAATTTAAGCGACTGTATCCCTATCCTTTCACATACAATATTGGGTATATTATAAGCTAAACTTAGATTTTTTATCCTTACAAAAGAGGCATCTTCTAAAAACCGTGTAGAGGGCATACTATTCTCTCCAAAGGCTCTACCGGAATTTAAAGGTCTTGGATAAATTGTACTTTGATTTTCCGGAGTCCAAAAATCAACATCCAGTTGATTGACAGCGGCATGGCCAGACTCAATAAATTGTCGGACTTGGTTGAACAACTTATTTCCCTGTTGCCAGTTAACAAATAAGGACATAGTGAACCCTTTATAGGAGAAAGTGTTGTCCATACCTCCAAAATATTTTGGAGATGCCTGACCTACAAACTTTCTGTCGTTTAAATCGATATCTCCATCATCATCTAAATCAACATATTTGGAATCCCCAGGTGCATGACCAAAAACAGCCGCCTCTTCCGCCTCTTCAGTTTGCCAAATCCCATCCCAGACATGGGTGTAAAATGCCCCAATAGGTTGTCCTTGGGTAGTTAGGTTAACTGCTACACCCCCCAAAAAACCTGCTACAGAACTTCCAGGTATTTGTGCGGGTTCACCAGATGCATCAATACCAATATCTAAAACTTCATTGGTATTGGTTGCAATATTGAAAGTAGTAGTCCATTTAAAGTCGTTTACAAAATTTCTTGAAGTAAAACCAAATTCAAATCCCTTATTGTTTATAGATCCTAAATTAACAGTTGGGTCACCTGAAATCCCTGTGGATGGTGGTTTAGGTATCACAACTAGTAAATCATTTGATTTTTTGTCGTAATAGTCAGCTTGTAAGGAAAGTCTATTATTAAACATGGCAAGATCTAGTCCAATATCCCATTGCCTGTTAGACTCCCACTTTATGTCTTGATTTGCAAAACTATTTGGCCGTATCCCAGTGACTTCCGTATCGCCAAAAACGTAGTTGTCCAAAGTTGTGGTTGCCAAATACCTAAAATTTCCAATATTCTGGTTTCCAGTAAGTCCGTAACTCCCACGAATTTTTAAATCATTAATGGCATCAATATTTTCCATAAAATTTTCTTCGGATAGCCTCCAAGCGACCGAACCTGATGGAAACGTTCCATATTTATTATTTGGGCCAAATCTAGAGGAACCATCCCTTCTAACTGTACCAGTCAACAAATATTTGCCATCGTAATCGTAATTAAATCTAGCAAAATAGGAAACGAGTCCATTTTCAGTTTCGCCACCTGTAGAACTTGTGATATCTGTTTGGTTGCTTAGTTGATTCAAGATGTTGTTCGTTGTTCCCTGCGCCGAAACTGCAAAATTTTCAACAAGAAAGGATTGGGCAGAAAAACCCAACAATCCAGTTACTTTATGCTTATCAAAAATTTTGTTATAGGTCAAGGTCAGGTCTGAAACTAAATTCAAATCATTACTATTTCTCTGTGTAACAACTCCTTCCTGCCTGCGATAACCTCCTCTATCATAAACAGGCAGAAAAGCATACCCATTCTGTGTCATAAGATCAACGCCAAAATTGTATTTAGCGTTTAAACCTTTTATAATCTCATAGTCGATAAATGCATTACCCAACAAACGATTAATCTTGGTTTCGTTAACTTCTTCTAAGATTGCAGCTATAAAATTCTCTTGGGGTCCATTATTAGGTGCTGACCTTGAAGGAATTCCTGAATAAAGCCCATTTGCATCTTTAAAAGGATTCCAGGGACGTGAAAATACAGCTGCTCTAAATCCACGTCCAAAATTATCGTCATTACTCGTTTCTTCACCCCACTGAGATGAATTTGAAACTCTTACACCAACCTTTAACCTATCAGTAATCTGACTGTCAATATTTACTCTGGCGGAAGCCCTATTCAAAGATGTACCAATAAGAATGCCCTTTCTATCCAAATAAGAACCAGAAATGGAAAACTTGGTCTTTTCATTACCGCCAGTTGCAGTAAGTGCATACTCTTGCCATGATCCTGGTCTTAATATCAGCTCCTGCCAATCGTTATCATTTGCTGCTAGTTCTTCAGAAATACCCGGCCAATTTTGACCAAGATTTATGTAGGATTGTTCAGAATGGGTTAACAATTGTTCGGTATTCATCATGTCAAACGTCTTGGTTGCATTTTCAACCCCATTCTTGACCTCAAGATTGAACTTAGTTTTTCCAACCTTACCGGTTTTCGTTGTTATTACAACAACACCATTTGAAGCCCTAGACCCGTATATGGCTGTTGCCGATGCATCCTTTAGAATGTCTATACTGGCGATTTCAGAAGGATTAATTGTGGAAAAGGATTCTGCCGCCAGAGGAACCCCATCAATAACATAAAGTGGCCCGTTTGTTCCTGTAGAATTCAATCCCCTTACCGTTATACTGAATCGGCCATTCAAATCTCCACTAGTTTGCTGTACCTGAACTCCGGCAGCCCTACCCTGAATAAATTGTTGAGCATTGGTAACTGGTAAGGACTCTAAATCATCGACAGAAATAGAGGATACAGAACCAGTGATGTCTTTTTTTACTTGTGTTCCATAGCCTACCACCACAACTTCGTCAAGACCGGCAGCAGATTCTTGTAAAATAACTTCTATAGAATTATTTCCTTGTAAAGAAATTTCCCTTGTTTCAAAACCGACATAGGAAATAACCAACACTGCATTTGGGTTTTCCACAGATATTGAAAAATTACCATCGAAATCAGCCTGAGTGCCATTAGTTGTTCCCTTTTCAAGAATATTGGTACCTGGCAGGGGGGTACCATCACGGTCCTTGACCGTTCCCTGAATTTCTATTTCCTGAGATTTATAGGTGGTATTTTCCTTTTTTGTCAGAACAATCTGATTTCCATTAATTTTAAAATCAAAATTTGTCGCGACCGCTAGTTTGTTCAAAACTTCACTTACGGTTTCCTTATCCGCATTCAAAGAAGTTTTTTGGGTATCGTCTATTTCCTTGACACTGTAAAAGAACCGATAACCCGTTTGCGCCTTAATTTCATTCAGGATACGTTTTAAAGGAACATTACTGTAGTTAAATTCCATTTTTTTTTGGGACATGACCGAATTTGCCGATAACTGGAACAGCATAATGGACGCCAATAGAAAACAAAACTTCATTTTAAAATTTAATTTTTTACAACGCCTTTTTTTAAAAGCGTTATCTACATCACTTTTTTTCATAATTTTGAATGCATTTGATTGTTAATTTATATTAATGGTCTACTAGATAAGGGGAGTGCTGGAACACTTCCCTTTCTTTTTGTGCGCTACGCATACCATATATCTATAGGGTGCAAATCCCGAGCGAGCCATCCAATGGGAATCGTTAGCCAAGAGCAAGGGTGTTGTGGGCGACCACAAATCTGAAGGAAGCTGGCGGCA
>Ga0209491_10008566_pt1 | contig 12913 bp, 8 predicted proteins | sample BON02_FD_187213 | JGI IMG/M metagenome (GOLD analysis project Ga0209491, IMG submission 187213) | Freshwater microbial communities from Lake Bonney liftoff mats and glacier meltwater in Antarctica - BON-02 (SPAdes) (version 2) | ecosystem: Environmental > Aquatic > Freshwater > Ice > Glacier... | reverse complement strand
AGATAGAGGGGGAGAGAGAGAGAGAGAGGGGGAGAGAGAGAGAGAGAGAGAGAGAGAGAGAGAGGGAGAGAGAGAGAGAGAGAGAGAGAGAGAGAGAGAGAGAGGGAGGGAGAGAGAGAGAGAGAGAGGGATAGAGAGAGAGAAGGTGGCCAAGGACAATATAAACAAAAAGGGGACAAACGCACAACCTTTCTGGACGACGAGCACGTCCTCCATAGAGTGTCGCTTGAGGTACGCTTTGAATGCATGGACACCAATGCGATCGGCCTCCGACTGCATCTCTGCGCGCGTGAGTGGCTTGCGTGCAGGCTTGACGGGGCTTTGCTGGCCTGCCTCGGCCTGGAGCTTCTTCTTCTTCTCTTTCTTCTGCTGGGGGCTCAGTGCCTTGTCTTCCATCCGCTGTGCCTGTGCGCTCTCGGCCAACAGTTTCCTTTCCGCAAGGATCATCTTGTTCGTCTCCTTGAGGCCAAGCAGCACCTGCTTGACCACCAGGCCCTTGGCAACGCACGCGTGGGCATGCTGAAAGTCCTTGCGGATGCGCTGGAGTCCAACGACATTGCGGGGCAGGATGCACGTCTGCGGAGAAAGGCTTTGCATCAGCAGACTCATCTCCACCCTGCACGCGCCCATCTGCTCGATGACGTACTCGGGAATCAACTCCATAATGTCTCCGAGCGTGGTCGTCAAGTCCATGCGCAGGAGCCACGGAAGCGCCTTGGGGTAGCCCTCAATCTTCTTGAACTCCTCATGCGCGTTGCGAATACCCGCCCTCTCCGTCCCCCACCTCTGGCAGCGCGTCCTGTTGCCAAAGCGCACGCTCAGCAACGTGCCCACGGGGATCCCATAGGCCACCACAAAGGGCTTCGCGACTTGCGTCTCATACGCCGCAGCGTCGGGTAGCTCCAGCTTATTCAGAAAGCCGCGCAGCATGCTGCCCTTGGCCTGCAGCAGTGAGAGGAAGGCGTCCACGATGCTACTCTGCTGGCGCTGGTAGACCAATTCATCCTGGACCACCACAGCCTGCGTGAAGGCCGTGTTGGCAAAGTACCTGCATAATCCACACACACACACACACACACACACACACACACACACAGACGTAAAAATACAGACACATAGCGACACGCATACCGAGAGAGAGAGGATTGGACAGAGCAAACGAGCGGGGGTTCCGCAGCAGCGAGGCGAGCAAAGGCACGCAAAGACAACACGCAGCGAGTGAGGGGGCGCGTACGCAGTTTGCTTGTGCGGGAAGCGGTACGCTTCGATCGACGGGTCGGCGTGCTCGTCGTCTGCGGGGAGGCGCGACACCTGCCCACACTTGGCGTACTGCGCCCCGTACCCATGCACCTTGGTGATGGCGTCGCAGCCCCCCAGCGCGCGCAAGTCGCCCTCGCCCGTCAGCCGGAGCACGACGAAAAAGAGGCCGGAGCGCGTCGTCCTCGCAGCGACGCCGTGGATGATCGGGGGCTTGTCGTAGAGCTGCGCCGCGCGCTGCTGCTTGATGTGCGCGTGGATGCGCGCGCGCTGCACATGCGGCGCGTTGGCAATGACAATGTTGCAGATGTGGCACAGGGCCTGCAGCGGCGTCGCGCCCTGCAGCAACGCAATGAGCGCCGCCTGCCCCGCCAGGGCCGCCTCGCACAGCACCTCGTCGCTGCGCTCTGCCGCGCCCAGCTCGTCGAGCGACAGCTGCAGGATGAGAATGCCCGCGACCACGTGTGCGACGCGCGTCATCATCGCGGCCACGACGCGGCTCTTGCGAAACTGCGCCAGCACGCAGAAAATCTTGTGCGACTCCACGCCAATCAGCGCGACGTGCGGCTGGAGCGCGGCCATGCCCCGCAGCGTCTGCTCGCGGATGAGGGCCCTCGACTGCGCACTGAGCTCGTGCTTGTGGAAAGACTTGTCCAGCAGCAGGTCGATCGTGTGCTTGTCGGGGTGCGCCGCGTCGCAGATGACGCTCGCCGCGAGCCCCGCAGTGAGCTGCCTGAAGAAGCTGCGCTCCTCCGACACCATCAGCAGCTCCTGAATCGTGTCCATGGCCGCGCGCTCTTCCTCTGAAATGCCCCGGGAGCAGTCGTCCGAGTCGTCGCCCGAGTCGTCGTCCTCAAACACAAAGCCATAGTCGTCGTCCTCGCCATCACCGTCGAGGTCGTCGCCATCCTCGCCGGCCGCGACGTCGTCCTCCTCGCAGTCGTCGCCATCGTCAGCCACATTGTAGTCGTCGTCGCCGTCGTCGCCGTCGCTCTCGCTCTCGCTCTCGCGCTCGCTCTCGCTCCTGCTGCTCTTCTCGGCGTCGGAGTCCGGCTCCCGCGGGCGTTTGCTGGCCGCGCGTTGCGGGCGCGTGCTTGCCGCGCGTTGCGGTGGTGAGGGCATGCCGTGTCGCGCGTGCTCGATTGTGCGTGGGTCTTGTTTGTCCGTCTTTGTGCTTACGACCCCTTTTAAAGGGTCGCGAGATCGGCCCGCAACAAAAAAACGCGACCCTTCGATAAATCGATTTTTTTTTGCGACCCCAAAAAAAATTACGACTTTTTTAAAAAAATTGGCCCCCTTTTAACCGCGTGGGTGCATCGCCACGCCCCCACCCACACCCCACGCCCACACCCCACGCCCACACCCCACGCCCACACCCCACACGCACACCCCACACGCACACCCCACACGCACACCCCACGCGCACACCCCACGCGCGCGTGCCCATGCCGCGCGGGGCCGCCGTGCTGCCGGCGCGCAGCGCCGCGTGCATCACCGCCGTCCTGGAGCCCGACGTCATCGCGTACATTCTCTGCCGCTTCGACGGGGGGGCCACCGAGTGCGTGGCGTGGCTGAGCAGGGGCGCCGCGACCAGCAAGAACTGGCGCGCGTCGGTACAGCTGGCCCTGGCCAGCGAGGCGGGGCGCGACGCTTATCTCGCCGCCGGGGCTGCTTTCGTGCAACGGCTGCCGGCGTTTCTCGAGGCGAAGGCCCGCATCAACAGAAATACGAGCGACGGCTTGCTGCTGCACTGCCGCGCGTTCCCGGACGAAATGCGCGCATTCGCGCCAGTCGAGGCGGTGCAGATGGCCGCGCTCCGCACGCTGCTGTGCGTCGCGATGCGCGCACGGCACCCGCTCGCGTACTGGAAGAAGTTGGCGGACGTGCTCGCCGACGTGATGAGGGCGCTGCCGCAGTCGCAGGGCGTGCAGCAGCGCGCGTGCGAGGCGATCAGCTGCATGGCCGCGTGGTGCCAGGAGGATCTCTACGACGCAGGGGGGGTGTCCCTCGTCGTGCGCGCGATGACGCGCTTCGAGCCGAGTGCGGAGGCAGTCGGCGCGCTCACCCGCCTGATGGCCCGCAACCAGGGGCTCCACGGGGCCGAAATTGTGGACGATGTGCAAGACGCCGCCGTCGACGCGGGGGTTGTGCCGCTGCTTGTCGCCGCCATGGGCAGGCACCCAGACAGCACAGGCTTCATCTCCGCGAGCATCCAGTGTCTGCACAGCCTGCTCCCCGAGCACGCGGACCTCGTCGTGCAGGCCGGCGCGGCGGACGCCATGTTCGACATCGTGCGACGTCGCACCGAGGCCGTGGCCGCGGCGACCCTGCGCGAGGACTGGGCGGTCGTGATGCAGAGCGACCCGCTGCCGCAGGAGGCTCTCGAGCTGCTCATTGCCATGCACAAGTACGAACGCTCCCGACACTGTGATTTTTTCGCGGCGTCTACCGGCATGCGGGTCTGCATCGCACATGCGCACGCAGACGCGGCTCGTGGCGCCTGGTACGTGCTCATGCTCGTGGAGCATATTGCGGCACGGCGCGCGCACTCCATGTCCCGCGTCATTCACGAGGGTCTGGTGCCGCTCTTGCGCGCCGTGCTGCAGAGAGGGCACCACGAAGCAGGGGGCGCAGCGCTGCGCCTCCAGCATTGGATTTCCGCGCGCCCGCAGTTTTCGCAGCTGGTGAGCACACTCTCTCCTCTCTCTCTCTCAAGCCGTTGAATTATGCCCCCCCCCCCCCCCCCCCCCCCCCCCCCCCTCTCTCCTCTTTCTCTCTCTCAAACTGTTGTATTATGCCCCTTCCTCTCTCGCATGTCGCGATCTAATCAATACCCTTACCCCTTCCACACACGCTCACGCACTGTGCGCAAAGGTGATGTCGGCGGATTTGGCCAAGCATGCGGCTGTCATGGATAGCAGCAATAACGAGCATCTTTAAATTCCCTTATTTTTATTAAAAATGGTTACCCCTGGAGTGCGTGTGTGTTGGAGTGCGTGTGTGTTGGAGTGCGGGTGTGTTGGAGTGCGTGGGTGTTGGAGTGCGTGGGTGTTGGAGTGCGTGGGTGTTGGAGTGCGTGGGTGTTGGAGTGCGTGGGTGTTGGAGTGCGTGTGTGTTGGAGTGCGTGTGTGTTGGAGTGCGTGGGTGTTGGAGTGCGTGTGTGTTGGAGTGCGTGGGTGTTGGAGTGCGTGGGTGTTGGAGTGCGTGGATGTTGGAGTGCGTGGGTGTGTGTGTGTTGTAGTGTGTGAGTGCGCGTGTGTTGGAGTGTGTGCGTTCGTGTGTGTGTTGGAGTGTTCCCGATCCCCGGGCCCCGAACCCGGGGATGCGGGATGTCTTCCCGTCCTGGAAACTTTTGCCGACCCCCCCCTAGCGCAATGTACAAATGTAAATCCCGACTCCGAGCGGAGGCGTAGGCCGCTGCGTCCGTTCCCGATCCCCGGGCCCCGAACCCGGGGATGCGGGATGTCTTCCCGTCCTGGAAACTTTTGCCGACCCCCCCCTAGCGCAATGTAAATCCCGACTCCGAGCGGAGGCGTAGGCCGCTGCGTCCGTTCCCGATCCCCGGGCCCCGAACCCGGGGATGCGGGATGTCTTCCCGTCCTGGAAACTTTTGCCGACCCTCCCCTAGCGCAATGTAAATCCCGCCTCCGAGCGGGGGCGTAGGCCGCTGCGTCCGTTCCCGATCCCCGGGCCCCGCGCCCCGGGATGCGGGATGTCTTCCCGTCCTGGAAACTTTTGCCGACCCCCCCCTCGCGCAATGTAAATCCCGCCTCCGAGCGGGGGCGGGGCGATCTGGCATGGCGAGCGTGTTTGTGCTGTCGCAGGCCCACGGACGCGATGCCGTGGTGTACGACCACGAATACACGTACACGGACCGGCAGCACCAGTACGGGGTCGTCACGCTGCAGGTGCTGGAGCTTGGCACGGGGGGGGCGGCGGTGCCGTGTGTGCTCAAGGTCGTCGGCTTCCACGCGCAGCTGTGCTTCACGCTCGCAAAGTCCGCGGCGAGCAACCCTGCGGCGCTGGGGCGGCTGCAGGAGCACGTGGACGCCGGGCTGCACCGCAGCTACGAGGCCGACGAGCGCGAGCACGGGATGAGCGCGCTGCTGCTCGCGGACGCGCGCTACACCGCAGCGGCGCCCGCGCTGCACAACGGGCTGCTGCTGGTGCACATGAAGCGCGGCGCGGACTGCACCGAGGCCGTGAAGCTGGTGGAGCGCTTTTTCGAGATGCAGAGCGGCGCGCGCGACGCGAAGCTGTCCCGCAGCGAGCACAAGCGCCCCGGCTGGCAGGCGCTGCTCATGGACGCCGACGTGGCCGCGCGGATCTGGGAAGTGCAGGACCTCGACATGGTCGCGCAGTTTCTCGCGCGCAAGAAGCTCTCGTACGGCGCCAGCATCCGCGTCGGGCAGGGCTGCATGGCCAGCCGCGGCTGGCACGCTGCGCTCGACTGCGCGATGTACTACGTGCACAGCGACAAGGCGCAGGTCGGCGAGCCGGGCGGCGTGTTTGCCAACCCCAATCCGGGGTTGTTTGACCGCAAGGTGCACGGGAGTGGCGGGGGGCAGGGCGCGGGTGCAGAGGGCTCCGTTGTTTTGTAGTGCACGTTTGTCAATACACGCCTGCTGCAACGCCTGCCGTGTTTTTTGTGGCGCGCTTTGTTGGGGGAAAACATGCATGTCCTGGCGCGCTTTGCAGATACGCGCGCGCGTTCTCGCATGCGCGTCACGGCGACGCGCACAGCGCGCCGTCGAGCACCGTCGTGCGCGTGCGCGTGTCGACCCACGCGGGCTCGTTGCGCGGCAGGTTCTGCGACTGGAACGCGTGCCTGGGCACCTCGGCCCAGCCCGTCGCGGGCGCGTTGGGCTGGGCCAGCACGAGCAGGCCGCGCGTGCTCACGACGCGCATGCCGCACGAGGGCGTCGTCTTGAAGCCGCCCGCGTCGAGGCGCACGAGCGCGGGCAGCGCGGGGGTGCCAAACGCCCGCCACAGCGCGAGCGTGCGCGCGGCGTCGAAGCAGGCGCAGTGCATCTCCGCGTGCGCCGCCGCGCACTGCGCGTGCGCCGCGCGGCTGCTGTCGCACGGCGCGCACACCCACAGCCCCGCGAGCCCGGGGGGCGCGGCGTGCGGCGCGCACCCCGCGGCCGAGAGCAGCACAAAGACGGGCTGCGGGTCCTGGTACGCGCCGAGGTCGATCGCCGCGCCGCCGCCGCGCGCGGGCGCGAGCAGCGCGGGCCCCAGCAGGTCGCGCAGGCGCGTGTAGCGCGCACCCTGCTCGCGCGTGAGGATGGAGAGCGGGTGCTCGTAGACGACGCCGCCCACGCCGCCCACGTCGCCCGCGTCGGCCTCGTCGGCGGCGTCGGCGGCGTTGCTGGCGTCGCCAGCGTCGGCAGCGGGCGCGCGCGCGCCCCCACACGCTTCGGCGACGAGGCGGAAGTCCAGTGCCGTACACGCGTGCGCGCGGATGCGCGCGGCGCGGTTGGTGCCGTCTGCGCGCGCGCCGGCGAGCGGGTTCGCGAGCTCCTTCGCGTTCACGGGCCGCTCAAAGGGCACGACCCAGCAGCCCGCGCCGCGCATGCGCAGCGCAACGAGCAGCGCGGCCGCGACCGCGGGGTTCGCGGTGAGCATGGTGTCCAGCCACGCTGCCGTGGTGTGCGCCTCGGGCGTGTCGTCGGTGCGCACCAGCGCGGCGTGCGCGGTGAAGGCCAGGACCTCCACGCTCGCGCACACCCGGAGCACGGTGTGCGCAAAGCACGGGGGTGTGCCGGGTGCGTGTGCGTCCAGGTCGGGGGGGGTCATTTTGAGGACGTGTCGGACTACTTCCCCCGCGGGGCACAGCACGCACGCCCACTCCCAGAGCACCTGCAGCGCGGCCGCGGCGTGCGCGTGCGCGGCGCTGCGCGGCGCGCTCACGGCCGCGTGGTACAGCGCAAACTCCACGCACGCGCGGTGCCAGTTCGCGGCGCCTTGCACCGCGAAAATGCCCTGCACCGCGCACGTGCACAGCAGCGGCCCCGGCAGCAGCGGGGGGGCGCCCGAGAGCGCCACCCAGAACACCTCGGGGTGCACGGGGCACGTCCGGTACCTCGCCGCCGTCGCCTCCATGGCCGCGTACACAAAGGCGTCGTCGACGGCGATCTCGTGCAGCTCGCGCTCCGCGCTCGCAAACGCCTCGTCGCGCGCGGCCGCGGCCTGCGGCTCGTCGCCCGGCGCGCCGCCCTCTGCGCGCCGCCGCGCGCGCCCCGCGCACGCCGCGAGCGCCGCCGGCACCGCCGTGCGCGGGGGCCCCGTGCGCAGCGCCGCGCGCGCAGGCACCGGCTCGCGCGCGCACAGCGCGCCCGCGGGCAGCCCCGGCATATCCGCGCACCACGCGTGCGCGCAGCCCGCCGGCACCGCGCTCGCGCGCAGCGCGAGCGCCCACCACGGCCCGGCGCTCTCCTCGACGCGGCGCGCGGCGCGCTCCGTCGCGGCGCCGCCGCCGGGCGCGGACAGCGCACAGCGCACGCCGCACGCGCCCTCGGGCGCGCGGTACCAGAAGCAGACGCCGTCTGCGCCGTGCGCGGTGCAGTGCCAGCGCGCCGCGGGCGGCGCGAAGAAGGCGCGCAGCTGCGCGCCGAGCCCGGGCGGCGGCGCGCGCTCGGCCGCGCGCTCGGGCGGCGGCGGGTGCGCGTGCCGCTCGCGGAAGAGCACGCAGTCGCGCACCGCGTGCTGCGTCGAGAGGCACATGAGGCACGGCACGCGCCCCCAGTACACGTCCGCCTGCTGGTGGTCCGCGCAGAAGAGCCGCCCCGCGCCGGCCGCCGCGCGCGCCAGCCGCGCGCACCCCGCCGCCGCGCAAATCACCGGCGCGGCCTGGCGCCGCGGCATGCGCTGGCGCGCGCGCGCGCTGGCGCGCTTATATACAGGCACGCGCGGCACGTGGGGGGTGTGTGCTGCGTTTATTCAAAATCGGTGGCGGGCGCGCGCCTGCGCGGCGGCAGCTTGCGTGCTGCTGGCTCCGGACACGCCGAGGGTGTGGGGGGGGGGGGGGTGCTTTAGTGTTTGTGGGTTCATGGCTCGTTGCCGCCATTAATCAGCCACTGTAAACACTTTAGGTGTATTCCTTCGAGTGTGTCGCTCTGCTGTATCGTAGTGGCTGTTTTAAAAGCTGACCATTCGCTTTCTTGCATCTGTTCGATAAACGCACTTGACTTGTGGAACATTGAGTTGGAACCGAGACTTGTAAATTCACCGATTTGTAATTTCCCCGCGTTATTCACCACGACAAACTTTCCTGACCTACTTTCAAACAATTTTCCGAACGCCGCATTGAATGTTGCGAAAATCAATTTGGACCCATTTGGGTTAATCAATCCAGCTTGTTGTAAACTGTTGTTCTGGGTTCCAGGTCCGAATTCCTTTCTTGCGTTGTCAGACCTAGTCAATCGTGCTAGACTCGTGAATATTTTCCGCATTAAGGCCCGCCTCGTGCCAGTGCCCATCTGTGTGTGTGCTCACAGTCAGACGCGGGGCGCATGCGCGCGCCGCAGGCGGCGCGCGCAAGACCCGCAAACACACACACACACACACACGCACACGCACACACACACACACACACACACGCACACACACACACACACACACACGCACACGCACACACACACACACACACACACACACACACACACACACACACACACACACACACACACACACACACACACACACACACACACACACACACACGCACGCGAAGCCTCTCGCGCCGCACGCGGCGCGCGCAGACTCCGCACTCACCATCATGCGCATATCGTCGACGCCAGATCTTTTTGCGGGTTTGGTGACTGCAGGGTGCATGCTATGCGGCGCCGGCGCGCCGTCATCCTCGTAGTTGCTGGCGAACTCGCGGGGGTCGACTTGTTTTCGGTCATCAGACAGTGTCTCGTAATCATACCACAGGTTCAGCGCATTGACCCAATTTTTTTTTTCATGCATCCAAATTGGCCAAGTTCCTAGTTCATGCGCTTTACCGGATATGAATTCATACCATACTGCAAACCCGGGCTCGGCAAGCACGAAGGCTTCCAATGATGATACATATGCGGCGCGCTTATCCGCATCTGCGTAACAGAGCGTGGTTATTTTCATCGACTCGGTCCGTAACTGATCGAATACGAATCCATCTATAGTGCGCACTGCATTGCATATGGCGTCTATGATGACAGCGGCGGTAGCAGGCGCGGCGGGCGCGGCGATATGAACAGGTGGGACGATTGGGAGTGGGTCGGGAGGCTTTTCTAGCTTGACTTGCGCGAATTGTGGAAGTTGTGAGAATGCATTACTGAGAGCTTCTTTTTCCTCGTCTGTCAATGAAGGTCTCCGAGATACGGTGGGGGTCTGTTGTGTAGAATTGGATTTAGAATCGATTATAATTGGAAAATCTGACGACCCTGCATTGATAGTAGCCAAGACTGAATTTAGGTTCTTATTTTTAAATATATCACATGACAATACTACATCATCGGACCACTGCACTCGCATCATTATCTTCGCGAACTTGTCCGGGTCTAACAACCACGACATAAAATTTCGATTATCAGCATATTGGTTTGGATTGCATTTGTTGTACATCGTGCGAATCATTGTTGTGAAGCATTCATCGTCCTGATTTTTGATGTAGAGTTGATGAATGTTGTTATATTTTTCTCTACAATGTTTTACGAGATTATTTATGATATCTTGTGTGTACGAATTCTCTTCATAGAGTTTCTGTGCGCACACCCCATGCGACGTGTCAGTCACTCACTCCCCGCACGCACACAGGCGCGCGTGTAAAAACGCGCGCGCACAGGCGTCAGGCAAACACACATAACATCATAGATACCGTGATTTTTCTGCAAATATCCTCGATTATAGTTGTCAGCCAAGAGGAATCTTCGTCGTCCTTGGCTCCGCCGAAAACATGCATGAAAAACATGAAGTGGAGATTCTCCACAATTTTACTGGATAGTGGGTCCTGAGATGGCGCGGCCGTCCTCACAACATCCCATCGACGATCAATATCGTCGAACAATGCTTTCATATTTTCTATGAATTTAAAGTCATGTGACTTGTCATACGCCGTGATGCAATCTTCGGTGACGCCCTGGGCGTGTTGCCATTCGTCGAGTTGCTTGTCAATAGAGCTATCTATGTATATATTGACACGTTTCACAACCTTTTCTTTTAACTCAGACATGACATTCTCTTCGGCGGTGTTCATCCACAGTTTCTGAACGACTGGACTGTGTTTTTGTAGTTCCTCCTGTGCAACCGAGCGCGTGCTCTGTCAGTCCATATACCACCACACACACACACACAAGGACGAATAGCATACAGGGACATGCGGTGTACCTTCCACCACGTCTTGAATATTGGAAACAGCACACGCACAACAATTTCATGTTCGAAATCTTGTTTGAAATAACCCTATGTCGAAACACCACATCGTCATTCCACCAACCTCCCTCCCACAGACTCGTAGTCACGTATGTGTTTGGATAAACATGTATACACACACGCACGTTTCCTGCAAGTATTGGCGTGTCGTGGCGGGGAATACACAGACATACCGGGAGTTCAACTATAGATTTTCGCTCGGTCAAATCTGTCCGATAATCGAGGCATGTCGTCCTTACACACGACGCGAAGTTTAATCCTGTGATGACATATGCTAAATCGAGACACTGTTTTCTTACAGTAGAATCCCAGCCCGTCTCGGCCTTTATGTTGGTGTGTTTATCGAGAATGTCACTCGTTACATCTGACACCAGATTTTCGTATACCGTGTTCATCGCATTGATTTGAGTCGACAAATTCCGTATTTCACGTCGCTCATATACTTGATAACCATCCACGTCATCGAATTCAGTGCCTGCAAACACTGCTTCTGCAAACAATTTTATTTTATTGACAGCACACGTGTGGTACATGATATCCGTCAATATATACACCTGTGCTTGGTTGCGGGCGAGTATCGCATCCTGTAATTCAATTTCTGTCACTTTGCGGTCATCATCTTTTTTTATCATGTGAGGTCTATATATATTTACTTTATGAAACCCGCAGTAGACATCATCCGGAACAGACAATTCGCATATCGTTCGAAAAAAAATGTCTTCAGATGATATGTCGCTGTCTATGTATTCTTCCTCGCTTTTGTCCGATTTGTCGTATTCTCCATCATCTGTGTCATTGTCCATTGCATCGTCCTTTTTATTGTCTATTAATCCAGTCCCAACGATTTCGGGATCGTGAGACCTGTATCCTAGTATCACGTCTACCGCCGTTTCCCCGAACGACTCATAGAATTGGCCCTGTGTATTTTCGCATGTGTCAGCCACAGCCACACCTCTGCACGGAAGGGGCCTGCGCTTTTATGCCATCTCTCGGGAAACGGAAATGCGCTCGCCACGCACCTCGCCACGCACAATCGGCTTCGCTGGCATGCGCTGCCAGTCCAGTCCACGAGACCCTTCCACAACGGCGCGCAACCAGCACACCGCAGCTAACGCAAACGGCTTCACTGGCATGCGCTGCCAGTCCAGTCCACGAGACCCCTCCACCACGGCGCCGCACCCACCGCAGTCGGCTTCACTGGCATGCGCTGCCAGTCCTCGGCACCCCCTCTGCCGCAGTCCGCAACCAGCGCGCGCAACCCGGGGCCCTGGTGCGCGCCGCACCCACCGCAGTCGGCTTCACTGGCATGCGCTGCCAGTCCTCGGCACCCCCTCTGCCGCAGTCCGCAACCAGCGCGCGCAGCCACGCGCAACCCGGCGCGCCGGCACGCGCCCCCCCACACAGACGCATCAGTGGTCTGTGTCACCACACACGACGCGCAGCATACCTTCATGGCCGCGTGAAAATCGCCAGAGAGCTTCTCCTGGATATATTCGCGGAGGCCCTCCGATGCATATTCATCGCACGGCATTTTGACGTTGGGCGGGCTGGCCTTGGATTTGGCACTGTCATCGACGCTGTCTTTGTTTCCGGCCGCGGGGACTGGCTGGGTCTTTGTGAACAGTAGTTGTTTTGCTATACTAATTGTACTATTAAACCAAGTTTTGTCCATCTTGTCTTTTGCGATTTTATGGATCTTGTTTTGTTCTAACTCGTTGTATATGAGTCCGTAGTGCCACCTTGATTTCAATACATTTGTCACAGCGCAGAATTTAGCGAGATTTGAAGAGTGTATGTGATAGGCTGGCGAATCGGATAATAAAGTCGCGTCCGGTGATATTCCAGTATTCCAGTTCCAGACGTTGTTCAGGTTGTCTATAGAGTCTTTGATGTAGTCACCCATGCGGCCTTCAACCCACGCCTCTGCGTCGTCAGTTGAAATATTACAACCGTTTGCTATATATTCCTTGATTCCATCATCCACCAGATCATCTACTTTAGTCTGCAGGAGTCTAAAAACATGGTCTTGTTTTACATCTTCTGCAGGCTCTGCGCACAGGATCCCATCGGGGAAGAGGGCCTTTTCCCACGCGGTCACAAATCCTCGAATCTTCGCATCTGTGTACACACTCTGTAGAGTATCGCCATTGTGAGGTCCTAATACTCATATTGTGTGTAAACTGTGAACAAGCCGTGTGTGGTGCGCGCGGTGCGTGCGTGCCAGTCTTTAGGGGGGGGG
>Ga0209491_10008565_pt1 | contig 12914 bp, 9 predicted proteins | sample BON02_FD_187213 | JGI IMG/M metagenome (GOLD analysis project Ga0209491, IMG submission 187213) | Freshwater microbial communities from Lake Bonney liftoff mats and glacier meltwater in Antarctica - BON-02 (SPAdes) (version 2) | ecosystem: Environmental > Aquatic > Freshwater > Ice > Glacier... | reverse complement strand
GTTGGATCCCTACCTTGTACAGCGCAAATACATATTCCGTATCTACGTATCTAAATTAATCACCACACAGAGTTCGTCGCCATACAAAGTCGTGCTCGTATCAACCTCGATGGTCATAGTAATTGTATTACTGATACAGCATGTCAGCTTGTAGCCCAGGCAGCCTCAGGATGGGGTTCTCGCTGAAACTACTCCCTTGCGAGTGTATTTTTCTGATGATATATATACACGTCTGTACTTCGTATACATGCAACAGTATACATGTATGCTAGCACCGCGGCTGCAGTACATCTGGATTTCTTCTGGGCTCTCCAGGTGTCCCCTCCGAACACTTGGGCTCACGTCCGAATACTCCACGTGCAATGTGTGTGTGTGTGTACACACACGCACACACACATCAACTCCCCCCGCGAAAAGGAGAGACACATGAAATGTTCCTAAACATAACCTCATTTCTCTTCCCCCACCCAAACCAATCCCTCACCTGGGGATAAGCGACAACCATAAATCAACTGAGAAATCCCCGCTTTCACTCTCCTTCTACATAGTACGCATGCAGTAACGTAACATTGATGTTGAAAACACCTGGTATAGAGCGATGAAGCGCCCACGAACAAGATCTGCCGCCGCGCGTCAAGTGAGCAACGCCCACGAACGAGATCTTGTCACGAATCAGAACGTTTAGTTTAGGCCCTTTTTAGGCTAAACGTACCTTTTGGAAAGTCTTTTTTTCCTATCCAGTTCGCGAGCAGCTGGGGATTTCAGCCAGCGGCGACCGGAGAATTGTTTGTCGAGTTTAGAACTGATTCCTCTCGAAAAACGCCCAAAAAACGCCCAATACCAACATTTGCTAAAGGCGCCAGATTTGAATTCTGGTACCGAGTGTTTTGAGTTTTTTGGTTGTGTGAGTGGTCAAGATGTGGTCGGATCGTAAAAAAAGGTAGCAGAAAAGATGCGCAGTACCAATATTAGTCGATGACTAAAAACTCGGCAATGTGACATATCTGTACCAAAATTTGGCAGACGTACCCCAAAGCTCCCCAAATTTTGAAAGCAAATAATATCTAATTTTGGTGAAAGAAACCCAATATTAAATTTCAAAGTGGGAAATAGACCCAGCAATTTTTACGGAGCAAATGTCGCTACGCTGGGCGTTTTTCAAACGGAATCCGTTTTAGAAGCATTGAAGTGTCACATGTACTCTTGTGTCTCTGGCTTGTCCCTTCTCATCTAACATGTCTTTTGAGCGAGAACCCCAACCTGAGGGTGCGGTCTCGTTTAGAAATGTGGTCACGTTCGTGACATGGTTGATTTCTAGGACAGAGTTTTCTAGTTCGGAACATGTTCTATAACGACACTTTTGTTGACGTCCTTTTTAGAGGTTGGGACGGCGATAGAAAGTCGTCGCGATGTTTGCCTAATACAAGCACGTTTGTACCAAATGATTGTTCGCAGTGTCTTTTCTGTGTTTTGCCCATCATGCGGTGCGCCTTTGGCGCTCACCTAGACGTTGGCCTCGCGGAGCGACGAACACCGTGCAGATTCGTTGGAAATCTCACGTTTCCTTCCCTCTTTCTTGGGGAAGATGGCCGTCTTTGATAAGACGGAATCGCTTTTTGTGAACACGGAATAGATGAACCGCTGGTTATAGCCCGCCGTCGCGAACGGCTTGCGCTCCCGACACAAGTACTTGTGACACTTTAATGCTCCTAAACTCGTCAAAAATTCTCCGGTCGCCGCTGGCTGAAATCCCCAGCTTCTCGCGAACTGGATAGGAAAAAAAGTCTTTCCAAAAGGTACGTTTGACCATTGGAGATCATTTTTGATCTTCCTTTTGGTTTTCCAATAAACAACATTATTTCTCTTTGACCTAAAAAGGGCCAAAACTAAACGTTCTGATTCGTGACAAGATCTCGTTCGTGGGCGTTGCTCACTTGACGCGCGGCGGCAGATCTTGTTCGTGGGCGCTTTATCGCTTATAGCGCAAAAAATACTTGTTGGGCACACATATGTGAAGAGAAGATTGCTGCCACAAAATGCCAGTGAATGAAAATGATGACTGTGATCACGCTGGCAAGCACGACATCAACGGTGCGCAGAAATTGATGTAAACATAGATGGTCCTGTACTTCTCCTCCGTTCGGCAGAAAGCGGGCACGTCAAGCTCCCCTCTATCTTCCAAGAAAGATTCATCGCAGGCAGATTGGCTTAAAGGAGCTAGGATTCAAATAAATTGGAGATACGATGATTTGCTAAGTCGAAGGTTCTACCAGTGAGGAAAACAAACGTACTCTGGGTCAGCCCAAAGTTAATTAATCCATTGATGAATGAATTAATCAATGATTAATTAAAGAAAAAGATTCTGAGCTGTGGTTTGTGAAAATTGCATTACTACTTTATCAATAGGACAAACTGCCTACCAGGATTCTGTCCAAAAAATTGGCCTGCGGTGCATTTTGATTGATAAGTCTTGCGGCGCATTTTGTTGGATTAAAAATTCTGGCCTGCGGCATCTTGTTTTCATAACACATCTTCTATGGAATCATTCTGTGATACATTTGATTTCGAGTCTCTTGTTCTGTCTACCAATTCATTGGTGGTGAAAATGATTTCAACTCCAACACTCAAGTGATCACAACAACACAATTTGTACCAAACAGTAATGAAGAAAGTGTCAAATAACAAATTCTTTGGCAAATCAAACCTCGTGAGATACAAATTGCACAAAACCCTTTTAATCCCAGAACACTTTATAAGAAACATCGTACGTCAACACACACTGTAACATAACTATCACAATTACTCGACTTGTCTCTATTCTTCTCCGTTTCCACGCCATTTCTTCGCGCCTCCTCCTAAACCTCCTGAACAGTAACGATCCTGAGCTGAAGGTCCACTTTTTTGTACTAGAGTCGAAGTAGAGTCGAAGACTTCCGGGTGCGCATGCACCCCGAAGAATGAGCGCAAAGAATCGTACTCGTCAGCTCTGTGCGGATTTTAACAGAAATTGTTTAAGAGAAGTGCTTCTGTATAATCCGAGTCATGAACCGGCGTGACCGTGATGGTAGAGAGCGAAGAATAAACTTGAACAAAACAGAGTCTCCCTCCAAGGTATATTTGTGTGGGGTGTCACCTTGACAATGACCAAGCACGCAGATTACTTTCTTTGAAAGTACACGTCAAAGCGCGTGGTTCGACGCTGTGATGACACCATTGACAGGAAGCGAGTGAATTCTTGTGTACTAAAACACCTCTTTTTGGAGGGGGTTGAACCAAAAATCACCAAAAAAACTGGAAATCCTCGACGCGCTACTAATGTCACGTTTTCAAAATTTCGCGGCTGGTGCCGCAAAATTTCGCGGCTGGTGCCGCAAAAAAAAACCGAGTCTAACACATATGCGAGTAGTAAGGTGGCAAACCTTGGATGCGCAATGAAAGTAATGTGGTGGAATTCGTAAGATGCACCATCAACCGACCAGGATCTTTTATGAAAGGTTTAAATAAGCCTGAGAGCATATACGTTGGACCCGAAAGATGGTGAACTATACCTGAATAGGGTGAAGCCAGAGGAAACTCTGATGGAAGCTCGTAGCAGTACTGACGTGCAAATCATTTGTCAAATTTGGGTATAGGGGCGGGATATAGGGGCGATAGACTAATCGAACCATCTAGTAGCTGGTTCCCTTTAAAGTTTCAATCAATTCATTAAACAATAAATTAATTCGGGGCCAAAGGTTCTACAAACATGTTTTTGTCACTGTGTCACGGTTCTACCCCAAAGAAAGAAAAAAAGATACAACGCAGGCGGATTGGGTCAAAGGAGGAAGGATTCATGCGATCTGAAACCAGCACTGCTTGGAGGACTTTAGGTTAACTTGGTGCCTTCCCTACCCTAGTGGGAGGGCACCATTCCCTGGGCGCTACGTTTCTGGGTAGTTAAAAGGATGACTGCAGAGTGTATCGTCACGTTTCAGAATGTCGAGGCTGATGTTGAGCTTTGAATCCCATTTCAATCTTTACAATCATGAATCACAGCGCCAAACTGCTGTGACATGCAAGACTTTCTACACACTCAGCCTACAGGAGGCGACTACAGTAGCATCCCGGGAAATAGAAACCACGCTTTTTGACCCAGCCAGCCAGTTTCTAAGCAATATTTCTAGGCGTGCATAGAGTTTCTTTACTCATCTTTACTCATGTATCTAGGCCTACATCCAAATTCCAGTCTGCAGTTTCTATTTGCCAGTTTCTATTTCCTGGGATGCTACTGTAGCAGAAAAGAACACGCCATTGAAATTTTAAATGTTGTTATTAGAGTGGTAAAACATTAGGCATTTTTAGTAAAGATATTCAGACCGTGACCTGTGCCAACCTGCGAATTTGTGTGTTTACGTCCTGTGTTAATGGGACATTGCTGGCGTTTGCATGCTTCATCTCTTGGCGTTTGCATGCTTCATCTCTTATCGCGCCGCTTTGCATTGTCGCCGCCGCTTTGCCATACAGCGCGCAGATGAGCGGGGGCGTGATAAATGGTAGTATCTCGAGCAAATAGAGCTTCAAGCAAAGCTACTAAACTATTTCTTAGGAAGTAATAAAAGCAACGTCAATCAATTAAGCGATGCGAGTTGAACTCGACGCTCAAGAATGCTTTTGTGAAGGGACTTTTTTTTCAGCTGGAATGTACATAATCAATTTGGAAAAAGTGAGGAAAATTAAACCAAAAACAACCAAAACTTCAAGCCGGCGACAAAATGGGGAATCGAGTAATAGCTGCAGTATGAAAGTTGGTGGTGTGTGCGTCGAGAGCATGATGACGTTACAAGAAGTTGGAGCACATGTGTAAGACTGAAGGTTCGGATAGCATGTGTGCCTTTACCGCTGTCAAGGTCAGATTTTGAGCTGCCAACGCCTGCTACCGCCAGTTGCGGCCCCATTCGGATTTTTGAGGGAGGGTCCTCAGGCTTCATATCAAGGACCCCCTTTGTTCCTCAACCAGTCTGATTTATTCTCACTCTGTTTTCCAGGTCGGCGCCGTTATTTCTCATTTACTTCCGAAATTGGACGTCTCCAGTCCAATTTCAAATCGGACGGCGAATCGGACGTCTCCACCAGACGTCCATTTTCAGATCAGACCTCTGCGTCCAGCGTCGCGGAGAAGGCATGTCTAAATAATAACCAAAAATGTCTAGTAGGCAAACGAGAAGACAGCTCAAGAGAATAAAAACAAAGGAAAAAGAAGGATAAGGCCAACGAGAAGACAGCTCAAGAGTTGCTCAAAAAGTTGGCATAGTTGGTGATTTTAATGAAAGGACTACCCGTGGCAGTCTCGAACAAGCAAACCGTGCTCCACCCCGTAGAGATGCGGATGCGATGAGACGTGGCATGGTGGGAAGCAGAGCAGGAGGAGCGGGTGGAATTGGAACACATGACCCCGGCACCCAGGCGCTAGCGTTAACCGTAAACACCAGCAATGTAGTAAAGCTCCTTTTTGGAAATTGGCTTTTCCGAGCGAGGCTTCACTTCATAGAACAATACAGAAATCTTAAGGGTCGTGTCAGATGATCAAAATGCGTATCTATAACTGAATACATATATGAACATGGGTTGTCGCTAAGATTTGCGGTTGCCCCGGTACAACGGCTTGCCAGCATCCTCGTCCTTCTGGTTCTTGATCGCCATCTTCGAGTGTCGCTCCCAATTGCGGTGGTATGCTTCGGAAATAGCAGCTTGCAATGTTTCCGTTACCAAATTAGGATCTTCTTCGGTGTGATCGGGCAGGCGGTAAGTGATCTTGTCAGTCATGGACCACCTCGGTACGGTCACGTCCGCATGATGGAATACCCATCCGTCGCGCTCGCCTGTGCTGCGCGATTTCGCCATCTGCTGAGCCACGCTGAGATTGAAGGGCTTATCTTGCGGCAGCATGATTTTGATAGAGGTAGTAATGTATTGCGCCCACTTCTCCTGCCCCATCACCGCTGACCCAATTGCCTCTCCCAGTCGAATACTTGCTGCGTTGCGGGCTGTGGTGCCCCTGTTAGGAATGGACTTTCCACGGGAAGCCAGTGCAGCTGCGGCAGTTGCATGGCAGTACAGCTCAGATCGAAAAAAAGAGTTTACATCTTTTTTGTGTGGAGTTCACGAGAGCCGTTCCGAGCCGGATCCAAACATAAAAGGTAAATGTAGCTTCGTATCAAAGATTTGAAAAAGTGTGACATTTTGTGACATTTCAAAATGTCACAATTTTGAACTTTGTGACATTTCTAGGTTTTTGTCACACGGTATGTTTTTTTTTAGGCTTAATTGCATATGTGGGTGAATAGAAACTTTTTTTGCTCAGTTGTGGGTACTTTAGTTGAGAACAGCCCTTTTGTGGGTAAACTCAAACAAATACGGATTTTGTGGGTGAATTACAAGCAAAACGTTCATCTGTGGGTGAAATTGAAACAAAACAACTTTTTGAGGGTGAATTTGTAACTTTTTATTTCACTTGTGGGTAACCTTAAACAAAAACAACCATCTGTGGGTGAACTTCAAACAAAGTGACTATCTGTGGGTGAAATTCAAACAAAAAGACCATCTGTGGGTGAACTTGAAACAAAAAGACCATCTGTGGGTGAACCTCAAAAATTTTCGTCCATCTGTGGGTACACCCCTGTTTTCTCAGTTTTGGGTGTTAAAAGAAGGATGTGTACTGGTGATTCTTCATTGTCCTCGATGCCTGTCACATTCGCATACACTCGTTGCGTGTTTTGTATACACCAATACTTTCCTACCCGTCACTAGTAGGAAAGCCCTTTTTTTTAATGAAAGTTGCAATAAGATTTGTAAAGACAATAACAAGGTATTATTTCTATGAAATGGTTTAAAAGTTTAGCTGTAAAATCTCCGTTGACTCCAATCTTGCTAGATTTGGGTTTTTGGATGCCCATCACTCAGGACCCTCACGTATGTGACCAACCCGTGTGCGTGGCTTTGTTTTAAAAAAAAGCTTTGTTTTACAAAAAACCGATATTTAGGAATCGTTTCGGTCCCGTAGCTTTTTCACGAGCGATCCAAATGACACGCACCCACGTCGAAGTATTTTTTCCTTGGACTTGAGATCCGAGTTGGATACAGGTTCTGTATGGTTAGACACCTCCTTGTTTCGACGTCCAATCTGAAATCGGACGTCTCACAAAATGAAACATCCGATTCGAAATCGGACATTGATTTTAAGAGATGTTGATGTCCGATTTCGAACTGGGGAGAGGTCCGATTTCAAAAAAAGTGGGGAAAATAAGGGGAAAAGGGGTTCTCTACAATCCGTCTGGGTTCTGGTCCGACCCCGGTGGTGTGACGATAACCCATCCGCTTGCCGCGCGCCCACGCATCATATAGGTCTTTGCCAGCCTGTACAAAATTCTGTCACCTCCGTGAAGCAGAACTTGTTACTGGCGAAGAATGTTGCCGAACCACTTGACGGGGTCACCCATACACACACTCACACATATCCAATTTAAACCGAATTTCGTACAAGCCTGTACGAAATTCTGTTTGATCTGACTACTTATCAGATCACAACTTGCTGACAACGACTTGAAGTCTTCCGAAAAATAGGCACGACAGAATGTCAGGATTCGTGTACAGAACAGTCCTACGCAAATAGGTCTCTTGTGTATGAAAGGTCTGGGAATCGGGAATCTTACTCTTTGTCACTCTGTGACGAGTTATGAAGGGTCCAAAATGGATCGTCTCGTGTCTCGCTCTCACTGTCGCTCTTAAGATAGATCGTCGCTGAACAGCCTTTATTATTTGTTTTATAGAATTTCATCAGTTTGGACCGGACCGTTTGATACTCGACTAGATGGACAGACTTTCGAAACACCCCAGACATAGAAGTACAACTACTCCTACTAACAACATGTCCCACCCTGCAAATTTACTGCGCAGTCGAGTTGTGCGCGCAACTATAACGTCACTTCTACCGCAATATCCAGGACTGAGAGAGAAAAAGGAATAGTATGTTTTAGTGACAATGAGAGAGAGGAATGACATGTTTCAGTTACAATGGCCATCTGAAGGTCCTTCCCTTCAAATAGCCCGACCCTTCAAAAAGTGACTCATGAAACATCTCTTAATACATACTTTTGCGTATGGAGACAATGAACAAATGACAACTACTACATGACAACTACTACATGTCATACCTGAGCTTGGTACAGTTGGCCTGAAAATTAGAGTTCGAGCGTAGTGAACACTTTTGAGTGCAGGTCATGAGGATCTGTTCGTCAAGATGTCAAGAACACACATAAACAATACACATTCATTCAGTACATTTCCACTCACCTCTCCCTCTCTCTCTCACACCGCAGGGGTAACAGTAATAACACAAATCCAGCGCCCGAGAATGACTAACATACCCAGTTTCCCCTTGGAACCAATCTCTCGGATTCGCAGTCGGCCCACTCGTTGAAGCGAGACTGATTACACTGTTCCCAAGTCTGGCAGAATCGTCGACATACAACCAGTGGTTCCTCCGACGATAACCTGCATGTGTGTGCATGTTCGGTCAGTCGAGTGTCCGATTCATTGGTGATATACCTGTGTACAAACGTATGTATGTGCGTGTACATACATATGTACACGCACCATGAAAAAATGGTGTCCGAGACCAGGAACTTCGGGTGGTGCGCGTCAGCGTCGGGGCTGCCGGCGCGGGGTCCCAACGCACGAGGAAAAATTTGGAGGGGAGCGTATCTCCTCTAAATAAGGGGGGGTATCTCTCCTAATTAGGGGAGTGTATCTGTCCTTTCTCTCCCCTGTTTTTTCATCCTCTCACTTTTTCTTGTGCGTTTGGACCTACCCGAATGACACACGGCAGCTTTTGCGTGGCACGCCTCGCCGCCGCACGCCCAAAAGGGTAGCAGTTTTGCAAAAATCTTTAATGGCATCTTGAAAAGTTACTGAAATCGACACCATCTGCACGTAAGCCCAATTCTTTATTGCTTTGCTGTGCGAGGTGGTCACCATCATGATGACGGTGATTCCATATTTGTTCGATTGCATGCACATGCCCATGCCCATGCACATGCACATGCGCTTGTGCATGCATGTGCATACGCATGTGATGCGCATGCGTATGAACATCTCAAATCTTAAAGGATTTGCAAAAATAAAGCTTCCAGACTATTTTTTATCAAGTAATAAAAGCAACATCAATCAAAGTGTGTGTCCATGGGTTTCACACAAGGAGGAGGAGGAGAAGCAGCAGCAGCAGCAGCAGCAGGAGCAGTATACATTTGATAGTGTCTGCAAAAGACGGAGCAGGTATCGTAGGCATCGCCCACTCGCTTCGAACAGTTGACCTGTTGACATCAAGTTGTTAGTCAAGCGCTGCAAACCACAGTCCTGTCAAATAATTCAGAATGCTGAGCGTGCACCCACCCATGCATACTTACCGGCCGTGCCACGCGCGCATCGCCAGCGCGGTCGAGCCAGAATTGCGCGTCCACAGGCATCACGTCTGTCGCTCCCTCCGTCACCGTCCTGCAGCAGCGCACAACGAGTCTCAGGGTCGCCCTCGTTCATATCAGATTGCACAGCTGCAAGCAGGGGCGGGGACAGCACACCCGTGGTAGCAATTCACAGCTGCCGTGGGATAGACGAGGAGCACTGCCACCATCAGACAAAGAACAAAACGAGAGCGAACAGCCATCTTCTCGTTCAGACACGTCGAGTGCCTCCGGCAGACCATATTACTAGATGCACTGCCGCCAGCAACCAAGTGCATTGTGGACTTCGTCTCTCTTTCGATCATCCTTCAATCGCGGGTGTGCGAACAGCCTGAACAGGTCGCGAACAGGTTTTGAACAACTGGCGCAAAAATTCGGGAGATCTCAAGATCGTTGTCATGGGGCGTTGCTGACGCTTGCTGACGCTTGCTGACGCTTGCTGACGCTTGCTGACGCTTGCTGACGCTTGCTGACGCGCCTCTGCAACTTTCATAGGCTCGTTTTAGTTAACCTCAATCCAATAAACGATACATACATAGGAAAAGTAGTCTTTATTTGACTTGGAGTTTCAGTCAACTTAGTAAGTAAATTTCAGGTGAAACCTGGCACCACCACGTGAAACACGATTTCAACCCAAAAGGATTGATATTCCATCGGAGGTCCCCATGAAGAAAGTGGCATGCTGTGGCGCCGCCAGCTCTTCCTCATGCAACCAAGATGGCTGTGAATGGGTATGTTGCGATGACCGCTTCGATCACGGACTTGAAGCCGCACAAGTTTGACCGCTACGCGCCCGGAGAGTCGGATGTGTGCTTTGACATTGCGTACTGCGGCATTTGCCACACGGTTTTCTCGCCTCTGGGGTCTGTGCAGGACGTGCACTTTATCAAGAATGACCTTGGGGTCTCTCAATACCCTGCCACGAGCTGATTGGCACGGTCACGAAAGTTGGTGGCAAGGTGACGAAATTGAAAGAGGGCGATCTCATCGGTGCGTGTCTCTCCGCCGGCACCCGCTGGCAGCCCACCAGCACCCCCACTGACACCGCTGTGTAGGGGCATATGTTGTGCCAGCATTGTTTGCAAGCGCTTTCAATGTGACACGCTCGCGAAAACTGCGGCCGTTGCGTGCCGAAGCAAACGCATGCCTTTTTTTTGGGTTCTGCTTTGGACACGTACTGCACTCAGCTTCCCTTGGCAACTCCTTCCAAAGATGGGTCAATCGTGAGCTCTTTTTCCTTTGTATTATTACATCGGCCCGTTTTCACACTGTGTTTTTGTGCAGGTGTGGGATGCATGGTGGGTTGACCTCGACTCCAAAGGTTGGCGTGTACGATTTGTGTGTAGTCGCCCCGAGCACCTGTCTAGGCAGTGGCTATGGTCCCCTCTACTCCAGACCGGGCGACGCCCTGGGGCGCGTCTGTGAGAGACTCGAAAACTTGTGGCGCCCTGGGGCGCGTCCGTGACAAACGAATGGAAATCAGCAGGTTCCCCTGGGGTGCCTGCAAACAAAACTGAACACCTGTGCTCAGAGTCAATTTGTGTTTCTACTTGGTAACAGCTTGTGTTGCTACAGGTGGACGCCTGCATGTCTTGCGACTTCTGCAAAAGCAAAGAGGAGCAGTATTGTGCCATGGGCTCCATTTTCACGCATGGAGGTGTCACGAAATATGGGCGCGCAGGACCTGATGGGGTCCCAACTGCCGGTGGTTACTCAGATCAGATGGTTGTTAACGAGCACTTTGGCATCAAGGTGCGCCGTATTTTTTGGCGTGCGTCCTGTCCTTTCTATTTTTGTTCATGTTTGTTCTTCTGGATTCTTGCATGTTTTCGCACCCCAAACAGAGTAGCATGAAAGAAATTAATAGCAGCATTGTGACTTGAAAGAAATTGATAACATATTTCATGCGTGTTGTCATGTGACGGTGCCAGTGGGTACGCCACTGGACAAGGCCGCTCCACTCCTTTGCGCCGGGTGAGTCGACATGTCTCGCTGATTTGATTTACACACGCGAATGTTGGACAAGAAAACATTCTTTTCACAGGTGGATACTTAGTGACGCAATTTACTAATACGCATGCATCTCATGTACACATACACACAGCATCACCATGTACGATCCCCTCAAATACCATGACGTCAAAGCTGGCATGTCCGTGGCCATCGTGGGCTGCGGCGGCCTTGGAAGTATGGGGTTGCAGCTCGCAAAGGCAATGGGTGCCACTGTGACTGCGATTTCGACCTCGCCGCAGAAGGAGGCTGGCGCTCGGAAGATGGGCGCCGATCATTTCCTGCTCTCGACTGATGCTGAAGCCATGGGAAAGGCAGCAAAGACTTTTGAATCCTCGACACTGTGTCTGCCGACCACGAACTCATGCCGTACATCGGAGCCCTCAAGACCAACGGTATGCTCAACTATGTGTGTGTTTGCGTGTGTGTGTTTGTGTGTAAAAGACATAGTCGGTGGGTGTGGGCTGGCTTGAGAGCTGCTGCAACCCACAGTCATCACCTGGTATCGCACGTACATCACGTCATGTCCATTCATGAATAATATATGCAATCAAGTTGTTTCTTTCATTTTTCCCCCCTTCCATCGATTCATAATTGGAAGATGCTCTCAAATTGTATATTCCATTTTTTTTTGATTATATTGTCTATCCATGAATGGTTTCAATCAACATACACTGACATCCATTCGAACAATCTCCACAACGTAGCTCCTCAAGACACACGCGTGCTCACACATACGCACAAACACACGCGCACAGGCAAACACGTTCTGATTGGACTGACTGGCAAGCCCTTCTCGATTGCCGGCGCGCCCTTCCTTTTTGGCCGTGTGTCTGTGACTGGCTCGCTCATTGGCGGCATTGAGCGGACACAAGAGATGATGGATTTTTGCGCCAAGAATAACATCTACCCCAATAACATCTACCCCAATGTTGAGGCATCTACCCCAATGTCGAGGTTATCAAGGCCGGCGAAATCCAGGTATGTGTATGTATGTACGTGCACACACTCTCTCTCTACACACACACTGTCTCTCTTTCTCTCCTTCTCTCTCTCCCACACACCAACGCACAAATACACACTTGAGCACACAAAAATTCGCGAACACGCATATTTTTGTTTTTTTCTTGTGTGGTTTACATATGTATCATATCCATCTCACTCTCCCTCACTCATACGTCACATGCATATATGTATGTATACATATATATATATATATATGTATCTTAGATATATACATATATACATATATATACATATACACATATATACGTATATGTCTATATGCATATATGCATATTTGTGTGTATATATATTTGTGTGTATATATACATATATATATACACACATATATACACATAAATTATATATATGTATACATATATATAAATATATATATATATATATACA